>ERZ724507.1-NODE-1-length-129352-cov-8.027827_pt1 | contig 129352 bp, 100 predicted proteins | sample MGYA00376040_ERZ724507 | MGnify/ENA primary metagenome ERZ724507 (study PRJEB28724, sample SAMN07190883) | activated sludge metagenome | isolation source: activated sludge of sewage treatment plant in Hong Hong | place: Hong Kong | collected 2016-03-17 ...
GTTCACCGAGATTTGAAGCCGGTGAACATCATGATTGTGCGGGACCCGGAGATGACGGGCGGCGAGCGCTCGAAGATTCTCGACTTTGGGCTCGCGAAGATCATTGAACCCGAGGGTGGCGAAGGGATTACCAACACCGGAACGATCCTTGGGACACCGGCGTACATGGCGCCTGAGCAGTGCAAGAGTGCGCGCGCAGCGGATCCCAAGAGCGATGTCTATTCGCTCGGTGTGATCTTTTACGAAATGCTCAGCAGCGAGATTCCGTTTGATGCGGACACCGACGCGGAGCTTCTGTCCAAACACATGTTTGCCGATCCGCCGCCGCTGCTGTCGAAGGCTCCTGGCTGTGGCGTGGCGCTGGCGGCGCTGGTTCATCGCATGCTCGACAAAGACTCGGTCAGTCGTCCGTCGGTAGGCGAGGTCGCAAACGAGCTACAGCAGCTCTATGGTTCTGCGTCGCTGAGCACGTCCAGCAGTCAAGCCGTGGTTATGGCACTGGGCAGCGAGGGATCGTCCCGTCGCAACCTGGCAAAAGATGTGAATCCGGTGCGTGCCACAGACGGTGTTCCGCAAGAAGTGCCGGTTCACGAGCCAACCGCGAAGACAGAGCGTCTGATGGCCGTGAGGCCAGGCTCGGGTCGCGCGGGTCTGTGGTTTGTGCTGTCGGTGTTCATCTGTGGGACGCTGGGCGCGGTGGCTTGGCAGCTCAAAGGTCGCGCGCTGTACGCTGCGATGACGCAAAAGCCGCCGGTTCGGCTCTCGATCGCGAGCATTCCCGCTGAGGCAGAGGTGATCGATGAAAACGGGCAGTCGCTTGGCAAGACGCCGCTTTCCATCGAGCGCCCCGCTGGACCTGGCAACGTGACGCTGACGCTGCGACTTCCGGGTCATCAGGACAAGCCGCTTGAGCTGCCGCTTTCGACGGATACAGCCACGACGGAACGACTGGACCCACTACCGCCTGCGCCCGCTGAGGCTCCGATGGATGCAGCTCCGCCCGATCAGTCTGATCCATCCGTCCCGTAACCTGCGCACACCCAGCGCAAGCCGCACACCAGCGAGACGAAAGGGACGCGCTCTTTTTCGCTGCGGGCCGAGTCAGCGCTTGCGGTGCTTGACAGGCGAATGCGCGGTCTGATACCTAGCTGTGTCTAATTGCCCCGACCTAAGGGCCTGTTTTCCCGCGAGAATTTCGTACAAGGAGATCGCTGTGAAGCGTACCTATCAGCCTCACAACATTCGTCGTAAGCGCACCCACGGGTTCCGTGCCCGTATGGCCACTCTCGGTGGTCGTCTCGTCCTCAACAACCGTCGCCGCAAGGGCCGCAAGCGCCTGACCGTGAAGGTCGCCTCGAAGTAATCAGGCTGTCGCGTTCGCGCAGCGTCGCTCTTGTCATCGATCACTTCGCCGTCTTCGCTCGGTTTTTTGTTTCCCAAAGCCGAGCGCATCCGCAAGCGTCCCGACTTCGTTCGCATCCAGGGAGAAGGTCGCAAGGTTGTTACCAAACACCTGCTGGCTTTTTACCAGTTTGTGAGTGATGTGCCGCCGCGCTTGGGGATTACTGCATCTCGCAAAGTCGGTGGTGCCGTCGAGCGAAACCGAATCAAGCGCCTGCTGCGAGAAGCGTTTCGTCTTCACAAGCACGAGCTTCCGCAAGGTCTACAGCTGGTGTTGATTGCCAAGCCGCACGCCAAAGACGCTACGTTTTCTGCGCTGTGCGACGAGCTAATCGAAGTTCGACACCGCATCCGTAGTCCGCGACTCTCCTAACAGATTCCATCGTCATGCCCGCGCCTTCCGAGACCCAGACCGTGTGTTCGCTCTTGCCGTCTGGGACGGAGCGGGTAGTCTTGCCTCGCATGTCGTCGACTCGGCTTCTGCCCAGCGCCGCTCGTCTCTTCACCGGACTCATTGGCTTTTATCAGCGCTTCGTCTCGACGGCGCTGGCGCTGCTTTCGGGTTCGGGCTGCCGCTTTTATCCGACCTGCTCGGAATACGCACGGCTCGCGATTGCCGAGCACGGTGCGCTAAGGGGTAGCCAGATGGCGCTGCTTCGGCTATGTCGCTGTCACCCATTTCATCCCGGCGGTTATGACCCGCCGCACCGCTAGGAGCATTTGTCCTCATGAACCAGGAAAGACGGGCCATGCTGGCCATCGGGCTGTGCTTGGTCGTGGTGGTGGCTTGGTCGATGCTGACCGGCTTCTTCCAGAAGAAAGCGACGCCCGGAAATAGCGCGAATCAGACGGCGGGCCAGGTTAGTGGTCAGCCGACGCAGCCCGGAGCGCAACAAGCTGCAGTTCCGACGGCGCCTCCGATGGAAGAAGTGCGCCGAGTCGTCGAGCAGCCGGGGCTGTATCGCGTCGAAGTGACGAGCCGAGGCGCAGCGCTGACCAAGTTTGAGCTGCTCGATCAGAAGATGTGGAGCCGCGACATTCGCTGGCTGACGCTAAAGAACGGTCAGCCGGTTCAGGAAGTGCGCAGCCAAGACGGGCCGACCAACCTGCTGACGAGCTATCGTCCGTCGCTGCTTGTTCGTCTTCCCGAGAGCGGCGTGTCGCTGCCTGAGCCCGCCGATCAGCAGCCGTACGTCCTGGCTTCCGACGATACGCTGCCCGATCAGACGCGCAAGCTGAGCTTTGTGCTCGATCTGCCGGATGTGAAGGTCGTAAAGACGTTTTCGTTTCCGCCAAAGAGTCTCCAGATTGGCTTTACCGTCGACGTGGAAAACAAAAAGAGCGCGCCGGTGAACCATCACCTCGAAGTGGGGCTGGAGGGTTATCAAGATCCGACGCAGAAGACCGGCATGTTTTCGCCGCGCGTCGTGCAAAACGAAGTGCTGTGGGATAAGGCGGGCAAGCGTCACAGCTTGAACCTGGAAGCGCTGCTCGAAAACAAGGCGGATGCCGAGGATCTACGCGGCGGGCTGCGCTGGCTGGGCATTGCGCAGCAGTACTTCATCGTCGGACTGGGTATGCCGTTTGGCTCGCAGGTTGGCGACAAGCAGGCCAAGGCGAAGGCGGACGCAAACGGTGCGATCGCCGCGTCGGTGGTGTTCAGCGATCAGCTCCTGCAAGCGGGTCAGAAGGTCAGCTATCCGTTTACGCTCTACGTCGGTCCGAAGCAGCCGGAAGCGCTCGATGGAGTGACGGTAAGCGGTCAGACCGTCGGCATGTCGTCGGCGATTGAGTACACCTGGGGCCTGGGTATGATTGCGCGGCCTCTTTTGTGGATTCTGCGACAGTTTTTCCACATGAGCGGCTCGTGGGCGATTGCGATCGTGCTGCTGACGCTGTTTGTGAAGCTGGCGATGCTGTGGCCGTCGCTCAAAGCGATGAAGTCGGCCAAGGCGATGCAAGAGCTGAAGCCGAAGATGGACGCGCTCAAGGTCAAGTTCCCGCGTGACGACCAGCGCAACGATCTGAACATGGCGATCCTGCAGCTTCAGCGTGAGCACGGCGTCAGTCCGCTCGGTGGCTGTCTGCCGATCCTGCTGCAGATGCCGATCTGGGTGTCGCTCTATTCGATGCTGGGCAACGCGGTGGAGCTGTATCGAGTCCGGCTGTGGTGGATTTCCGATATGACCGCGTCGGACCCGTACTTTGTGCTGCCGCTGCTGACGGGCGTGCTGATGTTCTTGCAGACCAAGCAGTCGGCCAAGACGACGCCGGTTGATCCGCAGATGAAGATGGTCACGACGATGATGCCGATCATGTTTACGGTGTTCAGCATCTTTTTGCCGGCGGGACTGACGCTGTACATCCTGACGAACACGGTGCTCGGCATGGTTCAGCAGGAAGTCATCAACCGCGTGAACAAGACCGGCTCGGCGAGCAAGTCCGAGCCTGCGGTGGAAGTCATCGACGCGCCTGGCAAGAAGTCGTCGGGTGGCAAGAAGTCGCCGAGCAAGAAGAAGTAACCCGCCTTGGCCTCGCCCACCATCTGCGCCATCGCCTCGGGAATCGGCGGTGGCATCGGCATCATCCGCATCAGTGGCTCACAAGCGATTGCGATTGCGCAGCGCATCTTGTCGCCGTGGCCCGTCGAGCTGGAAAGTCATCGTCTGTATTACGGTCAGGTGACGGCGCCCGATTCGTCGGAAGTCATCGATCAAGTGCTGTTTGTGCTGATGCGCGGACCGCGATCGTATACCGGCGAAGATGTCGTCGAGATTCACGGACACGGCGGCGCGGTGACGCTGCGGCGAATCATTGAAGCGTGTCTTTCCGTCGGTGCTCGCTCGGCCCAGCCGGGAGAGTTTACGCGGCGGGCGTTCTTGGCTGGCAAGCTGGATCTGACGCGAGCGGAAGCGGTGGCGTCGCTGCTTGGGGCGCAGTCGGTGCAAGCGGCTCGGCAAGCGCAGCGTCAGCTTAGCGGCGAGCTTGGGGCAACGCTCAAAGAAAAGCGACGGCAAGTGACGACGCTGCTCGGCGAGGTGGAAGGGCTGCTCGACTTCCCGGATCTCGACGAAGATGCGGTGATTTTGGGACGAATTTTGGCCAAGCTGTCGGACGCAAAGAATCAGCTGGCGTCGCTGGGTCTCAGCTTTCGCGCTGGTGGCAAGGCGCTGTCGTCGGGGCTGGAGCTGGCGCTGCTTGGCCGAACCAACGCAGGCAAGTCGAGCTTGGTCAATGCGCTGTCGGGAAGTGAGCGTGTTCTCGTCGATGCGACGCCGGGAACGACGCGCGACTTCGTCGAGGTTACGTCCGAGTGGGACGGCATTCCGGTGACGCTGATCGATACAGCGGGCGAGCGATCCGACAAAAGTGAGCTGGAAGAGCAAGGTCTGCGACTTGGACAGCGTCGCTACAGCGGAGCCGATCTGGCGCTGATTGTGGTCGATGGAAAGCGCGGGCTCGGACCGGATGAAGAGTCGCTGATCTCGTCGCTGCCGGAGCACTTGCCGCACCTTGTGGTGTGGAACAAGACCGATCAGGTGGGCTGTCTGCCAGTGCCGAGTGATGCCGTCGGTGTGAGCGCGCTCAATGGCTGGGGTCTGTCCTCGCTGCGGAAGCGAGTGCTGGATCAGCTGGCGGGTAGTGTGGCGGCGCAAGATGAGCTGGTGGTGACGAGCGCTCGACAGGCGGAAGGTCTGCGTCTGGCTACTGAGGCACTGACGAGAGCCGAGCAGGTGATCGCTCACGGTGGTGCTGTCGAGATGGCAGCGTCGGAGCTACGGATTGCTTCTGCGCGCATTGGAGAGCTGACCGGCGAAGAAGTGACGGACGCGGTGCTCGACGCGATCTTTTCGCGGTTCTGCGTCGGGAAATAGCCCACAGTCGGCGTCGCTGGCGAAGCGACAAAAGCTGCAAAGTCCCCGCAAAAGCCAAGTAACATAGCCAGTTACGCTGCGAAGGGGGCTTGATGACGCAGGGGGGACTGCGGGCCGTGGGCTGGCCATGGGCTCTGTGCTGTTTGTTGTGGCTTGTCGGCTGTGCGGGATCGGTTGCTTCTCCCGTCGTGGTTTCGTCGGGCGTGAAGCCATCGAGCGGACCGGGCCGAAGTCGCTTTCTTTCCCGTCTGGAAGTGCGTAGCTCCGAGGCGCTGACGGGTTATGACTTTGCCGGTCGGGCGCTCAGCGACTGGGGTCCGCGTCTGTCTGTGGCACTGGATGAAGCGCTGGAGCAAGAGACGCAGCCTCGGACGATCATCGTACAACTGACGATGCATACCGATCGCGAAGCGTCCGTCGAGCTGTCGTCGAGCCCTGTGCTGCCCGCGCAGCTTGCGCAGCGACTGCGACGCGCACTGCTGGCGAGCGAGCCTCCGAAGACGAAGCTGGTCGACTTTACGCTGCGGGTGGTGGCGAAAGTGGGCTCAGGCGCTTCCGACGGAGAGTCCTCGTGTTCACCGAAGCTTCAGTCCCCGCATGAAAAACGGCTGGCGGAGCTTTCGTCGGCGACGCTCGGACAGCGGCTTCAGATCTTGCAGGCTTGGTCGCAACAGGAAGTGCTGCCGGTGCTGACGGCGGCGATGCAAGCGGCGGAGTCGGACTTTTCGGGCGTGCGTGGCGTCGGGACGCTGCTGCAAAGCGATCGCAAACACGGTCCAGTGAGCCAGCTTCTCGACGGAAGTGCGCAGTATTGGCGCGGCCTGCTGGAGATGTCGCCAGGCAATCCGCTGCTCGTGTCGTCGCGGCTGTTTCTGTACCTGGCGCGTGGCGAGCTGGATCTGACGCGGCTGTACATGAAGCCGATTTACTACTTTGCGAAGAGCGACAACCTGGCGCACGACTACCTGGAACAGCTGCGCGAATACCTGATCGTGGTGTATGACTCGCTGGATGCGCGAATTCGCGTCGGTGTTGAGCTGCACGATCAAGCGCGCTTCGACGACGCGATCTCGCTGTACGACGGGATCTTGCGCGACTATCCGTGCTCGGCGCTGACGCTGTACGAGCGCTGGTTTGCCCAAAACGAAAAAGAAATGCGACAGGGCGTGGCGCAGGCCGGATCGTCGCTGGATGAGTGGGAACAGGTTCGCGCCGACGTGTTTCGCTGCAATCCGATGTTCGAGATCGATGCGGTGTCCACAAGTGAACAGCGACGGCAGCAGATGATGCGAAGGCTGGCTCTTCGCTCGCTGTGGAAGGATCCTCGCAGCGAGGGCGAAGACTATCTGCGCTATGCCGACATTGCGCTCGATCTGGGGGAATACGGGCTGGCGGCGCACCTGTACTTTTTGATCGGGACGGGACTGTCGGCCAGCGCGTATGGCGATCGCAACGTGCTCGCGCACTTCCTGTATTCCGTCGAAAAGCTGGGCGTGACCGAGCTAAAGACGCTGTTCAAAGGCGATCATCAGCGGGACTTTGCGGACATCGACAAGCAGCGTGCGGCTCGGCTGCGTGGCGACGGAAAGCTGTAGTCGAATCGCTAGGACACGCTACACGGATAGGCCAAGCCGCTGAGCATCTGGAGTCGCAGGGCTTGGGTGAGACGCAGCGCTTCGGTGGCGTCTTCGGCGGTGACGAGCGGAGGCTGTCCGGTGCGCGCGGCGCGAACGAAGTCCTGAAGCTCTAGCAGCAGCGGCTCGATCGTCGGAATCTGGATTTGATCGACCTGCGTGTGCTGCTGATAGGACACTCCACCGTCGGCGGCTTGATACGACGAGACGGCGTTGCGATAGCTCTGGATTTCTTTACGCAGCAGATCCGCGACGATGAAGGCCGACGGTGTCGTCACTTCGATGCTACGGACTTTGTGCTCGGTGACGCGCGATGCGGTCAGCGTGACGACGGGACCACCGTGAAAGCTGACGTGCGCGACGCTGTGATCGATGTCGCGGGTGCGGACGACGCGACCTAAACCATCGTGATGCGAAACCGTCTGACCTCTGACGAGATCGAGCATTAGATCGATGTCATGAATCATCAGATCGAGCACCACGTCGACGGCTTGGCTCGACGTAGAAAAGCTGGACAATCGACGGAAGACGATCGCAAAGGGTCGCTGCTGTCCGTCGTGAATCAGACGCTTTAGCTCGGTGAAGACCGGGTTATAGCGCTCGATGTGACCGACCATCAGCAGCTTGCCGGTGCGACGAGCCAGCGCCGTCAGCACTTCCGCTTGATCGACCTGTTCGGTGATCGCCTTTTCGACCAGCACATGCTTACCGAGGCTGAGGCTCTGCTCGACGTGAGCAAAGTGCAGCGGCGTCGGCGTCGCAATGCTGATCGCATCGACTTCAGCGAGCAGCGCTTCCGGTGACGAAGCAACCTGGGTTCCGTAGCGAGTCGCCACGGCCTGTGCGCGGTCTGCATTTGCGTCGTAGACCGCGACGAGCCTCGCATCAGGCAGGGTGCTCAGCACACGCGCGTGCCGTTCACCCATCAGCCCTACCCCCCACACTCCTACGCGAAGAGGTGTCGTCACGCGGCACCTCCGCGATGTGAAACCCCGGTCTTACGGGGTCTGTGTTTGAGCCTTACGCAGCGGAGCGAACACCGATCGGTACTCGTTTTTGCCAACACGATAGTACTTGAGCTTCGACCATTCATCGGCCGAGAACAAGTCCTCTTCGCAGCGTGAATCCCAGACGGTGATTGGGCCACTGCTCTGCGGCTGTGTCACGAAAATGCGCACTGCGCGCGGATCGCGATCACGCAGCATCAGCAGTCGGGCTTTGCGTGCCGCTGCATCGAGGCTGTCCACTTCCGTTGGTGGTTCATCCACTTCGCTATTAAACGACGACGGAAGCTGGAAACTGACCAGACCTTGGACGTTGGCGGAATACGAAGCTACGGCGGTCAGCGTCTGCGGCGACATCGTGCTGGCCAGCTCACTGCCGCAGCTTGGCGGAGCCATTCCTTCACTACAAGGAGCCGATGCGACGCTGGGACCACTACAGACTTTCACCGACAGGTCGTGATACTCAATCGGGGCTCCGGTGGCATCGGTCTTTTTCCCGATGAGCGACACATCCACACAGGCCGCTTGCCGAAGGATACACGGGTCGTTGGTTTCGCAGCCGCTCGTCAGGCCAAGCCCAAACATTCCAACCAGCAGACCGACGGAGAAAAGACGCTTGCTGAGTTCCGAGACCATGGCCGCGCAACCTAGCACAGGTCATTTGCTGAGCCCTACGGCAATCTGTGGCGAGGTCATCCACTGGGGTCGCTGCGGAACCAGCCGGACGGTTAGCGGACGCGCTCGCGTTGCGCCATTGATAAATAGCAGCCTCGACAACAGGCCTAATGATCCGACTTTTCCCAGGATGTGCAGGAATCGCAGTTGTGCTATAAAGGCCGCCTTCAGGGTCGGCTGATGCTAGGCATCGAGTTCATCTTCGTACCAAGTCAGGATCTCTCTGCGACGGCTTATGCTGTCCGCCTTGAGGTGGCGTCCGCTGCTGTCAGAGCCGTGGTGATCCAATAGTCCCGAAATGGGACTGCAATATGAGGACTGGCCGGTGCGTGATTACATCCTGTGCTTAGACGAAGAAGAGTGGGAGCTACTGCGACTCAGGCAGCAGCTTCTCTCGCGCTTTGGTGAGCGCTGCGTCGTAGAAGGTCTGCAGAGTCCGGCTGGGCTGTGTGCGCGGCTCGACGAGCTGAAGGCGAAAGACGAGCACGTTGCGCTGCTGATCTTGAGCGGTTCGATCCTCGGGGAAGGCGGCCTGGAAGCGCTGATCGAAGTGCATCAGAAGTCGCCGTCCGCGAGCAAGCTGCTGCTTCTGTCGACGCCACACGATGAGCTGCTGCCGCTGTCGGTGAGTCACGCGGGCGTCTGTCACTTCCTGCGTCGTCCGATCGAAGAGCTTCAGCTTACGCTGTGCGTCGAGTCGATCTTGCGAGAGCAGCGCCTTGTACGAACGACAGAGACACTGCTGACGACGCTGCGCGAGCAGCAAAAGCAGCTCGAAGCGGTGCAGCAGGATCTCGATGCGCGGGTGAAAGAACGAACGCGCGCGCTGGAAGAGGCGAATCGGCGGCTGTCTCAGCTGGCGGCGACCGACGGACTGACGGGACTTCACAACCATCGCTATCTGCAAGAACACCTGGTGTTGGAAGTCGAGCGATCGCTGCGCACCGGGATTCCGCTCGGCATGCTGATGGTCGATGTCGATCACTTCCGTCAGTACAACAATCGCTTTGGTCATCAGACGGGCGATGAGGTGCTGCGGCGCGTGGCTCGCTTGATTGCGGAACACCGTCGGGTAAACGACGTGGTTGCACGGTACGGTGGTGAAGAGTTCGCGCTGCTGCTCATCAATGCCGATCATCGCGTTGCATCGAACATTGGCGAGCGACTGCGGGCGCGCGTGGCGGCGGAGCGCTTTCCGCAGACGCACGAGCTGCCGGGTGGCATGCTGACGATCTCAGTCGGCGTGGCAAGCTGTCCCACCGACGGAACCAGCGCAGCCAGCCTGCTGCAAGCGGCGGATGCAGCACTGTTTCGGGCCAAGCAAAGTGGTCGAAATCGGGTCTGCATCGCCGGAGAAACGCCCGCTTTTGGTGAAAACAAAGCGGTTCGACTGCCCACCGCGCGTGTCAGCAAGAGCGGCTGATTTCGTCGTTCTTTTGCCGCGCTCGCGCTGGGTGCCAAGCTTCCCATTTGAGACGACCCTTGCTAGGGTGCCGGCATGGTTGTTTCGACGGCTCGGGCCCTGTATGCAGACACCGACCAAATGGGGATTGTAAACCACGCAGTTGCGCTGCGCTGGTTTGAGCAAGCGCGTGCGGAGTGGCTGCGGCGACTCGGGCACTCGTATCTGGCGATGGAAGCGGAAGGAATGCTTCTGCCGGTCTACGAGCTGCAAGTGCGCTATCACAAGTCGGCTCGCTACGATCAGGTGGTGCTGCTCGACGCGAAGCTGCGGCAAGCGGGTCCGGTGCGCGTGATCTTTGACTACAAGATTTACGACTCGGAAAGCCGAGAGCTGCTGATCTCGGGCACGACGCAGCACGCGGTCGTCGGTCGCAACGGTCGTCCTCGACGGCTGTCGGAGTCGATGCAAGCGCTGCTCGATCGGGGACGGCAAAGCGACGCAGAGACGCCGTAAAAGAAGCCTATTTCTTACCTCTTATTAGCAAGGAGCCCGTTACAGATGGATCGCAACCTGGCACTGGAAATGGTTCGCGTGACTGAGGCCGCAGCGCTGTCGTCGGCCCGCATGATGGGACGCGGCGATCGCAAAGCGGCGGATCAAGCGGCGGTGGATGCGATGCGTCGCGCGTTTGACTCGGTGGACATTCGGGGAACGGTCGTCATCGGCGAAGGTGAGCGCGACGAAGCACCGATGCTCTACATCGGAGAGCGCGTCGGCAGCGGCTGGAATCATCCCGATCAGCATGCGAATCATGCGCCTCCGCGTGTGGACATTGCCGTCGATCCGCTGGAAGGAACGAACCTGTGTGCGACGGGACAGCCGGACTCGATCGCGGTCATTGCCGTCGCGGATGATGGTCAGTTTCTGAACGCGCCCGATACCTATATGCACAAGATTGTCGTCGGTCCGTGGGCGCGTGGAGCGATCGATATTGCCAAGTCTCCGACGTGGAATTTGTCGGCTGTGGCGGAAGCCAAGCGCTGTGCGGTGTCCGATCTGACCGTGGTCATTTTGGAGCGCGATCGTCATATCGAGCTGATCGCGGAAGTGCGCAAAACAGGCGCGCGGATTCGCTTGATCAGCGACGGAGACGTGGCTCCAGCCGTTGCCGCGACGCAGCCCGATAGTGGCATCGACGTGCTGCTCGGAACGGGAGGCGCGCCCGAAGGAGTGCTGGCAGCGGCGGCGGTGCGCTGTATGGGCGGCGACATGCAAGGTCAGCTTCGCTGGCGCAACAACGACGAGATCCGTCGCGCTGAAAAGATGGGCATCAAAGATCCGAGTCGGATTTATCACTTGGAAGATCTGGCGCAAGGTCAGGTGATGTTCGCAGCGACGGGAGTCACCGATGGAAGCTTGCTGCGTGGCGTGCGTTTCCTTGGCGGCGCGGCCTCGACGCACTCGGTGGTGATGCGCAGCAAGAGCGGCACGATTCGCTTTATCGAAGCGCGTCACCACATCGGAACCAAGCCTGGGCTCGATTTTCTGCGCGCACGGACGTAGCGGATTCCGTCGGATTTGCGCGTTCCAGCCTGCGGTCAGCGACGACTTCACACTTCTTAACGGTCACCAAACGGACGCTTAACAGTGCCTAGCTACGGTTAGGGACAGATAAGCACTGAGCCAGCGCGCAACGGTTTGCAGCGACGGTTCAGTCCGAAAAGGGAGAACGACAAGATGTGTGGATTTATCCTCGGTTCGATCTGTCTGGTGGCGCTTGTGAAGATGGTTCGCGGTGGTTGTCATGGTCGCTTTCGCGGCGGCTGCGGAGGCTGCGGTGGTGGCGGCTGCGGCGGCTTTGGACACCGGCACCACGGACACCACGGCTTTGATCACGGCGACGGCCACGGATCGGGACCGTTTGGCGGATCGCGAATGGGCGACTTTTTGCTCCGTCGTGTTTCGTCAGAGCTAAACGCCACGCCCGCCCAAGAAAAGGCGCTGCGCGAGATCCTGGGCAGCCTGCGCGACGTGATGAGCAAGAACCGTGAGACGCTGCGCAGTGCGCGTGAAAACGTCGCCAAGACGCTGCGAAGCGAGTCGTTTAGCGAAGAAGCGCTGGCCGAAGCGGTGACGCGCCACGACGAAGTTCACGAGTCGCTGCGCAAAGCGCTGGTCGACGCGGTTGGCAAGCTGCACACGACGTTCGATTCCGATCAGCGTCAGCGCTTGGCGGATCTCATCGCACAGGGCCCGTTTTTTGGACGCTGGTAGTCGCTAGCCACAAGGAGAAGCGATCATGAGACGCAAACTGGTCATCGCACTGCTCGGCCTTGGGGTGATTGCTGGCTACGGCGGAGAAATCGTGCGCCTTCGTCACTTGCATCGCACCGGCGCGCTCGCACACAGCTGCCATCGCGAGCATGCTTGCCGGTGGGAATCGCGACACGCAGCGACGGAAATGATTCCGACTGCTGCACCCGCCGCTGCCGCTGCGCCCGTAGCCCAGCCCGTCGCACCGCCCGCCAAGTAGACACCGGCGCGGTGCCGTGAAAGGCTCTTTCCTCTAGGAGCTTGTCGCCCATGGCCGAGATCCGCGCCCTTCTCATCGACGACGACAGCCGCATCGCGGAACTTCTAAAGTCCTTCCTACATCAAAACGGAGTGCTGGTGGAGCATGCCAGCGACGGTCAGAGCGGCCTGCGCAGGCTGGAATCATCCAGCTTCGACTTGGTCCTTCTCGACGTGATGATGCCGGGAATCGACGGGCTGGAAGTGTGTCGTCGGATTCGTCAGCGTGGCAGTCGGGTGCCGATCATCATGCTGACGGCGCGTGGAGACGAAGCCGATCGCGTCGTCGGGCTGGAGCTGGGTGCCGACGACTATCTGGCCAAGCCGTTTAGTCCGCGAGAGCTGCTGGCGCGGATTCGAGCGCTGCTCCGTCGGTCACAGCCTGCACCGGAAGGTGAGCGGCTGAGCGTCGCGGGCCTTGGGTTTGATGTCGCGTCTCGTCGCGTACAGCTCGATGGCAAAGACGTGGACATCACCGGGCTGGAATACGATCTGCTGCTGGCGCTGGCTCGTCGAGCGGGGCGAGTGGTTCCGCGTGATGCGCTGCTGAGCCTGGCGGGTCGCGACGATGTCACCGTCGGAGAGCGCACCGTCGATGTTCACATTTCCCACCTGCGCGCCAAGCTCGGGGACGATCCCAAGTCACCGCGACGGATCAAGACCGTGCGTGGCGTCGGGTATGTGCTGGCCAAAGACGTCGAGAGCGGAAAGGAGCAAGCCGAGTGAGAGGCTATCATCCTCCGCACTGTGCGCCGCGTCGACCGGGCGACAGGATGCGGCACTATTTCCGGGCGAGGCTGCGACGAAGGCTGTTTGTCTGGCTGACGCTGGCGATCTTGGCGACGCTGATCGCGGTGGTGTCGGTGCTGCGAGCGACGGGAAGTAGCCACGACTGGCGCGCGCATCAGCACGGTGTGGCGCGCTTTGTGTCGGCGATCTTGCTTCCGGTGTGGGATGTTCCCGTCGAAAGACAGCGGCTCTTGCACAGCATGGGACAAGATCTGGGGATCGCCGCGCAGGTGCGTTTGCCGACGGGAGAGCTGCTCGGTGAACAGGACTTTCCCGGTCGCTGTCGGCTGCCGCTGCGGACGCCGCTTGTGCGCGACGGTCGGCTGCTCGGTCAGGTTGAGCTGTGTTTCGACGGAGGCATGGCGCGTTCTCCGTGGAAACGGACGATCTTGGCGCTGCTCGCGGCGGTGGCGGTGCTGTGGGGTCTGGCAGGCTGGGTGTCGCATCGCGTCGGACAGCCACTGAGCGAGCTGGCGGATGTGGCGCGGCAGCTCGGCGAAGGCAAGCTGGACCGGCGGGCGCGGCTGCGTCACGACGAGGTCGGTGAAGTCGGTGAGCTGTCGCTGGCGATCAACGAGATGGCGAGTCGGATTGAAAAACAGCTCAAAGATCAGCGCGAGCTGCTGGCGGCGGTGTCGCACGAGCTGCGGACGCCGCTCACGCGGATTCGACTGCTGCTGGAGATGGCGCGCGACGGAGAGACAAAGCATCTCGACGAGATCGATCAAGAAGTGGTCGAGATGGATCGCTTGGTCGGGGAGCTGCTGGCGCAAGCGCGGCTGGACTTTTCGGCGCTGTCGCGACGGACGGTGAGCGCGCAAGATCTGGCGGCGCGATCCTTGGAACGAGCAGGACTTTCTGACGGAGAGCTGATCGCGGAAGAGGTCACTCTGTCGGCGGATGCGACGCTGCTGTCACGGGCACTGCTCGCGCTGCTCGACAATGCGAAAAAGCACGGAGCGCCGCCGGTTGTGCTGCGGGTTGCGAAAGTTCCCGACGGGGTTCGCTTTTCGGTGGAAGATCATGGCGCAGGATTTTCCGACGGGGAAGAGCAGCGCGCGTTTGAAGCCTTCCGTCGTGGAGCCAAAGATCGCGGTGGACTGGGACTTGGTCTGTCGCTGGTCCGTCGGATTGCTGAAGCGCACGGTGGTCGCGTCTTTGCAACCAACACAGCGTCGGGTGGTGCGGTGGTTGGTTTTACGCTGCCTCTCGGCTGATCGACTGGGCGCGCAGCGTTCCTGTTGGCGTCGTGTCTGCGGGTGAAGTACTGTGCCGGTCCCTTCCGGTGTTTGCCGGTGGAAAGGCAGGAGATTTGCTCATGAACACACAGGCACTGCTTCGCTCGGGTCTCTTTTCGCTGCTCGGTCTTGGGTTCTTGTCGCTCGGTGCGCCGGGCGCTGCGCTGGCTCAGCAGCTTGAGCTGCCGCGTCCCAGCCCGCTCGCCAAGGTCAGCCAGGCCGTCGGTCTTACCGATGTGTCCGTCGAGTATTCGAGTCCAGCGCTCAAAGGTCGCAAGGTCTTCGGGACGCTGGTTCCGCTCGGACAGCTGTGGCGCACGGGTGCAAACTCAGCGACGAAGCTGACGTTTAGCAAAGACGTGACGATCGACGGAAAGCCGGTTCCGGCGGGCAGCTACGCGCTGTTTTCGATTCCGGGCAAAGACAGCTGGACGATCATCCTCAACAAGAACCCGAACCAGGGCGGCACCGGACAGTACAAGCAGGATCTCGATCTGCTGCGCTTTACCGTGAAGCCCGAGCCGAGCGGACAGCGTGAGCGCCTGACGTTTGTGTTTTCCGACACGACCGAGACGAGCACGCGACTCGATCTGGAGTGGGAAAAGCTGCGCGTTTCGTTTGTGATCAAGGCAAACACCGACGCGCAGGTCGATGCGAACATCAAGGGTCTAGAGGAAGGCTCGTGGCGTCCGTACAACAACGCGGCGCGCTATCTGCTGGACAGCAAAAAAGATCCCGAGCGGGCGATGCAGCTTGTCGATCGCTCGCTGTCGCTGCGTGAAGAGTGGTTCAACGTGTGGACGAAGGCGCAGCTGTTGGCGCAAAAGGGCAAGGCGCAGGATGCATGTCCGCTCGCGCAGAAGGCCAAGCAGCTCGGTGAAAAGAACCCGGAAGGCTTCTTCTTCGCCGACGAGGTCAAAAAAGCGATCGTCGACTGGAAGTGCCCGGCTAAGTAGTCGATTTCGTCCGTCGGCACAGCGACAAAAAGAGCTGCTCGTAGCGCGTCACGAGGGGATCGCGCCGGAACGACTGCTCGACGCTGTGTCGCGCGGCGGAAGACATCGCATGCCACAGCGCTTCGTCGGTGAGTAGCTGACGCACCGCGCTGGTGATCGCAGCCACGTTGCCGACTTCGTGTAAAAAGCCATTTTGTCCGTTGGTAATGACCTCGGGCAAGCCGCCGACGTTGCTGGCCACGACGGGAACGCCACAGCCCAGGGCTTCCAGGGCCGATAAGCCAAAGCCTTCGAGCTGACTGGGAAGCAGAAACACGTCGCTTAGCTTCAGCAGCGGAACAAAGTCTTGTTGCTGGCCAAGAAAGCACACCGACGAGCTGAGCCCGTTTTGGTGAACCTGCTTTTGTAAGCGCTCTCGCTCGGGACCGTCGCCGATGAGGAGCAGCAGCACGGGCAGATCGTCGCGGAGCGCTTGCATCATCAGAAGCAGGTCGTCGATGCGCTTGACCGGACGAAAGTTCGAGCTATGCGACAGCACGCGCAGCGCGTCGGATTCGGTCTGCGTCAGCTCGCGACCGAGGATGCTGGATAGAATGTCTCGTCGCTGCGCTGGATTTCGCTCGGGTGAAAAGCGATCGGTGTCGATGAAGTTGGGAATGACTTCAAACGGAAGCTGCGACGAAAGACCGAGCCGCATCGTGGCGGTCTGGCGAAGGTATTCCGACGGAGAGGTCAGTCCGTCGCACTGCTCGAGCGTGTAGCGATGAATGGGCGCAATCGCGGGATCGCTGCCGACAAGCGTCACATCGGTTCCGTGCAGCGTCGTGACCAGCTTGGGCACCGGCAGTCCGCGCGACGCCAGAAGCTGCTTCGCAAGCACGGCGCTGGTGGTGTGCGGAATCGCGTAGTGCAGGTGGATGAGATCGATCGAAACGCGCTCACACAGCGACGACAGCGCACTGGCCAGCGCGAGCGGATAGGCTCCCAAGTGGGGCAGCGGATAGTCGGGAACCTCGACGCGATGAACGTGCAGGCGATCGCGCGGTTCGTCGATCCAGGCGGGCCGGTCGTAGCACAGAAAGTGAACCTCGTGGCCTCGATGGGCGAGGGCGCGGCCCAGCTCGGTGGCGACGATGCCGCTGCCTCCGAGCGAAGGAAAGCTGGTGACGGCGATGCGCAGCGGAGCGTTCATGTCTTGGTTGTGACGCGCAACGGCGGCTAGAGCCACAGCTCGCGCACGGTTTGTCGATCGGAACAGGCTGAATCGGTGCCAAGCGACGCAAACAGCGCCCGTTTGAACGCGGCGAGACCCCACTTGGCGGCAAAGGAAGGCAAGGACAGGACGCGCTCTTGAGGGGCTCCATTTGGAAACAGGAACGCTTGTAGGCGGTCGATTCGCTGGGTGGTCGAAACATCACGTTCGGCCAGTACGTGCGCGTAGCGTTCGATTGCGTGCGAAATGGAGCGATTGATGGTGTCTCGTGCGCGACGAACTGGATCGCGCAGGGCCGGATCGAGCGCTTCCAGGGCATCCAGGCGCGTGCCGAAATCGGACAACATCGACGCTTTGAGGCTGTCCGGGTGCGGCTTGCCGTTCTGGGTGTGCAGGCACTTTCGGATCAGCTCAGCGCGGGGCACTTCCACGTCGGACGCTTGTAGGTTCAGCTTGCGCAGCCACGACAGCGTGTTGTCTTCGACACAGCGAAAGCGCGCGCGCGGAATCACGAGCGGCTCGGGCAGCTGGCGCAGCGAATAGAGCGGTCCGAGCTGGGCAAAGTAGCTCAGCTCAGCGGGGCCTCCGACGTAGGCTGCCGTCGGTAACAGCGTGTCTTGAATCAGCGGTCGCAGAAGCGCTGACGAGCTAAACCGCCACGGCTCACGATCCATCAGCGACAGCAGATCTGCTTCCGAGAGCCGCAGCTTGTTGTGACAGGAATCGGGCACCGACCAGGCGGGACGTTCCAGACGGAAACGCGGTCCGGTCACGTCGCGCAGGTGATGAAACAAGAGCGAGGCATCGGGCCGGATCGGAATCTGACAGGAAAAACCGAGCCGCTGAAGCTGATCAGCGCGGGCGGTGAGCGTCGCTGAGATGGTTTGTTCTTCGACGAGCGCAAAGCGATAGAGCGGCAGCGCCAGACGGGCCACCTGCGGGCTGAGTGGATGTCGTGGATCAAGGACGAGCAGCCCTTCGTCGGCAAACAGCTCACCGAGGAAGCTGGCAAAGGCATCGGACAGCGTCGCATCGGGTCGATAGCAGCTTCGTAGCGATGCGATCAGCGACGAAGAATGTGGAAGGGAAGCTAGCTCGGCTTGCAGGCGATCGATCAGCGGAACCACCGACGGTCCGAGCGTGCGATGTGCGACGGAGGTTCGCGCCAGGCTGGGATCGCTCGGCGCAAGCTGCAGACGCAGCGGCGGCTGTCCTTCGATCGGCACAAAGCAGTGATCGATCTCAGCAAAGTCGTGGTCTTCGGTCTGAAGCCAAAACAGCGGCACGCAGGGAATCCCGGATTCGTCGGAAAGCTGCTTGGCTGCGGCAATTGCCGTCGCTGCTTTGTAGATGGTGTAGAGCGGACCGAGAAACAGACCGACTTGCTGTCCGGTGACGACGACGGCGGTGCCTTGCGGGCCGGGCTGACCGAGCAGATCGAGGTGTGTTTGCCGAAGCGGACTTGGGGCCAGGCGCTGGTTTTGGACGTGCAGCGCGTGCAATAGATCGGGGGAAATTCGTCGCTGTGCGGCTTGTCTGGTCGCATCGATTCGTGCGTCCACGTCACGAAAGTCTCGTCGCAGAATGCCTACAGCCTGCGGATCGCGCCGCAGAAACGCCGCACCAAAGGGAGCCAGCATGGGAGTGCGCGACAATCTACGCCAGGTCGTGGCCAGCGTATACTCGCGGTCTTTTTCGCGGAGGCTGCTGCCAGATGTCGAAACGGTTGTCGGAACGAAGTCGCGTGCTGGGGACGATGAATCGGTGGCTGGTTTACGTGCTGACGATGGTCGGTGTACTGCTTGCGCCGATGCGTGGGCACGGACAGACGGGCTATCAAAAAACGGGTGCGGCAGAGCTTCTGCGAGCGATTGAGCGACTGGCTGTCGTCGGAAATGTGCTGTATGTGGCGGCGCATCCCGATGATGAAAACACGCGGCTGCTTGCGTACTTGAGCGGCGAAGAGCTTGCGCGCACGGCGTACTTGTCTCTGACCCGCGGCGACGGAGGCCAGAACCTGATTGGTTCTGAGCAAGGTCCGCTGCTCGGGCTGATTCGGACGCAAGAGCTTTTGGCCGCGCGGCGTGTCGACGGTGGAGAACAGTTTTTTACCCGAGCGCGCGACTTTGGTTATTCGAAGACTCCGACGGAAACGCTGGCGATCTGGAATCGCGAAGCGGTGCTGACGGATGCAGTGTGGGTGATTCGGCAGTTTCGTCCCGACGTGATCATCACGCGCTTTCCGACGCAAGGCATAGAGACGCATGGACATCACACCGCGTCGGCGATCTTGGCGGAAGAAGCGCTGCGGGCGGCGGCGGACCCGAGCTTTGCCAAAGAGCAGCTTCAGACGGTGGGCGTGTGGCAGGCGAAGCGGCTGTTTTGGAATCGCTCCCCGTGGGGACGGCTGGCCAGTGACGATCTGTCGAAGTTTGTGAAGCTCGACGTCGGTGGCTATAACCCGGTGCTGGGCGTGTCGTACGGAGAGCTGGCGGCGGACAGTCGCAGCATGCACAAGAGCCAGGGCTTTGGATCGGCGCGTAGTCGCGGACCGAGCCCAGAATATTTCTTGCCGCTGTATCCGCAGAGTCCCGACGGAAAGCTGCCGCAGAGTCTGTTTGAAGGCATCGATCGCTCATGGCGACGGGTGCCGGGCGGGGACAAGCTGGCGCAGCTGCTCGGGCAGGCGGCCAAAGAGTTTGATCCGCGACGGCCAGGGACGGTGATTCCGACGCTGCTGCGGGCGCGGGCCGAGCTGCTCGGCTTGCCCGATAGTCCGTGGAAAGCGCCGAAGCTGCGTGAGATCGACGACGTGATTGTCGGCTGCGCGGGCCTGCACCTGGAGTCTGTCGCGAGCGATTACGTGGTGGTTCCAGGGGACTCGCTGAAGGTGACGCTGTCGGTGATTCAGCGCGCTGCGGTGGGATCATCGTCGGTGAAGCTGCGGGAAGTGCGGCTGCCGGGCGCGGTGACGGTGCCGGTCGGTGCGGAGCTGTCCGTCGGAACACCGTGGCAGCTAGAGCGGGCTGTGCAGGTGGCGGCGCAGACGGAGATCTCGAATCCGTACTGGCTGAGCGAAGCGCCGGAGCCGGGCATGTATCGCGTCGCAGAGCGTGACAAGCGACAGATCGGTCAGCCGGAAAATCAGCCGTCGCTGCCAGTCGAGTTTGTGCTGGACTTCCGTGGCGCAGATGGGCAGACGTCGACGATTCAGCTTGTGCGGCCCGTGCAGTTTAAATGGACCGATCCGGTGGCGGGTGAGCGGCTGCGTAGCATCGAGGTGACGCCGAAGGTGATGGTGAACGTCGATGCGTCGGTGCTGATGTTTTCGGACAAGTCGTCGCGGGCGCTGCGGGTGCGGCTGAAGGCGGGCAAAGACAGCGTCTCGGGGACGGTGCGGCTTGCGCTGCCGATGATGTACGTGGCAGAGCCCGCGCAGGCGGCGTTTTCGCTCGCGCAGAAGGGGGAAGAGCAGGAAGTGCTGTTCCAGGTGCGCTATCGGGACAAGCTGCCGTCGGCGTCGGTGTCAAGTGACAACACGCTGCGCGTCGAAGCGATCGTCGATGGGCAGACCTACAGCCGAGGGATCTTGCGCATCGAGCACCCGCACATTCCGATTCAGACGCTGTTTCCCGAAGCGACGGTGAAGCTGGTCGGTGTGTCGCTGCAAAAGACGCGAAGCAAGATTGGCTACATTGCGGGGGCGGGCGACGAGGTTCCGGCGGCGCTTAAGCAGGTGGGCTTTGAGGTGACGATGCTGTCGGAAGACGCGATCCTGCGGCAGCCGCTCGGACAGTACGGCGCGATCGTGGTCGGCGTGCGGGCGTACAACGTGAACCCGCGCTTGCCGTTTTATCGAGACAAGCTGATGCAGTACGTGTCGGCGGGCGGAAACCTGGTGGTTCAGTACAACACGAGCAATCGGCTCGGGAAGCTGACGGTGCCAATGGGTCCGCATCCGTTTGAGATCTCAACCGATCGAGTCACCGACGAAAACGCCGAAGTGAAAGTGCTGATTCCGGGGCATCCGATCTTCGAAAAGCCAAACAAGATCAAGCCGGCGGACTTTGCGGGCTGGGTACAAGAGCGCGGGCTGTATTTCGCCGACAAGTGGGATGAAAAGTACCAAGCGCCGCTCGCGATGAACGATCCGGGAGAGCCGGAAAAGCGCGGCAGCTTGATCGTGGTGCGTCACGGAAAAGGGTCGTTTGTGTATACCGGGCTGTCGTTTTTCCGTCAGCTTCCGGCGGGCGTTCCAGGGGCGTTTCGGCTGTTTGCCAACCTGATCTCGCAGGAGCCGTAGCGTGATGGCTGCTGATTCGTCGCAAGAAGAAGCGCCGCCGATCTTGGGATCGTGGAACAACCTGTACGCGCTGGTGCTGGGCAGCCTGGCGGTGACGGTCGCGCTGCTGTACGCGCTGTCGAAGGTGTATTCGTGACGCGGCTCGACTGGTTGGTGCTGTTTGGAACGCTGCTCGCGATCGTGGGCTACGGGCTGTGGAAAGGTCGCGTCCAGCAGACGGCGGATCAGTACCTGCGCGGCGGTCGCGATCTGAAGTGGTACACGATCGGGCTGTCGATCATGGCGACGCAGGCGAGCGCGATCACGTTCCTGTCGATGCCAGGGCAAGCCTACGAAGACGGAATGGGCTTTGTGCAGTTTTACTTCGGGCTGCCGGTCGCGATGGTGATCCTGTCCGCGACGATCCTGCCGATCTATACGAAGCTGCGGGTCACGACGGCGTACGAGTACTTGGAAGGTCGCTTCGATCGCAAGACGCGGCTTTTGACGGCGTTTTTGTTTTTGCTCCAGCGAGGGCTTGGGACGGGGCTGTCGATCTATGCGCCTGCGATTGTGTTGTCGTCGGTGATGGGCTGGCCGCTGCACCTGACAAACCTGCTGATTGGCGTGCTGGTGATCCTCTACACGGTGTCGGGCGGCACGCGGGTGGTGAGCCAGACGCAGACCTACCAGATGGTGGTGATGCTCGGCGGGATGGCGCTCGGGTTTTACTTCGTGCTGCACGCGCTGCCCAAAGAGGTGTCGTTTGGCGACGCGCTGCACATCGCGGGAAGCCTGGACAAGCTCAAGCTGGTCGATTTTTCGCCGCGCTTTGACACGCGCTACACGTTCTGGTCGGGCATGACAGGCGGGCTGTTTGTGGCGCTGGCGTACTTTGGGACGGATCAGACGCAGGTTCAGCGCTATCTGGCGGGCGGATCGCTTGCGGAAAGTCGGCTCGGGCTGCTGATGAATGGGCTGGTCAAGGTGCCGATGCAGCTCGGGATCTTGCTCGTCGGTGTGATGGTGCTGACGTTTTATCAGTTTCACAAGCCGCCGCTGTTCTTTCAGCGAGCCGAGCTGTCGCGAGCGCTTGCGTCGTCACAAGGTCCAGCGCTGGCGCAAGTGGACGCGGAGTTTTCGCAGTCGTTTGCGCGCAAACAGCAGCACATCGCGGAGCTGCTGACGTCTCGACAGCACGGAGATGCGGCGCAGGTCGCGACGGCACAGGCTGCGCTCCGTGACGAAAACGCGCGCGGGCAAGCGCTGCGGGCCCAGGCCAAGCAGATCCTCAAGCAGGCGCATCCTCAGACGGAAAGCAAGGACGCGGACTACATCTTCATCACCTTTGTGAAAGAGCACTTTCCGTCGGGGCTCGTCGGTCTGTTTATCGCGGTGATCTTTTGCGCGGCGATGTCCGCGACGGCGAGTGCGCTCAATGCGCTGGGTGCGACGACGGTGATCGACTTTTACAAGACGACGATCAAGCCGAGCGCGAGCGATCGGCACTACCTCATCGCGGCCAAGCTGTGTACGGTGCTGTGGGGCGTGCTGGCGATGCTGTTTGCGACGTTTGCGCAGCTTGTCGACAACTTGATCCAAGCGGTGAACATCTTGGGATCGATCTTCTACGGACCGACGCTGGGCGTGTTTCTCGTCGGCTTTTTCCTGCCCAAGGTACGCGGCACGGTCGTGTTTGTGGCGCTGTGCGTCGCGCAGGTTGCGGTGATCCTGACCTTCGCGCTGAGCAGCATCGGCTTTCTTTGGTACAACGTCATCGGCTGCGGCGCGGTGGTGGTGCTGGCGGTGATTGCAAGCGCGGTCCTGCCCTCGCGGACAATCCATCCAGCGACGTAGCTTGTGATGATTGGTTAGTTGAGGATGCGGCGTAGCTCGGACTGGGCTTCGTCACCGAGTGTGGCTGCGATCTCGGCGATGACGGCGCGCTCGGTGGTGCTGACGGTGCGATGCAGTCCGAACAGGCCGCCCGAGACTTCCGCGATCTCGACGCACAGATCGATGAGCTGACGTTCTTCGCGTGCGGCGTTGCCTCGGCTGCTGTGCAGGATGTCGCGCAGGCACTCGAGGCTGGCGTGCAGGAAGGCTTCCGTCGGGCGCGTGGTGAGCATCGACTCACACATGATGAACGCGCGGCTGCCTTCGGGAATGTCGCGCACCTTGAGGACTTGCAGGATGCGACTGCGCTCGCGACGGCTGATTTCCCCGTTGGCCCAGGCAACCTGGATGAGCGGCAGGATGTGCAGCACGCACGCGGTCTCGCTGTCGAAACCGAGTCGAACCAGGCGCTCGGCCAGCTCGCGACTGGGCATCTTCAGCGTCTCAATCACCTGCGAGATGTGCCGTTTCGGAGCAGTCTTGGGCGAAAGCTGCGAAGGCCGTGGCGAAAGCTGCGAAGGACTGGGCGTCAGCCGCGAAGGACTGGGCGTCAGTCGCGAAGGAACATCCTGCGCAGCCAGCGGACTGGGCGTTACGCCCGATGGCAGTGGCGAGCTTCCCGACGGACGATCGCCGCGAAAGGCTTCGATGATATGCGACAGGGAATGCCGACGCTTCGAGGGCGGCGTTTCTTTGGATGTGGGCGGTGTTCCGGTCTCGGTGGTGGCCGGAATCGGCGGGGTTCGTTCAGGGCTCATACTACGCTCCAGCGTGCAAATCCACGCCTGATCGTAATGGAGCGTACCTTATTTACTTTACGCCAAGCAATTCGACGTCGAAATGTAGCTCTGCATCCGGCGGGATCACGCCGCCCACGCCCCGCGCGCCGTAGCCCAGGCTGGATGGAATGATCAGCGTGCGCTTGCCGCCAACCTTCATCGAAAGCACGCCTTCATCCCAGCCTTTGATGACCTGGCCGGTGCCGATCTGGAACTCGAAGGGCTCGCCGCGATCGACGGAGCTGTCAAACTTCTGACCGTTCGCGAGCTTGCCGGTGTAGTGGACGCGCACGATCTGGCCCTTTTTGGGGGTCGCGCCGGTTCCGACTTGGGTGTCGATGTACTTGAGTCCCGAGGGTGTAGTGATCATTTTTCCTTCGCTCGCGCTGGGTTTGGCAGGCTCTGCTTTTTTGGCTGGTGCGGTGTCTGCGACCGCAGTTCCGATCGCACCCGCGACGACAAAGACGCTCAGAAGACGGGACAGCGAACGGAATGAGGGATGTGACATCGGTTCCTCCGAAACGATCAGTGCCTAGAGCTCGTCACCCGTTGGTGCGGGCCCTTGCTCTTGCTTGGGCAGCGGCGACTTGGGCGCAGTCACGCCAAGCAGCCGTTCTGCGTTTTTGAAATAGATTTTTTCCAGCACCTCGACGGGAAGGTTCACGCCAGAGATCGTCCACTTGCCTTGAATCGGCGTCGGGCTGGGAATGTCGGTATCGGCGGTTTCAAAGTAGCGATAGGTCGAATCGAAGAAGCGATCGCCATCAGCTTCCGTCGGAGGATCGGTTCCCACCGAGCCAAACATCGCCGGCGTTCCGCCTCGCGAAAGCGCGGTATCGGTGCCGAACAAGATCCGATCTTGGTACTTGATAAAGAACGCGCGCAGCGTTTCGGGACTGTGGTTTGCGTCGCTGCGACCGATCGCTGGAAGTCGCGCTGCGGTGTCGATGTACAGGTTCGGATACTTATCGAGCGCTTGGGCCACCAGCGCGGGTTCTTCGGGCGCGTTGCCGAAGTGAACGCCGATAAAGATCGTCTTGGGATGACGGGCGACGCGACGCAAAAACGCATCGTACAGCTCTCGCCACGACGGAACGGCACCACGCTTGTGGGCGTCGTAAAAGCTCCACTCGGGATGCGCGAGCAGCTCGTCGAAGCGCTCGTTTTTGGGATTCGGCTCTTGCCAGAACGCTTGCGGATCGCCGCTGTGAATCGCGACGGGAAGCTTCAGCTCTGCTGCTTTTTCAAACACCGGATCGAGCCCCGGATCATCGATCTTGAGCAGCTTTCCATCGGGCCCTTGGTATTCCAGCCCGAGCGCTTTGTGGATCTTGATGCCTTTGGCTCCGGCGTTCTTGGCCGTGACGAGCGCTTCCGCCATTCGCGCGCCGTACCCGGGCTTGCTCGCTTCTTCAAAGTCGAGCCCAGTAAACGTATGCAAGTGCCCGTAGGCGACTTGGTTGTCGACGATAAACTCTTCAAAGCCGTGATTTGCAGGCGGTCCCGACAGGTTGATCGCCAGGCTGATGCCGTAGCGCTCAAACAGCCGGGCCGCGCGCAGTCCCGATCCGAGCAGGATGTGCGTGTGCAGATCGATGCGCGGCATGTTTCGTCGCACAAACGGCACCTTGGGCGGCGGTGTGGTCTGCGCGACGACCGGCGCTGTGGGCGCGACGGGCGGTGGCTGGGTTTTTTGCCGACAGCCGCTCAGCACCACAACGCCCAGCGACAGACCCAAGCACGCGACAAACAAGTTCGAGGACAAGGAGTGGCGACGCACCGTGGCGAGTCTAGCAAAAAGGGCGCTCATGTAAGCGAGCCCAAATCGCGGCTTCGACGCGCGAAAGCCGTCCGACCTGACTTGAACCCGACGTCGGCCTGGCTGTTCTTGGAACAGGCGGTGCGGGTTTTTGACGCTCCTTTGGATGATTTCGCCCTATGATGGGAACGTGGAATTTTCTGTGTTCTCGTCTGGAGAGGGCCTTATGCGTCATCGCTCACACGACCGCTTGGGTTGGCTTCGTACGCAACTGCGACAGGTGTTTTGGCTGGCACTTTTGCTGTGCATCACAGGCAGCGCGAAGGCCGATCCGGTCAAAGTTCACTTGGAAAGCGTCGCCATCGACAAGCTGCCGGAGCTTCGCGCGTACGTGAACATCGTCGACGATGACTTAAAGCCGGTGCGCAGCAAAGGCGGCTTCAAGCTGCAAATGGACGGTGCGCCGCTGTCCGACTTGCAGACGACGGTGGCTTCGTTTGCAGAGTCCAAAGAGCCGATCGATCTGTTCGTGGTGGTGCAGGTATCGTCGGTGATGAAGGACGGTCTGCCCATCGCCAAGAGCGGCATCGGACGGCTGGCCAAGACGCTGGCGAAGATCCCGGAAAGTCGGATCGGCATCATCAGCTACTCGTCGGAATACAAGAAGCTGGAAGATCTGGGTCGTCCCAATGAAGTCGCGCGCGAGCTGGACAAGCTCAAGATTGACGAAGATGCGACGGAGACGCGGATGCTCGACGGTGTGCGCGTGGCGATTGACCTTCTGCGAGAGTCCGTCGGGAAGCGCAAGATGGTTGTGCTGTTTTCAGACGGAATCGACGCGGCGGGAACCAAGGACAGCTACGAGCAAGTGGGAAAAAAGGCGCGTGACGCGGGCGTCGGTCTGGCCTGCATCGGCTTTGGTCCGTTTGAAGCGGGTCGGCTGCGCAACCTGATCGAGATGTCGAAAGCGGCTGGCTCGACGGCGCGCGGCACCAAAGTGGTCGGCGAGATCGGTGGCTACTTCGATCAGATGATCGAGGAGATGCTCTCGACGCACGTCGTAAAGTTTGGACTGACGCAGTCGGGCGATGGTCAGCAGCATGTGTTTCAGGTCTTGTTCCGCTCGGGAAAAGACGAAATTCCGTCGGAAACGATCACGGTGAACTCGCTGCCGCAGTTTGAGCCTGCCGATCCCGCTGGCTGGCCTTGGTATTATTGGGTGCTCGCCGTCGCGGGAGGTCTGCTCGGGCTGATCATCCTGCTCGCGATCATTGGCTCGCTGATGGGTCCCAAACAGTAGCTCATCGTGGCCATGACAGCTTCTTCGACGGAAAAATTACCGTATCGACTGTGGGAGCTTGCGTTCCGGGTGTCCGGCGACGTGCTGTCAGCGATTGGCTGGCCGCCGTTTCGCAAGTTCGTGGAAGCGCGTACGACCAGCGATCTGGTGGGCGATCTGCACTCGCTGTGCGACGATCTGGGACAGGCGCAACTCGACCTGTTTCAGAGCAGCGATCCCGAAGAGCGCGACGATGCGTCCTTTGTGTCGGATCTGCTGCATCCGCTGCGCGCGCTGGTGCTGCTGCTCTACGACAACAACCTGAGCGACAGTGAGCGACACTTTCAGCGACTGCGCGAGCTGATGGCCGGGACGCAGCTTCAGCGTGAGCTGGACTATCCTCGCGGCATCGGACGCTGGCTGCTGGCGCGCTCGCTGTGTGGGCTGGCGCTGGCGGCTTGTCGACGGGCCGATGATCGAACGCTGGCGCAGCTTCGCGATGATGACGAAGAAGCAAGACAGCGCGTGCTCGATCGACTGGGCAGTCGTGTCCTGACGGTGCCGGGACGGTGGCGCGAGCTGGGATCGTTTATCCACGGTGAGCACAATCAGCTGCTCGAAAAGCTGGCGATTCCCGTCGCAAAGCTGAGCGAATCCAAGCTGCGCGCCGACTGGCTGCCCGATCTGTTTAAGCCGTACGCACACCTTTCGTCGCTGTATCTGTCGCCGAACATTCCCGAAAAGAAGCTGCGTAACGCGCGCAAGTTCTGTGAAGTTCCCGACGAAGAAGACGTGCTCGCGCTGCTGGACTGCACGGTGTTTGGCTCGGCGTCGGATGCGCTGCTGTTTGGCGTCAAGCACATCTTCTTTCGCAACTTCATCGCGCAGAACGGACGACCGGGACGGCTGCTCTACGGAGACTTGGCGGTCATGTCGCTTCAGCGCGGCAACGAAGGGGAACTTCTGTTTGCGGAAGGTCAGATTGCCAATGTCTCGGGGTCGGGACTGTCGGTGACGGATCTGATGTCGCTGATTCGCGAGCTACAGAAGCGACTTCAGTCGGGCTGACGTCGAGGTCTGGCGCGCGAAAAATCTGCTAGCGTGGCGGCCATGCGTCTTGCTGCCATCGACTGTGGAACCAATACCGCCATGCTGCTTGTGGCGGATGTCGTAAAAGGCTCGCTTCCTCGGCTTTTTCCCGTCGCTGATTTCTTGGAAATGCCGCGTCTCGGTCAGGATCTGGATCGCACGGGGCGACTGCATCCCGACGCGATTGCGCGCACGCTGGCGGCAATTGATCGTCAGATTGCGCGGGCCAAGTCGCTTCATGCCGATCAGATCATTGCCGTCGGAACCGAGTCGCTGCGAGCTGCCGAAAACAGCGAAGAGTTTTTGAGCGCACTGCGCAAGACCGGCGTCGAGCTGCGCGTGATTTCCGGCGACGATGAAGCGCGGCTGTCGTTTCGATCGGTGGTCGAGAGCTTGCCGATGCCGTCGAGTGGTCGTCGCAGTGTGATCGATATCGGAGGCGGATCGACGGAGCTTATCGTCGGTGGCAAGACGCCAGAGCGCTGGGCGAGTGTGAAGATGGGCTCGGTGCGACTGCATGAGCGGTTTGTTCGCAGCGATCCTCCGACGGAAGCAGAGACGAAGGCGCTGACCGAAGCGATTGAGACGGAGCTTGCGAAGCTGCCGTCGGTCGAAGGTGAGCTGGTGGCACTGGCGGGCACGGCGACGACGGTGGCTGCACTGCATCTGGGACTACGTGAATATGACGGACGCAAGGTGGATGGCATGCGGATCGCGACGACGACGATGCGCGAGATCATCACAAACCTCGGACGCTTGACGGTGGCTGAGCGCTGTCAGCTTGCGGGTCTGGATGTGCGACGAGCGGATGTGATCTATGCCGGTGCGATGATCCTGCTTTTGTGCGCCGAGCGAGCCGGGCTGTCCGACGTGGTGGTGAGCGATCGCGGTGTGCGCTGGGGTGTGCTGGAAGAGCTGGCGGACGGCTGACACGCTGCTGAAACCGTCGGAAGCCAGGGCGAAAAAAGTCGGACGAACCTGCGCGCACAGGGGTAACATTCGGACTCGTGAGTACCTCCAGTCCGTTGTCGAAGCGTTTTTCGTTGTCTCTCCCTGTCGATCGCTGGCTGGCGCTGGCGAAAGAGCTGACGGTGATGGAACACATCCACCACGCTGCTGCGGTTCCAGTGGAAAAGCGGCTGGAGCGAGGTCGCGCCGCCGAGCAAGTGCAAGCGATGGTGATGGCGGTTGTGCCCGAGCCGGCCAGTGCAAATCCGTCCGAGCGTCGGGAAAGCGGTCTGCCGCTGTCTCGTGCGTCGGCCAAGTATCTGCTCACGGCGGCGGATCGGCTGCGACGAGCCGCGCTGCAAACTGCCTGGACTGCGCATGCGCGCGATGCCGGTGAGCTGCAGTCCTCGCTGGAGGCCGCGCGTGAGTGGGACGGCATCATGCGAGCGCTGTCATCGCAGTTTGGCGTCGTTCATCCGTTTGCGGAGATGGTCGAGTCGCTGTCGCTTGGCGAGCACGAGATGCAGACGCTGGGCGTGCCCGTTCAATCGCTGCACAACGGCGAAGATCTGCTTGCTCTGTAGCTTACAAACTTCGCGATGAGCGTCGTCGATTCTTGCCTATCCTGGTAGCTCGGGTCAGCACAGGTCGTTGGCACTTACGGTGGAGAAACTGGCCATGACAGCGAGCGCGAATTCCGTCGTCACCGGAGTTCGTTTACGGGTTACAAAAGCAATCGCATCCATCGCGATCTGGGCGACGACGTTGCTCAGTCCTGATGCGCTTGCTGCGTCCAAGCTGGTTGCGATTCGGTTCGCCCGCTTGATCGACGGAACTGGCAAGGTGATCACCAGCCCGCTGGTGGTGGTGGAAAACGATCGGATCAAAGCGGTCGGTGGACCGACGATGCCTGTGCCCGACGGTGCGGCATTCGTGGATCTCAGTCGCTATAGCGCACTGCCGGGGCTTATCGACGCACATACGCACATGACGTATCTGTTCGATCCTGACTCGCCGATGAAGCCGGTCGAGCAGTTCGTCAAGCGTCTACCGCCGGTGACGGTGTTCTTGGCGCAGCAAAATGCGAAGCGAACGCTGGAATCGGGCGTCACGACGGTGCGCGATCTGGGCTCGTTTGAGCAGATGGATCTCGCGATGCGCGATCTGATCCGACGTGGTGCGATGCTGGGTCCGCGCATGTTTGTGTCGGGCGTTCCGGTCTTCGCGACGGATGAGTTCGTCAAGCCAGGACAGCCGGTTGCGCCTGGAACCGCCGACGGACCTGCGGACGTGATGCGAGTGGTTCGGCTTCAGATTGCCGCCGGAGTGGATCTCATCAAAGTGGTTGCCTCGACGGGCGGCTACGATGATGTGACGGGCTTTCAGACGCTGTCCTACGATGAAATCAAAGCGGCTGTCGATGTCGCGCACCGAGCGGGCAAGCGCATCGCTGTGCACTCGTACGGTGCCAGTGGAGCGCGTGACGCGGTCAAAGCGGGCGCGGACTCGATCGAGCATGCCGTCGACATCGATGATGCGACGCTGGCTGAGATGGCGCGGCGACGGATTTTTTACGTGCCGACCATCGATCACAACCGCTATTACGCCGACAATCCGAAGATCTATGGCTTTGGCAGCGACGCGGTGAACAACCTGCGCGCGTTTGTGCCCAAGAACCTGGAAACCGCTCGTCGCGCGTTCCGAATGGGCGTTCCCATCGCGATGGGCAGCGACGCGGTCTTTACGATGTTTGGCGAAAACACGCAGGAACTGGGCTGGTTTGTGAAGCTGGGCATGACTCCGGTGCAGGCGCTGGCGACGGCAACAACCAATGCGGCGATGCTGCTTGGACAGGAAAAGTCGCTGGGAGCGGTTGCGCCAGGCTTCTTCGCGGATCTGGTGGCTGTCGACGGAGATCCGGTCTCAGACATTACCGCTGTGACGCAGCGCGTTCGCTGGGTGATGAAAGCGGGCACCGTTGTCGTCGATCGCACGGTGGGACACAAATGAGCGACGAACCAGCCTCGCAAGAAGCACCCGTGACGGAGCCGTCTCCGCCAGAAGCTTCAGCGATTGTGTCGATGCTGCGCACCAAGCACGCCGTTCACTTGGTGGTGTCTGTCGACGGTGACTGGGATGGTGCGCGCGCGGAAACGGTCGCGGAAGCGGAAAGATGCTGTGACGCTGCCCAAGCATTCGCCGACGGAGACGTGTTTCGGACGCGCTATCCTGGACGGGTTGGCGTGGTGCGACTGCTGACCAAGTACGCGCCGCCGGACATCGTCAGCCAAGTGCTGACCGAGCGTGGCGTCGAGATCGAAGTGACCAGCGCGTCGCAGCAAGGGGACGGACGCTGCTCGTACTGTCATCGTGACAAGCTGTCCGACCAGCAGGTGTCGATGACCGACGAGGGCTGGGCGTGTCCGTCGTGCTTTCGTGCCTGGCTGCTCCGTCAGCAGTCCGACAAGCCGCGTGAGCGGTCGATCGTGTCAAAGCTGTCGAGTCGACTGATCTTTCCGCTGCTGCTCGTCGTGGTGGCGCTGTTCATCCTGGGCGTGCTGCACGAGCTTCGTCGCCTGAATCAGGCGAGCAACATCATTCGCCAGCACATGCCGACGCAGTAAGCGCCGTGGGCTCTGATGCAGCCAGCACCGCAGCGTCGGACAGCGTAGGCGATGTAGCTGTGTGCGACGGAAGTACGGGCTGATCGACGACGGGCAGTGGACCAAGCTGCTGCTCGACTTCGCGCAGAAGCTCGTCGCTTTCCAGGATCGATGCGATCGTCTCAAGCAGATCCGATGTGCGTCGTCCGTCGAGCGAGCCATGGTCAAACGACATGGTCAAGATCATCGTCGGACGAACCTCGGGCCGACCTTGTACGGCGATGACGCGATCGCGCACTTCACCAGCCCCGAGCGCCGCACTCGAATAGAACGTCAGCGGTGTCACCGAGTCGACCTGGCGAACGCACGTCACCTGAAACGTCCCGACGAGCTTGTGACGAAACCAGAACATCTGTCCGAGCAGTCGCAGGATCGCTCGTCGCAGAAAACCAATCGGAATCAGCCAGCCGTTGCGCTTCATTCCGTCGAGATCACGCTGCTCTTTTTCTCGGGTCTGCGGCACCGCTTCTTTGAGCAGCTGCACCAGCGCCGGCAGCGTCTTGTCCGTCGCGTCGCTGATCACCAGCACCGGCGCGTAGCTGGTCTGACCTGCGACGGAAAGCCCGATGTCGACCCGACCCGGACGGATGCGCCGATAGCCACAGACGATCTGGTGCGACTCGGGACAGCGAGACAGCGCCAGCGCCACCGCTCGCAGCAGGACATGCGTATACGTCGCTGCAATCCCATGCTGCTTGAGCCGAGACACAAGGCGCGCCGCCTGGCTCATGTCACACTGACGATTCATGCAGCCACCGGGAAGCTGCATCACCGAAAATGCGTCGACGAACCAGCGCTCACCGTGCGTCAGCGTCTCGATCTGATCACCCTGCGGTGTCGTCTGCACCAAGTTGGCGGCCATGATTACCCCGCGAGCGGATGCAGCAGTGGCTCTGCGGTCAGCGGCGACGGAGCTTCGGCCACAATCGCGCTGGCTTCACCCGGCACCGAGTACGGGTCGCGTGTCTGTAGCAAGTGATGGATGTGCAGCGCCGCGTTCTGCGGTCCGTTCATCGTGGCAATCCGTCGCTGAAGCTTCTGCGCGGCGTGACGATAGGCGGGATTGTGCAGGATCGACTCAACCGCTTGACGCAGCGTCTCTCCCTTGCAGTCGCGCAGTCGCAGCCGCATGCCCGCCCCGAGCTGTTCGACCCGCGTTAGGTTGATCTCTTGGTCAAACATCGTCGGGATGCCAATCACCGGAACGCCCTGTCCGAGCGCTTGATAAATCGTCCCGTTGCCGCCGTGCGTGATCGTGACGTGCGACGCTGCCATCAGCGAGTCTCCGTCGGCGAGCTTTTCGACAAACACGTTTTGATGCTGCGCAAACTGCTCGCTCGGAAGCTCGGCGGTGGTGATCAGCACTTGGTATTCGGTGTTGCCAAAGACGCGCACCGCTTCGCCGAAGAACTTCGCGTCTCCCGTCGAGCCCATCGTAAAGTACAGCGTCGGACGACTTGGATCGAGCTGACTGAGCCACTTGGGACGCGGCAGCGCCTCGCGAAAGCGAATCGGCCCGATGTAGCGGAAGGTCGGCGGCGACGGGACGATCGGAAAATACTCGGGCAGATCGGCGAGCAGCGTCAGATCTCCCTCGATGAGATCGTACATCGTGCCAAGCTTCGGCAGTCCAAGCTGCGCGCGAACCTTGTCAAAGCCGCGCGCCCAGTACCAGACGAGCAGGTTCTTGAGCACCGGGAACAGCGCCGACGACAGCCGCTTGCCCAGGATTTTTTCCGAGATGTGTCCGTCGGGAACTGAGATCTGCTCCGCAAAGCGACTCGTCCACGCACCGTTTGTCAATGACACGAGCGGAATGCCGCGCGCGCGCGCACTCGTGGTGAGCGACATGCGCAGATCTCCGACGACCAAGTCCGGTCGCAGCGCGTCGATCGCTTCCAGATCGGACCGCACCGAGTCTTCGGCCACCTTCTGCCACCAGCGCAGATCGCAGGCTCCTGCTCGACGAGCCAGCCGCAGCGTCTCTTCGCGATCGACCGAATAGACCGGACGCACTGGAAAGCCCGCCGCCGACAGCAGTCGCGCATACGGTCCGTCGCAGCAGAACATCACCTCATGTCCGTAGCGACTGCGAAGGGCTCGACCGACCTCCAATACGCGAGTGGTGTGAGCCAGAAATCCCCCGTCTGCAAACAGCGCGATGCGGCAAGCGGCCATACGACTTGTCCTTCCATTGCCGAGCTTTGCTCGGAATGCCCTGGCTTCTAGCACCTTTTTTCGGTACCGAAAAGGTGAGGAAAATCGAAGCCAGCGACGGAAAGTCTGGGTGGGACTGTCCCCCTCACCTCGTCGTGAGACGCGAAGTCCCCCAGGTTGCTCGGCCAAATGTGCGAACTTTGAACCGTCGTGTGGGGAAATAGTCCCAGGGCGGGGCAGGGGCTTTGGCGAAGCGTTCGTTAGAACGGAATCTGGAGCGAGTAGACCAGGTTTCCCGTGCAAGTGTTTCCGTCGGGACAGCTCGGCTGACGAAGCGTCAGACCGACGGCCAGTGCGCTGGCTCCTCCGGCGACCACCACACCGATCGCCGTCCAAAACCACCAGCGCTTGTAGAGCGGCTTTTGCTGAACCACCACCGGCAGCGGCGCGTCATCGGGCTTTTGTTCCACCGAGTCATAGTCCACGCCTTCGTACAGCTTGTCGGCGAGCAGCGCCATCACACCTTCGGCAGGCACGCCGTTTTGGACGCGCACCCGCTCGCTCTTTTCGCTGAGCAGGCTGCGTGAGCGCAGATCGTACAGATAGGCGTGAACATTGACATCTTCGACGCCGCTCGACTGAGACGCTGCGCGCTGCATTCGCACAAAGATCGCGTGGTCCAAAAACAGCGTCTCGCGCAGGTTGTCGACGACCTTATCCAGCCGCTTTTGACCCATCGCGGGACCGACGCGACCGATCGCTTGCTCGACGAGCAGGAACTTTTCCGACCGATCGAGCTTGCCCATGATCTGCGCCGGACGATCTTTGATCACGTTTGCGACGCGCAGACCACGCTTGAAGCCGAGCTTCTTGAACGTCACATAGTGCTCACCGACGGTCAGGTGTTCCACCGTCAGCGGTGCGGTGCCTGCAAACTCTCCGTCGACGAAGACCTGCGCGCCCGTCGGTTCGGACAGCACCTTGAGCTGTCCTTGCGGCTGCTGCGCTTGATAGCCTCGAGCGGCCTCGAGCGGATCACCAATCGCTTGCGGAAACTGCTCGGTATCTAGCTGATAGGTTGGACGCCACGTCACAAGCCGTCGCAGCGTCTGCTGCATGGCCGGAGACTTGCCTTTTTGCTGCTGCGCGACCGCCAGCGCCATCATCGCGTCGGCCAGCTCTTGCTTTTTGATGTACGGCAGCACCGCGATGAGCTGATCCACCGCGTCGGACAGCGTCACGATGGCGCTATCCAGTTCCAGCTTGTTAAACGCTTCGCGTCCGTTTTGATACGCAGTGCGAGCCAGCTCGACCTGATCAAACGGCATCTCTTGCGCAAACTCTGCCAGACGGACATCCAGCTCTTTTTGATCGAGCCGAGGGTTGCGCTTGAGCACATCCGACATCTCGCGCTGGAGCGTCACGGACACAGCCTCGGGAAAGTTCTTTTCCAAGAGCGGCAGTGTCGTCGAGCGAAGTCGCTTGGCTTTCTTTTCCTTCACCGCGGGCTTGGCATCACCAGCTGGTGTCGTCGCGGTGGCCACGGGAGCTGCATCTGCGGACGGTGCGCTGCCTTTGTCTTCTTTGCTGGCGGCGGGCTCCTCGGTCTTCGTCGCTGCAGGCGATGCGCTGCTTCCTCCGTCGCCAGAGCTGTCTGGCGAGGCAGCCTCGGTCGTCGTCGTTTTGCTCTTCTTGCTCGACTTTCGGGCATCTGCACCCGAAAGAAGCATCAAGAAGGCCATGCCGACCGCGATGAACTGGTGGCTACGCCTCATTCCTGATCCCCCGATAGTCGTCGGACTTTGGCAAACAGATACGGATCGTCCTTCGCATAGCTCTGGAGGATCTCGCGCAGCTTCTGAGACAGCGGAGACGACTCCGTCAGCCCAGGCAGGCTGGTGCGGATCGTGTCTTCGATCAGCTCCTCGACAGCCTGCGTGTTGGTGATGACACCGCGACGCAGACGATCGGCAATGCTGGCGACTCGATCGGCTGAGACCGTTTTACCGACGGCAGCCACACCTTGCATGGCAGACAGCGGCGCAGCTTTGGCGGCTGCGTCGACTTGCTGACTGCCTTCGACGTGACTGACGCGACCGACCGGGACCGCTCGGCCCGCTGCTTGGGCTTTGTCTGCGGCTCCGATCCCCTTCTCTGGCTCCGACGGTTTGCTGGCCATCTTTCGACCTTCTCTCAGGATATCAAAACTCTGGTGATTTGCGGTTTCTGGTCGACCCTCGGCTGCTGCGAGCGCTTTACTCCGCCGCGAACCGCGCTACTTTGCTGGTCCATGAAGCGTCTGCTTGGTTCCGGCCTGTTTGCGATGTGGCTCCTTGCGGCGCCTGGTTGTAATCGCGTGTCGAGCAAGGTGGTTGCGACGCCTGACGCTGGCCCTCGGGTTAGCAGCTTGTCGTCGCTGGTGCTGGAAGAGCTGGACGCAGAGCTTCAGTTTTCACCGACGCAGGCAACCTGGCTGGGCGATCACTCATCCGACGAGCGGCTTGATGATGTGCGGATTGATGCGATCTGGCGCGAAGTGACACGGCTCGGCAGCATGCATGAGCGCGTGCAACGTTTTGCCGAAGGTCTGTCGCCGCCGCTGCCTGCGCGGCTCGATCTTCAGTCGATTCCCGACGGACCGGAAAAGGACACGCAGCGACTCGATACGCTGCTTTTGCTGGCGCGGGTTGAAGCGCTGCGCTTCGAGCGCGAGGAGCTTCGTCCGCACGAGCGCAGTCCGCTGTTTTACGCGGAGCTTGTGGCCTGGGGTCTCGATGAGCTGGTGACGAGCAACTTGGCGACGGGAAATGGTCTGCGTGCGCTGCGTGGTCGACTGCAAGCGGTGCCGCTGGTGCTCAAGGAAGCGGTGCGGAACCTGCGCAATCCGCCGGAGCTGTGGACGCGACGAGCGATCGACGTGACGCAGCAGACCCGAGACTTTGTGGCGACGGTGCTTCCGCGCTTGCTCGTCGGTCTGCGTGATCCCAAGCAGAGCGATGAAGTGGCAAGGCTGCGTGAAGATGCGCAGCGAGCGCTCGACGACTACGCGACGTTTTTGACGCGCGATCTGCTGCCGCGTAGCAAAGGGGACTGGACGCTGCCTCGGGAACGGCTGATGCAGCGACTGCGGGCGCTGGAGCTTCTCGATGTCTCGCTGGAAACGGTGCTGTCGGTGGCGGAAGCAGAACACCAGCGCGTCAAGCAGCAGGCCGAAGACGTTGCGCGGGACATCAGCGAGTATTCCAGTGCGTCGCGGGCGATGAGCGAAGCGCTACACGAGATCGAAGACGATCATCCTCGCCCCGAGGAGCTGTCTGCGCAGGTGGAGCAGTCGATGCAGCGCCTGTACGAGCTGCTGGCGGACAGCTCTCAGTTTCCTGCGTTGACGGTGAAGCCTCGCCTCGTTGAGATGCCACCGTATCGCTTTGGTTATCTTCAGCTCGACGTGGCTGCGCCGCTGGAACCCGAGCGAGAGCCGCTGATTCAGTACGATCCCGTCGACGTAAACTGGAAAGACAAGCGCCTGATCAGCGATCACCTACGGAACCTCAATCGCTCGCAGATATTGGTGACGCTGCTGCGCGACGTGGTGCCGGGACGACTGCTTCATCAGCAAGTGCTTCGGCAAAAACAGGCGAGCTTGTCGCAGCTTCGGCTTCGCGGTCACTCACTGACGCTGACGGAAGGCTGGCCGCTGTATGTCGCGCCGCTTGTGATGGAGCTGTTTCCCAAAGGAGCCGCTAGCCAGCGACTCCAGCTGCTGATTCACAAGCATCGCTTGGTGCAGCTCGGACGGCTCATTGTTGCGCTGCGACTGCATGTCAGCGGAAGCGGTGTGGCGCCAGCGGGTCAGCGCATGGAGGACGCAATCCACTTTTTGGCGGAAGAGTGTTACCTTGATGAACACACCGCTCGTCGAGAAGTCGAGCGTGGAACCTACGAGCCGCTGTACGGCATGGCGGCGCTTGGCGCACTACAGCTTACGCAGCTTCGTAGCGACTACCGAGCACAACAAGGCGAAGCATTTTCGGCAGCTGGATTCCATGAAGCGGTGCTCTCGGCTGGAAATGTTCCAGTGAGCGTGCTTCGGAAACTGCTGCTCAGAGGCGCCGGGCCATCGCTTCGGCTCCCGCTAAACAGCGACGGCTCCGCAAAATAGTTCCGACACAGCTAGGCTCGAAACCAACCGAGCGCGCAACATCAGGCGAAGCAAAAAGAGGTGGCTGCGAGCGCACGGATCAAAAGCTACCGTTGCTCCATTCCTGGCCTGGCGGGGTTCACCAAATCCCCGTCGCCCACAGCCATAACTTGGGAAACCTGGCGGAGAGAGCGGGATTCGAACCCGCGGTACCCTTTCGAGTACACACGCTCTCCAGGCGTGCACCTTCAACCACTCGGTCATCTCTCCAGATGCGAAGCAAATGAGCGATCTGGCCAAGGCACAAACACTCATCTACGCACTGGGGAACTTGCCGCCCAGTCCGTCAGACAAGCTGCTCACACCGAGCGGCTTATCGCATGAAACAAAAGAAGCGGAGAGAGAGGGATTCGAACCCCCGGTACCCTTGCGGGTACATCTGATTTCGAATCAGACGCAATCGACCAACTCTGCCATCTCTCCAGAACTTGAGCGGATGTAGCCAAGCAGCACTTGGCTGACACAAACCGTAGGATACAACACGTTTACTTCGCAGTAGCGCGTAGAGAACGAAAAAATGCGGTCAGCATGTCTCCGCACTCACTGGCCAAGACACCTGATGTGACTTCCATTCGGTGGTTGAGCCGCGTGTCTTCAGGAATCTGAAACAGCGTTTTGACTGCTCCAGCTTTGGGATTCCCACAGCCATAGACAAGTCGCTTGATGCGCGCATTGACCAGTGCACCAGCACACATTGGACAAGGCTCTTGGGTGACGTAAAGGGTTGCGTCACTCAGTCGCCAACTGCCAGATGCTGCAGCTGCCTGTCGAAGCGCTAGAATCTCGGCGTGAGCGGTTGGATCATTGAGAGACTCTCTCCGATTTCCACCTACGCCTAGGACCTGTTCACCACGCAGAATGACTGCGCCAACGGGAACCTCTCCTAGCATCGCTGCCTGTGCAGCTTCTACCAGAGCCAATCGCATACCGAAAAGATCGATAGGATTTGCGCAATCAGCACTAGGCTGATGACTTGCTGGTAGACCCCCGAACAAGCGCACCAAGAAGGATTCGAACCTCCGACCCTCGGCTTCGTAGGCCGATGCTCTATCCAGCTGAGCTATTGGTGCAGGGCCAGTTTTCACTTGAGAGTGAATCGCGGCGGGGAGTGCTTATACAAAAGCCATCCACGCACTGACAAGCGTTTTTTTCGAAATTGCGGAGAGGGCGGGATTCGAACCCGCGGTACCGCTTTTGGCAGTACACTCGCTTAGCAAGCGAGCACCATCGGCCTCTCGGTCACCTCTCCGTTTTGTACTGCATACGAGCTGACCGATTGGATTGGCCTGGTCAGCTGTAACTTGCTATCCCGATTCCGTCCGATGGGAGTGAGGGGACGGAATCAGGCTGCTTCGCCTTACGTTGCGCTCTTCGGTTATCAAGCCAGCGGAGGAGGAGGGATTCGAACCCCCGGCGCTTTCGCGCTGCGGTTTTCAAGACCGCTGCCTTCGTCCACTCGGCCACTCCTCCAAAAGGAGGTGGAGGCGACTTTTACCGTGAGTTCGCTGCCTACGCAAGCGAAAAGATTGGCTTTGTCAAAAACGGATCGGTCAGCCTCGGGACTTCGTTAGTAGACACGGAGCGATTGGATAAAGCCATCGCTATCACCAATGGCGAGCAGGTTGTCGAAGGCTCCGAATGTGGTGGCAGCGACGAAGAGTTGGTTTCCTCGACCGGTGATGGCGGCTGCGGTGTCGGACTGTTCGGTTCCGTTTTGACTGACCCAAGCCAAGCTGCCGTCGGAGCCGTGTCGTCCCACGAAAAAATCATAGCTGCCGCGCGCGTCTTGATCGGCGAAGGCTCCACGCGTGGTTCCGACGCTGTATAGCTTGCCGCTGACCCATGCGAGCGACTGAATGGTGTCTAGGTAGCTTGTGCCGAGCTGGCGTGTGACTGTGCGACTTCCGTCGGATACGAAGCGAACGAGCATGCCGTCCTGGCCGCCCATGCTGACTTGTCCGGGCAAGGTGCCTCGTGTGCTACCGGCGACCCACACTCCGCCGCTGTCGTCGGTGGTGGCAGCAAGTAGCTCATCATTGCCTGAACTACCGACGTGACGAAGCCAGCCTAGCTTGCCGGTTGGCAAAACGGTTAACACAAAGCCATCTTGGAGTCCGAGCGCGTTTCCGGTTGGAAGGATGCCTTCGGTATTTCCGACGACAAATGAAACCTGATTGGCATCGACAGCGACGGCGTTGGCGGTGTCTCCTTGATCGCTGCCGATCTGAAGGGAAGAGAGCTCTTTTCCGTCGGAAGCTAGCTGCGCGATCCAAATGTCGGTGAGTCCTGCGTTTGTTCCGCTGCCGTAGCTACCTTCGGTGTTCCCGACGACGGTTGCGACGCCTTGAGCGCTGACGCTGATGCCGGTTAGCTTGTCGATTTCCGTCGTGCCAAACTGACGCAGCCACAGGCGCTGGCCGGTCTGGGCAAAGCGTGCGACGAAGCCATCGGTGCGACCTGGGGACGTTTGACTCGGTAGGACGCCGAAGGTGTAGCCTGAAACCCAGAGCGTGTCGTCTCTGTCGACGCTGAGCCCGGTGATGTAGTCGGTCTTGCTCGACGCGATCTGTGCGGTCCAGCGAAGCTGTCCGGCGGGACTGTAAGACAGCAAGTATCCATCGTAGTCACCTTGGTTGGACTTGCCATCGATGCTGCCCGTCGAGTTGATCGCGACGTACAGGTTGCCTTGCGAGTCGGTGGTCATCGCGACGGCGGTGTCGGTTCCCGTGGTGCCGATTTGACGGGCCCACTGCGGTCCCACGTCGGAGATTCGTACGAGTACCGGGATGCTCGCTTCCCGGCCAGCGCTCGCGACGGTGACGAGCAGTGCATAATCGGAGATCTTGATGCTTGCGTCGGCGGAAATGCGAAGCTGCGCTTGGACTTCGCTGCCCGTCGGAACCGTGAGGCTGCTTGGCTCAAATGCAAAGCCAATGCCTTGCGGAAGCGCACTACCGTCGGGATAGGAAAGCGACAGCTGCGCCGGACCCGACAGCGCCATGGTGGTTTTCACTTTGATCGTCAGTGAGACACTCGCACCCGGCTGAACGCTGACGTCGTTGCTGGAAAGCCGGATGCTGAGACCTCCGCTCACTTGCTCGGCGCTTGGTGGTCGCTGGGTGTCACAAGATGCGGATGTTCCCAGCGTCGCAAGCAAATAGAGGCCAATCGGTAAGAGCCGCATGCGCAGCAAGCCTTTCCGGTGGCAAATAACTGCCCCCCTGGCGAGATCTTACCATGGCAGTGCCCAAGTCCATGAAAAGGCTTGTGTCCTCCATTACAGGGAAATAATGCAGAGATCCGCCTACCTGGCTGGCGGTGCGCGGTGAGTCTGCGAGTTGTCGGCTTTTTTTGGATGACTGCGCAGCAGCGCCAGCTGCTTGGGGTTGTTCCGATGAAGATGCGGATTGCTTTGGGAGCTACAGCGACGGAAAAAAGGGGCGAGAGACTTAGAAGCGACCGACGAGTGCCAGGCCGCTTTGTCCACCGAGATCGCTGCTGCGATAGGGCACGATGCGAATCGATCGAGCGATCTGCGACGCACCGGGACCAAGCAGGTACTTGGTCTTTTGGGCTCCAGCGACGAGCATCGTGATGCCGACGAGCTGAGCGACACCATCAGCGACGATCCATGGCACCGTATACTGCTTGGCCGCCGCGCTGCGATCTTCGGACACCAGCGGGAGCCAAATTCCGCTGATGAATGGACCCACGACGGGAATCATCAGCGTGTAGTGGATGCTGCGGTGGGTGTCGATGTCGGTCTTTTCGCCAAAGACCGGATTTCCCGCGTAAATCGGTCCCATCGCGACAGCAGGAACCAGCGCCGATAGCCACAGCGTAAGGCCCGCCGCCCACAGACCGGTGTTGCGCTGTTCGACGGTTCGTCGCTGCATTGGCCATGGAACCGCGACGGCTGGATTGGGATATCGACGAAGCTGCGAGCGTACGAGCAGCACATCCGATTCTTGCAGACCGCTCGAGCGCAGTGCGTTCGGAAGTAGCTCGTCGTAACAGCGCTGAGCCGCTTCTGCTCGACCCTCTTGCTGCTGCCGAAGACAGTAGTCGTACACCGTCGACAAGCTGGCACCCGACGGCTGAGTCAGCATTGAGCTGGCCATCGCTGGAGGAATCGTATCCGACGGTGGTTGTGAAGCGGGTGGTCGACTGCTCGACGCTGCAAGCAGTGGCCGAGAGGCTGTCGTGCCGGGACGATCCTCTTCTTCAATGATCGGCACACTTGGTTTGGTCGAATTCGTCGGAGCGGTGTCGGTTGTCGTCGGGCGTGCTTCGCTGTCGCGAAGGAGCGTGGGCCGAGTCGGAACCAGGCCCGTTTTGGCCTCAGCGACGCACTGCTCGGCAAAGCCGCGATACATCGGCTCCGGACGCTCCGCAGTGAGCGAGAGATACGACTGACACGCATCGAGCGCTTCGGTCTTTCGTCCCAGCTTCAGCTGCGTCTGACCGATTCGAACCAGCATCTCAGGCGTGCTCGTCGCATCGTAGGCTTCTTTGAACAGCTGGAGCGCGTCCGTATAACGAGCCTCGGTAAATGCCCGCAGCGCTTCTTGATGAAGCTCGGCTGCGTCTTTGGCCCACGCCGTCGAGTCAAACGCCAAAAGCGAAGACAGCCCGAGGGCACACATCCATGATCGATTCCGCATCCCGAAAGCCCTTTCCTGCATCAACCACTACTTTTTCAAGGATTAGCCCTCGCGTCGCAGAAAACGCAAGTTCCTTTCACGACGCAGCGACGGGTTCTGTGGCGAAGTCCGGACTTACTTTTCGCGCTGCGCTTAGAGCCTGCGAAGAGAGAGCGTGACCGAGCCTTCGGCGACGCGCTCTCCGTTTGGATCGACGACTTCGACGAGCACCGCGACATCCACTTTGCCTTCGGCGATGAGACGCTGCTTAAGCTCGGATGGATCGCTGCCCGGCATTTGTGCGCTGGCCCACAGGTCGCCTCGCGCGGGCTTGCGAAAGCGCAGCTCGCAGCCTTTGCTGCTACAGGTCACATCCATGCCGTTGAGCGAGAGAAGTCCCGCAGCCAGCGCTGCCGTCTCCGCGATCGCAAACTGGGCGCTTGTGTGAACCGATCCGCCGTGGTTGGTAAGCTCGGGATCAAAGGGAAGCTGGACTCGCGCCGTCGAGGGCGACAGGTCAACGGCTCGGATCCCAAGCCGCTTCACCAAAGGAATCCGAGTCGCGAGCAAGTCGTAGACGTCCGCCGGGTTCATTCCATCTGCCTATGGCACGCTAGCAGCGAGTCACCAGGCTGGTTTTCTCACAGCCATGGTTGTCGTGAAAAGGGGACGCTAGACCCCAGCCTTATATGCCGCTGACGAAGCGAAGACGCCACACCATGCCCATGGCTTCGGCAAAGATCTTGGATGACATCTTGGACTGGCCGGCGCGGCGATCGATGAAGATGATCGGGACTTCTGCGACGGAAAAGCCTCTGCGAATCGCGCGATAGGTCATCTCGATTTGGAAGCTGTAGCCATTTGAGCGGACCGCGTCGAGATCGATCGCAGCCAGTACTTCTCGTCGGAAACACTTAAATCCCGAGGTCAGATCGCGCACATCCAGTCCGAGGATGGTTCGTGCGTACAAGCTGCCACCCGAAGAAATCAGCTGTCGTCCCAGTCCCCAGTTTTCGGTACCACCGCCGGGAACTCGTCGGGAACCAATGACCACGCCCGCGCCGTCCTTGGCCGCACCGAGCAGTGCGGGCAGATAGACCGGATCGTGGCTGAAGTCAGCGTCCATCTCGAAGATGAACTCGTAGCCTTTCGAGAGCGCGAAGCGGAAACCGGCGATGTACGCGGTTCCCAGCCCGAGCTTGCCGCTGCGATGAAGGACTTGAATTCGTGGGTTTTTCGCTGCCATCTCGTCGGCGAGCTGACCCGTTCCGTCGGGAGAGTTGTCATCGACAATCAGCAGATCCGCGCTGGGCAGCGCCGTCAGAACCTGATCGCACAGGGTCTTCAGGTTGTCTCGCTCGTTGTATGTAGGGATAATGATTAAGGCTTCGTTCATCGCCCCACTTTACACGACCTTGGGGCTCGGCGGCAGCTTGTGTGCTCGCGGTAGCGACACGCGCTCGGGTCACGCAGCGATGGCTGGGTGCAAAGAAAATGTCCGACGCAAAAGCGGCAGGCGCGCAAAAAGGCGTTGACACAAAGGCCCAAAATCCTATTCAATCCCACCTGTTCGGCGCTTTTCCCGTGTAGCTCAGCCGGTAGAGCAGGTGGCTGTTAACCACCGGGTCGGGGGTTCGAGTCCCTCCGCGGGAGCAAGCAAACAGGGTTACCAGACATCTGGTAGCCCTTTTTTGTTTTTGGCGATGCGCATCGGCCAAGACCTCTCGGTCGCGCCTGCGCTCGTGTGAGGCGGCGTTTTCGCGCGAGTGCGTGCGCCGGGAACGACGCTTCGGGGCGATGTCGTCGGCATCAGCGAGATGAGCGCTGCGGTGTATCCGATCGGCAGTAGATCGCGCACCATAAGGCGAGAGATCTGGCTACCTATCACTGAAACCGATAGATGACATCAGGAATTGGCCGATTCTCAAGATGGATAGTTGGTCGCACACTGATCATCAACAAGGCACAACAACGACGGAGAAATCATCATGTTGACGTTGCGACAAGCGGAATCTCGTGGGCATGCAGATCACGGCTGGCTCGACACCTATCACACGTTTTCGTTTGGCTCGTATTACGACCCGGCGCACATGGGCTTTCGCAACCTGCGCGTCATCAACGAAGACCGCGTCTCACCAGGGCAGGGCTTCGGCACGCACCCGCACCACGACATGGAGATCGTGTCGTATGTCATCTCGGGGGCGCTGGCGCATCGGGACTCGATGGGCAACGGATCGACGATTCGTCCCGGCGACGTGCAGCGAATGAGCGCGGGGACCGGCGTAACGCACAGCGAGTTCAATGGCTCGCGCAGTGAGACGGTTCACTTTCTGCAAATTTGGCTTTTGCCGTCGCAGCGTGGGATTCAGCCAGGCTATGAACAGAAGTCGTTTTCGACGGCGGAAAAAGAAGGAACGCTGCGGCTGATTGCGTCGCCGGATGGACGAGACGGAAGCGTGACGATACACACGGATGCGTCGATCTATGCAGGTGTGTTTTCCGTCGGACAGCGAGCACAGCTAGCGCTTGCGCCGGAGCGTCACAGCTACGTTCACGTCGTCAAAGGTCAAGTTGTCGTCGGAGGACATGCGCTGAAGGCGGGCGATGGGCTGGCGATCTCGGGTGAAGCAAGCGTGGTCGTCGAGGGCAAAGCGTCGGGTGAGGTGTTGGTGTTCGATCTGCCGTAGCGCGGAGGTGGTGCCGAGCTGGCTGTGTTAGAGCAGCTCTCCGTCGCCCATGATGGAGATGATGCCGCAGACGCCGACGACGTCACCTTCCCGACGGTACGGGGCGAGTGTCAGCCAGCCTCCGCGTGACTCTCCGACGCTGGTTTCGACGAGCAGCGGATGCCGACTGGGGCGCTGCTTGGTGAGAACGTGACGGACTTCTCGCTCGATGCGTGGACACCACTGACCGATCTTGGTCGCTTGCAGCTTGCCGCGTAGGTGTTCCGGCGGAATCCCGAGGAGCGAGCCCAGCGCACTGTTGCCGAACACCAGCTCACAGGTCGGCGACGCGACAAACAGCGGCAGCGGACAGGCGTCGACGATCGCTTCACACAGATCGGCTCGCGGGGAAACGGGTCGGGTGGTGTCCTCGATGCGACGACGCAGACCCAAGCTGTGCATGATCTGGCGTAGCTCGAAGGCAAAGTCGGCGGCTTGCTGATAGCGCTGCTGCGGATCTTTGTGCAGTGCGCGCAGGATCAGCTCTTCGAGCGGCTTCGACAGTGGCGGATGGGTGCGCAGCAGTCGGCTCGGCGGAATCGGCGTCTCGCGCAGGTGGCCATACAAGATGTCTTGCAGACGACCTGCAAACGGCGGTCTTCCCGTCAGACACTCGTAAAACAGCACGCCGAGCGCGTACACGTCCGACGCTGGCGTTGGGGTCTGCACGCGGATTCGCTCGGGCGCCATGTACGTCGGCGTTCCGGCTACCGTCGTCGCTGCCACCAGTTCTCGAGAATCCACAGACGGACGACTTGCCAGACCAAAGTCGAGCAGCCGCACTTCATTGCGCCGACTGTCACTTCCCGTCCCCGATGCACACAAAAACACGTTTTCTGGCTTGATGTCGCAGTGAATCACGCCGAGGCCGTGCATGTAGTTAAGGCCTTCGGCGCACTGGAGCATGATGTCGCACGCGGCGTTCATCGACAGGACTCGCTCGCGGTTGAGCCGCTCGGCCAGCGTCTCGCCGTTGAGATAGTCCATGACGAGAAACGCGCCGTGGTTTGCGTCGACGCCGAAGTCGAAGACCCCGATGATGTTCGGGTGGCTCATCGCCGCTGCCATGCGTGCTTCTCGATAGAACGCGTCGCGGATGTGCGGCTTTTGGGCGAGATCGTGATGGATGATCTTCAGCGCGAAGATCTTGCCGAGGTCGCGGTGACGGATCTTGAAGATTCGTCCCATGCCGCCTTCGCCGAGAGATCCTTCGATGATGTAGCGGCCACCGACGATGCGATCGGGAGAGATTCCGAACGGGAGGCTGCCGGACTCGCCGCCGCGAACCTCGAACGGAACGTTGCGCTCATCGAGACCGATGGTTTCCTGGCTGGACGAGGCTGCGGTCCGGGTACTCGGCAAGCCGGGCGGATCTTCGATCACTTGGGCAGTATATCGCGGCTTGCTGCTGGTGCGTAAACGTCCGTCGCTGCACTTGAAGCTGCGGTGAATGGATCTTCGGCGCTTCGAGCGTGTGCGATTTCGCACATTTATGCAGAAACGCACACTGCTTGCTCGGCGAGATCGAAGTTAGGTACGTTCCGCAGCCATCGTGTCCGACGAAACACCGTCTGGGAAAAAGGTACCAAGTGGCTTTCTGATGAGGCTGCTTGGTGCTCCGTGGCTGCTGCTGTTTGTGACCCTGGTTGTGGGCGGCGTCGGTCTGCTCGGGGTCAGCAAGCTGCGCAGCGAGGAAGACTTGCTGGTCTTTTTGCCGGAAGGCGACGCGGATGTGACGGTCTTTCGCGACGTGGCGGCGCGCTTTGGTGCGCTGCGGGTGGCGCTGATCGGCATTGAGCCTCGGCCCGGGCAGAAGCTGTTTTCCACCGACATGCTGTCGAAGATCGATCGCTTGTCGACGCAGCTGAAGAACACAACCGGCGTGGATCGGGTGGTTTCTCCAACGACGATCAACGACTTGGTGCCGATCGAAGGTGGCGTCGATCTGACGCTGCTCGTGCCGCAGCCGATTCCGACTGATGAAGCGACGCTGGCGAAGGTGCGGGCGCGGGCGCTGAGCCAGCCGACGATTCGCGGCAACGTGGTATCGGCAGACGGTGAAGCGGGCCTGATCATGGTCTTTGTCGGCGATGGCGTTCCGACGCGGCTGCTGGCGGAAAAAGCGCAGTCGCTGGCACACAGTGAGCTGGATTCCGTCGCGAAGCTGTACTTTGGCGGCGCTCCGTTTGCGGGCCAAGCGATCTACGACGACACGCAGCGAGACGTTCAGCGTCTGGTGCCGATCGCGCTGCTTCTGTTTTTGCTGGTGGTGCTGCTGGCGTTCCGAGACGGACTGTCGGTGATGCTGACGGTGGGAACGGTTGGGCTGTCGGTGCTGCTGTCGGTGGGTCTGCTGGGACTTCACGGCGACAAGTTCACGGTGGTGATGGGCACGCTGCCGCTGGTGCTGTTTGCGTCGGGAAGCCAGTATGCGATTCACATCCTGGGTCGCTATTCGCTGATTCGAGAGTCATCGCCATCGCTGTCGACGCTGGAAGCCGCGCGCGAGGCGCTGACCGTCGCAGGTCCGCCGGTGATTGTGGCTGCGCTGAACTGCTGCGTCGGATTTTTGTCGTTTTTGGTGATGAACATCTCGGCGATGCGCGCGTTTGGCGTCGCATGCTGCATTGGCGTCATTGCCTGCTGTGCGTTTTCGGTGACGGTGGCTCCGTCGATGGTTGCGCGCTTTCAGTCAGAGCGGCCTCCGTCGGAAGTGACGTTTACGCGGCTCGGTGATCTGCTGAATCGGCAGTTTGCGTGGGTTCGTCGGCATCGTGCGCTGGTGACGCTGTTTGTCATCGCAGTGTCGACGGTGTGCGGGTTCTTTATGACGCGCGTGCAGGTGCGGATGGAACCCAAAGCGTTCTTTCGTCCGGGCTCGGAGCCGGCGCTGGCGCAGAAGTTTTTGGACGAAAAGTTTGGTGGTGCGGCGTTTGTGCAAGTGCTCGTCGAAGGCGACATGACCGATCCGCGCGCGCTGCATGAAGTTCGTCGGTTGTCGGCGCTGTCGCGATCGCTGCCCGGTGTGACGCAGGTTCAGACGATTGTGCAGCCGCTGGCGATGGTCGGTGACTCGATGGCGGGACTGCGCGGGCTGCCGGAAAACGCGCAGCAAGTGGTGGCGCTGCTGTTCTTTTTGGAAGGTGAGCCGTCGCTGAGGACGATGCTGGCTTCGGATCGGCGATCGGTGCTGGTTCACGCTCGCGTGCTCGGAGATGCGGGTCCGGCGATTGCGTCGCTGCGCAAGTATCTGGATGGGCGCTTTCCGAAGACGCCGCAGCGTCTGAGCCAAGCAGAGCTGGCCGAGGAGCTGTCGTGGCTTTTGCCTGAGCACGAGCGAGCGGGCAAGCGCTTGCTGCTGGAGCGTGAGGTTGCGCAGCTTGCGACGGCAGGACTGTCGCTGGCGGGACCGGCTCCGGTGAAAGCGGTGACGACGGATGGCGATGCGAGCGCGACGGGTGATGCGGCGGGACAAGCGGAAGATGAGCAGGCTCGGTTTTCGCGGGCTCAGACGGAAGCGAAGAAGCGCTTGCTGGTCGTGCTTGGTGCGGAAACGCCCGATGGAAACGGTCAGCTCCTGGGCAAGCCGTCGGACGAAGTGGAAGCGTGGGTCGAGTGGGTTGCCGCAGCGATCTTGCAGCCTCCCGTCGATGGTCCGAGCCAGAAGCTGTCGGTGTTTTTGACGGGCGAGCCGATGCTCGATCAAGCGTTTTCGCGGGCGGTGGATCGCAATCAGTGGTCGAGCTTGTCGATCGCGCTCGGCGGTGTGCTGCTGGTGCTGCTGTTTGCGCAGCGATCGGTGGCGGGTGCGATTTTGTCGACGCTGCCCGCGATGATGGCGCTGTTTGTGGTGTTCGGTGTGCTCGGGTATTTGGGAAAGCCGATCGATCTGGGCACGTCGCTGGTTGGATCGATGGTGACCAGCTCGGGCGCGGACTTTGCGATGCACTACATCTGGTATCTGCGACGACAGCCCGCGAGCCAAGTGGTGCCGCGCGTCGGTCCGGTGATCTTGACGACGGCGATCGTGCTGGGGCTGGCGATGGGCGTGATGATGCTGGGTGCGTCGCCTCCGCTGCGGCTGTTTGGAGCGCTGGCGGCGGCGGGGATGCTGCTGTCGGCGACGTTTACGTTTTTGCTGGTTCCGGCTCTGCTTGGAAAGCTTCCGCCCGACCACGCGTCTTAATGGACGCTGACCCTGACGTTGTAAGGAGAACCGAAGATGGTGATGCAATCAAAGCGGCTACTGGCTTATGGAACGCTGTGTCTGGGCCTTCTTGCTCCGACGGTGAGCTTTGCGCAAGCGGCGGCACCGCAGCCGGTCGCGCCGCAAGCCGCTCCGGTGATCCAAGCGGAAGCGCCCGATGCGCTGCTGGCGCGGATCGACAAGCAGAACGCGGCGTTTTCCGACGCATTTTTCCACTTCAAGATGGTGGTAAAGAGCGCGCAAGGTTCCGTCGAGCGTGAGGTCGAGTTTACGACCAAGCAGAAGGGCAACCAGAAGCGGCTCGTGCGGTTTTTGTCGCCGGGAGACATCAAGGGAATGGGCTTTCTCCTCGAAGGTCCGGGTGTGATGTACGCGAAGCTGCCAGCGTTCGGGAATCGGATTCGTCGTCTGGGAACGAGCCAGATGAACCAGAGCTTTATGGGCTCGGATCTGACGTCGGAAGACATGAGCGCGATTGACTATGCTCCGTCGTACGCGGCGTCGGCGGCAGGTCAAGACGGGGCGGAGACGGTGCTGGAGCTGAAGCTGCGTCCGGGCAAGGCGTCGGAGTTTCCTCGTCTGAAGATGTGGATTGATCCGGCGCGTGCGCTCGTCACCAAAGTCGAATATTACGACGCGGCGGGCAAGAAGCTGCGCAGCAACCTGCGTTCGGACTTTCAAAAGGACGGCGAGGCACACTGGTCGCCGGGCAAGATGACGTACGTCGATCACCGTCGAGGCGATCACAAGACCGACATGATTCTCGTCAAGAGCACGCTCAACAACGGCTTCAAAGACGACGAGTTTACCCAGCGAGCACTTCAGCAGGACTAAATGCGACGCGGCCTTGCTTGTCTCCGAATCGGTCTGCCGCTTCTGGCACTGCCTCTGTCCGTGATTCCGGCGCGGGCGGATGTGGATCTCAAGTTTTCCGGCTCGATCTCGTCGGATATGCGCTTTCGTCTGCAAGGCGAGTCACGCGCACTTCCGACGCCGACACCTTCGCAGTGGACGCTGCTCAAGAATGGCTTTTCTCGCAACGAAAACCGGATTCGCGCGCAGCTGGGCGTAAAGCTCGGTCAGAAGATTCGCGGAGTCGCCGACGCAGAGCTGATGCTGTACGGCTTTTCGGATCTGCGCGACATTGACTCGACGACGCTGCGCGATCGGGTGGATCCGTACTATCTGGAAGTTCACGCCGCGTACATCGACGTGTACAACCTGTTTGGCGACGTGATTCCGCGCTTCGATCTGCGGCTCGGTCGTCAGACGGTGCCGTGGGGAGCGGCAGACAAGTTCAACCCGATCTCGAACCTGAACACGCTGGATCTGTCGGATCCGCTTTTGTTTGGTCGAGCGCTCGCCAACAACATGATTCGCGCCGACTGGAACCCGATCGGCGACTTGCAGATGACGGCGGTGCTGGTTCCGGTGTTTCGTCCGGCGCAGCTTCCGCGTACGGCTCCGTTTGCGCTGCTTGATCCGCTGCGACCGGCGCCGCTGCTCGATCAAGGGGTGCGAGCGGCGCTCGATAACGAGCGCGCGGTCTACGTTCCGGTCAAAGATCCGGTGACGGGCGTGCTGCTTCCGGCGGGACGAACGCTGACGGTTGAAGCGGATGTGCTGGCGCCGGAAGTCTCGGCGGCGAACATGCAAGCGGGCGCGCGGGTTGCGTGGAAGCTCGGCGGTCAGGACATGGGCCTTTCGTACTATCACGGACGGTTCGGAATCCCGGTTCCTGCGTGGTCGGTGTCGACGGGAACGCTCGATCAGAACGTGACGCTGACGCAGCTGATTTATCCGCGCATGGACATGGCGGGCGTCGAGATGGCGGGTTCGATCGAGCGGCTCGGCGGCATGGGCTACTGGATCGAAGCGGCGGTGTTCTTTCCCGGCGAAGTGCGAATGGCGCTGTACGACGCGATCACGAGTCCCGCTGCGCCGCGTCCGATGCAGTACGTCAAGGCTGCCGACGGACGCTATTATCGAAACACGCTGCCCGTCGGGGCGCAGGCGGATCGTCCGCTGGTGGTTGACTCGACGCCGTTTCCAAAAGCCACCATCGGGGCTGACTATGCGTTTGGCGGTCGCGTCTACGTCAACATTCAGTACGTTCACGGCTTCATCGACGAGTTTGGCGGAGGTCGTGTCGCGCGGCCTCGCAAAGATGCGATCGATGTGGCTGCGCAGCCTCGAGTGGAAGCTCGCATCGGTGACTACGTCGTGGCGGGCGTCGATCTGAAGCTGCTCAACGAGCGACTGCTGATGCGGCTGTTTGGCGTGCTGAAGCTGCCGTCGATCGATCTGCAAACGATGCTGTGGGACGACTGGGCTCCGACGGGAGTTCTGTTTCCTCAGATCGTCTGGAACGTCTTCGACGGCACCGAGCTGATGGTCGGTTCGTTCGTGATGCTCGGCGATCGCTCCACCAAGTTTGGCGATCCGGCTGCTGGTGCGACCGAGGTCTTTGTGCGCGGCAAAGTCAGCTTCTAAGTCTCATCCTCTGTGCGATTCGACGGGTCGGACCGATGCTTCCGTGGACAGTCTGCGCGCAGGCTCTGGCGCTATACTGTCCGCGGAGGTTTGTGCCATGGCAAAGATGACCGTGAGGCGGAAGCTGGCGATCGCTGCGTACGATGCGCCCAGAGAGGGCAACATTTACGGCAAGCTGGTCGTCGACGCGGGCCCTGGCTTGCGCTACCTCGAAGAAGTGCGAAAAAAGACCGGCGAAAAGGTGTCGTTTACGCACCTCGTCGGTCGCGCGGTGGCCGAAGCACTGAAGCAGGCTCCGACGCTCAACGGACGGATCGTCTTCGGTAGCTTTGAGCCGTTTCCGACCGTCGATATCGCGTTTTTGGTGGCGCTCGAAGACGGACAAGATCTGGCGCGCGCCAAGATCTGCGAAGTCGAAAAGAAGTCAGTGGCCCAGATCGCTTCGGAGCTGTCCAGCAAGTGTGGCAAGCTGCGCAATGCGTCGGACGAAGCGTATGAAAAGTCGAAGCAGGCGATTCGGACGATGCCGACGTGGCTGCTCAAGCCGATGCTAAATTTCACCGGATTTTTGGCGTCGAGCCTGGGTCTGAACATTCCCGCGCTGGGCGTCGAGCCGTTTCCGTTTGGCTCGTGCATTGTCACCAGCGTCGGCATGTTTGGTCTGGAAGAAGGCTTTGTGCCACCGACGCCGTTCACTCGAGTGCCGGTCTACATCTTGGTGGGCGCGGTCAAAGAGCGTCCGGCGGTGATCGACGGGAAGATCCAGATCCAGCCGCAGCTTACGCTGACCGCGACGATCGACCATCGCTTCATCGACGGAGCACAGCTTGCGGTCCTGGCCAAGGTCGTGCGCAGCGTGCTCGAAAATCCGTATCAGCTCGACGAGCAAAAAGCCTAGCTGGCGGCTACCGGCCCGCTTGGGTCAGGTAGAAATCGGCAGGCCTTGCTTGAGACGCACGCGCTGCTCTCGCAGCCACGCTTCGGCGCTTGTTTGTTCATCGAACATCTTGAGCTGAATCTGTCGTCCCGAGAGCAGTCGAATCGCGTTGAGGAGCAGCATGCCCACCGCCGAGGCCGTTCGACTCGCTCCAAATGCAGCAAACACCGTCTGCGCCGGATGCGAGCGCACCCACGACGAGATCACGCGACGACTTTCCGCATCGGCGGGCGTTCCGTTGCGCGAATCAAGCAGCACAAACGCCGTCCCATGCTTGGCAATGACCGGCACGATTACTTCGTCGAGCAGCCACTGAATCTGCGACACGTTCATGTGTCCGTGTGGCTCGACTTCCACATAATCGTCCGTCACCCGGATGCGATGACCTGCGACGGTCTGCCAGTCCCCCATCTTTGGCCAGAATATCACGTCGCGCAGTACAAGCGCGCTGCGCCAAGGCTCCGATCTCAGGCGAACGCCTGTCGGTTTTGCGACGGAAACGTGTGCATCGTCCGAAGGTGTGTTAGGCAGACAGACACATGAACAGACGGCGTTTTTTTCAGGTCTCGGCGCTGGGTTCGGTTGGGCTGCTGACGGCACTGTTTGTCGGAGAACATACCTACGGACGCTCGCTCCCTGGTGTGCTGGAATCGGCGCTTTCGCTGTCTGTTTTGTCTGAATCGGAAGCCGTGACCTTGCGCGCAGTTGCTCTGCGGATTCTCGACGGAGCAGATCCCAGTCCCAGCACGGACGGTGGCGCGGCGATCTGTCAGTTCGCGGATCGCTATCTCCAATCGCTTCCGACGGGACTTCGTCGAGATCTGCGCGCGCTGCTTCACTTGGTCGAGCTGTATCCGCTGCTGACGCTGAAGCTGGCGCGCTTTAGTCATCTGCGTCCCGATGAGCAGGATGCGATGCTGTCGTCGTGGCAAGACAGTCGCGTGGGTCTGTTCCGTCAGGGATTTCAAGGGCTCAAGTCGCTGTGCTGTCTGGCTCACTATCAAGATGCGCGCAGCTTTGCGTCGATTCACTATTCGGGGCCGCTCGTGTAGCGGGTGCGAGGCTGTCTGGCATGGACTCTGCATGGAGCCCGTGTCATGCAAGCTGGGATGCGCACGTCGGTCGTCGGGTTGGGACTGCTGCTGATCGGGCTGGACGTGCTGCTGCTAGCGCCTTCTCCGTCGCCGCAGCGAGTGGTTTCGTCGTCCATCGCGCTCTGTGCGCTTCCCGTTGAGTTTCCGACGCAAGGCGTACGCTGTCTGTCGCAAGACGAGGCAAATGCACTGTTTGTGACGGCGGGTGACGTGGTGCCGCTTGGTCCGCATGGCGAGCGGAGCGTAGGACCACCGAAGCGGATGAGCGGTGCGAGGCAGCTTGCGCTTGGACTGCGCATCGATCCAAACCGAGCGACGGAGGACGAGCTGCTCGCGCTACCAGATGTTGGACCGACGCTGGCACGCGCAGTGTTGCAAGCCAGACAGCAATCGCCGTTTCGTCAAGAAGCCGATCTGCGCAAGGTGCGCGGCCTGGGTGAAAAGCGGCTCGCGAAGCTGCGACCCTATCTCGTTTGGCCGGGAACGCAGTAGGCTGGCGCTTGGCTGGCATCCAAGTCGACAAGACACAGCCAATCAGGTAGGCACGACGATGAAAGTCTTTGTGACGGGCGCGACGGGATTTGTCGGACAGCGGCTCTTGCGACGGCTGCTGCTCCGCGGCGATCAGGTGGTTGCACTCACGCGAAACAAACGCAGCATGGCGCAGAGTCAGCCTTCGGATCGTCTGCTGATCGTCGAGGGAGATCCCGCTAAACCTGGCCCATGGCAAGAGCAGGTTGCGGGCTGCGACGCGGTGGTGACGCTGGCCGGGGAGCCGGTGTTTGGCGAGCGCTGGTCCTCGGCATTCAAAGATCGGCTCGTCGAGAGTCGCATCGAAGGTGCCAAGCAGATGTGCGAAGCGCTGGCTCCGCTCGGTCCGCAAGAGCGTCCGTCGACGTGGATTGCTGCATCGGCGATTGGTTATTACGGCTCACGCGGCGACGAGCCCGTTGGGGAGTCTGCCCTCGCTGGGGACGACTTTTTGGCCCGGCTGTGTGTGCGCTGGGAAACGGAGACGCGAGCGGCGGACTCTCTCGGGATTCGTCAGGTGTTCTTGCGAATTGGCATCGTGCTGGGCGAAGGCGGTGGAATGCTGGCCAAGATGGTGCCGCCCTTCAAAGCTTTCGTCGGAGGCCCGATCGGAAGTGGCCGACAGTTTGTGTCGTGGATTCATATCGACGACGTGATCGGTCTGATCGAGTGGTCGCTGGAGCGCTCGACGCTGCGTGGTGCCATCAACGCCACTGCGCCGCAGCCCGTGCGGATGACGGAGCTGGCGCAGACGCTCGGGGACGTGCTGCATCGTCCGTCGAAGCTGGCTGTACCGGAACTGGCACTCAGGGCTGCCGTCGGAGAAGCTGCTGCGGTGATCCTCGCGAGTCAGCGTGTCCTGCCCGAGAGAGCGCTCGCCGAAGGCTATGCCTTCAAGCATCCTGAGCTGCGCGCGGCCCTGCGCTCGATTCTGTCGTAAGCCTGCGCGTCCGGCCCGCCGGACATCGTCCGTATCTCGGATCTGCTTCCGCCCATCCATCGAAAGTTCTCGTCGACAAATCGCGAAACCTGGCTGGCACAAAGGCTGCTTTGGCCATCCTTCGTGCTTGCCAAGACGCTCTCCGCTGGAGTTCTCGGAATCGAGGCCTATCCAGTTCATATCGAAGTGGATGTCAGCCTCGGGCTGCCTCAGTACAACCTCGTCGGACTGGCTGACAGTGCGGTCAAAGAAGGCGCGGTTCGGGTTCGTGCTGCACTCGAAAACTCAGGCTTTGCGCTGCCGCCTAGGCGCGTGACCATCAACCTGGCTCCGGCGGACATTCGCAAAGACGGTGCTGCGTTTGATCTGCCGATTGCGCTCGCGCTGCTCGTTGCGCTGGAACTGCTACCGCCAGACTGTCTCGACGGAACGCTCTGGCTGGGAGAGCTAGGTCTTGACGGAAGCATTCGACGAGTCAGCGGCGGAATGCCTGTCGCGCTGTGGGCTCAGCAGCAAGGTCCGTCCAAGCTGGTGCTGCCCGTCGATAGTGCCAGTGAAACCGCCGCCGTCCGAGGTCTGACCGTCTACGCTGCTAGCTCGCTCTTGCAAGTCGTCGAGTGGCTTCAAGGTGGGCCTTCCCTTCCGACCGTGGAGCAGCGCGCTCTGTCTCCGTCGCTGCTTGATGTGGGCTGTGATCTCAGTGATGTACGAGGCAACGAACAACCCAAGCGCGCACTCGCGATTGCAGCGGCGGGAGGCCACAACCTGCTGATGCTCGGTCCCCCGGGAACCGGCAAGAGCATGCTTGCGCGGCGTCTGGTCAGCATCTTGCCGCCGATGACGGAAACAGAAGCGCTGGCCTCGACGGCCGTGTACTCAGCGGCGGGACTGCTCGGTGGAAAGCCCCTGCTTCAGCAGCGACCGTTTCGTGCGCCGCATCATGAGGTCTCGGTCGTCGGACTTGTCGGCGGTGGCAGCAACCCTCGTCCCGGCGAAATCAGCTTGGCTCATCACGGCGTGCTGTTTCTCGACGAGCTACCGGAGTTTCCTCGGGCCGCACTCGAATCGCTGCGTCAGCCACTGGAGGAGCGTCAGATCACGATCGTCCGAGCCCGCTGCGCGGTGACGTATCCCGCTTCGTTTTCGCTGATTGCCGCGATGAATCCCTGTCCGTGTGGTTTTCGTGGATCGAGCTTGCGCTCGTGTCGGTGTGACCTGGGAACCATCGCACGTTACCTGGCCAAGCTGTCAGGTCCGCTGCTCGATCGCTTTGACCTTCATGTCGAAGTTCCTCACGTCGATTATCAGACGCTGCTCGATGGAAAGCGTACGGGGGAACCCTCATCGCTGGTTCGTGAGCAAGTCGTGGCCGCTCGTGCACTTCAAGTCGAGCGTGCGCAGCGAAGCGGTCCGTCGGCGCTGAGCAATGCAACCCTGACCGCAGACATGGTTCTCGACGTAGCGCGACCGGATCCTGCGGGGGAACGGCTGCTGCTTGCCTACGCCCGCAAGCATGTCCTGTCCAATCGTGCCGTGCATCGCGTGCTGCGAGTGGCTCGCACCATCGCCGACCTGGCGCTTCAGTCATCCGTCGGTGCCGCACACATTGCCGAGGCTCTCTCTCTGCGCGTCCTCGACCGTCCTGGGAGTGGCGTGCAGCCCATCTAACCGAGTCGCTCACTGACTCGGTGTGTTCACAGCAACAGTCATCCTGGAGGAAGCATGTCCGTCTCGAAAGCAGTGAAAGAGAAGTTCAAGGTGATCGCCGGTGCGGTCGCCGCCATCGAAAAGCAGTTTGGCAAGGGAGCTATCATGGCGCTCGACAGTCGAGAAGTTGCAGATGTCCAAGCCATTTCGTCGGGCTCCATCGCGCTCGACTCGGCCCTTGGCGTACTTGGCTATCCGCGTGGTCGCGTCATCGAAATCTACGGCCCGGAGTCGTCTGGCAAGACCACGCTGACACTGCACGCGATTGTTGAAGCGCAAAAGCAGGGCGGTGTCTGTGCCTTCATCGACGCAGAGCACGCGCTCGATCGAGGCTACGCAGCCAAGCTGGGCATCAAGCTCGACGAGCTTCTGATTGCGCAGCCTGATTGCGGAGAGCAAGGTCTGGAGATCGCCGACTCGCTGGTGCGCTCCGGCGGCGTCGACTTGATCGTCATTGACTCGGTGGCTGCGCTGGTTCCCAAAGCAGAAATCGATGGTGAGATGGGCGATGCGCACCTGGGACTACAAGCGCGGCTGATGTCGCAGGCCCTGCGCAAGCTGACTGCGGCTTCGGCCAAAGCCAACTGCACGGTGATCTTCATCAATCAGCTTCGTCAAAAGATCGGTGTGGTCTTTGGCAACCCCGAGACCACCACGGGCGGCAATGCGCTCAAGTTTTATGCATCGGTGCGGCTCGATATCCGGCGAATCGGTCAGATCAAGCAAGGCGACGCAGTGGTTGGCTCTCGCGTTCGCGTCAAAGTCGTCAAGAACAAGCTTGCTCCACCGTTTCGCGATGCAGAGTTTGAGCTGCTCTACGGTGTGGGCGTGAGTCGCTCGATGGAGCTGCTCGATCTGGGTGTCGCGAATGGTCTCGTTGAAAAGAGCGGTGCGTGGTACTCGCTCGAAGGCGAACGGATGGCGCAAGGTCGCGAGCGCTCGGCGCAGTGGTTGACTGATCATCCGGCGCACATGGACGCACTGCGGGAACGACTCTTGGCGGTGCTTAAGCGCGGCGACTCGGTGATTCGTGCCGTTCGTGAAGCCGACACTGAGACAGCCGATGCCGAGGGAAATGACGCAAACAAGGAGCTTGCGGCCTAGCGGCCCTCACAAAAACCCGGAACACCCAGTGTTTTCAAGGCCTTGACAGCACCCAGACCATACAAGTAGGCTTGCCGACTCGCGAGCGGTCTCGACGAACGGACTATCTAGCACAGCTATTTTTTGTCAGACCGCCTACTGAAAAACCAATCCCGCCGAGGCCGTCCGTGCTCGATTGCGGGTGAATCGTCAGACGAAACAGATAGGACCAATAGACATGGCCGTAAAGATGCGACTGGCTCGTGCTGGAGCGAAGAAGTCACCGTTCTACCGGGTCGTGGTGGCAAACTCTCGCAGTCCTCGTGATGGACGCTTCATCGAGCACATTGGTGTCTACGATCCGACGCGGACTCCGACCGAAGTGCGGTTCAAGATGGATCGCGTTGACTACTGGCTGAGCCAGGGTGCGGAGCCATCTGAGACGGTTGCGTTTCTGATCTCGCAGGTGAAGACCGGCAAGCTCGGAACCGCTAGCGCTGCAAAGTAACAGAGCATCTGTCGCGCGGAAGCAAACCGTACGCGCCTCATCGCAAGCAAAGTCACCGTCGATATCTAATCGTTAGGTGATGTTCCAGTCAGCAGTCCATGGGTCAACGTCAGAGATTGCAGGTCGATCTCTAAGAGTCGTTGCCCTGGCTGCTGTCGATTGTGTGAGCGAGTCAATGCATACGGATGTTGTGGTCATCTCGCTTGAGGTTTGGCTGCAAACAGTGCCTACAGGCTGCGTTTCCGTGAAACGGTGTCCGCTGAGTGTGCGCAGCGGCACTTTATGCTGAAATCTCATGTCACGTTCTCTGCTAGAGATCGGCTCGATTTGCCGTCCGCATGGCCTGCGTGGTGAGCTTCGTGTGAAGCTGCACGACCCGGGCTCTGATGCATTGGATGTCATCGAGCACATCTGGACAGGCAGTGATCGTGCGGAGCCTCGAAAGTGGCGATTGAAGTCATCCCGAGGGGAAGCAAACGGATTCTTTGTTCTCACTGTCGAAGGCATTTCTGACCGTACTGCGGCAGAAGAGCTGACTCGGCAGAAGCTCCTCGCAGCTCGGGACGAGTTGCCGGAGCTTGAGACGGGCGAGTTCTATCTGGTCGATCTGATCGGGTGTGAAGTCCAGACGGTGTCTGGTGAGTCCGTTGGCGTCGTCTCGGAAATCCTTAGCTTTGGTGCTCAGCCTCAGCTTTCGGTTGCTCGCCATGAGAGAGAGCCTGCGCTGGTTCCTGTCGTTCCCGAGATTTTTCTCTCTTACGATGCGGAGCGCCGTCTGGTTGTGGTTGATCCACCAGCTGGGTTGCTCGATTTGGATCTTAAGTAGGCCGGAATCATGATCCAATCGATCGATATTGTTTCAATCTTCCCGGAGATGTTTGAGCCCGTATTGAAAGTTAGTATTACGGGTCGTGCTATTACTAAAGGTGCGCTGATTGTTCGTCCGCACAATTTGCGTGATTATACAACAGATCGCCATCGCACAACCGACGATACGCCGTACGGTGGTGGCTCTGGGATGGTGATGATCCTTGACCCACTGGTTCGGTCTATTTCTGCGATCGAGGCAGAGCATGGACGAGCACGGAAGATTGTACTTGCACCGACGGGAAAGCCTCTGACACAGAAGCTCGTCAGAGAGCTGGCCGAAGAAGAGCATCTCATCTTATTGTGTGGTCGCTATGAAGGACTGGATGAGCGAATTCATCATTATGTCGATGATGAAATTTCAATCGGTGACTTTGTTTTAACTGGTGGTGAGCTACCTGCGATGGTCTTGGTTGATGCACTGGCTCGGCTCATCCCAGGTGTGCTGCATAATGAAAATTCGTCTGAAGATGAGTCATTTGAAAGTGGCTTATTGGAATATCCACAATATAGTCGACCTGCAGAGTCAGATGGATATGCAGTCCCGGCGGTACTCTTGTCGGGTAATCACGAACAGATTCGCCGTTGGCGACGGCAACAGTCGCTGATTCGGACGCGTGATCGTCGGCCAGATCTGTTTTCTGCAGTGAATCTGACGGATGAAGATCGTCGTTTGATCGCTGCATGGGATGCCGAGCAGTCGAGTCGTCAGACCGTGGAGGCCGCACCATGAGCACCCAGGCAAAGAGCCCGGCCGCTCGCCTGGCCAGCAGATCATATGTTGCACTTGTTCATCACCCCGTGTATGACAAGCAGCATCAGGTCGTAAGTACTTCGGTTACGAACCTTGACATCCATGACATTGCGCGATCCTGCTCCACATACGGCGTGGCTGGTTACTACGTCGTTCATCCCGTCGCTGCTCAGCGTCAGCTGGTCGAGCGAATCTTGGGCTATTGGAACGATGGACCGGGGCAAAGTCAGAATGATTTCCGTCGAGAAGCACTCTCGTATGTCCGAGTTGTGCCGTCGATGGATGAAGCGATCGAAGCGATTCACAGAGAGCAAGGACAGCGCCCTGCCATTATTGGCACCTCCGCTCGTCCAACGGGACCAGCCGTTTCGGCCTCTGCTCTCCGCGCCGCGTGTTTCAACGATGCGCGGCCGCTGCTGTTGGTGATGGGGACCGGTTGGGGTCTCACAGATGAGTTCATGTCCAGTGTCGATAGAGTGCTTGAGCCGATTCAGGGAACGGCCCCTTACAACCACCTCTCAGTGCGCTCTGCGACTGCAATCATTTTAGACAGGCTCTTCGCAGAAGATGCCGGAACGTAGGAGAATCACGAGATGAGCGATGTTGTCCCCGCTGTTGAGCTGATAGAGAAGACCCTTCTGCGCAAGCAGGCGCTGCCGGAGTTCCGCGTGGGAGACACGGTCCGGGTATGGGTGCTGATCAAGGAAGGCGACAAAGAGCGCGCTCAGGCATTCGAGGGCGTTGTCATTCGTCGTCACCACCACGGACTGCGTTCGTCGTTCACCGTGCGCAAGATCAGCTACGGCGTCGGCGTCGAGCGTATCTTCCCGGTGAACTCGCCGCGTCTCGACCGCGTTGAAGTGGTGAGCCGTGGTGAAGTGCGTCGCGCTCGCTTGTTCTATCTCCGCGATCTGTCGGGCAAGGCTGCTCGCATCAAGGAGCGCACGACCAAGCGTCCCACCGAGACTGCTGCGACGACGACCGAAGGCTAGTTGCCTTCCGCAAAATAAAGAACACGCGAACAGGTCCGACGGATTCGCTCGGGCCGCTTGTTTGGGATTGTGTTCTGCCAACTCATGTTGGCATACAGAGCTGTACGGTTTTTTTCCGTACAGCTTTTGTTTTTTGGGGGTCAGTGTTTTTCCAGTCGGGAGCCTATCGATGTCTCACGCTGTGGGCCAATTGGGAGAAGATCGCGCGACGCAGTATTTGATTGATCAAGGCGTGCGCATTCTGGCGCGCAATTATCGAACGAAGCGTGGTGAGATTGATGTTGTGGCTGATGATGCTGGAACGCTGTGCTTTGTGGAAGTTCGCCTGCGAGAATCATCAACATATGGTTCTCCGCTTGCAACGGTATCTGCAAAAAAACAACAGCGAATTACTTATGCAGCGATGGAATACTTGGCGCGACATGTGTCTCTTGCGAAGAAGTATCCATGTCGCTTTGATGTCGTTGCGATTGAGCAGATTCCTTTGCGAGTGACATGGCTTAAGAACGCATTTTTTAGCGCAACCAGATATTGACAACAGTCAAGCGGAAGTGACTTGGCTTCACTGCGTTGACGACGGAAGCAGCGCATAGGTAAGATGATCGCCATGAAAAAAATCGCGGTCCTTGGTTCCGGTACTGTTGGTGAAGTGTTGGCAAACGGTCTCCTCAAGTATGGCTATGAGGTGATGCGTGGCACTCGGGAAAGCAGCAAGCTGGCCGAATGGCATGCCAAGGCTGGGGCTTATGCCTCAGTTGGATCGTTTGAAGAGGCGGCTCAGTTTGGTGACGTCGTGGTGCTGGCTGTCAAAGGCACTGCGAGTGAAGAGCTGGTGAAGTCGCTCGGCAGCGCGCTCGATGGCAAGACGGTGATCGACGCGACGAATCCGATTGCGGATGCCGCGCCGGAAAACGGAGTGCTCAAGTTCTTTACGGGGCCGAACGACTCGCTGATGGAGCGCTTGCAAGCAGCGGTGCCGGGCGCTCACTTTGTGAAGGCGTTTTCGTGTGTCGGCAATCCGTTCATGGTGAACCCGGACTTTGGTGGCCAGGCTCCGACGATGTTTATCTGCGGCAACAGCGCGGCAGCCAAGCAGCAGGTCTCGACGATCCTGCGTCAGTTCGGCTGGGACATCGAGGACCTGGGCGCGGTGACGGCTGCGCGGGCGATCGAGCCGCTGTGCATGCTGTGGTGCATTCCAGGCATGACGCGAGGCAGCTGGACCCACGCGTTCAAGCTGCTGCGAAAGTAAGCGATTCGGACTGGACGGCTACTTGCGCTGGCGCAGTCGGTAGGCTGACAGCCAGCCTCGGCGCGGTGGCGCGTCAACCGAAGAAGCGATGCGGACATCATCGACGACGTAAAAGCACTGCGGATCGAGCCGTCGGGACTCGTTGATGATGCTGGGAACCCGTCGCCGCTCTGACTCTAAGTAGAGCATATGCACGGGTCCGTCTCGTCCCATGCCGTGAAAGAGGGTGACACGGAAGCCTTGATGTCGCAGCGCATCGGCGAGCTGATCGCCTCGGCGGGAAAAGACGCGAAGCACTTGGTTGCCCATCGCGGCCCAGCGCTCGATGGTGAGTCCGACGTAGTTTCCGACGGCAAAGCCCGCAGCATAAGCCACAGCTAGATGCGGCTTGTTCAGGTTTCCGAGCACTCGCGAGGCGGCAAAAATCCAGATCATCACCTCGCAGAAGCCCAGCATCGCAGCCCGACCCCGACGGCCTTGTGTGACCATGACCACACGGATGGTTCCCAGCGACACGTCGCCGACACGGGCCAGAAATATCATCAGACAGCTGAGCGCGAGCGAATCAGGCATATGCGTCGCCAGCTTACCAAGCAATTGGCGTCTTACAGGGTTCTTGTTAACGTAGCAGAACGCTCCTCGTGGTGAATACAAACCTTGGGAGTCCGTCCGAGGAGTAAAGGATGACGGACTCAGATGATGGCAATCCTTGGCGCATACATCCGACAGCTCAGCAAAGGTCCTTCCGCTGCCTACTTCGGCTGGTCGCGAGGTGAGCCCATCCATGGCGACGGCAACGGCAAAAACCGATGCGCAGAGCGACGAGCTGAGGAAAGCCGAAGCGGCACTGGTCGAGCAGGCTCGGCGAGGCGATCAGCGCGCATTTCGGACCTTGGTCGAGCGCTATCAGCGACGGGTGTTTTCGCTGGCGCTCGGGCTGCTGAAGGATCCCGACGAAGCGCGCGACATCTCGCAGGAAGCGTTTCTGAAGGCGCACCGTCACCTGGGATCGTTTCAAGGAACCGCCAGCTTCTATACGTGGCTGTATCGCATCACGGTGAACCTGTGCATCGATCGCAAGCGCAAGGCTTCCCGTGGCAGCGAGGTCGAGCTGGACGAGCGGATGTCTCATCGTCAGGTGGGAAGTCCAGCGGATGTGATGGCAACGCAGAAGCTGTCGTTCAATCCTCATCGCGTCGCACAGTCGAGCGAGCTTCGGAAACGGATCTTTGCGGCGCTCGAAAAGCTGTCAGAGCAGCATCGAGCGGTGCTGATCTTGCGCGAGGTCGAGGGGCTGTCTTACAAAGAGATTGCCGATTCGATGGACTGTCCAGAGGGGACGGTGATGAGCCGACTCTTTCATGCCCGACGGCAGATGCAAGAGCTGCTTTCGGACTTCGCCGAGGACGCAGAGCAGGAGGGGGCTGAATAAGCCCAAGCGACCATGGCAGTTGCCGACGACAAGCTACAAAGGCTGTTTGATAACGAGCTACCGAGCGATGAAGCGGAAGCGCTACGGCGAGACTTGTCCGACGAGGACTTGCTCAAGCTGGAGGCACTTGCGGAGCTGTCGGAGACGGTTCGCGGCACAGTGTCAGCCGAGGCTGCGACGCACGAGCTGGATCTGTGGTCGTCGCTGGCCGATAAGCTGCCGCAGCAGTCGCCCGCTCAAGTGATTCCGCTGCGTCGGAAGATCTTGCGACGGACGACGGCGATCGTGTCGGCGCTTGCGCTGGCTGCGTCGCTTGTGTTTGCGCTGCGACCGGGATCTCCCGGCGATAGCAACTGTGAGATCGAAGAGTTGGAAGTCGTCGGCACTGGCGCGACGGTGATGAAGGTTGCTGACGAGCGCGGCAACGACACGACGCTCATCTGGTTCGATCATCAGGAAGAAGACGAATGGGAAAGTCTGTAATCGGAAAGTGGGCGTCACCGCTGGCGGTGCTGGCTCTGTTTTCGCTCGGGCTACCGCAGGTGAGCGCTGCACAAGCGGACGCGCCAAAATCTGCACCGTCAGACGGAAAAGCTTCACCGGATGCGGCGGGGAAGGCGGTGTGCTCGGTGCGCGTGATTCATGCGACGGCAAACGGAACGGACTTCGACGCGCGACTGGAGCCGCTACGCCCACAGCTCAAAGGACAGGCGTTTCAGTCGTTTACGCGCTTTGCGCTTCTGAAGCAGCACGAGCTGTCGATCGCGGGCGGTGCGTCGCAGAACTTCGACATGCCCGGCGAGCACCAAGGTGTGCTGGCGTATGAAGGTCGTGCCGACGCGAGCGGCAAACACCGGCTGCGACTGCGACTGGAAATTCAAGACGGCAAGGCCAAGCTCTTGTCGACAAAGTTCGTGATAAACGACGGTGGGACGGTGATGCAGGCCGGTCTCAAGTACGACAAAGGGGTGCTGGTGCTCGGCATTACTTGTCGTTCGGCGGGTTAGACCTTCGCTCCGCTCGCCTTCCGCGAGCGACGTAGCCTGCATTTGGGGTAAAGTGGGACGATAATCGGAGGACGCATGCGAGTTCTGTTCTGTTCTATCCTGCTCGGCTCGGTTCTGCTTTCGGGTTGTAGCTCGGGGCCGAAATACAAGATCGATGACGCGCTGCTTGCGGATGTGGCGCCGGGCGAAAAGACGCAGATGCTGTCGGTTCAGTCAGAGCTGAACCAGGCGACCGAAGAAAAGAACAAGGCGGCCAGTGACTCGGCGATCGCTGACAAAGAGCTGACCGTGGCCGACGCGGAATACGACAAGACCAAGGCCGACGTGAACATGGCCAAGGCGGAGCAGTCGCTGGCCGAGTCGACCAAGGATCTGAACCGGATCGCATCGGCAAAGAAGAACCTGGAGCTGAAGCAGCTTGCCAAAGATGTCGCCGACGCGAAGGTTGATTTTGCGAAGGCTCGTCGCAGCCAGGCGCGCGCGCAGGTTGACTTTGCGGAGCAGCGGATTGTGTCGCTTCAGGCCCGCTACGAGCAGTCGAAGGCGCAGCTGGCGGCGGCCAAAGGCAAGAAGCCGACGGCAGACTTTGCGGTGTCGACGTTCGATGAGCAGGCGACCAACGCGCAGCGTAAGGCGGACGATGCCAAGCTGACTGCGGATCGTCGGCAGCTCGACGCGACCCAGGCGCAGGGCAAGTACAACCAGCTCGTCCAGAAGCTCCAGATGCTTCAGGGAGCGCAGATGGCGCCGGGCGGAATGCAGCAGCAGCCGGGAATGCAGCAGCAGCCGGGAATGCAGCAGCAGCCGGGAATGCAGCAGCCGATGGGTCAGCCTCCGGCGCAGTACTAGTCAGGCATCCAGTCCAACCGTTCCGTAGCAAAACCTTTGCAGCGTACAGCGGAGTGCTTGGCAGTCCGTCTGTGCAGGCCGCTCGATGTGCATCACTGCATGCGCTGGCTGTGGCCGTATGGCTGCATGTGCTAGCTGCGGCAGCCACGGCTCAAGCGGCGTAGCGGCTTCGAGCGTCTGTTTCGGCCTGGGATCTGCATCCTGCAAATAGAGGATTCCGACGGAAATCGGCTCGGACACACCCATGTGCTGCTGGGCTGCGTGGGCGAGGAGCGCTCGACGGGCACGATGCCACGGACTTTCTTCTGTCGGCGGACTGGCCAGCTGCACATCCAAGACGTGATGGGTTCCGTCGCGGTCTTGCCAGTACGCGTCGAATTCACCGCAGAGCGATATCGCTGTCCCTGGAACATTCACCAGGTATCGAACCGCGCGGCGCAGCGACGGTGAATGCATCGCATCAAGCTGCCCGTGGAGCCAGCGACTGCGCAGAAGCTGCGACAGCCACGTCACGGCTTCTTGTACGTGCGGTCCGTCGCGTAACATCCCCAGCGTACCGAGCCACTCGTCGAGATCGCTACCGTGCTTGCGCCAGTCCAGCCGCGACAGCAGTCGCTGCGGCAGCGTTCCGGCGAGAAGACACGCAAACGGCGACAGCTCCATCGTCTCATCACTGGTTCGTGCGCGTCCCTGCGGTCTGGTCAGCGCCGTCGGTGTGAGCGAGAGCAAGTGATGCCGTCGCGGACACGCACATAGCTCAGCCGCCTGCGCACCAAGCAGCGTCGTGCGCATCGGCGCGTGCTGATCGGGATGATAGAGCGCACGCGCTTCGGACTCGATGCGAGCTTGCTGTGGCTGCTGCGTCGGCGGCGGCATCGCCAGCGACGGAACGGGCTGCTGTGGAGAAGGCTGCCACTCGTGAATCGGACCGTCGGGACCTTGGCTGGATACAAGCTCGTCGATGGCCTGTCGCCAGGTTCCGCTGACGCTGCGATCGGACTCTCCCACCCAGATCAGTCGATCTTTGGCGCGTGTCGCAGCGACGTAAAACAAGCGATCGGACTCGGCCTTGGCTCGCAGCTTTCGACGGGCAACGATCCGACGCTGCGGCAGCGACATCACGCGCTCACCGTCTTCGTACAGCGACAGACCCAGGCCCAGATCGCGATCGTAGACCACTTGGGGCACGTCGCCGCGCTCTCGAGTGGTACAGCCTGCAACGATCACCGTCGAAAACTCCAAGCCCTTCGACTGATGCACGGTCATGATGCGGACGACGTTGTCGTGCTCTCCGAGCACTTGCGCGGTTGGCTCGTCGGACGGATCGCCGTGGGTTCGAATCAGCTCTGGATCGGTCTGGAGACGAACAAAGCGCACAAACGCACGCAGCTTCCCGGCATACGCAGTCGCTCGACAGAGCAGTCGCTCGACGTTGGCCAAGCGCTGTTCTCCGTCGGAATCGGCAGCCAAGATCGCCAGATAATCGCTGTGATCGAGCGCCAGACGCAGCAGTCGTGCTGGATCGAGTCGATCGGCTTCAGCGACGAGCACACGAAGCAGGGCTGAACAGCGCAACAGACGCTGCATTTCGTCGGCGGGAAGTCGAAGCTGTAGGTCCGCTGGGAGCTGAAGCTCGTCGGGTTCTTCATCGTCGCGAGGCTGCGGCTGATCTTCGGTCAGCGCGAGCAGCGAAAGTCGTCCCGCCAGGTGCAGTCGAGTCAGCGATTCGTCCGAAAGACCGACGAGTGGCGAGCGCAAGACCGCCAGCAGCGCCAGCAGATCGGTGGGATCGTCGATCAGACGAAGCAGCGACGCGAGATCGAGCACTTCTTGGGCCGCAAAAAAGCCGCGTCCGCGCACCACGTAGTATGGCACTCGCTTCCGTCTGAGCGCCGACGTGTAATGCAGCAGATGCGTGAAGCGTCGCAGCAGCACCACGATCTTCCCCGGTGCGGTTCCTTCGTCGATGAGCGCGCTCACTCGCTGCGCGAGAAGCTCTGCCTCGCGAACGATCGCGGGCTGTTTGGGCGTCGCGTCATCGCGTTCAGTCGGCGGCAGCGCGCGCAGACATTCCACCTGATTTCCGTCGGTGGGATTGCTGCGATGCGCCGACAGCGGATCGCGTTCCGGTTCCCAGCGAACAAACCAATCGGGCATCGCTCCCGTCGGTGGCTGCATCACGCGAGCAAACAGCGTGTTGACGTGATCCAGCACGCCGGGCAGCGATCGATACGATCGAGAGAGCGTCTCTTCATCGGCACCGTGTGCGATAAGACGCTGACACAGCTGCGCAAACGCCGCGACATCGGCCCCGCGAAAGTCATAGATCGACTGCTTGCGATCACCGACGATGTAGATTCGACCGGGCGAGTGTCCTTCGTTTCCGACGAGCAGCGTCAGTAGCTCTGCTTGAAGTGGGCTGGTGTCTTGAAACTCATCGACGAGAAACACCACAAAGCGCTGGCCAAGCTCGTGACGGACTTCGGGATGATCGCGCAGCAGATCGCGCGACAGTCGCAGCAGATCCGAAAAATCGAGCACCGCTTCTTCTTGCTTCACCTTCGCAAAGCGCGTCATCAGCGGCTCAAGCAGCAGCGCAAGTCCCGTCGCCAGCGGCGCCGCTTTTTGCGAGATCGCGATCGCAAACAGCTCATCGAGCGCGTCGTAGGTCTGCTGCCGACAGTCTTTGATCGCAGCAGTCAGCGACGGATCGATCTTGGCTCCGCTCGGCGTCTTCAGCCCCTTCATCGTGTCGCGAATCTCGATCAGATCGGGACGACACGCGTCCAGATCATCGAGGCTGCGGAGCTTTTCGTCGAGCCGATGCGCCATTCCGTCGAGCACGCGGGCACGCTCAGCGGTCTTTTCACCCAGCTCGCTGGCCCGACTTCCCAGCTCGTGCAGCGTCGTCGAGAGTCGCTGATGGGCTTTTTGCAGCTCGTCGCACAGCTGATCGGGCTGATACGCGGCAGCCATGCCGTCTGCGGCTTTCCCTTCCTCGGCGCGCTGACGATACAGCTGACACAGCACTTCGACGAGACCGCCGCTTCCACCAGCTCCCGAGGAAAAGCCCAGCTCCGCCAGCAGTCGTACCATCGTTTCGCGCAGGGCTGGATCGTCGCTGATCGATGTCGGATCTTCAATCGCACCGAGGACCAGCTCTTCGCACGTCTCACGCAGTCGCAGCGACGCTTCGTCTTCGTTGAGCAGCGAGAACTCTGGATCCAGTCCCAACACCTGTGCATAGCGACGAAGCAGCGACGCAGCAAACGAGTGAAACGTGCTGATCGTCGCACTGCCGAGTGAAGCCAGCACTTGTTCCCAGTCGGATGCCGTCGGAACCGCGACATCCAGCGCTTCCGCCGTTTCGACCAACGTGGGCTCTGTTTCACGGAGCGCAGCGACGGGATCGACATCTTCACTGTTGCTGAGCTGACGACAGATCTGGGTCATCCGTCCGACCAGCTTGCTGCGCATCTCGGCGGCGGCTTTTTCGGTAAAGGTCAGCGCACAGATTTTTTGCGGTGGAATCGCTCGTCGGTGAGCCGTCAGACCCGCACACAGATGCAGATACTGCGTGAGCAGCGCGTGCGTCTTGCCCGTTCCGGCTCCGGCTTGCACGACGCGATCGTGCTGTAGCAAAAAGCGCAGCGAGCCGCTCATCGGTTGTCTCCGTCGATAAAGTCGCGTGTCGGGGACAGCTGACTGGGCGGGCTCGACTGGGTTGATTTCGTCGAGTGGGCCGATGGGCTTGCGCTGCTGCTTTCGTCGCTGTCTTCTTCGGAATCAGGTGTTACTGCGCCAATTCGACAGACGCTTTCCAGCCCGCAGCCTTCGCAGGTCTGCGGTGCGATCGCAAAGTCTCCGTCGCGCAGCCGTCGCCACAAGCGATAAGCCACTTCGGCAACGTTTTCGTCGGGATGCTGTAGTCGCGTCTCCCGATCGAGCGTCGTCATCGTCGCATCGTCGAGCGATCTGGTCACTCGTCCCTGACGCAGCGAGTAGTAGCGCGCGGTGACGTGATGAAGTGGTCGATCCGCGTTCAGCGTCGGATCCGCACGCAGCGCAGCGACGTACAGCGGCAGCTGAAACGAGGTCTTGAGCAGCTCGTGGTTCAAGTAGTGCTGATAGCGCTCGCGACGACCGGCTTTGTAGTCGAGCACAACCGCTTTTCCCGTCCCGAGATCGACGCGATCGATGATCCCGTGAATGTGTAGCGCCATGCGTCCTTCGTCGCCGTGCGCCGCTGCGATCGCGAGCGGTCCGAACTGCCACTCAAACAGCGCGGGCTGACAGTCGGGATCGGGTGGCTCCTTCGACTCATGCTCGATGAGCCGCCACAGCTCGCTGCGTAGCCGAATGACCCGCACCTTCAGCAGCTCGGGATGACCGATGTGCTCCTGCTGCGTAAAGTCCGTGAGCACTGTGTCCACCGCGTCGTCGAGCGCCCTTCGATCATCGGCATCCGCGCGCAGCGGCAACCGACGGTTGGCGACGCGATCTTTGAAAAACGTCTCCAGCACCGCGTGATGCAGTCGTCCCGACGCCAGCGGGTCCAGCTCTTCGCCGCCTTCACCGAGCGGCTTGAGCCCGAGCACGCGACGCGCAAAGAAGCGAAACGGACAGCGCGCAAAGTCTTCGAGCACCGACGCAGACAGCGGATGCTGCGGACTTCCGGGCAGACGCGGCTGCAGCACACCGATCACGCTCTCGTCGAGGATTCGTCCGACAAACGGATGACTGTGCTCGCTTTGGGCTTCGGTTGTGGCGACGGAAAAGAAGCGACTGCGCTGCTCTTCGATGTGGGTGAGTGCGACGATGCGACTGGCGCGCGACCGATCCAGCGAAGCCAGCGACGGAAGCAGCGACGCAGTGCGCTGGACGTTTTGCCACAAGTCGGCCAAGTGATGACTGCTTGGCATCGTGCGGACGTGCAGCGGGCTCGGCTCCGGCAGGCTGGCGGCTTGAATCACTTCGTCGACAAACAGCGATCGCGCGACGGGACGACCTTCTTCGTCAGACTGAGTCCAAAACAGCTGGGCCGACGAGACATGCGCAAGTGCCACCGCCAGCTTCAGCGGCTCTGCGTCGAGTTCGTGCTGCGACTGAGGAAACAGCGATCGACCGAGCTTACTGTCCAACAGCCGTCGGTCGTCGTCGGGCAATAGCCCATCATCGGGACGATAAGCGGGCAGCTCTCCGTCGATGAGTCCACAGATCACCAGATGCGCAAACGTCTGCGATGGAAGATCAGACAGCTCACCGATGGAAATCGCCTGCGGCTGCGGGATCGCAAGCTGCTCGTCCCACAGTCGTCCCATCGTCAGCTTGAGCAGCGTCGCAAACTCTCGCTGAGAGAGCATCTTTCCGACGGCACCAAGCCTGCGCGCTTGCAGCGGAAGCTCTGACAACAGGTGCGACAGCAGCTGCGTCGCTGTCTCGTCACGTTGCTGCGCAGCCAAGATCTGGGTCACGACGTCAGCACTCGCGGAATCTTCGTCGGGAAGAAGCTGCGGCAGCGCCCGCGCCCGATCAAAAAAGCTCAGTCGATGAAGCAGCCGATCGAGTGCGCGACAGTGTTCTGAAATCGTCGCTGTCTCGGGAAGCGTCTGAAGCTCGCGCAGCACCGAATCGGCTTGTTCTGCGACGAGCTGATGGTTCGATGGCTTGCTTCGCTTGCGCTTTCCGTCGGCCAGCGTCTGAGCCGCCAGCCAGGTGCGCAGCCGAACCAGTCCCCACGTCGGCTCGCTGTCGCTTGGCTTGTCCCACAGCTCGTCGCGCTGCGTCTTTTTCCGAGGATGTCGCAGGCTACGAACACCGGCTGCGCGCATCGCTTGCGCCAGCATCCACGGCTTGTCCGAGAGCGGACCTGGAAAGCGCAGAAAGCGACTCGTGAGAAGCTGAATCAGCGCTTCTCTCGGCATTCCGAGCGCCATCACTTCATAGAGCTGCTGAATCAGACGAAGCGACGACGGAAGCGGCGCGGGTCGGATGCGGGGGATTGAATCGTCGTGGCCAAGTGGTGTCGTCGGAAATCCTGCTCGAAGCAGCGCACTGGCCAAGCGCTCGCGACGTTCCGGTGTCTGTGCGACGATGGCGATCTGACTCGGCGACAGCCCGCGCGACAGCAGCTTGCTGATGTGTGCGACGACAGCTTGCGCTTCCATCTGCGGCGATGCGACCGGGCACAGCGACAGCACATCGTCCAGCTCTCCCGGCGTGGTTCGCTTCGGCATCCCGAGCGGTCGAAACAGCCCAGCGACGAAGCGCGCCCACGGTGAATCATCTTGCGCATACGGACCGAGCGGACAGCTCTCTTCTTCGAGGGGCAGCTCGTGCTTGCGATAGACCGCTTCGAGGAGCGGCTTGATGGCGCGCTGAAGCTGTGGTCTGTCCTCGACGGACGGGATGAGCAGCCTGATCGGAAGCTCGGCCTGCGCCAGCTCATCCAGCGCCTGGAGCAGCGACGGAAGCGATGACGTTCCGATGCCTCCGACCGCGAGGTGTAGACCGTGAAGCTCGATCGCTTCGATGTCCGACTGGGTCAGCTCTTGGGCTCGTCGTCGCAGACCTTCGTGGAACAGCCGTCCTTCGCTGATGCCTCGCTTGCCGAGAGACTCTTGCGCGAGCCGACACAGCTCCACCGCTTGGACGATGCGTGTCGCTTGGCTCTGTTTGTTGGGATCGGATCCCGCCTGTTCGGTCAGTCGTGCGCCAATGCTTTTGAGCTGCGTGACGGGCAGCGTGACCGCTTCGGCGGCTCGGAGCAGGCGCGCGATGGCTCGATGCAGTCCGGCGCTGTCTCGCAAGCCAAGCTGCTCACTGGCCGAAGACGCCACCAACCAGTCGCGCAGCACTTCGCCCATTGGCCCGACCAGCTTGGTTCGTAGCTCCATCGGCGCGGCTTGCTTGGCCCAGTCCCACAGCGAAATCGTGGCGTCTGGCTCCGCTCGCGGGGAGTCGCTGGCTGCTTTTGCTCGGTGCGGTGGATTGCCGCGCAACGTGGTGAGCCGGAGAACCCGCATCCGCGCTGCATACCACAGGCCAAGGACCGCTGACCATCCGTCGGACAGGAAGGCCGAGTGGATAAACCATCAGAACATACGCTACGATGGCCTCTTGTGCTGGAGACTGTGAACATGACCCGAAGTAAGGGGCTGCGGATCTCTGTCTTGGTGGCGCTTGGTACGGTGGCGGCACTTTGCGCAAATGGAGCTTTGTACGACGCTTCAGCGGCACCTCCGGCTCGTCCGGCTGCGGCAAGACCGGCACCGCCTGCGGGAAAGCCTGGAGCCAAGCCAGCGACGGCACAGACGACGACGGCTCCGAAGCTGGTCCTGCTCATCGTCGCGGATCAGTTTCGCGCCGACAACCTGACCCGCTGGTCACATCTGCTCAGCGAGGGCGGCGTCAAGAAGCTGATGACGCAAGGCGCGCGCGCCATCGGGCGTTATGGTCAGCAAAATACGTATACCGGACCGGGTCACGCGCTGATTGCGACGGGCTCGTATGGCTATCTGAACGGGATTACGCAGAACAAGTTCTGGAACCGTCAGGCTGGGCGCGCTGAGTCGATGCTCTACGACGGAAACGTCAAGATCATCGGCGAAAAAGACCTGTCGCTGGAAGATGACAGCTCGCCGCGAAACTTGCTTGGTAGCACGGTGTTTGACGAGCTGCGCTTTTCGAGCAAAGACAGCAGGGTTGTGTCGGTGTCGCTCAAGGCGCGCGGCGCGATCCTACTTGGTGGACACACCGGCCAAGCCTACTGGTTTTCCGATCAGACCGGCGAGATGACCACGTCGACGTTCTACGGCAGCGATGTCCCGGAGTGGGTCAAGCGCTGGAACGGCGGCAAGATGGCCGACAAGCTGTTTGGCAAGATCTGGGATCGACTGCTGCCCGAGTCTTCGTACATCAACATTGATGCGTCGCCGCACGAGGCAGACTTGAAGGGGCTCGGACGGGTGTTTCCGCATCCGACCAACGCCAAGCAGCAAGCGCCGGGACCGGGTTACTACGAATCGGTGAACTACACACCGACGGGCCTAGAAATCCAGATGGACTTTGCGCGCGCTGCGATCGAGGGAGAGCAGCTTGGACAGCGCGGAGTCACCGACGCACTGGCGATCTCGGTGAGCGGTACGGATCTGGCGGGCCACCTGTTTGGACCGTACAGCCACGAATACCAGGACATGGTTCTGCGCTTCGATCGCGCCGTCGAAAAGCTTCTGCAAGACCTGGAAAAGAAGTTCAAGCCGGGCGAGCTGGTCGTCGCGTTTACCGCCGATCACGGTGCCGCGCCGATTCCCGAAGAAGCGATGCAAAAGAGCCTGCTCGCCGGTCGGGTGCGCAAAGGGATCGTGAAGGACACCGTCCAAAAGGCTCTGTCGCAGCACTACTCGATTCAAGGCGAGTGGGTGGCGGCGCTGGAAGATCCGAGCGTCTACATCTCGCCGAAGATGATCGCGCAGGCGAAGGCCGATCCGGTGCAGGTCGAAGAAGTGGCGGGACGCGCGGTGCTCGAGATTCCGGGCGTGCTTGGCTACTTTACGCGGTCGCAGCTGATGCGCGGCTGGATTCCTCCGACGGACGCAGCGACGGCAGTGGTGCGTAGCTACTTCCCGTCGCGGGGCGGCGAGCTGGTGCTGATGATGGCGCCGTTTTACTTCTGGGGAAAGTACGGCGAAAAAGAGCAGGGCACCTCGCACGGGTCGTTCTATCGCTACGATACGGAAGTGCCGGTGGTGTTCTGGGGTCCGCAGTTTAATCCCGGCGAGTATGGTGTCATCGATCAAGTCGACTTTGCGGCGACGCTGGCGCATGCTCTGCGGCTTACGCCTCCGTCGTCGTGCGCGGGGCGACCGGTGATGCCGATGCTCAAGCCGCGAACGCCGTAAGATCACCTGGCATGGGGAACGAAATGCTTGATTGGGCTCGGCGAGTGTCTCGGCTGGTGCTGATCGTCGCAGCGATGGTCGCGCTGGGTTCTGGCGACGCGCTGGCCAAAAAGAAAAAAGGTTCCGATCCGGTTCAGCAAGATCCGATGGAGACGGAGTCCAACCCGCAGAACACCAGCGGTGGCTCGGGCTCGACGGTTGGCTCGGATGCGGGCGGCGGATCTGGGGCTGCTTCGACGGGCGGAGGCTCGGGAGGCGGCAGCTCGTCCAGCGGCGGCGGCGGCGGAAGCTCAAGCGGCGGCGGAAGCTCAAGCGGCGGCGGAAGCTCAAGCGGCGGCGGCTCGAGCGGGACCAGCACGCCACGAATCGGTCGCTACATGCTTAGCCTGAAGGTGGGTGCGGCACCGTGCGTCTACGCGGGCGGCGGCTGCGGGCTCTTGCACCAAGGCGTCGCTGGACTGGAGTTTGCGTGGGCATTTTCTCCGTCGGTGAGCGCCTACCTGATCGTGCCTGTGCAGGCGCAGTTCCGGGCTTCACTCGGGACGCTGATGCTGCCCGTCGGAGTTCAGTACGACATCGCGCTGCCGGTGCCAAACCTGTACATCTATCCGCGCGTCAGCATTGGCTATGCGGTGTCGCTCAAGGGCGCGGCGGGCAGTGTCATCGCCGATCACTACGGCGTCGCCATCCCCGAGGTGGGCATCAAGTACGTCTTTTCGGGTCGCTACCACCTCGGCGGTGAGGCAATCAGCCTGCCCGTGCTGTTTAACAGCAACTCCGTCGTCGTCCACTATCGGATTGCGCTGTCGTTCGGCGTCAGCTTCTAGCCGCGCGACGTTCCCTCGCTCTGCCGTCGAGCCATCAGGTCACGCTACAGTCGCAGTCCTCGCAGCCCGGACGGTTCTGCCGTTTGACAGGGCTAAAGACAGGCTCTTTGGCTTCTTTGCCGTCGCCGCGAATGCCAGCCACGGACAGGACGCGCGCAACCGTGCCTTGACCGACGGGAACAGCGGCGCCTTTGCTGCGCCTGCACAAGTCACCGCACTGGGTTCGGACGGTGCCGAGCGACTCCAGGGACTCGAGCACCGCGCCACACTCACACTCGTATTCGTAGATCGGCATGATTGGGAACGTACACGCGCGGGCTTGGCTGTCAAAGGTCTGCAGCGCTTGCCATTTTTGCGTGCGTGGAACAGGCCGTGGAACGCGTGGAACAGGTCGTGGAACGCGTGGAACAGGCCGTGGAACGCGTGGAACGTATCAGTCGGGCCGTGGAACACATGCGGCACCGACTTTGAGCGGCAAGCTTCCCGAATAAACCCTTGCGCTCTGGGCCTGGCTTCGGCGATAAGCTCGTCGCTGTGATTGCTCTTGGCGGCATGAAAAAGCTGCACCTGGATCCGAGCAAACCGCCGGTCTTCGACGGGATTTCGCTGCGGATTGCCCAAGGTGAGACGTGCGGTCTGTGCGGGCCGGGCGCGTCGGGAAAGAGCCTGCTGCTCAAGATCATCTGTGGGCTGATTCGTCCCGAGGCTGGAACCGTGGCAGTGGCGGGACAGGATCTCGGTGCGGCGTCGCCGAGTGAGCTGCGGTCGATTCAGTCGCAGATCGGCTACTTGTTTCAGAACAACGCGCTGTTTGACTCGATGACGGTGCAGGAAAACGTGGCGTTTCCACTGCGTCAGCGGGTGCGGCTTGGACAAGAAGCGCTCGACGAGCCGCAGATCCTGGATCGGGTGAGCGAGTCGCTGCGCGGGGTTGGACTGGCGACGCACGCGGCCAAGATGCCGTCGCAGCTTTCGGGGGGACAGCGCAAGCGGGTGGCACTGGCGCGAGCGGTGGTGACGCGGCCTCCGCTGCTGATCTACGACGAGCCGACGGCGGGACTTGACCCGGTGACGACGGCGAAGATCTACGACCTGCTGCGGGCCGAGCAGAAGCTGACAAAGAGTACGACGCTGATCGTGTCGAGCGACATCGACGCGCTGCGACGGTTTGCGGATCGGATGCTGATGGTCTATCGCGGCACGCTCTGCTACGACGGTCCGTCGGCGGACATGGACGACAGCGCAAGCCCGGTGGTCCGGCAGTTCGTACGCGGCGAGCTGGAGGGTCCGCTGTGACGCGGGCGCTGCTGGCGCTCGGGATGGTGGTGCTGTCGATCTGTCGAGAGGTCGGCGGGATGGCGCTGCTTGGCTTTTATACGTTTGTGAACCTGATCCAAGGACGGCTCGACGGAAAAGAGCTGGTTCGCAACCTGTACAAGATGGGCGTGGTGTCGGTGCCGATTGTGTCGCTGACGGCGCTGTTTACCGGCGGAACGATGGTGATTCAGTCGGGCATCTTCGTGCAGCGCTTTCAGGCGTACGGACTGCTTGGCTGGGGAACGGGCTATGCGGTGCTGCGCGAGGTCGGGCCGATTCTGATTGGGCTGATGTTTTCGGGTCGCGTCGGGGCCAACAATGCGGCGGACCTGGGATCGATGGTGGTGACGGAGCAGGTCGACGGACTGCGCGCGCTGGCGATTGAGCCGATTCCGTATCTGATTGTGCCGCGTGTGCTGGCGATGATGCTGTCGATGTTTTGCTTGCTCGTGCTCGGGGATGCGGTGGCCATCGGCGGAGGAATGCTGTTTGGCAAGCTGCTGCTCGGCGTCGACTACGCGTCGTTTTATGCAAGCTTTGTCGACTCGATCAAGCTGTGGGATGTGACGGTGGGTCTGCTCAAAGGCACGTTTTTTGCGCTGATGATTGCGCTCACGAGCTGTCACTACGGGCTCAGCGTCAAAGGCGGTGCGGTCGGCGTCGGTCAGTCGGTCAACGATGCGGTGGTTGCGGCGGCGCTGCTCATCATGGTGTCCGACGACATTTGGACGATGGTGCTGCGGTGAAGTCCGATCAGCGAAAGAACAGCTGGGTTGCCAGCCTGCGCAGTCAGGCGCGGCAGCTTTCCCAGATTGCGATGCTGGTCTGCGTCGGTGCGCTGCGGGCTCGTCGTCCCAAAGGGGAGCTTTTGCGACAGCTGTATCAGGTCGGCAATCGCTCGCTGCTGTTTGTGCTGGTGACGCTCGGCTTTACCGGCATGGTGCTGGTGTTCCAAAGCTGCTTGCAGTTATCGAGGGTGACGGGCGATTTAAGTCAGGTCGGTGGCGAGTTTATCAAGTACCTCGTTCACGAGTTTGGTCCGTCGCTGACCGCGATGATGTTAGCGACCCGCGTCGGTGCAGGCATTGCGGCAGAGATTGGCTCGATGGTCGTGACCGAGCAGGTCGATGCGCTGCGCATGTGCGGCGTCGAGCCCGTCGAGTATCTGCTGGTCCCGCGCTTTTTGGCGACGCTGATGATGACGCTGCTGCTCGCGGTGTTTGGCGTGCTGTCGGCGGTGATGATGGGCGCATTTACGGCGCATCAGACGTTTCACGTTCCGTATTCGGTGTTTTTGGATCTCAGCAAAGTACGGCTGACCGACGTGCTGACGGGCTGTGTGAAGGCGCTCAGCTACGGCGCGGCGATCCCGATCGTCAGTGGCTTTTGCGGGCTGAGCACGCACGGCGGCTCGGAGGGCGTGGGCTGGGCGACGACGCGCGCGGTGGTATCGTCTTCGTTTGCGGTCATCGTGCTCGACTTTTTGATTTCCGCGCTGGCGCTTTTGTCATGGCAGTCGATGTAAGGAATGATGGCTATATTTCCCGTCGAGCAAATGAAGCGATGGCATCACATAATGTAGAGTCGTCTCTTTTGCCCATACGGGCCGCGTGATGGATAATTTTTAGGTGTTCGACAGGGAGTTCCCAAGGTGCCTGATGAGACGCCGGAGCTACGAATGAAACGCTTTCTAAAAGTTGGTGTCGTTGCGATGGCTGCCTGCTTTGCGCTGGCACTAACCGTTTCTCGACGCGGGCCCGCGATGATGGTGGGGCTGGGACGCACGATTGGTGCTCCTTTGGCTGATCGCAAGCCCTACGATCTGCACAATCGACTGACGACGTTCAATCAGACACTCGGTCGAGTGCTGGAAGCGTACGTCGATCCGAACCGCGTCGATCCCAAGCAGATGCTGCTGTCGGCGCTGGAGTCGATTCAAAAGCAGGTCGCCGAGGTGATGATCGAGCCGTTCCCGGAACAAAATCGCGTCGTCGTTCACGTCGACACGGCGGTTCGGGAATTTAGCATCGAGCACGTCGATTCTCCGTGGGCGATGGCGCCGAAGATGCAGGAGATTTACGACTTCATCATCCAGCATCTTCTGCCTGGCACCGACAGTGAGACGCTGCGCAACATTGAGTACGCAGCGACGAACGGAATGCTGTCGACGCTGGACCCGCACTCGCTGCTGCTCGATCCGCAGACGTATCAAGAGATGAAAGTCTCGACGAGTGGACGGTTTGGCGGTCTGGGCATCGTGATTCGCATTCTGAACGGTGCGCTGACGGTGGCTCGTCCGATGAAGGACACGCCTGCGTGGGATGCTGGTGTCCGTCGCTACGATCGCATCGTCAAGATCGACAAAGACTGGACGCAGAACATGGCGCTCAACGACGCGGTGCAGCGACTGCGCGGCGATCCTGACACCAAGGTTGAAGTCTGGTTCGAGCGTGACGGGGAAAAGCAGCCTCGTAAGCTTGTGCTCAAGCGGGCTGAGATTCGCGTTCAGACGGTGACTTCGCGCGTTTTGCCGACGGCAGCGGGTCCAGTTGGCTACATTCGGCTGTCTCAGTTTTCGCAAAAGAGCGACGAAGAGCTTCGACAGGCGCTGTCGGACATGAGCAGCAAGCAGCCGCTGCGCGGTCTGGTGCTCGATCTTCGTCACGATCCGGGCGGACTGCTCGACAAAGCGATCAAGATTGCCGACGAGTTTCTGGAGTCAGGCACGATCGTAACCACCGTCGGATATGCCAACAAGCGTCGAGAAGAGACGCGCGCAGAAGCGGCGGCTCAGCCTCGCATTCCGATGGCCGTGCTGGTCGATGGTCAGTCGGCTTCCGCGTCGGAGATCGTGGCGGGTGCGCTGAAGAACCTGGATCGCGCTGTGATCATCGGCAGTCGGACGTTCGGCAAAGGCTCGGTGCAGGTGCTGATGGACAATCCCGACGGCTCGGCGCTGAAGCTGACGATTGCGCAGTATCTGACGCCGGGGGATCTGTCGATTCAGTCGGTGGGCATCATGCCGGACATCATGCTCGATCCGATGGTCGTCGAAAAAGACAACCTGGCGCTGTTCCGAACCTACAAAGGGACGCGCGAGCAAGATCTCGACGCGCACCTGACGTCGCAGAACACGCGGGCCAACGAAAAGCCCGTCGAGACGATGCGCTACATCTGGGTGGATCCGCCCAAGAAGGTGACGCCAGCGAAAGCCAAGGGTGCGCTGCTGACGGACACCGACAAAAAGAGCGGGCCGCCGCAGGGGGAAGATGACGAAGACGATGAGGCCGCGACGCTTCCCGACGATGACGACGAGCCGTTTGACGACTACACGATTCAGTATGCGCGCGATCTGATGGCGTCGGTGCAGGGCTATCGTCGACATGAGATTCTGACCTCGGCGAGGGACTTTTTCAGTCGTCGTCAGGCGAGCGAGCAGAGTCGTCTGGTTGAAGCGCTGCGCAAGCAAGGCATCGACTGGGCGCCGGTGGGCAATCAAGCGGCGCAGCCCGAGCTGACTGCGACGGTGACGACGGACAAGCCGGGGAACCTGGCGAAGGCGGGCGAAAAGCTGCGTCTGACCGCGACGGTGACCAATCGCGGCCAAGGTGTAGCGGGTCAGCTGCGGGCGCAGCTGAAGAGCGACAACTATCTCTACGACGAGCGCGAGTTTGTCTTCGGACGAATTGGACCGGGTGAGACCAAGACGTGGTCGATTCCGATCACGGTGCCGAAGGACACGCTGCCTCGGCTTGATGCGGTAAAGGTCCAGTTCTTCGAGGAGCACGGCAAAGCGCCCGCGCCGCAAGTGCTCAAGGTCCAGCTTCAGGGCATGGATCGGCCTCGGTTTGCCTACAGCTATCAGTTCATCGACGACGGAGCCGAAGCCAATCGCGACGGGCTGCTGCAAAAGGGTGAGACGGTTCGACTGCGCGTGCTCATCAAGAACACCGGGGCAGGGAAGGCCGCCAAGCCGCTGGCTCTGTTGCACAATCGCTCCGGCGAAGGTGTGATGGTGAACAAGGGTCGCTATGAGCTGGAAGCGATGGCTCCCGGTGAGCAGCGCGCGATGGACTTTACGTTCGAGGTAAAGCCTGACTTTTCCGAAAACACGGCGCGCGTCGAGCTGCAAGTGTGGGACTTCGCGCTGCACGAGGGTGTGACCGACAAGCTGGCGTTCCCGATCTTGGAAAGTCGTCAGAGCGTCGAGCCGCGTAACGGAACGGTGATTGCGAACAAAGACCTGGTGGTTCGCGTCGGTGCGTCAGGGACGTCTGCGGAAGTCGGCAAGGTTCCGCAGGGGGCGCGCTTCAAGGTCACGGGTCGTCTGGCAGACTATGTTCGCGTCGAGCTAGAGCCAAACCGTCCGGGCTTCATTCCGGCGCAGCTCGTCAGTGAGTCCACGCAGCCAGCAGAGGCCAATCCGCCGCTTCAGCTGGTGTGGCAGGCGACGCCGCCGCTGCTCGATGTGAAGGCTCCGCTTTCGGTCGAGCAGCCGTCGATTCGTCTGTCGGTGGTGGCGCGCGACGAAGAGCAAGTGCTCGACAGCTACGTTGTGGTGTCCAATCGCATCGCCAAGATCGAGCACCGCAAGGTCTTTTATCGCAGCAACCGCAACGGTCCGATGGCCAAAGAGATGCAGTTTGACGCCAACGTGCCGCTGTGGCCTGGCGTCAACATCGTGAACGTCGTGGCTCGTCAGTCGGGTCAGGTTCAGTCGCTGCATACGATGGTGATCAGCCGATTGACCGACGATGCAACGCGCACTGCCCAAGTGGTGAAGTAAGCTCGCACACTGCTCATGACTTGGACGCCTTCCATTCCGCTTAGCGCTGAGGCTTCGGCGGTTCACGCTGCGGCGACGCCGATAGACCTACACACCGACACGATCAAGTTCATCAGCCGAGGCTATGACTTTTTGGCCGAGCACAATCCGTCGTGGATGGTCAAAGGCATCGGTGGTCACGTCGATCTTCCGAGGCTGCGTGCCGGAAACATGGCCGGGCTGTTTTTCGGAATCTGGACGTTTCCCAAGCCGGAAGTGGGCTGCTTGGCGGAAGCTCATCGGCAGATTGATGCGCTCGAAAAGGCTGCCCAAGCGGGCGCGTTTCGGCTGTGTCGGACGGCGGATGAGATCGTCGCTGCTCGTCAGAGCGGGGAAGTCGCGGCGCTGTGTGGCATTGAAGGCGCGCACTGTCTCGAACGCGGCGAGCGTAGCCAGGTCGTGGTCGAGCGTCTGCTGTCGCTCGGTCAGCGAGGCGTGCGCTATCTAGGGCTTCTGCACTTTAGCCGCAATGCACTCGGGGCTCCGGCGATGGGCTGGGGTCAAGATGCCAGCATGGGCCTGACCGATCTGGGCTGCGAGATCGTCGATGCGTGTCGAGACGCTGGCATCCTGGTGGACCTTGCGCACATCAATCGTCGAGGCTTCTTCGACGCGGTGGCGCGCAAGCCGGGTCCGCTGCTGGTGAGTCATACGGGCGTTGCGGGTGTGACGCCGCACTGGCGCAACATCGACGATGAACAGGTTCGCGCGGTGGCGGACTCGGGTGGCGTGATCGGTGTCATTTTTGCGCCGCGCTTTTTGGGTCAAGACGGGCTCGACGGAGTGGTCGCGCATCTGACGCACCTGCTGTCGGTGGCCGGGGAAGACGCGGTGGCGCTCGGGTCCGACTGGGATGGCTTTATCCGTCCGACCAAAGGTCTGTCGAGTCCCGCTGAGCTGCCAAACCTGACCGAGGCGCTGCTCCGTGCTGGATTGTCTCCGACGACGATTCACAAAATATTAGGCGACAACGTGCTGCGACTGCTGCGCGCGGTTCCACCCAAGCTGACGGCCTAAGCCGTGGCTGTTTCTCTTACCTCGAAGCGACACATGAGCATTGCCGAGCGACTTCAGAAGCCTTCGCCCAGCTACTCGTTTGAGTTTTTTCCGCCGAAGACCGAGGCTGGACTGCACAACCTGCTCGATACGCTTCGCGATCTGCGCGACTTGGAGCCGTCGTTTGTGTCGATGACCTACGGAGCGGGCGGATCGACGCAGCGATCGACGACAGAGCTGACCGCGCGCATCAAGCATGAGATTGGCATCGAAGCGATGGCGCACCTGACCTGTGTCGGGAACAGCCAAGCCGAGCTGGCATCCACGCTCGATGCGCTGGCTGCAGCAGGAATCGACAACGTGCTGGCGCTGCGTGGCGATCGTCCAAGTCCGGTTCCCAGCGCAAGCGAGCCGGTGTTGGCAGCGGCTGCGGAGGCCCGTGACGAGCTTTCCTACGCCAGCCAGCTTGTCCGCTTCATGCGCAGCGATCGCAAGCGCTGGCCGTTTTGCATCGGTGGAGCGTGCTATCCCGAAGGCCACATCGAGTGTCCGAAGCGCGAAGACGATCTGCGACACCTGGCCGAAAAGGTTGAAGCCGGCACCGAGTTTCTGATCACCCAGCTCTTCTTCGACAACGCGTTCTACTTCGACTTCGTGCAGCGTGCGCAGGCGATGCGGGTTCGTGTCCCGATCGTGCCGGGCATCATGCCGATCACCAGCTTCGAGCAGGTCGAGCGCTTCACTCGGCTGTGCGGCGCGACGATTCCGATGCGGCTGCGCCTTCAGTTAGAGCGCTATCAGCGCGATCCCGAAGCCATCTTGGAGCTGGGCGTGGCGCACGCGACCGTACAGTGTACGGAGCTGCTGTCGCGGGGCGCGCCCGGGATTCACTTTTTTACCCTCAACAAGAGCCGCGCCACTCGGATGATTCTGACGGCGCTGCGCTCGCTGTCGCGCTGACCGCGCCATGTGCTCGGTGGCTGCGAACAGTTTTTTTCGCAAAATTTCCCTCGGTAGAGCGCTTGACAGGTTCTTCCGGGGCGTTAGTTTGCAACGTGCCGTTTTATGAGCTCGCAAAAGCGTGACTACTACGAAGTGCTTGGAGTGTCTCGGACTGCCGATGATGCCGAGCTAAAGAAGTCCTACCGTCGGATGGCGATGGAATACCATCCCGATCGCCGTCCCGGTGACAAGGAAGCCGAGGAAAAGTTCAAAGAAGCTGCCGAGGCGTATGCGGTCTTGTCCGACAAAGAAAAGCGGAGCATGTATGACCGCTTCGGACATCAAGGACCGGCGCAAGGTGGCTTCCATCCCGGCTTCGGTGGCATGGAAGACATCTTTTCGGCGTTCGCTGACATCTTCGGCGGCGGCGGTTTCCCCGGCTTTGGCGGCGGTGGTGGCCGTCGTGTGCCGCGCGGCGATGACATCGAGATCGAGCTTACCGTCTCGTTTCTCGACGCAGCCAAGGGTGTAAAGCGCGACATCGAGATCGATCGCCACAGCGCGTGTGACACCTGCAAAGGCTCGGGCGCCAAGCCGGGCACGCAGCCGCAGCGCTGTAAGACCTGCAACGGTCGCGGCCAAGTCGCGCATCAGCAGGGCTTTTTCGTGATCTCGACGACGTGTCCGCACTGTCGCGGCGCCGGATCGACCATCGCGGAAAAGTGCAGCGGCTGCAAAGGTGCGGGCCAAGTGGCTCGTCGCGCCACCGTCAGTGTTACCGTTCCTGCGGGCATCGACGATGGACAGCGGCTCCGACTGACAGGGCAGGGCGACGCCAGCTCTCAGACGGGTGGCGAAGCGGGCGATCTGTACGTGCTGATTCGCGTGCAGCCCGATCCTCGCTTTGTTCGTGACGGAGACGATCTGTGGACCGACGTGCCGCTGACCTTTACGGAAGCGACGCTGGGAACGCGGGTCGAAGTGCCCACGCCCGATGGTGTCGAGACGATCGACGTTCCGGCGGGCACGCAGCCTCTGTCCAAGCAAGTGATTCACGGTCGCGGCATGCCCAATGTCCGAGGCCGAGGTCGCGGCAACCTGATCGCGCGCTTTGTCGTGCTGGTTCCCAAAGAGCTGTCTCCCGAGGCGCGTGAGCTGGTCGAAAAGCTCGGGCCGCACCTGTACTCGTCGCGTAGCTCGGCGCCGCAAGGCATGTCTGATGATCATGAGGATGATCACCACGAGGATCATCACGGCGGCGATACAGACAAAGGCTCGGTGTTCGATCGCTTGTTCCGCAAGAAGAAGAAGTAACCGCGTCGCACAAGCCTTGGTCCGGCGAAAAGTCGTGTTATAAGCCGCCCATGCACAGTGCGACCAAGGCTGAAGCTGGCTCCGCAGCGACGGGGCAGCCATCCAAGTTTTCCCTCTCCGACGTTCGCGCCATCTACGACCTGCCGCTGCCTGTTCTGGTGCAGCGCGCGATGTCGGTTCATCAGGCGCATCACGATCCCAAGGAAGTGCAGCTGTGCTCGCTCCTGTCGGTGAAGACCGGCGGTTGTCAGGAAGACTGCGGCTATTGTCCTCAGTCGGCGGCGCATGGAAATGTCGAACCCGAGGCCATGCTGACGGTCGCTGAGGTGATGTCGAAAGCCCAGGTTGCCAAGTCAGCGGGCGCGACGCGGTTTTGCATGGGCGCGGCGTGGCGCAATGTCAAAGACGGTCCCGCGTTTGATCGCGTGCTCGACATGGTGCGTGGCGTGCGAGGGCTTGGGATGGAAGCCTGCGTGACGCTCGGGATGCTGACCGAAGAGCAAGCGCGCAAGCTCGGCGAAGCGGGTCTGACGGCGTATAACCACAACCTGGATACCTCGCGGTCGTTTTACGGCAAGGTCATCACGACGCGAACCTACGACGATCGGCTGACCACGCTGCAGCGTGTCCGCAAGGCCGGTGTCAGCCTGTGCTGCGGCGGAATCATCGGCATGGGAGAGTCCATCGACGATCGCTGCGCGCTGCTTCAGACGCTGGCATCGCTGGACCCGCCGCCGGAGAGTGTGCCTGTGAACGCGCTCGTCGCTGTGCCGGGAACGCCGCTCGAGGCGCAGCCCAAGATCGATCCGCTTGAGCTGGTTCGCACCATCGCGACGGCGCGCATCCTGATGCCCAAGAGCCGTGTCCGTCTGTCGGCAGGGCGCACCGCGCTGAGCCGTGAAGCGCAAGTGCTGTGCTTCCTCGTCGGTGCGAACTCGATCTTCTACGGTGACAAGCTGCTGACGACCGGCAATCCCGACTGCGATGCGGATCAAGCACTGCTCAAAGACGCGGGTCTGCATGCGGCTCCCTCGGAGTCTGTCTCGGCCTGATGGCGCGTGCCTCGCTCGCTCTGTCGCTGTCGGAGCTGCGTCGGCCTTCACTGGCTGACGACTGCCTGCCGGTCTGCCTGCGCTTTCCCGGTGCGCCACCGCAGAGCGAGGTCTACGGCGAGCTGCCGCACTTCTTTCAGCCTCATCGTCTGTCGCCGGGGCTCGACGGTGTTCCGCAGGTTACGCTGGCGCTGCGGCCCGGACAGTATCGCTACAAGCTGCGGCTTCCCGACGGAACGTGGCAGCTTCACGCTGACAATCCGCGCACGCGCTCCGTCGAGGGACTGCGAAATAGCGTCCTTTGCATCGGTGGCTGTGACGAGCCGATCCTGCATGTTCCCGTGTTTCCCGATGTCTGCGCCGATGACGACGGACGGCTGACGATTCGTGCGGCGCTGCGAAAGTCGGCAGGTTCATCGCTGACGCTGCGCTATCGCGAGCTAGACGACGAGCGCGAGCTGCCGATGGATCGGGTCGGCGACGAAGACGAGCATCACTTGTTTGCCGTCAAGCTGCCGCTGTCGTCGTCGCGGGTGGACTACTTTTTTCGGCTTCCGTCGGGGCAGCTCGTCGGGAGTCCGTCGCACACCGCGCTGCGCGTGCAGGTCAAAAAGCCAGACATTCCGTCGTGGTGGCGAGATGCTGTGCTGTATAGCGTGCTGATTGACCGATTTCGTCGCAGCGACGGGAAGCAGTGGCCTACGCTGTCCGATGAGCGTGCGCGTGCGGGTGGCGATCTCGACGGAGTCTGCGCCGCGCTGCCGTATTTGTCCGATCTGGGTGTGACGGTGCTGCACCTGACGCCGATCTGGCTCAGTCCGTCGGCGCATCGCTATGACGCGCAGAATCCGCTCGTCGTCGATCCGGCGCTGGGTGGTGAAGCGGCGCTTGTGCGGCTGCTGCGAGAAGCGGAGCTCGTCGGAATTCGTATTTTGCTTGACATTACCTTGACACATGTGAATCGCGACTTTTTGCCGTTCTGTGATGTCCGTGCGCGAGGGTTTCAGTCGCCGTTCGCCGACTGGTTTTCGCTGTATCGCTGGCCATTTTCCGACGGACCGTCGCCGGGTTATCAGCACTATCAGCACGGTCAGTGGCAAGAGCCGCTGCTTCGCGTCGATCATCCCGACGTGGCGACCTATTTGCTGAGCGTGCTGCTTCACTACGCGCAGCTTGGTGTGGCGGGGTTTCGGCTCGACTCGGCGGCGGATGTTCCGACGGCGCTGCTGTCGCTGCTGCGCCAAGGTGTGCGGGCGGTGCGCAAAGACGCGCTGATCCTGGGTGAGCTGACCGTCGACAACTTGGGACATTACGTCGGACACTCGCTCGACTGTGCGACGGAGCTTTCGCTACAGCGACAGCTGGTCGATTGGCTGTCCGGTCGTCAGTCGGCGCAACAGCTTTCCCAGCATGCCCAGCGACGAGCGTTTGTGCGTGGGCATCATCACGCAGCGCTTGGCATGACCGCGAGCCACGATCTGCCGCGTCTGCGAAGCTTGCTCGACGAGCGAGCTGCCCAGCTGGGTCACTTTGTCAGCCTGCTGCGTCCCGAAGTGCCGATGATCTATTACGGCGACGAGCTGGGTCTGCACAGCGACGATCCGTCACGCGCCTTTGAAGATGTCTGGCCGGATCGCATGCCGCTCGACTGGTCGCAGGTTTCCGACGACAATTCGACGCTGGCGCTGGTTCGGAAGCTGCTGTCGCTGCGTCACAAGCTACCGTCGCTGCGTCACGGTGACTGCCAGGAGCTTCCTTCGCCCGAGCAGCCCGATCTGCTGGTTTTCCGACGGCAGCTCGGCGATGAAGTGCTGGAAGTCTACGCGCACGGTCCCGGCGAAGCGCTCAGCTGTCCGCTGCGCGACGATGCACCGTCGGATGCGCGGTTGTTGGCTTCGCTCGGCGAGGTCTGCCTTGATTCGTCGACGAAGCAGCTGTCGCTGGGTCCGTCTTCGGCGGTTCTTTTGCAAAGGCAGCCTGCACCGGCTGTCCGTCAGCTCATCGACGAGCTGACGACGCAGGCCGAGTCGCGCGTGGCCGAAGCATATCGTCAGGGCATCTCCAGTGGGCTGCTGCTTCCGTCGAAGCTGTATCTGACCGCGACGGAGCGCTGTAACCTTCGCTGTCAGCACTGCATTACGCAGGCTCCCGAGAAGACCGCGACGAAGACGGCGCGGACGATGCAGCCGTGGGTGCTCGACGCGCTGGAAGATGCGCTGTCGTCGGCCAGCTACTTTGGCTTTTCACATGGCGGTGAGAGCCTGGTGTCGTCGCAGTTTTTCGAGATCTTGCGACGGATTCGACGGGCGCGACGCGGTCAGCCGTATGATGTTCACCTGTTGTCAAACGGCATGCTGCTCGATGAGCAGACGGTGGCCGAGCTGATCGAGCTGGGTGTGACGAGCTTGGCGGTTTCTCTCGACGGTGCGACCGAAGAAACCAACGATGAGATTCGCGCGGGCTGTGACCTTCCGCGTGTCCTTCATAACCTGCGACACGCGACGGCGCTGCGACGGAAGCTGCGTGCCGATCTGCGCATCGGTGTCTCGACGGTGGTGCTGCGTCAAAACATCGAGGAGCTGCCGAAGCTGGCGCAGCTGGTCTGTGACCTGGGGCTCGACTGGCTGAAGCTGGAAGAAGGCTATCCGGTGAATCGTTTTGCGGCGCAGTCGCTGCTGCGACCGGATGCGCGTCGCGTGGAAGCTGCCGTTGCTGCGGTCAAAGCGATCGTCGATCCAAACGGCGTGCTCCTGGTGGAACACCTTCACCCGCCAAGTGGATGTCCTTGTCAAGAAAATACGATTCCAGGGCTGTCAGAGTTTCGTGCCACCGACGACTTTGCCAATCGTGCGCAGTTTCGACCCTGCCGGATGGCGTGGGAAGTGGCGTGCGTCGATCCCGACGGAACCGTGCATGCCGGTGACTACGCAGAGCCCGCGCTGGGCAGTCTGGCGACGCAGTCGTTTGTGGAGCTGTGGAATGGCTCGCGGGCGGCGGCTCAGCGTCGGGATGCACTCGGGGTGATTTCGCCGCAGCTTCGTCGTGTGTGTCCGCACTAGCTAGTTCAAGTCGCCTTGGCGATACAGTCGGGACAGCAGCACGGGCAGCATCATCGTCAGCGTGATCGACAGCATCGACAGGCCGCTCATGCCGTGGATGCGTCCGTCGGACAGCTCGCGTAGAAAGATCGGGCCGAGGCTGGCACCGATGGCTGCGGCCAGATGCTGAACCGCTGACTGGAGCGACTGATAGCGAGCACGCTCCGTCGGAGCAGCGACGCGGCTACAAGTGGTGTTGACACAGACGTTGCGCGACGAAGAGCTGACGAGAAAGCCGACGAACAGCACCGCGACGGGCAGGATTGCGCGACCGGGCAAAAATCCCAGCGCCAAGTCGAGCACGAGCAGCGCGCTCGTCCACACCATCACCCTCGGTGCACCGTAGCGATCGACCAGCCAGCCGATGAAGCGCATCGACACGAAGCTACAGGCGCCGCCGATGGCGTACAGATATTCCAGGCTCTGCCTCGGCATTCCACAGTTGCGGATGAGATACGGCGCGATGTTCGGCACGATCGCAAAGGTCGCTACGTTGCTCAGCGCGATGGTGAGCAGCGCCAAGCGAACCACACTGCGTGCGAGCAGCTCGTGCAGGCTACGCGGCGGGACGGCCTGTTGCAGGTGTTGTCTCAGCGACGGTAGCGAAACAGAAGTCATCAGCGTTACCAGCAGACCAATGGCCGCGACGACAAAAAACGGGGTCCGAAAGCCACCGTGACGAGCCAGCCATAGACCTGTCGGAACTCCGACGACGGATGCTATCGAAAACGCGCCCATGACGGCACCGATGGCACGGCCACGACGCTCGACGGGAACCAGATCGGTCAGCGCCGAGATCGCCAGGGATGTCGCCGGACCGCCAAACAGCCCCGCGAGCAGGCGCGCCGCCATCATCGACTTGAATCCGACGGCAAAGCCTCCAGCCGCCGTTCCGATCACGAGCCCAAGCAGCGCCCACAGCAGCGCCGTCTTGCGATCAAACCGATCCAGCAGCCACGCGCCGAGCAGTCCCGCCAGCGACGCCGATACCGCATACGAAGCACCCAGCAGCCCGAGCAGCGACGCCGGAATGTGCAGCTCCGTCGTAAAATCCGGCCCAAGCGGCATGATCATCATAAAGTCCAGGATGTTGACGAACTGGACTGCGCCGAGGGTGAAGATGCCGATTCGTTCGTGGCGGGGGACGGCGGCGGTGCTCATGGCGAGGCGACCTCGCTAGGGCTTAAAGCGCAGGGCGGTGCCAGCTTCTCCGACGACGAAGATGTTGCTGCTGTCGACGGCAAACACGCTGTAGAGCGTGCGCGTGGTGCGCGTCGGAACTTTGACCCAAGCGGTGCCGTCGCCTTTGAGCGCGGTTCCACCGTCACCGACGACGAAGATCGTCTGGTTGTTGGCTCCGTAGACACTGCGCAGGTTGGCGGATGTGCCGCTCTGCATGACTTGGCCGTCCTGACTGTTGCCCGCATTGCGTTTTACGATCGTCCCATTATCGCCGATCAGGTAAATCGCGGTGGAGCCTGCCCAGACTCCGCTCAGGTTTGCCGACGTGTTGGTGTTCTGTCCGGGGTACTTGAAGATCAGCTCGGCGGGGTTATAGCGAACCAGCAGGCCGCCAGCGCCGGACATGAAGTGCTCTTCGTTGCCGGGCATAAACGAGATGCCGGTGAGGTTCTTGTTGTTGTTATACGTGCCGGGCGTGTTCCACGACGTGCCTTCGAGCTTGCGGTAGTTTCCCGACGCGCCCGCGATGTAGATGTTGCCTGCGGTGTTGGCCGCGACGCCGGTGATCTGGAAGTTGGGAGCCGCCGTCGCGAAGGGCTTCCACGTCGTGCCGCTCAGCTCTAGCAAGGTGCCCGCGTCGCCCGCAGCGAGGACTCGGCTGGTGTTGTCTCGCGGGGCGCTGATGGCGCGCAGGGTGTTTGTGGTGCCGCTTGTCATCGGCGAAAAGCTGGTTCCGTCGAACTTGACGATGGCTCCGCCTGCGCCGACTGCGTACACCGACGATGGGCTCGATCCCCAGACCGCGTACAAATCCGCACTGGTTCCCGTCGAAGGAAGCGGACAAAAGCCCTGACAGCGGTTGATCGTGACGACGACGGTCTTGTCGCCATCCATCGTGAAGGTGCAGCTGGGCAAGCTGCCGGTACAGCCGTCGCTCCAGCCGGCTAGCTCGTCGTCGCCGCTCAGCTGTGCCGACAGCATCACCTGCGAGCCTTGACGGAACTCGACGACCTGTTCGGTGCACGAGCTATCGCACATCACGCCCGCCGGGGTAGAGCTGACGGTGCCTTGCGCCGTGCCCATCTTCCGAAGCGTGAGCTTGACGCCGTTTAGGCCACAGTGACTGAGCGGCTCTGCGACGATCGGCATCCCGACATCGAACGCTTTGTCGTCGTCGATCGCGAGGTCGCTTGTGCCGCTGCCGAGCAGACAGTCTTTGTCCGTCAGCGTCTGCGCCGAAAAGCTCGCGGTGCCACGCGTCCCTGCGGGAAATTCGATCGTGACGAGGCTCAGCTTGTCGTTGCCGGTAAAGCGCTCGGTCCGTTCGACGCCGTTGAGCGACACCTTCAGCGTCACGCTCTTGGTTTCCGGCGGAAAGTTGCTAAGCAGCACCGTCACAAACGGACCTGCTGGCTTCCCGCAGCAACCGAGCGCCAACGCCATCAGCAGCCCGCCAAGACGCAGCGACGTTCGTTGAGTGTGCCGTCGCAGCGTCGTCACTTCATTGCCAGCAACCGGATTGAACGCGGAGCGAGGTGCGTACATCTGTGCTTTGCCCCTGATTAAAAGACGATGTGGTTCGTGGAAGGCGTTCCGTTCGACGTCGGTCCTTGCGAGGCGATGGCTCCAGCTGTGGCGGCTCCAGCGACGGCAGCAGCAGCACCACCGACGGCAACCCAAAACCACCACTTTTTGTAGATCGGCGTTCGCTGCTCTTGGACAAGCTCTGCTGGGTCTTCACCCTCGGTCAGCGTGATATCGAGCAGCAGCTTTTGCGAGTCCGGCACGTCAATGTCGCGCTGATCCGAGCGATACCCAGCGCTGCGCAAGATCAGTCGGTGCTTGCCGCTGTACGTCGGTCGCTTAAACGGCGTGACACCAAGGTCGGTTCCGTCGACAAACACCAGCGCTCCCGGCGGCTTCGAGCTGACCTGAAGCGATCCACGAGGCCGCGACGCTTCTTCAAACAGCGCTTTTTGCAGCAGATCCGACAGCGCTTTGCCAGCCTGCGCCGTGTCGCAGCGGAGACAGTCCGTCGCAAGCTGCGCGCCCATCGCGCCCACGTCGACGTGAAACAGCTCGAGCTTGAGCTTCCAATCGGCGGGCGAAGACTGCGGTGCGATGACCTTGCCGCTCTTGTCCTTTTTGGGCTCCGCGTCGCTTACGGGGCTTCCGTCACGCGTGACACCGACGGAACTGCGGACGATGAAGCGGCTACCGAGCAGGCGGCCAATGCGCTCGGTACAGACGGCGGTCTGGCAGGTCTGGAGCTTCTTTTCTTCGGCAAACACCAGATCGCGATCGCTCTTGGCGGTCTGCGCGATCTGCTGATCCTTGAGCGCCTGTGCAAGCTCGCTGTCGAAGAACGCCCGCTCGGCTGCCGTTACTTGCGCGGGCGCTTCACAGTCGAGCACCGTCGCCGTTGTCTCTGCGCGAAGGGAGCTGCTTGCACAAAGCACTGCGACGTACAAAACGACCGAGCGCGCCACCCCAGATCGAACCGGCGAACGAACGTGACACAGTGCGTCAGATTCCATTCCACCATGTTACATCAAAGCCGCCGTGGCGACGGTCGCTACATCCGCTGGACGGCGAACACACCTTGTAACTTCTGTAGCGCACGAATGATTTTCTGGAGCTGATCGACATCAACCACGGTGACGCGGAAGGTGTTCACCGCGCGATCGTCATCCAGCGTTCGGCAGTTGGCCTGCGAGATGTTGAGCCCGTGATCGTGGAACGTCTGCGACAACAGCGCCAAGATGCCCGGCTTGTCCGCACAGACGACTTGTACCGTCGCTGGACGCGCTGCTTTGTGCTCGGAATCCCACTCGATGTCGATCCGACGCTCTTCTGGCTGTTCCATCGCCGTCGAGCAAGTCTTGGCATGAACCGTGACGCCGCGACCGCGCGTGATCACTCCGACGACTGGATCGCCCGCGACGGGAGAACAGCACTTGCCGAACCGAACCAGCACATCGTCTTCGCCCGCGACGCGAATGCCCGGTGGCTTCAGTCCCGGTGATCGCTTGGCCAGGCTGGGAAGCTTCGTCGCTGGCTCGCTGCTCGTGCGGACCGTGCGCTGACCTTCAGGAAGCAGCACTTCGACGACATCCGCCGGCAGCAGCTTTCCGTAGCCAATGTTCATCAGCATCTCATCGAGGCTCTGCTGACGAAGCTCATTGACGGCATGCACCAAGTCACCCGAGCGCTCGCTCTTGGCGTAGGTCATGTCGTGCTGACGCAGCTCTCGATCGAGCAGATCGCGTCCAAGCGCTTTGGCTCGTTCTCGCTGCTCGCTGCGCATAAAGTGCCGAATCTTGGCTTTTGCCGACGAGGTCTTGACAAACTTCAGCCAGTCTTTGGTCGGCTTCTGATTCGGGCTCGTGACGATTTCGACGGTGTCACCGTTGCGTAGCTTGTAGCGCAGCGGCACGAGCTGTCCGTTGACGCGCGCTCCCGAGCAGTGATTTCCCACGTCGGTGTGAATCAGATAGGCCAGATCCACCGGCGTCGCGCCCGTCGGAAGGCCTTTGACGTCACCTTTCGGCGTGAACACGAACACCTCGTCGGCGAACAGGTCCACTTTGACGGTCTCGATAAACTCCGTCGGGTCCGCCAGCGTCTTTTGCCACTCCATCAGCTGCTTGAGCCACGCGAACTTCTTGTCGTCGGGATCACTGCCGCCGGGCTTGCCTTCTTTGTACTTCCAGTGCGCCGCGATGCCGTCTTCGGCGACTTTGTGCATTTCCTCGGTACGAATCTGGACTTCGATGCGCTCGGCCTTGGGACCAATCAGCGACGTGTGCAGCGACTGGTACATGTTCGGCTTCGGCAGCGCGATGAAGTCTTTGAAGCGACCCGGAATCGGCGTCCACTTGGTATGAACCACGCCGAGCGCCGCATAACAGTCGCGAACGTTTCCGACGATGGCTCGGAACGCGATGATGTCGAAGAGCTGATCCAGATCGCGCCCGGTCTTGACGGTCTTTTGATAAATCGACCACAGGTGCTTCGGTCGTCCCGAGACGCGCGCCGGAATTTCGTTTTGCGTAAGCTCGTCGCGCAGCACCTGCGCCACTTCGTCGATGTACTGCTGACGATTTTCAAAATAGGTGTGGAGCTTGTCCGAAAGATCCTGAAATTCCTTCGGATACAGGTACTGAAACGACAGGTCTTCCAGCTCTGCTTTGATCCACTGAATACCGAGTCGGTGCGCGAGCGGCGCGTAGATTTCCATCGTCTCACGCGCGATGCGTTCCTGCTTTTCCGGCGCCATCGCACCGAGCGTCCGCATGTTGTCGAGCCGATCGCACAGCTTGATCAAGATGACGCGGATGTCGCGCGCCATCGCCATCAGCATCTTGCGGAAGTTTTCCGCTTGATGTTCTTCGCGCGTCTGCCAGCGAACCTTGCCAAGCTTCGTCACACCCTCGACGAGAAGCGCTACATCGGCGCCAAACAGCTTGCTGATGTCATCGACGGTGGCACTCGTGTCTTCGACGCAGTCGTGTAGCAGTCCGGCGCAGATACAGGCGACATCCAGCCGCAGTTCCGCAATGATCTGCGCGACGGTGAGCGGATGAATCAGATACGGATCCCCAGACTTGCGAAGCTGACCCTGATGCGCTTGCTCGGCAAAGGCATACGCTCGCTTGATGAGCTCCAGATCTGCCGATGGTTGATAGGCACTTACTCGGGTCAGTAGCTCTTGGGGCGACAGCACAGCCGCACTTTACGCTGGCTCATTTTCCGACGCAACCGCCACAAGCGGCCCTTTCTTTGGACATTTTCGCAGCAGGCCGGATGAAAAAATGCCCCTTGCGCCAAGAAAGTCCGTACCTAAACTACCGGCTGCTAGCACTCTCCCCGCGTGAGTGCTAACGCACTTTTAGGACTCGACACCCTCGGTGACCGCTCAAAAGAGCTTCAAAACGTCCCCAGGGAATCCATCTAGCCAGAGATTGTGAGCAAGGAGAACGAACCGATGACAGGAACTAAGATCCGACCCCTGCACGACCGTGTCATTGTCAAGCGCCTCCCCGAGGAGGAAGTGACCAAGGGCGGCATCATCATCCCCGACTCGGCCAAGGAAAAGCCGATCCAGGGCGAGGTGGTGGCTGTTGGTCCCGGCAAGACGCTCGACAACGGCAAGACGGTGGCCCTCGATGTCAAGGTGGGCAACAAGGTGCTGTTCGGCAAGTACGCCGGCAGCGAGGTCAAGCTCGACGGAACCGAGCACCTCATCCTTCGCGAGGACGAGATCCTCGCCGTGCTGGACTAACTCGTCGATTCGCAGCTTTGACGCTCGAAAAAGTTTAGGAGAAATACAACCATGGCAGCCAAAGAGATCCTGTTCGATGAGAGCGCTCGCGCCCGTATGCTTACCGGCGTGAACGCCCTTGCTGATGCTGTGAAAGTCACCCTCGGACCGCGCGGTCGCAACGTCGTGATCGAAAAGTCCTGGGGATCGCCGACGGTGACCAAGGACGGCGTGACCGTCGCCAAGGAAGTCGAGCTGGAAGACAAGTTCGCGAACATGGGCGCGCAGATGGTCAAAGAGGTCGCCAGCAAGACCTCTGACATCGCGGGTGACGGCACCACCACCGCCACCGTGCTCGCTCAGGCGATCTTCCGCGAGGGCGTCAAGATGGTCTCGGCGGGTCACAACCCGATGGAGATCAAGCGCGGCATCGACGCTGCGGTTGGCAAGCTCGTCGAAAACCTGCGCTCGCAGTCGAAGCCGACCAAGGGCCACAAGGAAATCGCCCAGGTCGGAACGATCAGCGCCAACGGCGACACCGTCATCGGCAACCTGATTGCTGACGCGATGGAAAAGGTCGGCAAAGAAGGCGTCATCACCGTCGAAGAAGCGAAGAGCATGGAGACGACCCTGAACGTCGTCGAAGGCATGCAGTTCGACCGTGGCTACATCTCGCCGTACTTTGTTACCGACAGCGAGCGGATGGAAGCCGTCCTCGAGGATCCGTACATCCTCATCTCCGAGAAGAAAATCTCGAACATGAAGGATCTGATCCCGACGCTGGAGCAGATTGCTCGCTCGGGCAAGCCGCTGCTCATCATCGCCGAGGACGTCGATGGCGAGGCGCTGGCGACGCTGGTCGTCAACAAGCTGCGCGGCACGCTGAACGCTTGCGCGGTCAAGGCCCCGGGCTTTGGCGATCGTCGCAAGGAAATGCTCAAGGACATCGCGATCCTGACGGGTGGCCAGGCCATCACCGAGGATCTGGGCCTGAAGCTGGAGAACCTGTCGATCAAGGATCTCGGTCGGGCCAAGCGCGTCACCATCGACAAGGACAACACCACGGTTGTCGATGGCAGCGGCAAGAAGGCGGACATCGACGCTCGCGTCAAGCAGATCCGCGCGCAGATCGAAGAGACGACCAGCGACTACGATCGCGAGAAGCTGCAAGAGCGTCTGGCGAAGCTCGTCGGTGGCGTGGCGGTGATCAAGGTCGGCGCTGCGACTGAGACGGAGATGAAAGAGAAGAAGGCTCGCGTCGAGGATGCGCTTCACGCGACCCGCGCGGCTGTCGAGGAAGGCATTGTTCCGGGTGGTGGCGTGGCTCTTTTGCGCGCCCAGGCGGTGCTCGACGGCTTCAAGCTGAGCGAGGAGCAGGCTTATGGTGTGGCGATCATCCGTCGCGCCATCGAGGAGCCGATGCGCTGGATCGCCCAGAACGGCGGCGTCGAAGGCAGCATCGTGGTGAACAAGGTTCGCGAGGGCAAGGGCGCGTTTGGCTACAACGCCTCGACGGACAAGTACGAGGATCTGCTGGACGCTGGCGTCATCGACCCGACCAAGGTCGTGCGCACCGCGCTGCAGAACTCGGCGTCGGTTGCCAGCCTGATGCTGACCACCGAGGCCATGATCGCTGAGAAGGCCAAAGAGAAGGCCGAAGAAGGCGGTCACGCTGGCCACCAGCACTAGTCGCTAGAGCCGGGTTCGCCTGGCTTCGGTGCCAAGTCCCTCCCGTGGGTCGTGAAGACTCGCGCGGAGGGATTTTTTTTATACTTGGTTCATGCGCGCGTCGGACACAGAGCTCCACAGCGTCTCTTCGAGTCCGCGACGAGGAAACCACGGCACTTTGCTGCGGAACTGACGGTCGGTGATGACGCAGGGATAGCGGAAGAAGTCGATGAGGTAGCCGGGGAAGTTGCCGGTCATCCGCAAAAAGACATCCGCGACGGGCGCAGGGATCGGAAAGGTCTTGGCGCGGGTCAGCTCAATCGCGGTGCGCCAGGGAACGGGCTCGTCGCTGCTGACGTTGTAGACACCGACCAGCTCTTGTCGCCACGCCGAGACAATCGCTTCCGCCATGTCGTCTTCGTGCAGAAACTGCATCATCGGATTGAACCCGAGCAGATACGGCACATGACGAAGCCGCAGAAACTGCGTCAGCGTGTTGTGCAGCTTCGGTCCGATCAGGTTCGTCGCGCGCAGCACGCACGTCTTGACTTGCGGATGGCGATAGACCCACGTCGAGGACATGTTGTCCATCTGGATCGCGTCGGCGAGCTGCGGAAACTGCACACCAGCGCGCAGCGGCTCGTCTTCGGCAATCGGGATGTGATTCGACGGATGCGCGCCGTAGATGTGAAACGTCGACAGCACCACCAGGCTGCGCACCTTGTGCTGCACCGCCAGGTTCATGATCTTCTGCGATCCGACGACGTTTAGATCGAAGCGCTTGCCCGCCGAGTCTTTGAGGCTGAACGCGCGTCCGAGATGCATCACTGCGTCAAAGGACTGATGACGGAAGATGTCCTCGATGATGGTCTTGTTGTAGTGCGCGCGATGAACCTGAAGCTTTTGCAGCGACGGATCGAGCGGAGTTCTCAGGTCGCGGTAGTCCACGCCGACCACCTGATGTCCTTCCGCCAGCAGCTTGGACGCCACAAGCTGCGCCAGTCCTCCCGCAATGCCGGTAATGAGAATGTGTGCCACGACAAAGACCCCTAAAAGAAGACCGAGCGACGCTGGGCTAGGCCTTCGTTGACGATCGCTTGGACGCGATCCTGGACTTGATCGACCTTGCGCTGGATGACGCTGTCTTCGTCGTCGAACGGACCGTCAAAGTGCATCGGCTCTCCGAAGTAGATACGAAACTTCGTCGGCAGCGGAAAGTACGCGAGCGGTCCGAGCAGCGGCAGCAGCGGGCTGATCGGCACATACGGCGCACGCAGCAGCTTGGCGAGCCCTTTCCAGTCGTGGATGCTGATGATCGACTCTTCGGCACCGATGACAGCGACGGGAACAATCGGAGTCTTCGTCTGAAGCGCCAGCCGCATAAAGCCGCGTCCAAACGGAGCCAGTTGATAACGCTGCTGAAAGATCTTGCCCGAGCCTTTGGTTCCCTCGGGAAACACCAGGATCGCTTGGTCGTCTTCGAGCAGGTTTCGACAGTTTATTGGATCGCCCAGCACGACGCCGGATCGCGCAAACATCTCGTTTACAAACGGCAGCGTCGAGACCCAGCGCTCGGCCATCGCTCGCACCAGGCGCGGCGGCTTGGCTTGCAGCAGCGTCGCTTGCGCCACCACCAGCCCGTCAAACGGCAGCTGTCCCGAGTGATTCGGAACGATCAGCACGCGACCTTTGGGCATGTTTTCGATGCCGAAGATCTCGGGACGGAAGTAGTCGTAGATGTGACGCGCCAGCGAGTAATAAAACTTGGCTTCCTGCGGCGAAAAACCCCACGGATCGAAGCCCTGGGAGTTGATACGATTTGGGAGAGAATCAATCGCCTCGGACACCACCGGATCGATCCAGTGATGGCGCGCATCCTTGGCGATCTGCAGCACGTTTGTCAGACGGGAAAGAATCTCATTCCACTTCAGCAAGAGATCGGGGGGAACCTCTCGCGAGACCGAGTCAAGGGTGCTCTTTAGCATACCGGCTCTCATCGCGGCGACGTGGCTTGGCCGCCCGAGCAATGTACCAGACCGAGCCCGCGCCGGGAAAGTGCTGTAAACGGCTTGGTGTTGGACGCTGCTTTGACGGTCTGAACCAAGGCGAGGCCGGATTTTTTGATTAGAATGCTGCCATGCAAACACGGACTGCCTCTGTTTCGACGTGGTCACGCCTTGCCGCTGTGGCCGCTTTCCTGGGCCTCGCTGCCACTGGCTGCCAGCCTGAAGCTTTCGACGTGACAATCGATCTGCCCGAGCAGCGCCAAGTCGGCCAAGCGGGCGGTACGTTGTCGACGCTGCTTCCGACGCCGTTTGTCTTTACGGTGAACCTGTCCGACGAAGCACGGATTCACAATGCCAATCCGCCGCGACAAGCGTTCATCAAAGACTTTTCGCTGGTGATCACGGGCACCTCGCGCGGAATCGGTGACATTGACACGTTCGACTATCTCAACACGGCGGAGTTTTTCATCGAGCCGACGCGGGTGGGAAGTGTGCTCCAGCGTGTGAAGGTGGCCGACATTCCGTCGAAGGAAGGTCCAGCCGGTCAGATTGCGCCGCGCTTGGTGAGCAACCTGGACATCCTGCCGCTGCTTCAGGAAGGCGCGCGACTTGTATCGACAGCGACGGGAAGTACGCCAACCGATGACGTGTCCTATAACGGCACGATCGTCCTTGGCGTCAACGTCTTCTGATCGGATTTGTAGCGTGTGCGCGCCAATATGAAGCATGCGGGATGCTTCATATTGAAGGCTGTAACGTGCGCAGAACAGGAAGGCTCAATAAGAGGCATTTTATATGCTTCATATTGAGCGCTCAGCGACGGATTAGCCGATGGCGCGAGCGAGTGCAGGCAGGCTGCGATCGAAGCGATAGTTGGTGTTCATGTGGCCATCATCGAACTCTTCGTGAACCACTGGAATGCCCAGCTCGCGCAGCCGAGACACCAGCTTTCGCGCCGCAAAGTCCAGGTAGTATTCGTCGCGTGTTCCCGCATCGATGAAGATGAGCTTCTGCGAAGCGAGCGCGTCGCGATACGGCGGTTCGGTGCAGATCTCGACGGGATCGTAGCGAAGCCAGCGCGCAAAGACGGCTTCGTCGATGGTTCCGTCGTGCCAGTGAACCGGCAGCGCAAACCCAAGCGGAGAGCTGTCGTCGGGACTGTAGGCCGCAGCGCTCGCAAAGATGGTCATCACATCGAACAGATCCGACGGACGCGGACCTTTTCCTGCTTCGAGCCAGGTCGTCAGGGCTCCTTGTGGGCCACCGTAGCGACGGACACGACGACTGAACTTGAGCAGCTCCGGCGGTGTGGTCATGCGGAAGAAGCCGTCTCCGGCGTGGCTTGCGACGGCGGAAAAGACCTCGGGATGGTTCATGCTCAGCCACAGCGCACCGATTCCGCCCGACGAGCGTCCGACGACCGCTCGATGCGCAGCGCTGGCAAGCGTGCGGAGGCTGCGATCGATGAGCGGAACCACGTCCTGGACCACGTGATCGCTGTAGCTGCCGAGCACCGGTGAGTTGACGTACTGGCTGCCACCGAGCGCGGTGTAGCAGTCGGGCAGCACGGTGATGAACTCGGGAATGCTCGGGTCGGTCGCAAGCAGTCGGGCAATTCGCTCGTCGAGCGCTTCGGCGATGGGAGAGCGATTGAGGAGCTGATAGCCCGCGCCGGTAAACGACGCGAGCACATACACCACCGGATAGCGACGGCTCGGCTCACGGTGATAGCTCGGCGGCAAGATGACGGGCACGGCACGCTCGATCGGGTCGCCGTAGCGATTGCCGATGAGCGAGAGGCCGTGGACCGTCAGGGAATCGAGAGTGCAGGGCGGATGTTTCGTCGTCACGCCTGCCGTGTATAGCAGGATTGGACGTGGCGCAAGCTGTCGTCGCTACGAGCCACTGAGGATGCGCAGGATTTCGTCGGCTTCTCGACTGAAGGCAAAGCGCAGCAGTTCATCGATCTGTGCTTCTGCCGACGGACCTTTGCGACGCAGCGCCGACACCGCAGCCGGTACGCTACCGCACCACAGAAGGCCGAAGAAGTGGCTGCTCATCGTCAGAGCCGATGCGATGCCGTCGTAGTTTGGCACCGCTGCGTAGAACTCCATCGACAGCGTCACCAGCTGAGAGGTCAGCTTGCTGGGAATCGCTCGTCGCTGACGCACGGCTTCGGCTTCGATCCGCTTATCGGTAAAGCCAATCGGCACATAGTCTTTGACTTGCTGACGAACCAGACCGCCGAACAGCACCGCCAGATCTTCCGACGACAAGCGCAGCGGCAAGTGCAGCTGACTGTGCAGGATCTTGAGCAGTCCGCCGAGCAGGAACCGTCGCTCTGCTTCGGACGCTCCGTCGATGAGCACGCTCGAGATGATCAGCGCAGGTGGCTCCAGCGGCTCGATGGTGTAGTACGGCACCGACTGACCGGCTTCGTTTTTGCTCTGCGCTGCCGTCAGATAGATGTCGAACTCACCGACGCCGAGATCCGCCGCCAGCTTGTTGGCCAGATCGCGCACCGGATGTCCCGACCGAGGCAGCCGTTCTTTGCGATCGACCCCGAGCGTCTGAAGCTTTCGTCCGTCGCTGACATACAGCTTGCCAAGCGGCTCCGCCAGTAGCTTGAACAGCGTCCGAATGCTCGACGAAACCACCGATGGATACAGCACATCATCGAGCGCCGGATCGCGCAGTCCCGTCTTCGTCGGTTCTTTGCGTGCCAGCGTCTTTTCGAGCTGCGTCTGAAGGTCTTTGGGCACGACGCCGCCAAACGCGGTGATCGCGCCCGCTGCGAGGTGCGCTTGCTCGCTGCGTCGCATCGTCAAGATGGCCAGCAGTGCTTGATGCACCGTCGCGTCCCGAGGCTTGCCCTGAAGCTGCGGACGGAACCGACCCGCTGCTGCGTCGAGATGGAAGCGCAGCGACTGCACATCGCTCGTTCGCTCGTAATAGCGTCCCAGCTCGCGAATGGCTGACAGATCGAGCGGATCGACTTCCACCGCCGAGCGCAGCGCTTCGAGCGCCCCACGCGAGTCCGCCGACAGCTCCGACAGCGCCGCAATGCGATGGTAGTAGCCAATCTTGCGCTGCTTGTCCTCGGTGTACTTGACCAGTCGCTTGAGCAGCGGCAGCGTCTCACCGGGACGATTCTGCGACAGGAACAGATCCGCCAGCTTGGTGAGCGCCGTCTGATTCGTCGGCTGAATCTGTACAACCTTGGTGTACGCGGCAATCGCTTGCTGCGGATCGTGAATCTGCTCGCTGAAGATCTCTCCGAGGAGAAGCTGCACAGCCAGGATCTGCGTCGGACGCTTTTCGATCTGTGCATAGCGACGGAGCGGATCGATTGCGTGCTGCCACTCTCCGTCGTCGGCGTGAAGCTTGCCCAGACAGTACAGCGCCGCCGCTTGATTGGGCTGTAGACGCAGTGCTTCGCCCAGCTCGTACTTGGCGTGCGCACGATTTTGTAGCGGTCCTGCGTACAGCTGACCCAGCTCGACGCGCAGCCCAACGATTCGCGCTTCCGACAGATCGGTTCGACGCAGACGGTCTTTGATAAGCTCGGCCAGCGCGCGGGCATCTTCGACGCTGGTGCTGCTCGTGGTGCCATACGACAGACGGAGCCGCTCAAACGCTTCTTCGCGATCCGGCTGAAGCGCAAGTCCTCGACGCAGCGCTTTGCGAGAGCGCACCACGTCGGGAACCAGGTTCTGTGCCAGCACACCCGCCAGCATGTAGTGCAGATAGCGCTCGTCGGTGTCGTACAGCGTTTCCGCCAGCTGTTCCGCCGCTGACAGTGCGACCGAATAGCGCAGGTGCAGCAGCGAGTGGTGCAGCAGCCCGCGCAGCGTCGGATACAGTCCTGGAACGCGAGCGAGCGCCGCTTTGTACAGCGCAATCACCTGCTCGGGATCGCCACCGCTGGAGGCCGCTGCTTCGGCTGCTCTCGTCAGGAAGATCGCCGATCCCAGCTTCGCCGTCTGTTCGCCCGGACCGCTGCTGATCGACAGCTCTCCGACGCGCTGCGACAGCTCGGCAAGCTGCGCTTGATCGTCGCGCAGCACCGCACCTTCATGCAGAAAGCGCAGCGCCGGACGACACGTCTGATCGCGATACAGCGCCAGACGGAAGTCGTTTTCCATCTGGTTGTGCGTCGCTTCGGGATCGCCACCTTCTTGCCACAGCAGTCGCTGACGAAGGCGCGCGCGATCCGAGCTGATGTGAACCGCAAACGGTGTGTCCGTCGCCGTCAGTCCAAGCTGCTCGTACAGATGAATCAGCTCGCCCCACTGCTCTCGGGCAATGAAGTGACGTTCGAGCGTGCGCATCGCCAAGTGATTGTTGGCATCGACGGTGAGCACGTTTCGATATGCCGCCACAATGGCTTCGCTGCGCTCGGCTGGATCGTGAATCTGAAGGTTCGCGAGCAGCGCTTGTCGCTCGAAAGCCTGCACCCGCGTCGAAATTTCCGGCGCGTCTTTTAGCTCTGCGACGGTGTGCCGCGATAGCTCGTCGAGCATTCCCGCCGCCAGATACGCCTGCACCAGCTTCTGCTTGGCCACCGGATGACCGGGACGCAGCTCCAGCGCTTGCTGATATCGTTCCGTCGCTGCTTTCGCTTTTCCTTGGGCTTCCAGCTGCTCACCCGCCAGCAGCAGCAGCGCATAGCGTGTATCCGAGTCGGGATTTTGCGACAGCTCGCGCTCGACGAGATCCAGTCCCTGACCCGCGCGCCACGCCGTCACATAAATCCAGTCGTCCAGTCCGAGCAGGCTCGGCAGCGTGTCCGCCCACTTGCGCAGCTCGCGATACGTCTTGAGCGCCAGCGTCGGCTCATCCGCATCCAGCTCTTCCGACAGCGCCAGCAGCGTTCCCCACAGCGGCTGCGACGGCTTTCCTTGGTTGCGTTCAAACTGCGTGCGCAGCCCTGACGTCACAAACCGACTGAGCGGGCTGTGACGAAGCGCCTGACGATCCGTGCTCTGTGCGCGCAGCGACAGACGGAGCAGCGCCGGAATGTGACCGGGCTCTGCCAGCAGCGCTTGACGGAAGCTCTCTTCGACCGGACCTCCTTCGGGTACCGGTGTCGGCTGAATCGACGAGAGCAAGCTACCTCGCGAAAACCACAGCGTCGCTGCACTGCTGCCTTGCGCCACACCTGCCGCCGCATGAAGTACGTCGGAAAGCTGCTGAAGCAGCGTCGGGTCCGCGAGACCTCGCAGTCGGGTTGCCAGCTGGGCCAGCTGCCAGCTTCGTGCGGGGGCCAGCGTCGGGGCCACATCCGACACCGCGCTTGGAACCATCGAGTCACTGAGCAGCACCCGCGCCGCTTCTTCGTGCTGTCCAACCCGCAGCAGCTGCGCCGCCGCTTCCTCGCGAAGCACGCGACGACACACCTCCGTCGCCACAGCCTCTGCCGCTTTCTGCGTCGCCGCCAGCAGCACCTGCGCCGCATCTTTCGGCGCGCCACTCGCGAGCAGCAGCGTCGACAGTCGCTGCGCCGCTTCGTAAAAGTCCGGTCGCACCTTGAGCGCGTTTTGCAGCTCGACCATCGCCAGCCGTCGGCCTTCGTCGCCCGGCTGCTGGGTCAGCTGTAGCTCTGCCGCATACAGCAGCGCATACGCACCCTGACCGTCCGACGACTGCCCGAGGTTCTGCCACAGCTTCAGCAAATCCGACGGACGACCGAGCTTCTGACAGGCCCGCGACAGCAGTCGACTCGCCATCGCATCGACCGGCACATCGGTGGTCGATCCGACAGACAGCGACTGCACCAGCGCTTGTTGCGCCGCTTCGTCCTTGTCCGCTCGCAGCCACGCTTGACCCGCCCGCTTGAGCGCTTCACTGCGCTGCCACGGATCTTTTTTGTGCTCCGCCGCTTGCTGATGCAGCGTCGCTGCGCTTGCGAAGTCCTGCGCTTGTTCCGCCCGCAGTGCCAGCGCATCACACGCGCTGCCATCGCCCAGCTTCGCCGCTTCGGTGAGCGCCGCCAGCTCGTCTGCATCGCTGGATTTTTGCGCCACAAGGCTCCACAGCGCCGTTTTCAGTGCGACAGGCACTGTAAGACCCGCAACCGCTTTGGCGGCCTTGGCAAGCGGCGTAGGCTCTTCCTTGCGCAGTCTGGGCACGCGACACGCCGTTCGCAGCAGTCCCAGACCCGCAGACAGCGTGGGTTTCTGGCTCAGCGACGCTTCGTAGCGCTGCATCGTGGCTTGATCGCGTCCCGATGGCTCGTCGAGCCGAGCCCGATGAACCTGGAGCGCCGGACGCAGCGGTCCCGCCAGCGTCGGCAGTGCCAGCACGCCATCGAGCGTCGCGGTAAGCTCCGCCGTTTCACCTTGTGCCAGCGCGACATCACTGAGCGCAAGCAGCGCGACGCTCTGCCCAATTCGGTGCGTTCCACGCGGAATTTCGGCCAAAAACGCCTGTGAGAGCTGCTTTGCCTCACCCAGCTGCCCACTTGCTCGCAATAGCTCGATGCGGTGCAGCCGTAGGCCCGGTTGCTCACTGATGCTGCTCTGCGCGTGCTCTTGTTCGATAAGCTGCGCCGCTTCATCGGGCTGTGCCATCGGTCCCGGTGCTTGCAGCAGGCGACGCAGACCACGCAGCGCCGTTCGGTTGGTCGGAACCAGCTCCAGTGCGCGACGATAGCGATCGATGGCTTCCGACGACTCGCGCAGCGCTTCGGCATGACTGGCTGCGGCCAGCAGCAGCGCCACCGCACGACTTCGCTCGCTGCTCGTACTGGCGGCTTCTGCGTCGAGAAGATGCAGTGCCATCCGTCGCGCAGCTGTCTCCAGACCAGCCGGACCCGTCGCACACGGCGGAGGCGGTGGCAGGCTCTCCAGGCTTGGCAAGGGCAGACGACGCGGCACAATCGGCGTGCCCAGGTTGCGCATCGGCTGCGGCGACGCGCTCGGCTGAATCGGCGGCAGCTCGGCCAGTCGTTCCAGCGTCGGCTTGATCGGTGGCTCGACGGAAACCGGCTCAATCGATGACGCGGGCGGTGGCGGCAGCGGCTCTGCCGTCGGAAGCGGACGATCGCTCGGCTGTAGCTTCGCGACTTCGCCGGACCTGTGAATCGGCGTCGGTTGAACCAGCGGCAGCGACGGAGGCGGCGGCAGCGAAAACTCGACCGATCGCTCAGCGAGCGGATTCGTGCTGGGCGCGTGATCCAGTCCCGCTGTGACCCCAAAGCCTGGAACCAAGTCCGTCAGAGATGCGTCGCTTTGGGCCGACTTTGCAGCCTGCGCGGGCTCTGCACTCACCGCCGGACCTGCGTCGATCTGAACGTCGTATTCGTCCTCTTCGTCTTCGCCTTCCGGTTCCGCTTCAAAGCTCACGGCGGGCGCTGAAGACTCTGACGGAGCAGGCGCACTCGATGCCGCTTTGCTCGTCGGTGCTGCTTGAACCGCTGCGAGCGGCGACGGAACCGGCAGTGCCAGATCCGACAGCTCACCGACCGAGGATTCAGCGACGGCGGATTTTACCGTGACCGGCTTGCTGTCACCCTTCGACACGCCTGGATTTGACGGCGACGGAGGCGCAGGCAGATCCAAGTCCAAGTCGTCGAGCAGACCACCCGCAAGGAGCGGTGGCAGCGGCGCTGCGTCTCCTTCTACCGGCGGGAGCGCGAGCGGATCGACGGTTCGTGTGCTCGACGGAGCGGCTGGCTGCGCACTGGCTGGGGACGCGATCGCACTCCCTGGCGCGGGCTCTACGGAAACCGGCTCGGGTGCTTTCGTGGCAGCCAAAGACGATGCGGCGGCCTGCGGGGGAACCACGGCTCTGCGCAGCTCCGGCGGCAGCTCGTCTTCGGAGTTAAACATCGGGTTCGGGCTGTCAGAAGCCTGATCCCAGTTGAAGTCCTCGTCGCCAAAGTCAAAGTCGCTGAGCAGCGAGTCAGTCGGTGCAGGCTTCTTGCTGTCTTGATCAGCCGGAGGCACGTCTTCACTCCTTCTCAATCAAACCGAGTTCGCGACGAAGATCGATAAGCTCCGCCGATACGCTCCAGCACAGCAGCGCACGGGCCGTCTTCGCTTCGTGTTCGTCGTCGGTATCAAGCTTGACGCCAGCTTCCGCCAGCGCCGTCGAAAGGTTGCCGGTAATCGCCAGAGCCAGCGTCGCACTGCCTCGCAGGATCGCGCGCTGCCAGCCCAGGATCAGGTTCTTGCCGTTTTCACCCGACAGCTCTTGCATGCGCGACGCCAGGTTGCGCAGCGCTGAGCGCTCTTTGCGGGCAATCGCTCGGTCCAGCGCCCGGACTTTGTCGTCGAGCTTGGTCTTTTCTGGACCCGACAGCGCGGGCGTTGGCACCGAAACCAGCTGACAGCACGCCGCGAAAAACAGCACAAGCTCCGTCGGTGCGCACTCGATTGCTCCCAAGCGATCAGGCAGCAGCGCCAGCCGACGAATCAGTCGAAACCAGTTGTTCTGAGACCACGACGACAGGCTTTCGGTAAATGCACTGCCGCAGACCAGCGTGCTCCCGACGGAAACGCACAGGTCTTTTTCTTTTCCCGCAACCAGCGAGTACGCAATCGTCAGATCGGTGTTTCCAAGCCCGAAGCGCTGCGCCAGGTTGTCGACGGTGATCCAGCTGGGTGGAATCTTCTTCGCGTTCAGTCGATCTTTGGGACTGTTCGACAGCTGCGCGACATCCGGCCCGAGCAGCTTGGTGCCGGTTTCCCAGATCTCCTGCCACATATCGAGCAAAATTCCACGCGCGTCCGTCGAAAACGCAGTGCTGCGCAGCGGTGGACCGACGGAACGCTCTGGCTGACGAGCGGGCGGCGGCGGTGGCAGCTCCGCACTTCCACCGAGCGCGCGCGTCACCAGACCGCTCGCCTGACCGGCCAAGCTGTACGAAACGCTCTGTTTTTGCCACTCGAACACCTGTGCCAGCGTCGCAAACGGCGTTACCGAAAGCGGCGAATCGACGTCCGTCAGCGCAGCGGCTTGCTTGCGAGCTTCGTCGCGTGCTCGACTGAGCGCACCTTGGGCTCGTGCCGTCTCTCCGCTCTGGGACGCCAGCTGAACCAAGCGATCCAGCGCCGTCAGCTGAAGAGGCTGTTCCGACAGGAGCTTGTCCAGGATCGACAGGGCAGCGCCGCGATCGCCCAGGTCTCGCTCGTACAGGCTCGCCACTTCGAGCAGAACACTCTGTCGCAGCGACGAAAGATCTTTGCTCGTTGGCAGTTCGTCGACGATTCGCCGCAGCGTTTCGAGCGCAGTCTCTCGATCCCCTTTGCGAAGCTGAAGCCCGAGCAGTCGCTTTTGCTGCTGAACGCGCTGCTCAACCTCGTCGGATGTCTCGCTCTGGCCGCCTTCGGTGCGTAGCGTGGCTCCGATGCGCAGCGACTCCGCGATGTGAACCATCGCATGCTCTGGCGTCGAATCAAGCAGTAGCTCTCCGAGGCTGCGATGAATCGTCAGCTGCTCTTGCGCGTCCGTCGCCAGCTCCAGCAGCTTTCGATAGTGCATCGCCGCTGCCGCCAAGTCCCCGTGCTGGGCACGCAGGGCAGCCAACCGCCTGTGCGACAGCGTGTGATCGGGCTGAAGTGACAGCAGCGTCTCCAAATCGCTGGCCGCGATCAGGTTTTGTCCCGTCAGCAGATGCAACGCCGCTCGCTGAGACAGCAGCGCCACCCGAATCGGCAGGTCTTGTCGTCGCTCATCGTCGGTTCGCGCCACTTGAGCCAGTCGGAAGTCGAGCAGCTCCAGCAGCGGTCCGTTATCGCCCGTCTGTTCCGCTCGACGCTGAAGCAGCGAAAGAAGCGGCTGGAAGATGCTGTCATCCAGCGGTCTTCCGTCGAGAGCAGTGCGCAGAGAAGCCGCCGCTCCGTCTTGATCACCGATGCGCGTCAGCAGCTGTCCCGCTTCACTGTATAGATCGGTTCGAGCGTCTCCGTCGCTGAGCAGCGATGCGAGTCGCAGCGTATACAGCGCATACGCCCGCAGTCGAGCCGCTCCGTCGGGAGTGAGTGGCTGATCGCGAAGAGGATCCAGCTCGCTGTCACTCGGCTCGGTGGCTTGACGAAGCAGCATCAGCGCAGCGACGGACTGTGGGTCCAGTGCCAGTGCCCGCAGCGCAGCTTCCGCCGCAGACTGCCGCAGCTTCGCCGCAGCGACATCATCCACTTCATCGGCGGCGCTCTGTGCCAGGAACGCTTCCGCTTCGAGCAAGATGAACGCCACGCGGTCGCCTCGCTCCGACTCGGGACACAGCGACTGACGCGCGCGCAGCACCTTCACCACGTCGGGAAGCTGCGCCATCTGCTCGAGCACCGTCGGGTCGGACAACAGATCCGCCAGTGCCACGACGACCAGCGGCTGATCTCCGAGCGTCCGATAGGCCAGCAGCAGCCGTCGCGTCGTCTCGATGTGCTGTCCCGGCTCGTCGTCGAACAGCGCACCGAGTAGTCCTGAGCGAACCAGCAGCTCTGCCGCAACCACCTTCGCGCCCGGATCGTCGTGCGTGAGCAGCTGCTCGGCCAGATCCGCCAGCGCCGTTCCTTGCGCTTTTCCGTCTTCCCGTCGCTGATTCAGCAGCACACGCGTCGTCAGAAGCTGAACCTGCGACTCACTTTTCACCGACGGAAGCTGACGGAGATCTTTGCGTGCTTTGACAAGCTGCGCATCCGCTCGCTCCATCGCACTGCTCGTCGGAGTCGCTGCCACAATCAGCTGTGCCGCGCGCTCTTCCATCAGCAGCGCGACCGTCTCTGCCGTCAGTGGATCTTCCGTCGGCAGCGAGTCCGCCAGCGCTTCCATCACGTCGGGAAGCTTGTCGTATTTGCGCTGCTGCATCACCGCGCGCAGTCGTCCGAGCGCCGCCCGAGTGGCCTGTGCCGAGGGAAGCGGCAGCGCTTGGATCGCTTGCTCGTACAGCTCGTCGACATCCGTCGGACGTGCTGCCAGTGATTCGCGCAGCTCTGCCAGCGACAACAGCGCTTCGCCTCGAATCAGGCTCGTCGGAGCTTGCTCCGCCACCTGACCCAGCGTCACTTGCAGCTTCGACGAGTCATTTTCCCGTCGGTAATACGTAGTCAGCGCCGACAGTGCCGGAAGATACGAGGGATCGCGCGTCAGCAGCGTCTTTAGCAGCGTCGCGGCCTGCTCGGGCTTCTTCAGCTCGTTTTCCACCACGTCGATCAGCTTCGCGTAGAGCGCTCGCTCCGCCGCCACCGCGTCCAGCGACTTTTCTTCGCCGCTGCTGCGACTGACCAGCTCGATCTGACGCTGAAGCAGCTTCGACAGCTCGTCTTTTTTGCCCTGCGCCAGATAGATCCGCTCTAGCTCTTCGATCGCCTGCGGATGTCCCGGCTGCTCGGTCAGGATGTGCTCGTACAGCGCGCTTGCATCGTCGAGACGACCCAGCTTGACCAGCAGCTCTGACCGTCGTAGCTCGTCGGAAATCTGAGGCTGCCCTTGTCCCGCGCTCGCTTCGATCCAGCGTCGCAGCGCCGCTTCTTCCTGCGCCACGTCGCCGCGCTGACGAGCAAACAGAACTTGTCGGCGAATCAGTCGCAGATCCGTCGTTGTCTTCTGCGAAAGCGCGAGCTGATGTCGACTGGTAGCCTCGGGACTTGCCAAGACTCCGCTGTACAGATCGATCAGGCTCTCTCGGATCAGCGTCTCTTCTTGATCCGACGGATTTCCTTCGGTCAGTCGTCGCTCAAACAGCCCGGCCAGCAGTCCTTCGCGACCGCTGCGGATGTAGATTTCTTCCAGCTGCGCGTCGAGCAGTCGTCGATGAGCCAGCGAAGCTCCGACGAGCGGCTTTGGCAACAGCGACTCTGCCCGCACCACCAGCGCTTCGGCTGCCGTCAGATCCCCGCTCTGCACGAAGCAGTCCGCCGCAGCGATCAGTGACTCCGTCGCCCAGGCCAGATCTTGAACCTTCTCTCCACTCGGAGAGATCTGCCCTTGCTGAGCCTGCTCGGCTTCCGCGATCAGCAGCTTCGCCAGCGACGGAAGATCTCGCTTCTGCATCGCGCGTCGCTGTCGCAGTGCTTGCAGGATCAGGTGCGACGGACCAAGCTCCGCGATCTTCGCTTCAAGCTGTTCCGCTTCCTGATTGCGTCCCGCCTGCCACAGCGCAGCCGTTTGCTTGAGCCACACACCAACGGGCGGAGGTCCATCTTCCGGGCGGACAATCCGCAGCTCACTCTCTCGGTCGAGCAGGAGCTGAATCAGCTTTTCCGGCTGCCCAAGTGCTTCTGCCACCGACAGCAAGTCCGGTCCAAGCAGCGGGTCCGTCGGAGACTTTTCCTGGGCCTTGTCGAGATACTGCCAAGCCAGCTCCAGGTTTCCGACGCGATCCTTGGCAAGATGCGCCTGCCAGCGACGAATTCCGACGATCTGATCCGTCAGAAGCTGCTTGCGCTGCGGCGGTGCGTTTTCCGCCTGCATGTCCAGGATTTCGGCGCGAATTTCCAGCGCGGTCAGACAGTCGGGAATCCGTCCTGCTGCTGCTGTGACACGCACAATCTCGTCGATGACCTTTAGCTGATCGACGCCGACATCGTACGCATCGTGCAGATAGTTCAGCGCCGTCGTGACATCGCGACGACCGCCTGTTTTGGCCGCTTGCTCGCTCCACTCTTCCTCGATGCGCGCCTGCTCGATGAGCAGCGCCACCCGTCGGCCCGGATCTTTGGTTGCCGTCGCCAGCGCTCGATACACTGCCAGAAGATCGTCGCTCGGTCGTCCCGCTGTACCTGCCAGCGACGACTGAGAGGACTGCTTCGTCAGCACTTTTTCCAGCGCCACCAGCGGAGCCAGCGCTTCCCGATCCAGCTCGTGTGCGGCGCGATAACAGGACATTGCCCCATCGACGTCGCTCAGACGATCTTCCAGGATGTGACCTTTTTCGGTCAGCAGCTCGGCTCGCTCTCGCGCACTCGTCGCAGAGTCCGCTTCAATGTCGAGCAGCCGCAGCAGGCTTGGCCACATTCCGCGTCGGTAATAAATCCGTCGCAGCGCCCACAGGTTGGGACGAAGTGCCGCATCCAGCTTGAGCGCCGCTGCGTAGCCATGGGCTGCGTCGGTTTCTCCCTCGGAAGTCTGCTCGGTCAGCGCCGCGATCTCGTGCTGGAGCGCTGCCGACACCGGCTGCTCTGTTTCGTCGCGAAGCTGCCTTTCGATGGCCGTCAGACGATCGCGCGTGCTTTCGTTGCGCGCCCGACGCTTGAGCAGATCCACCGGATCAATCGTTCCCGCCAGGTGATTTTCTGTGGCGCTGAGCGGCTCTGCGTCCAGGATTTCAATGGCGTCCGAGCCACTGTCCGGCAGCATCGTGACCGCATCGTCGTCGGAATCAACGGTTACATCGCCCGGATCGAGGGCGACATCGGCATCATCGAGCGCGGCAATCACCGCCTCGGCTGCACTCGACGTGGTGTCCGACTCGAAGGCACGGCTCACAGGCCGCTGACTACTGTTCTGATCCGCAGGGGTATCGGTGGAAGACATGGATGCGCTCGTCGTAACCCCACAGCCCTAGGCTCCTTCGGTCCGGCCAAAACACGAACAATGAAGGCTGCTTGGCACAGCACCAAGCGTGCACGCCTAGAAGGCCTGGTAGTGCACTAAGTCCTTAGTATCGACGGCCAGATAGCAAAGTGTCAAACCAAAGAGATGTGGTCTTTTCGTCGCTGTGGTCGACGGTGAGAGCTATGCCGAAAGGTCGGTTTTGTCGGCCTACGTAGGTTCGTCCGGTGTGCTCCGGCGGTCTTCGCTCGGTGATACACTGCCCAGCGCATGAGCGAACCCATCGTCGTCACCAGCCCGCAAGCCAGCTGTCACGTCTTCACCTTCAAAGAAGGTCTGCTTTCCAGCGTTGCGCACGATCTCAAGATCGTCGTCGAGCGCTGCTCGATTTCGTACTGGCCTGGTGCGCAGGTTGTCTCGCGCATTGAAGCCACGTTCGATTCCAAGAGCCTCCGCGTCGTCTGTGCCCAGCGCGACGGTCACGATCAGCCCAGCGCACTATCTGCCGACAACCGCGCCGAGATCGAGCGCAACATCGCACGCGACGTGCTCCAAAGTGACCGCTATCCCGACATCCGCTTTGTGTCCAGCCAGATCAGCGAGCGCGCGAGCGGCTTGGAAATTGTTGGCGAGCTTACGCTACACGGACAGCATCGCACCCTCACCGCACATGTACGTCGCCAGGCCGATCGCTGGGTCTCGGAGCTTCGCCTACAGCAGCCCGACTTTGGCATCAAGCCCTACAGTGCCGCGTTTGGCACACTGCGGGTCAAGCCGGAGCTGCTTCTGACGGTTTCGATTCCTGCGACCTAGCGCGCTCAGTCACCGATCCGGTATCCCGCGCGACTTTTCCGTCGACGATCAGGATCTGCCGATCGGTGCGTTCTGCCAGCCCGTGATCGTGTGTCACCAAGATGACCGTCACACCTTCGTGGTGAAGCCGCTCGAACAGCGCGATGATCTCTGCGCCGGTTCGCTGATCCAAGTTGCCGGTGGGCTCGTCGGCCAGCAGCACTGCCGGACGGTTCACCAGCGCCCGCGCAATCGCGACGCGCTGACGCTGACCACCGGAGAGCTGCTCAGGACGGTGATACAGCCGTCCGCCCAGACCGACGCGCTCCAGTGCCTCGATCGCCGCCTGCTTGCGCGAGGCACGACTCGCACCGGCATACAGCATCGGCAGCGCCACATTTTCGACCGCCGTGGCACGCGGCAGCAGGTTGAAGCTCTGGAACACGAAGCCGATCTTGCGATTGCGACTTTCCGCCAGCTCATCATCGTCGAGCGACTGCACTTCAATGCCATCGAGCCAGTACCGTCCACCCGTCGGAGTATCCAGACAGCCGAGCAGGTTCATCAGCGTCGACTTGCCCGATCCCGACGGTCCGACGATCGCGACATACTCGCCGCGATGAATCGTTAGATCGACGCCACGCAGCGCTTCCACCAGCTCATCACCGAGCACAAAGTGCCGCGTCAGCCCCTGAATTTCGATCACCGGATCGTGGCTTGGCGACAGCTCGGTCGGTCGCGGCGCTTTTGGCAGCGCAGGCTCCGACACGCTCACCGCGAATCCTTGTGTCCATCGACGCTGGTGATGCTGACCAATACGCCATCGTCGAGCCCTTTTTCGTTCAGCGACGCAGCGAGCAGCTCACCAGCGGACAGTCCCTTGACGACTTCGCTGCGATCCCAGTTGGACACGCCAACCTCGACGGCACGCTTGTGAACTCGCTGATGCTTTCCTTCGGGAACCAGCGCATAGACAAAGCGATGGAGACCTCGTCCGACGATCAGGTTGGACGCAATCGACAGCACGCCCGTTTTTTCGGCCACCAAGATCTCGACGTTGGCTGACATGCCGGGCAAAAGTCCTGCGACCCGAGCCGCTTCCAGATCGCTCACTTCCACCTCGACGGTGAGCGTGCGAGCACCTTTCAGATCGCGCTTGACCGCTGGATCGGTTCTCGTCACCCGGCCATTGATCGTTCGATTCGGCAGCGCGTCGAGATGAAGCTCTGCCGTCTGACCGGGCTTCACCCGTGCGACATCCGCTTCATCGATCGTTGCATCGACGTGAAGTCGCGAGTCATCCATGATGTGGACGACGGGCGCAGCGGGCGGAACCGTGTCTCCCAGCTGAATGTGTACGTCGGTGAGCAGGCCATCAAACGGCGCGACAATGTCGGCTTTTGCTCGGGCCACCTTCGCCGCGACAAGCTGCGCCAGCGCTTGCTCTCGCTGAGACTGCACCGTCTGGAGCGCGCGACTGGCTTCATGAAGCGCCGCCGCTGTGTCTTCGCTGACCTGCGCCGTTCCCGCACCGCCCAGCAGCAGCTTTTGGGCTCGATCCGACTGACGCTTCATCGTATCGACGCGCGCAGCCGCTTGCTGAACCTGCGCTTCTGCCGTCGCCACCGCCGCTGTTGCCTGACGGAGCTTGACGTCCAGATCGCTGGGATCGACGCGCACCAGAAGCTCACCCTTTTTGGCTCGCTCTCCGCGCTTTTTGGCGACGGCAATCACTTGACCGCCTAGCTCTGCGCGCAGCGTCGCGTGGGTCTCTGGTGCGACTTCACCTGCCGTCGATGACGAGACCACATCACGAACGGTTCCGACCTGCACCGAGGCGGCTCGAATCGTAAGCGGCCGCTCTGGCCACATCCGACGCGCCACCACGACAGCGACGATGAGTGCTAGGATGAAAACGACTCGCCCAACCCACTTTGCGAGGCGAGACGGCTTGGCCACGGAGGTCATGATGCGCGCGCACTCTATCACGAACCAAACCACTCAAAAGCCAACCCTGCGACGACTTCTTTGGGGCTTTGTGGTCGTGCCGCTACTTCTTGGCGGCTGCGATCCGGGCTGGCACAGCGAAGGACCCAACGGAGCCTCGTCAGGACCGGGACAGAACAAGCTGGCGATTCGCTGGACGCAGAGCGGACTCACCTTGACCGAGTCGCGCTGCGCGGCGATGGGCATCGGCTCGATGGATGTCTATCTGTTGCGACCGAGCGATCAGGCGGTGCTGGCGGTGTGGAGCAACGTCGTCTGTGGGCTCGATCGCTATTCGATGGCGGAGCTGCCGTCTGGACAGGTTGTGGTCCACGTCGAAGCGATTCAGAAGCCAGGAACCTCGGCGCGCAAGTGCGTGCCCTATCTCGGCGAAGCGCTCGCCAAGACCAGCCTCGAGTATTCCGATCCGCCCGTCACCGTCGCACTGTCGGCCTACAGCACCTGTCAGTAATGTTCGATACCGATCAATGGACGAAAGATCTGGTTACGCTGCGTCCAGCTGGGCCAGCACTTTGGCTTGACGCAGCACGTCATCCAGCATCTTCGGTGTGAGCCGCCCGGTGAACGTGTTCTGCTGTGAGACGTGATAGCAGTCGAGCAGCCACAGTGAGCGCGTCGGGTCCAGTGTCAGCAGTGATCGCTGGCCATGCGCAAACTTTGGAACACGCGGGTCGCCCGGCTGTGCGACATCGCGTAGCGCCAGCTCCACCGCTTGGTGTCCGATCGCTCCCAGCGCAATCACCACCCGCAGCTTCGGCAGCAGGGACAGCTCCGCGCGCAAAAAGGGCCGACAGGTTGCCAGCTCATCGGGCGTCGGGCGATTGTCCGGTGGCGCACAGCGAGTCGCCGCGCTCACGTACGCTCCATAAAGGATCAGACCGTCGTCGCGAGACACCGAGTCTGGCTGCGAGGCCAGTCCCGCCCGATACAGCGCTGCGTACAGAAAGTCTCCGCTGCGATCGCCCGTAAACACCCGTCCGGTTCGGTTCGCGCCATGAGCAGCTGGCGCCAGACCCACGATCAGAACCCGCGCTGCTGGATCACCAAAGCCTGACACCGGCTTGCCCCAATACTCGTCGCTGGCAAAGCGTCGGACCTTGGTCTGTGCGACGGTCTGGCAGTGCTCACGCAGCCGAACGCACGCCTGACACTGCGGGATCGCTGCTTCCAGCGCGGCCAGCGTCCTTGTCTGCTGTGCGGTCTGCTGCGGAGTCTTCGGCTTTCTTGTGAGGCGCGTCATTTGCAACACAGACTACCCACATATCGGCCAAGTGCGCGACATCATTCAATAAATAAAATGGCGCACACAACTGTTTTGCAGCGAAAGACAAGAATATGTGAAAAATGACAGAACGCACTGTGTGAATAGATTCTTCTGATTATCAATCAGAATAACAGGGCAAAAGATTCCAAAGCTTTCGGAAGCCTACGAAGCGCAGTACAACCTAGCTATGGCATCTTCTCTGCGTCGCAAGCTGTTTCTGTCTGCGCTCGGGCTGGGAGCCGTGCTGGTTCCGACGCTGGCGCTGCCTCTGTTTGGCAATCGTCGCCGCTTTACAACACGATCTCCGTCGCTGATTGCGCCACCGTATCTGTTTCCAACTGGTTTTCTGTGGGGCACCGCGACGGCAGCGTATCAGATCGAAAACACCCAGAACGACGACTGGGCGGCGTTTGAGCGTGACGTGATCGCCCAAGATCGCGTGCTGCAGCGAGCGCCGGGTCAAGCGCTGCCCGGGCACATCCATCGCCTGTCGGACTTTCCCGAGGATGTGCGACAGAAAAAGACCGACTTTGATGCGCGCATCGAGAGCGATCTCCAGCTGGCGGCGGAGATGAAGCACAATGCCTATCGCTTTTCGATCTCGTGGAGTCGACTGTTTCCGACGGAAGAACAGACCGAGCCCGATCCGCTCGGACTTGCGTACTATCGGCGGATCTTCGATGCGCTCGATCGGTACAAGCTCAAACCGTCGGTGACGCTGTTTCACTTCGTCAGTCCGCAGTGGTTTTGGCAGGAAAAAGAAGGCAAGCGAGGCTGGGAGCGACCCGATGCGCTGGCGCTGTTCGAGCGCTTTGTGCGTGCTGTCGTCGAGCACTTCGGTGGACGCGCGGAGCAGTGGTGCACGCTCAACGAGCCGATGGTCTACGCGTATGCGGGCTATCTGGATGGGACGTTTCCGCCGCTGGAAAAGCGAAGTGGACCCAAAGAGCTGGTTCCGGTGGTGGCGCAGCTTCTGCGGGCGCACGCGCTTTCGTACCGGCTGCTCAAGGAAGATGCGGCGCGTCGAGGAAAGCCCGTTTCCGTCGGAATTGCACAGCATGTTCGTACCTTTGCGCCGCTGCGGAATCACAACCCGCTCGATCGCGTGACGGCGATGCTGATCGAGCAGGCGTTTGTGTGGGACTTTTTGGATGCGATCCACAGCGGCGTGCTGCGCTCGAAGGTGATGAACGTTGAGCTGGCGATTCCAGGGCTGTCGGGCACGCAGGACTTTGTCGGGCTGAACTATTACGGGCGCTTCTACGTGAAGAGCAGCTGGCGAAATCCGACCAAGTTTGAGGTGCTGATGCACGACCCGGCGCAGGCTGGTTCCGATCGGCCCAATGAGCTGGGCTGGGCGTCGTATCCGCAGGGCTTTCAGGAAGCGCTCTGTGAAGCGCACAACCGCTATTACCTGCCCATCTATGTGCTGGAAAATGGCACGGCGGACTCGAAGGACAATGACGTCGACCGGCAGCGGCTTCTCGTCGAACACCTACGCGAGCTGTATCTGGCGCGACTGCAAGGCGCGGACGTGCGTGGCTATTTCCACTGGTCGCTGATCGACAACTTTGAGTGGGCCGAAGGCTTCACCGCGCGCTTTGGCCTGATCAAGGTGGACTATCAGAACAACTTTCAGCGCGCTCCCCGTGCGTCGGCGGCGCTGTATACGCGGATCATCGAGCAAAGCGGGCTGGACTCCGAGCTGCTGGAGCAGTTTGGTCCGTGGCCGTAGCCTCGCTAGACAGGTCGGAAAGGAAAGAGAGAAGGTCTTGACGAAGCAGTCAAGACCGAGAGGAAGGATCGAGCGACGACGCGACTACAGCTTGCAGGCGGTCGCTGGATCTTGGCAGGCCGGCGGAATCGAGACGCCGTACGAGTCCTTCGGGAGGCTCGCGCCGTTGCCGTCCATGTTGAAGCCCTTCTGGCGATCGGCGTCGCACATACAGAGCTTCTTGCAGCAGAAGGTCTCGCCCGTCGGATCGGGAACGACCGAAGCCACTGCACAGACGTACTTGCCGCAGCGGTTGTCGTTTTCGTAGGGGCTGCCACAGTCGTCATCGGTGTTGCACTCAGCCGTGCAGATCGCGAGCTCGTTCGTTCGGTGATCTGCCTTGGCCAGCGCGTTGGTGGTGTCCGACACCTTCGGGGTGATCATACACAGACGCGTCGGGCAATCTGGAGCAGGGTTTACGAAGGTCACTCCGCTGGTCACTTTCGAAGCAAGCGGATTATTGCAGGCTCGGCCGATCTGATTATCGGTACACCCCGACAGCAGCAGGGCGAAGCCGAGCGAGCAAAACGAAAACCACGCGGCTAGACGGCGCTTCATACTTAATAGATCCTCCGACCTGGATGTCACAAGTCTTGGACAGCATACACGTTCGTGGTGCCTAGTCAAGCGCTGCGTCCCTTGCTGCCAAGCTATGCCGCCGGGGCTGGCGTGGTGTGCGCCGTCCGTCTTTCGGATGTGGAGAGCGGCCTGCGAGACAAGCTCATCCACGAATGTTCCGTCGCGAATAGGGTACGGTGTAGGTTTGCCATGAGCCTGCGCGCCCGGCATCCTCGCGGCATTCTATGTTCAGAAATCCCAATGTGGGATAGCGGCTGCGCTGGGCTCGCGGGGCACTTTGCGCGGTTTCGGATTGGACTTCGCTTGGATGCCGAGTCCCTCGCAGATAACCGAGCCTTGACACCCAGAGTTTGCGGTCCGTATAATCGCCGAGCTTGGCTACGGAAGACACAATTCTGTCGACATGGCGCGTGCTAACAAGGCACCGACCTGACGGTCAGATCTCGTTGGTGAGCATGGCCCACACTTGGTGGCATCGAAAAACTATCCGCATGTGCCGAAGCGGTTTGGAGACAGGGGTTTGCGCATGAACCGTACTCTGAGGAACACCGTCGCTGCTGTCGCAACTTGCCTGGCGTTTGCCGGCCCGGCAGTGGCGAAGAAGAAGCAAAAAGACGCTGACCTGCAGCCTGCCCAGCCGGCAGCTAGTCCTGCGGCCCAGGGTGGCACCGCTGCTGCACCGACGGTTGAGAGCAGTGCCCCTCCGTCGAAGACGCTTGAGCGAGCGCTTAAGCTCTACGACAGCGAAGACTACTATATGGCTTCGATCGAGCTGAATAAGGTCGTCGAAGGTCAGTCGGGGGACGACGAGGGTAACAAACAGCGTGCCGAGTTCTTCATGGGCAAGACGCTGTTCAACCTCAAGTTCTATTCGGCGTCGCTGTCCTACTTCAACAAGATCGTTGATAAGGGTCAGTCGCACCGCTACTACCAGAAGACGCTGCAGTGGCTCGCGTCGCTGTCGCGCTTCTTGCCGGAATCGGCAGGTGTGCTCGAGAAGATCGGTAAGTACAACCGACAGGATCTTGAGCAGCCCGCGCTCGAGCCGGTTCGCAACGAGCTGTACTACCTGCTGGCTCGCTACCACTACACCAAGAGCAACTTCAAAGAAGCGCTGGAGTTGTTCGCGCTTGTGCCGGAGACGAACGAGTTCTTCGCTCGCTCGAAGTACCTGGAAGGCATCATCCACGTTCGCGAGAACCGCGGAAAAGATGCTGCCGAGGCGTTCCGTCAGATCCTTCGCAAGGCGAAGCTGGGTGATACGGCGACGGCTGAGTTCGAAGACATGGCGAACCTGGCTCTGGCGCGCGTGTTCTACGCAACGCGTCAGTTCCCGCAAGCGATTCGCTTCTACGACAAGCTGCCGTCGGAATCGCCGGATTGGCTGCCGTCGCTGTTCGAGTCGAGCTGGGCACACTTCCAGATCGATGCCGATGACAAAGCGCTCGGAAACATTCACACGCTGAATGCTCCGTTCTTCGAAAACGAGTTCTTCCCCGAGTCGATCATTCTGCGCGCCGTGATCTTCTTCCAGCGCTGCAACTACGAGCGTGCGATGGAGACGCTGGTTGAGTTCAACCAGACCTACCCGGCGCTTCGTGAAGAGATCCTGTCGCTCGTGAAGAAGTATCCCGACAACGCCGAGCTGTATAAGTACATCCTCAAGATTCGGTCGGGTGAGGCCGGTCTGTCGGATCGCGTGCAGCGCGCGTCGGAAGGTGCTCTTCAGGATCGTACGCTGGCCAAGACGCTAGACTACGTTACCGAGCTGGATCGCGAGCTGTCGCAGGTTGATAAGGCCGATCCGAGCTGGAAGTCGACGGCGGTTGCTGGCACGGTTCTTCAGGATCTGACGCTACAGCGCTCGATCGCGGAAAACGAAGCGGGTGGTCTGGCTCGCAAGCGTCTGGAGCGGCTGGCGAGCGAGATTCAGGAGCTCATCAAGCAGGCGATCAAGATCGAGTACGAAACCCTGCAAGGCCAGAAGGGTGTGCTCGAGGCCAACATCAAGGGCGAGCAGGCGGCGGTGAGCGGCACGGCGAAGAAAGCTGTGAACATCTCTGCCGACGATGAGCACGTCTACTGGAAGTTCAATGGCGAATACTGGAAGGACGAGCTGGGCTACTATCGCTTCCGGGTCGTCAATCGTTGTGAGCAGTCGAAGGGTGGCGCGGCTCCGGCCGGCATGCCACCGGGGTAAGACTGGCAGTGCAAAAGTGGTTTGTCCCGATAGAGTGTCGGACGGATAGCTGACTGGAATAGGCGACCCGCAAGGTCGCCTAAGCCATTTCCGTACCGAGCATGAGGCGAAGACCTTCACTGAGCGAGAATCAGGCGAAATGTTTAAAGCACCTGCATCCCGAATCCTCTGTGGACCTTTGGTCGCAGCATTGGTCCTGGGCGGACTCTCAACCGCATTCGCGAGTGGGAAAATCCAGAAAAAAGAGGAAGCCGTCGACGCCAAGCAGACAGCGCTAACGAAGCCGGTTTCCAAGGCCGATCGCGATAAGAAGAAGCCAGATATCGCGATTTCCGACGTGTTTTCTGGCAAGGGAACCGAGCTCAAGGCGGTGACGGACGCTCAGATCAAGGTCCTCCAGCGTCTTATCGATGCGACGGGCGACAGCGATCCAGAGAAGCCGGATCTGCTCTTCCGTATGGCTGAGCTATACGCAGAGCAGCAGAGCTACTACAACTTCAAGGCGCGTGATCTCGACGAGAAGATCTTCGACGCCAAGGAGAAGGGCGATCCGGCCAAGGAAAATCAGCTCAAGACGCTTCAGGCGGACTACGAGAAGCGTGAAAAAGCGTGGCTGATGGAGGCCGTGAAGAAGTACCTCGAGGTCGCCAACGGTCCGAAGTACCAGTCCTACAACAAGATGGACCAGGTGCTCTTCTACCTCGCGTATCTGCTGACGCAGGTGAAGAAAGAGGACCAGGCTCGTGTGTTCTTCAAGCGGCTCATCAAGGACTATCCGCAGTCGCAGTTCCTGCCACACGCGTATCTGTCCTTCGGTGAGTACTTCTTCGAGAACAAAGATCTCGAAAACGCGCTGAAGTTCTACGAGAAGGTTCTCGCCTACCAAGACAGTCCGGTGTACGGCTTCGCGCTCTATAAGAAGGGCTGGGTGTACTACAACCAGACCGACTTTAAGTCTGCGATGGCGACGTTCATCGACGTCATCGACTTCGCCAGCAAGCCGCGTCCGGGCAAAGCCAAGGGAGATCCGCAGCTTCTCAAAGAATCGCGTAAGGACTTGGTTCGTACCTACGCCAACGTGGGAACTCCCGAGAAGGCTTGGCCATTTTTCCAGAAGTACGGCAAGGACTTCGCGCCGAACATGCTGGAAATCCTGGCCGACCTCTATAACGCCCAGGGTAAGTTCCTCGACTCGGTCAAGGTCTACCGCGAGCTCATCAAGCTCAACCCCAACTCGGACAAGCTCTGCAGCTGGCAGACGGAAATTCTGAAAAATACGCTGTCGATGACCGGCTCACGCGCCGTGCCTGAGACGGTGAAGGAACTCCAGCGTCTCTCGGCGATCTACGAGAAGGTCTCCGAGATGAAGAACGTGAAGAAGGAGTCCCTCGACGAGTGCCGTGACAACACCGCTGGTATGCTCCGTGAGCTTGCGACGGTGTGGCACAAGGAAGCGCAGAAGACCGGCGTGATGGACACCTACGCCAACGCTTCCGACCTGTACAAGGAGTACATCCGGCGCTTCCCGAAGGAAAAGGACAGCTACCTGATGCACTTCTGGTACGCCGAGCTGCTGTTCAAGCTGGGCTCGATGGACAACAAGTCCGCGAGTGACTGGTACTGCCAGGCGGCTCCCGTCTACACCGACGTCGTGAAGATGGATCAGAAGGGCAAGTACCTAAAGGATGCAGCGTACGCAGCGGTTATCTCGTGGAAGAACTGCTTGGACGTGTCCGACGAAGGTGCTGACGCAGCGGAAGAGGCCAAGAAGGCGCTCGCTGAAAAGCGTGCAGCGCGTAAGCAGGCCGAAGCGGCAGCGAAGAAGGACAAGGACAAGGACAAGCAGAACGAGGAAGAGCAGCTCGCGCCGAAGCCGATTCCCGAAAAGATTCAGAAGATGATGGACGCCTTCGATACGTACATCCAGTACGTGCCGGAAGCGCCGGAACTGCCGACGATCAAGTACCGTCGTGCGCGTATCTTCTTCGAGAACAACTACTTCGATAAGGCGATCCCGCTGTTCAAGGATCTGGCGGAGAACCACTCGAAGAGCGAGATGGCGCTGTATTCGGCGAACCTGCTTCTTGAGTGTATCGCCATCAAGATCAAGCTCGACAAAGCCAAGGGCGACGAGTGGGTTGCCTTGATGGAAAAGCAGGTCGATAAGTTCTCGAGCATGCCGGATCTGACGAAGGACAAGGAGTTCGAGGAGTCGCTTCAGAAGATCAAGAACAGCCTGCTGCGTATCAAGATTGAAGTCGTCGAAAAGCAGGGCGACTACAAGCAAGCCGGTGTGCTGTATCTGCAGCTGGCTGAGCGCTTCCCGAACGATCCGAAGCTGGCCGAGCTGTACTTCAACGCGGCGGTTAACTTCGAGCGTGCGCGGCTCATCGGTCTGGCCATTCAGGGTCGTGAGCGGCTGATTCAGGTTCGTCCCGATGATCCGCTGGCCAAGAAGGCGATTTACCGACTGGGTCAGAACTATCAGTTCATCGCGTTCTACGAGCAGGCGGCTGACAAGTACGAGACGTTTGCGACGAAGTTCCCGGGTGAGTTCTCGGATCCGAAGGAAAAAGATCCGGCCAAGCGCGTCGATGCTCCGCTGGCGCTCAACACCGCAGCATTCTTCCGTCGCGGTCTGGGTCAAACGGACAAGTCGATCGAGCTCGTCAACCTGTTCATCAAGAACTACGGCGGACGCAAAGAGTTCTATGACCAAGCTGCCGGCGTGTTCTTCGACATGGGCCAGATTTACGAGCAGCGCAAAGACTGGGCGAAGGTCAAGCAGCACTTCGCCGAGTACCTGAAGTCGTGGTCGGCCAAGGGCGGTATTGACCGTCAGATCATCGCGGAAGTGAAGCTGGGTGAAATCGCATGGCGTGAGTCGTGCCCGCTGCAGGTTCAGCCAAACGGCGCGTGCCTCGAGATCAAGCGTATTCGCGCCAGTGCAGCAACGGCTCTGCAGGCGAAGAACGCGAAAAACAACCGCAGAGTCAGGAACAAGGGTCCACTCAAGCTGGGTCAGTGCGGTCCTGAGACGAAGTCGAAGATTTCCGTTCAAGATCGTCGCCCGGCGCAGGTGAAGGAAGCGATGGCTCACTTCCAGAAGGCGCTTGATCTGTACAAGGGTGGCGCGGCGGCTGCGAGCGTGCCGAAGAACGATGAGCAAGAGCGTGATCGTCGCGTGGCGGTCATGACCTACCACACGGCCATGGCGCGTATGTACCAAGGCGACCAGCTGTATGAAGAGCTCATCAAGATGACCGTTCCGACGGGCCTGGTCTTCGATCCGCAGAAGAAGAAAGAGATGGAGGCCTCGACGAAGAAGTTCAAGGGCTGGATTGAGGGCAAGACCAAGAAGCTTCTCGATGCGCAGAAGATCTACCAGGGCGTCATTCTGATGAAGAACGCCAACTGGGCCATCGCTGCAGCCGCTCGTATCGGTCAGCTGTTCCAGGACTTCGCGAACGGTCTGTTTACGACGGAAGTTCCGACCCCGCCGCCGACCCCGTCGGGCATGGAGCGTGACGAGTGGGCGGATCTGTTCCGCAACGCGTACTGCGACCAGATGACCGACCAGGCAGAGCCGCTCGACGGAAAAGCTGTCGAAGGTCTGAAGGTCTGCCTCGACAAGTCGACGGAGCTGAACTGGTTCAACGAGTGGTCGAAGCTGTGCGAAGAAGAGCTCAATCAGATCAAGCCGTCCGAGTATCCGCTCGCTTCGGAAATTCGTGCGGAGCCTGGTTACGCGGGTGTGACCCTGGATGTGGCGCAGCCTTTCCTGACGCCAGCGGATAGGTAATGACCATGCGTAAGGATCAGAGAGAAGCTGTCATGGGTTACGGCGCTACTTCACGAGAGCGAGGAGTACGGATGAGTTCGGTGCTCGTTCGATTCACGATTGCCTCGAGCTTGGTCTTTTCGGTGGCTTCGGCATACGCCAAGAAGGAAAAGGGCCCAGTCGACGAGGTTGTTGACAAGTGGAAGGCTGCTCACGAACGGAAGAAGGAGAGTCCTCCTGGCCCCGTGATCGTGAGCGCTGACGACTGTCAGAAGTTCGCGAAGGACTTCGTCAAGGCGGGTGAAAAGGACAAAGGTCGCGAGGCCGATGGACTGTTCAACGCCGGTGCGGTCTACGATGAGTGCGGCTTGGAAAAAGACGCGGAGGCGATGTACAAGCAGGCGCTTTCGAAGAATCCGAAGCTGGCGCCCGCGATGAACAACCTCGGCGTCATGATGCAGCGACAAGGCCGCACGGCGGATGCGCTGATGCAGTTCGAAAACGCGATCAAGCAGGATCCGAAGAGCCCGCTGGCTGTCTCGGCGTACAACAACCGAGGCGCGCTGCTGTATGAACGTGCTCGTCAGGCCAACAACAAGGCTGGCTTTGATGAAGCCATTGGTCAGCTGCGCCGCGCGCTGGCACTCGATGCAGAGTCGATGCCTGCGTATCAGATCCTGGCGTCGATTTATTACACAACAGCCGAAGCGGACCGCTCAAAGCTTCGTCTGGCTCAGCTGGTGTGTGATGAAGCGAAGAAGATCAATCCAGACTATGCGCCAATCTACAACACGCTTGGTCTTATCAAGCTGCGTAGCAAGGACGTGACTGGCGCGCTGACGGAGTTCCGCAAAGCGGCTACACTGGATCCGAACTTGGCTGAAGCGCAGCTGAACATCGGCGCAATCAGTCTTTCGGCTCGAAGCTACAAGCAAGCGGAAGAAGCGTTCCAAGCGGTGCTCAAGAAGATCCCGAACCACTTCGATGCAACCGTCGGAATGGGTGTGGCACTTCGCGGTGAGCGCAAGGCCGATGAAGCAGAGCAGTGGTACAACAAAGCACTGCAAGTTCCGCCTGATCCAAAGCTGGAGCCGCGACTCGATGCCAAGAAGTGTGGCGTGCAGTACAACCTGGGTCTGCTCTATCAGGACTACAAATCGGGTAGCCCTGAAGATATGAACAAGAGCAAGGACTACTACAAGAAGTACTTGGCTTGTGAGAAAGCGGATCAGGAGCATATCTCGGATTCGAATCGTCGTATCAAGGATATCGACGATACGTTCAAGGCGCTTGAAGAGCAGAAGAAGCTCGAAGAAGAGCTGAAGAAGCAGCAAGCGGAGATGGAGCGTCAGCAGAAGCAGATGGAAGAGCAGATGAAACAGCAGCAGGGCGGCGCGGGTGCGGCTCCGGCGGCTGGTGGTGCGGCTCCTGCTCCGGCTCCGGCTGCTCCAGCGGGTAAGTAACCGTTACAACTGGGTAGCGTGGCGAAGCTTGAAAGATGCTCCCACGCTATTTAACTTTTCAGTAAGATCAGTCGGGTAAGGGAGGTTCTTCGATGCGGAAACTCACGATGGCTTTGGCGCTGCTGCTCACGTTGGGTCTGGGTGCTGCGCAGGCTCAGGAAGCCCCAGCGGGTGGCGCGGCCCCGGCGGGAGCCGCTTCTGGTCCGGGTGGCGTCCAGTATAAGCAGAAGACGACGTATGACTTCGACGACGACACGGTCGAAGGTGATCTGGTTCGTCCCGACGGTGAAATGATCGACAGCCGTAACAAAGCGAAGCACTCGTCGCTCATCAAGATTCGTCAGGACTTCATTCCTGAGCTTCTGAAGACGGTCGACGTTCTGTAAGCGATCGCTTGATCGACGCTCGCATCGACGTCGGTTGATTCCAAAGCACGCCTCTCTTCGGGGAGCGCGTGCTTTTTTGTTTTCAGCAGCTGATCTTTGCGCAGTCTGACGCGGCTTTCGTGAGGCCGCTCGGCTTCGGCTCGGTCGTCTTCGTCTGTGGTCTGCTACTGTCCGTCGTCGTCCTACCTTGGTCCCTTCTGTCATTGCAATTCATACAGAGTCGCGGTACATCACTGGCGTGTTGCAAAGAATTCGGCTGTTGCCAGGTCGTGTGCGGATGGGCCGATTGAGCCTCCTGTCTCGACGCTTTGGCGGGCCGGTTCCGGGCTCGGACAATCCGTGGCGCATCGAGTTTGACCCTAGGGTCGCTCGTCGCCGACCACTCTCGGAGGACACTAGATGCCAGGCGGTGTGACGGTTCCCCTGACGTTTCAAGTCTTTAAGGGGGAGCAACTTCTCCAGACTGCGACTCTCAGCCAAGACATCATCAAGGTGGGAAGACTTTCGTCGTCGCACCTGTTCATCGATGATCCGTCGATTTCGCGTATGCATGCGATGGTCGAGGTCACCGGTCCACGCGAAGTGTCGATCGTCGATCTCGGCGGCTCTCCGCTGGGGACGATGGTCAACGGGCAGAAGGTCAACAAGCAGCTGCTGTCGTCGGGTGATGAGATCACCATCGGCGACATTCGCATTGTGGTGACGATCGGCGAGCCGCAGACGAACACCGAAGCGACGCTGCAGGTGGATCTGGCCCAGATCGTTGGATCGCCATCGGTGCCGGGATCGATTCCGGCCCCAGCGATGCCTTCGTTTGCGGCGGCTCCGAGCTTTGCTGCGATGGCTGCACCTTCGCCGAAGCTGTCCGGTCTGCCGAGTCACTTCGGTATTGTGGGACTGCGCTCGAACACCGACGAGATCGAAACCAAAGATGGTGCGCGTGTGGTGGAAGTCAGCGCGCTGTTTGAGGACACGGTGATCGAAGCCAAGCTGCTGCAAAATCCGGCGGCTGGCGTCGTGCAGCCGATGACGAAGGGTCTGCTGGCTGCGGGCGCGGTGCTGCTGTTCGCGGCGATGTCCTGGTTCATGGTTGCGTATTTCCAAGTCTCGTCGATGCGAGCGGATCGCGATGCATGGGAAGCCGCAGGCAAGCCGATTGCCGAGTTTAACAAGACGGTGAAGCGCGACCATCCGGCGACGGACGTGGCTTGCGGCGCATTCTTGATTGTCGGTGCAGGCCTGCTTCTATGGGGTCTGTTCCGTCGCTTCGATGAGCTGGGCGATCGCGACTTTACGATCGGCAGCGACTCGACGGCGAACTTCCAGATTGGCGCACCGCTTCCGGTGCCGGTGATGCCGCTGGTTCGCTCGACGGGAACCGACTTCGAGGTGCTGTTCACCTCGCAGATGAGCGGCAAGGTGCAGGAAGGCGATCGCTCGGTGTCGCTGAGCGATGCCGTGATGAGCGGTGTGGCCAAACCGTCTTCTGCCGTCGCTGGTGCGTATGCGCTGCCGATCGCTGGCGATGCGCGCATCTCGGTGTCGATCGGTGAAAACACCTTCCACATCGTCGGAACGCCGCGAGCGAAGCGGATGCCGGTGCCGTTTGAGATCGACTGGGGAACGCAGTCGTATACCGGCGCGGTGTTCGCGGTGACGGGCCTGTTTTTGGCGCTGATCTTCTCGATTCCGCCGGATCCGCGCACGCTGTCGCTCGATGCCTTCATGAACGATCAGCGCTTCGCCAAGCTCCTGACCAAGCCGCCCGAGCAGAAAGAGGAAGAGATCCCTCAGTGGCTGAAGCAGAAGCAAGACGACGAGATGGGTGGCAAAGGCAAGCGCCACAAAGACGAAGAAGGCCGGATGGGCAAGAAGGACTCGCAGAAGAAGCAGGGTCTGTATGCCTTGAAGGGACCGAAGGACAACCAGGATCTGCACCTTGCGAAGCAGCTGGCCAAGGACGCCGCCGAAAAGGCTGGTGTTCTGGGCATCATCAAAGCCAACCAGGGATCGATCTTGGCGTCGGCGTTCGGTCGTGACTCGGCGCTCGGTAATGATGCGTCGGACGTGATGGGCAGCTTGGTCGGCACCGAAGTGGGTGAAGCGTATGGCGTCGGTGGTCTGGGTCTGGTTGGCTCGGGCCGTGGTGGTGGTGGAACGGGTGAAGGCACGATCGGCCTCGGCAACCTGGGCACGATCGGCAAGGGCGGTGGCGGCGGCGGTCTGTCGGGCTACGGACGTGGCGCTGGTGGGCTCGGCGGTCGTCGGGCTTCGGCTCCAGACGTCGTTCCGGGCACGGCGGAAGTTCGCGGCTCGCTCGACAAAGAGATCATTCGCCGCATCATTCGTCGCCACATCAACGAAGTGAAGTTCTGCTACGAGCGCG
>ERZ724507.2-NODE-2-length-120076-cov-9.983320_pt1 | contig 120076 bp, 103 predicted proteins | sample MGYA00376040_ERZ724507 | MGnify/ENA primary metagenome ERZ724507 (study PRJEB28724, sample SAMN07190883) | activated sludge metagenome | isolation source: activated sludge of sewage treatment plant in Hong Hong | place: Hong Kong | collected 2016-03-17 ...
AAACGTTTAAAAGCGAATCTTTCCAAGCGTGTAATAAACGAGTATAAATGTTTAATGAAAGATGTTATTATTGATAATCAGAGTTTTAAGAAATTTACATGAGTTGCGCCTATAGGTGAGTTGTGGTCATAAACAAGTTAGCAGAAAGCGTATTTAACCACATCGTAACAATGAAACAGACAACTTAAAAAATTAAACTAAGTAACACGACAAACAACTTTGACTGGTGGACACATACATAACATCAACTCGACATCGGGACACAGCAGCTTGTCAGGCAGACACACAAGCCTACGCAATAAAAAAATTAAAACACCCCACCGCACAAAAAATTGAATTTCTATGGCTACCCACATTGCAGACATTTGGTGGCTGCCCCACCCTCAAACCTCACGCAAAGCAGTCACCAAAAGAGTGCAATTTTTGCCAACGCTTTATTTATGTTGGCAATTTGTAATCAGGGTATATCTTAAAAAATGCAAGTAATTGTGCTCCGTCTTGATAAATATAGTCTTTAGCATACCCTAATTCCTTGAAAACATTTCTATGGCAATGCCTAAATTTGACCTTGTGGCAAAAAGGACATTCAGCAGTTCTTGGCGGATTATAATCTTGCAAAATAAAACGAAACATCTCAAGCAGTTCTGCCGGAATTTTTGCCTTTAGTTTGCTCTGATAGTATTCAATCTTTCCAAAAATACCATGAGAGTATTCTCCATGACGATAATAGCCCTCTCTAATTCTAAATGTTTGATTGGCAAAATAAGGAATAGCATAATTATTAATGTAATCAGATACATGCAAACCATTCTTACAGATAATTTTTGCGTTTGCAGGATAATCAACACAACAAGAAAAATCATCTTCATAAACATGCCAATCTGCATTGTGCGGAAAAGCATCAGCAGTTTCAAAAAGTTTAGGAAAAGAAAATGGGTAACTATCGCTACCCTTAACTTCTATATGATACTTTGCCCATTCATTATTGTTAGCATCAACAATAGGAAGTTCACCCCTTAGAAATTTTTCACCATCAACTTCTACAACGGTTAACTCGTTGAAAATGGTTGTAACACCTTCAATATCCTTTTCAAACTGCTCATTCTTCATTATTCAGCATAAGGTCTTGTAGTTGGAGGTATCATTGCTCCCAATCCAGCAGACGAATTAGACGTATCATCTTTATCCTCACCTAATGGAAATCTTTCACTTAAATGTTTACGCCAGTATTCAGTTGCCTTTTTGAAGTTTTTTTCTTGCAATGCCTTTGTGGCATCATCAATAAACTTTGCAAGGCAGTCCATGAAATAATCCTTATGTGCATAATCCTTCAACAGGTTTTCACCTTTTGGAGTTGTTGGTCGGTTGCATTCAAAAGACCTTTTCAATTTTGTTTGAATAGCAAGCAAAGTTTCTTTCAAGGCAATATCATCACGGTCTTTGCGATAAACTGCATTTTCTGCAATCAAGATGGTAATAATCAACCCGCTGGGCATTGGTTTGCTTTCGTTTTCAAATTCACGGAAATCAAACCAACCTTTCCCATATCTTACCAATAATCTAAGTTGTGGATTTTTTTCAGCAAGGTCGTTAAACCAATCTGTAAAAGCTTTCGGGTCGCTCTCAATCCAACCATCTCTTTTATGTGCAAGTTCAGGAGTATCACCTTTCTTATAATAAATTGGTTCATCAATATTATGTCCATCTGAAAATAATGTTCTTACACAAGTGTTTTTATCAATTGGGTCTTTATCGGTGTGACCTGTAACAGCTTTTACAACCCAATCGTGGTAGGTTGCAGTAGAGTTTCTATCCTTAGCGTCTTTATCACCTTCAAAATAAATTCCATCATCAACATCGTAATAAAGAACTTTAATTTCCGCATTTCCATCTTTAAATGTTCGTGGTAGAGGATTAATGATGGTGTCCATTGACATTGACCCCTGACCGCTAAATTTAGGTTGCGGTTCATCAGGTTTATTATCCTTAAACCACTTCCTTACTTTTCTGCGAAGTTCTTTACGAGAACCTTTTAAGTTATTCCTTCTAGCATCGGTTAATCTAATTTCACCGTTATACTTTTGAAAATGTTCGTTACAATTTGCCATATATATTTACTTTATTTTACGTGATACGATTCGTTGTTATTAAATTTCAAATCAATTTTACCTTTTGTTTGGTAGGGTAACCGTTCCGTGTAATATTTACCTATTAGGTGCTTGCCATCACCATTTTTTACTAATCTTAAAATTTCAGTCCCGTAATGTGGTGCAAAACCTAGCTCAAAATTCCCTTCATTGAGGTAATTAAAGATGATAGAAAAGGTTCCGTCTTTTTCTTTTACAATACTTGCTTCAATGCTTGTCGATTTGGAAGACATTGTGCCATCTTTCTTTTTTGTCCATGAGTTAATTACAACGTCAGACCCATTTTGAACTATGACCTTGATATGACCAAGAGTTTCTGAAATAACTTCACATTTTTCATTTCGGAACTCATATAAAAGTGTTCCCTCATAACGACCAGAGAAATCGGGGACTGAATACATCCAGCTAAATGGTCTTACATTCCAAAGAAAGTTGTTGACTATGCCAAGTAATCCACCAATAACAGCGAAAACTGAAATGGAAATTCCCCAGTGTGTATTTATGAATTTATTTGCAGCAAACAGCGAGACTCCCAGTAACACGCAAATTGCGATAAATGCACTTGGCTTTAAGTATCTTAGACTAAATTTCTCCATTTGAATTATTTTTTCGGTGAATTTTCATTTCCAATCAAACCGCCAACAAAACTTCCAACCAAGCCACCGACTGGACCGCCAATCGCAAGACCAATTCCACCACCAATTAAAGCCCCGCCAGTTGTATTATTGCTTTTGATTTGCTGTTTCTTGCTTTTTGAATATGGTGCACGGCTATTTCCGTGTTGAGCCCATGCCGTTTTCGTGTGGCTTGTCCCTTTATCTATATTGCATGAAATGCAAGCAGGGTAAAGGTTGTTCATATGGTCACTACCACCATTTGCTTTTGCTATTGAGTGCTCAATGTGCCAACTTCCTCTTGGACCTTGCACACCGTAATTAGTAAAACTCAGTTTCTTGTGGCAGATATGGCAATAACCACCTGTCTTGCGATAAATTTTTTGTAATCTTTCTTTCTCCATTCTTGTTATGTATTTTGTAAAACTTAATCCCTCACCCCACCAAAAACACAACCAAGCAAAAACTCGGACTATTTGGCAGAAAGAGGGCTTTCAAATAAGTATGCTAAGAATTCAAATAAATTTGCCACCAAGTGTCAAAAAAATTTCAGACCTTAGCATACCATTATAGAAACGTAAATGAATCTTGCTGAAGCAATACAGTCAGAAAACATGGATGAAATCATAGACAGTATGAATGCCTATGCCATATCTGTATTAAAATCTGTTGGAGTAAAGGACTTCAACGGCAAGCACCCTGTTGACTTTGTTGGCGACCTTCTTTTAAAAGTAATGGAAGGAACAAGGGATTGGGACAAAGCAGAGTGTTCATTTAAAGAGTTTCTGTTTGGCTGTTTAAAAAGCGATATTTCAAGTTTTTTCAAGACTAGAAAGCGACACAGTTCAATCGAATTGCCTGAAATCCCTATAAATGGTCATCCTATAAACTTTGAAGAGAAGAAAAATCAGATAGCAGAGCTTCTAAAACAAGAAGGTGCTGACGATGATGAACTGATAGTTTTTGAATACTGGATGGATGGAATATTCAAACCAGCAATAATTGCAGCCGAATTAGGAGTTCCTGTTAAAGATATATATGTAATCATCAAACGCCTAGAACGCAAAAGGAAAAAAATTGAACAACAAGCAATCAATATCATATGAGTAACGAAATCAAAAATAAAATTGGTGAAGCTTTGTATCACTTCTATTTAGAAGCCGACAAAGACACTATCAAAGATTCGCTGAAAGATGATATTCAAGATATGGCGGAATATGAAAAGAAGAAAAAGCGAATAATCTTTTTAGCAAATGCTGCTGCAAAGAAGAAGCACATTGAATACCTGCTTCAACTTGCAGAGAAATTTGAGCAAGCACTATTATTAAACATTGAAAAGCCGATTGCTATTCTCAAACAAATTATTCATGGAAATGCTTCTTTAGCATTGCACAGAAATCTTGATAAACTTTCGAAAGAAGAAATTATTGAAATCATAAAAGACAAAAATCTAGTAGAACTTTTAGAGCAATTAGATAATAATGAAAAGAAGCACTAATGCTCATATACAGGCACAGAAACTCTTATCAGATTGCGGACTGGATGAAATCACAGACCTGCCAATGGATTTATTTGTTGCTGGGCTGGATGCGGTTCTCATAGAGGAAGAATTAAAACACTGTGATGGAAAAATAATTTTTGGTAATAGCAAAGCAGTTATCAAGGTTAATTCACAGATTCAGTTTCCAGAAAGAAAAAGGTTTGTGGCAGCTCATGAAATTGGCCATTTAATAATGCACAGGGGAATGAAGTTACCCGATGATGTATTTTCGAACTTTAATGTCATCTCTGGGATGGAAAAAATGTTGAAGAATGGAACGCAAGAATTGGAAGCAAATGAATTTGCAAGCGAACTCTTAATGCCCGAAAAGCTATTTATGCAAGAAGCAAGAGGGAAAAAATTTTCTCCGCTCTTAATTAAACAACTTGCAGAAAGGTTTAAGGTAAGTTTAACAGCAACGGTCTTTAAGTATCTACAATCAGACAATCTCCACCCTATTTGCCTTGTGTTTATTGAAAACGGAAGAGTAAAATATTGGAAAAAGTCAGACGAGTTGAAGGTTTGGCTTGGCGATTATAATCGTCTTGCACCACCAGCCGATTCGGTAGCTATGGAATACATTCAAAAAGATTATGAGTTTATTTACAAGATGGAAGAAAAGGCACAAGAGATAAGTAAATCAACTTGGTTCAATCTAAAGGAATACAACGATGAGGATTCAGTTTTTTACGAATACTGCATACCTACAAGGAGATATAAAACTATTTTGAGTATTATTTGGAAAGACTAAAAGCCTATGCGGCAGTCACACACATTTGCAAACCGCTACAAGCCCAAGCACAGACCAAAGTTTGCAAAAGAGTGTGCCTGCCCGACCTATAAAGAAATTCATTTTTTTCTTCCCTCTCTTCGGTGTTTTAATTTTTTGCCAACGCACAACCCATGACAGTCAAGCATTTTGAAAGTTAGAAGCGTAAACAAAAAGGTAGTGCAACTTGACACGGACGACAGAACGCCATCTGCTAACAGCGGTTTTGCAAAAGCGGGGGTGCAGTGCTTCGGTTGACAGTTTTTTCGTATAATTGAAGTACGGTTTTCAAATGAACGTAAGTGCGTAAAAGCCCCTCCTTCGCAAAGCCGCAAAACGTGGTGTGTCTTGAATCGAACCCTTAAAGAAGGGAACGAATGCTGCATTGTACATGGAAGTCATTGTTAGAAGTATCAATGAATTGGCCTTCCGCCTACGACTGTCAAGAGTAGTTGGCAAACCGCATCATGCTGCAAGAGTGGAAACATAATTGTGGTGAGCGATGATGTTAAAAGTGGGAACAAAGATTCCTGCAGGTGCTTGTGATAGAGCTGAATAAATTGAACCTACTATTAGGCTTCGTAAGGGCAAAGATGATGTCGAAATCAACCTTCCACGTTTAGGTTGTGAATACTTCCCGTTGAGATAAAACGTGAAAATGTAATAGGTGTCTTGATTACTGATTACATGACATCCGGAGTAAAGTAGGCAGGAATATCACAAAGGGTTGTAAAATCCATTTTAATTGACCCCCTCAATCCGGAAATAATTGACCCGGTAAGAAATTTTTTAAAAATGGTTTATTGGGTTGGCCAATATCACAGTTGATGTCGAAAAACTTGAATGTGGGATATTGGTTTGTGCGCTGCCATACCATGGTCTGATATACTGTGAAGTTTGATGAAAACACTGATAGGAAAGTCATATAAGTGAGCTTGGATAATGCCCATGCCTATAAATCCGATCCTTTGGAAATAGCGAAGACTTCTTTTATTTCAACGGTTTATTTGACAATTCAAAAATTGTGAATATATTTGTTAACCTTTTACGTTAATAATATTTATCTTTGCTGTGGAAATAAGTTACAAAAGCCGAAAACTCGAAAAGCAACTAACTGATCCAAAGGAGATGGCTAAATCCTTTGGGCAGTTGGCTCGCAAAGTGAATCAAAGGCTGATGGACTTAACCGATGCAGACAATTTAGCAGTTTTGAGAACCCTTCCTGCCGCCAGATGCCACGAATTGACAGGTGACCGCGATGGAGAATTGGCGGTTGCTGTTTCTGGAAACTTTCGATTGATTTTTGAGCCACTTCACGACCCGATACCTAAAAAGGATGATGGCGGTTTGAATTGGGAAGGAGTCACCAAAATTCAGATTAACGAAATTGAAGATTACCATTGACCAAAAGTATTAAACCAACAACATGACAACCACACTTGAAATAGCCAAATCTCTACTTACCCCACCTGGTGATACTATTCAGGAGCATATAGATTTTATTGGTATGAGCCAAGCTGAACTTGCCGAACGAATGGGAAGACCCAAAGAAAAAATTAACGACATCATCAAAGGAAGAGAGCCAATTTCAACGGCAACTGCTTTTCAATTGGAAAATGTATTGGGCATTCCGGCAGGTTTTTGGATGAACAGAGAGCATACGTACCGCAAAGAACTATATGAATTGCAACAACGGGAAGAACTTGAAAAAGAAAAAGACTGGTTGGCGGCTTTTCCTATAAATGAAATGAAAAAATTGGGTTGGCTGCCCGATACAAAAGAAAAGCACGTTTTGGTGGACAGTCTGCTAAAATTCTTTTGCATTGCAAGCACAGAAGAATGGGAACGCATCTACATTGCCGAAGAAGTTTCGGTTGCATTTAGAGTTTCTTTGGCACATACGCAAAGCCCCCATGCCATTTCCGCATGGTTACGCAAAGGTGAAATTCAATCCAAAGAAATTGAAATTGCGGAGTTTGATAAAAAGAAATTCAGAGACGCATTGGTAGAAATAAAGGAACTGGCGTTTTTAATGCCAGACAATTTCACATATCAATTGATAGACATTTGTGCAAAATGTGGTGTGGCGGTTGTATTCACTCCAAATTTGCCTAAAGCACCCATAAGCGGAGCAACAAGATGGTTTCATAACAAGCCCATCATTCAACTTTCAGGAAGGTTTAAAACCAACGACCATTTTTGGTTTACATTTTTTCATGAAGCTGCACACATCATCTTGCATGGTAAAAAAGACATTTTTTTGGAGAATGTTGAAGGCACAGAAATAGATCAGGAAAAAGAAGAAGAGGCTAATGCTTTTGCTTCTAAATTATTACTAACAGAAAATGAACTGCAACAAATTTTGGATGCTGCTCCATTGAATGAAGAAATGATATACGACTTTGCCAATCAATTTAGAACACCCCCAGGCGTAATCATTGGCAGGTTGCAACATTTAAAACGCATTCCATTTCATATTGGTAATGGGTTCAGACAAAAAATCGATCTGTTTAAATAAGGAATACATCAAAACCATAAACTAATGAAAGTACGTGAAAACCAGTGTAAAATGAAGTGAAGCGGTTAGTGCCACTACCCAGTTCAAAATGATCTTTTCGGCTGTTTAAGCCCCACAAAATCAAGACATATGAAAGGCGACATTAAACAAGGAATTAGAACCAGATTCAAAAAATGAAATACGTAAATTCGGAATAGCATGGAAAACAACAAACATCTCTCCTTTGATGCAGGGGGGTATTGCAAAGGATTTGAAACGTTTGTACTTAATAATGTCATCTATCCGGAACTGACAACCGATTTATATGATAGATATTCTGTACCACTAACGTTCAGAATTGCAATGGACGAATCGGTATATGATATCAAAGGAGTTTCTAATGATTATATTAGTGATTTTAAGTCAAGGTATACTACTAACTCGTATATAACAAACGATGTAGACTTTGTAGAAGAGGCTACAAGACTAATAAAACTATCTGGTTCCTGGACACCGTGCACCTATCACGGAGTATATGTAAATGTGGAAAGAATCTATTTTTTTAATTTTGTCTATCACAAAGAATATTTTTCAAGAGATATGAATGGGTTTGTATTGAATCCCGATGTTAAACCCGAATATAATGGAGAAAGAGAGATTTATGATAATATTGTTAATCCACCCGGTGGCTGTGATGGATTTGTTACATTTATTGCCATTGTTGAATTGGATGGTAAACTTTCGAATGAATATTGGATAGATTGTCAGGGTAAAACAAATCCTGGAATCGGATTAAGATATTTGTCTAAATTGACATCATGGAAGCCAGCGATAAAAGATGGAAAGGAGGTAAGATCTCAAATTATAATTAGGGTAACATGTTAGTGATATAGGTTGCCTCTGCAAAAGTTCAATAAATCTTCTGTGCCTGGGCCGCCTCCAATCCAAAGTGTTATGGAAAGCTTGGGGAATAGATAGTGCCCTTAGTGATATCTTTGCGCCCTTAGTGGTTAAATTGGCTGGTTTTTTTCACCACAAAGTTCATAAAGGAAAGCACAAAGTGCACAAAGATATTTTCCAAATACGTTGTATTTTTTCTTTAGTGCATCAATTGCAAAGGAGAATAGATTGTGCCCTTATGGAAAACTTTAAGCCCTAAGTGGATTAATTAAATGAGTCTTTTTTCAGCCCTTCAATTATCTGTTTAACTACAGCTTCTTTGTTATTTTTTAACTGCTTTACAAACTGTTTTGCATAGGGATGCACTTCATGGTACTTTTCACTCCAGGAAATAATTTCTACCAGGGCAGGAACCAAATCAATACCCTTGGGAGTCAGTTTGTACAGATGTTTTGCCTTGCTTTCGGGGTGCGGGTGTTTGGTGATAATTCCTGCCATTTCCAGTAACATCAGCCTGTCTGCTAGTATGTTGGTGGCAATTTTTTCACCCCCATTTAAAAAATCACCGTATGTATTCTTTCCTTTAAAAGCCAAATCGCGGATGATCAGGAGGGACCATTTATCTCCAATAATATCCAAAGCTGTACTTATTGGACAGGATGACCGGTATTCAATATTTTTCTTCCTCACGGTACAAATTTACAAAATCACTTGCATTTTACAAGTATTGTTATTTATATTTGCACTTGCAATATGAAAGTGAATTTATAAATTATTAGCAATGAATAAATTACAAGCAAGGAATGAAGCTGTATTCAATGCTTCAATCAGTACGATATGGGATGTGATTACGGATATCACTGTTTTGCATAAAATAAACCCCGGAGTGGTTGAAGCTACCGGGCAGATGGACAAACAAGGAGCAACAAGGACTTGTCAAATTAACAACAAGGGGAGAAAAGGTACAGTAATAGAAAAACTCATTGAATTGGTCCCTGAAAACAAGACCGTTTGGACAATTGAAAGCGATACCATGGGCATGAGCAAAATGCTAAAGGACACTCGTTTTGTATTTAATCTTGAAAAACTTGATGAAAACAGAACTAGGGTCGTCAACGAAACCTACTACCAACCAGCAAATTGGGTAGCTAAAATCATGAATGTCTTGATGATGAAAAAAATGATAGGCAATGCTCAGGAAGAAATTCTCAACAACATTAAATCGCTAACCGAAAAATAAATTTTATGGCAATAATTCACAATGAAATCACCGTCAATGCCAGCATTGACGCAGTGTGGGTGATGCTCGCCAATCCTGAACTGTTGGATCAATACGATCCAACAGTTAAGAAGTCAACCTTGATTTCACCTGAAAAAACGGGCGTTGGAGCAAAAAGAAAAGTGACAATGATGGATGGAAAAAATTGGTTTGAAGAAAAGATAACTGAATTCAAACCCAACGAAGTTTTGACCTATCAGCTTACCGCCTGCTCGTTTCCAATCAAAGAACTTAAACATGGTTACAGTTTTGAAAAAGCAGGTAATCAAACCACCATAAAGCAGGTAATGACATACACTGTTAAGTTTGGTCTGCTTGGCAAGTTGCTTGACCTTTTGATGATTCGCAAACAATCGGACAAGGGCATAAAAAAATTCTTTGCAGGGCTTAAATCATATGTTGAAACACATTAATTACATTATATGGCATACAGTGAAAAATTGGCAAATCGCATCAGAGAGAAACTTGTGGACCTTCCCAATATTGTAGAAAAGGAAATGATGGGTGGTTTGACTTTTATGGTGAACGACAAAATGTGTATTGGCATCATCAAAGATGAAATGATGTGTCGTATTGCCCCGGAAATGCAGGATACTGCTTTGGAAAAAACCGGATGTCGCATCATGGATTTCACAGGCAGGCCCATGAAAGGTTATGTTATGGTAGATGACACAGGCATGAAAAATGAAAAGCAATTCAACTACTGGATAAACCTTTGTTTGGAATTCAACAGCAAAGCCAAGTCATCTAAAAAGAATCAAAAATAATTTCAAAAACAAACAATCAAAATCATACAATATGACAAATTCAATTAACTGGTTTGAGATTCCAGTGAAAAATTTCAGCAGAGCAAAAGCTTTTTATGCAACACTATTGGGAGCCGACATTCAGGAAATGCCACACCCTGTTTATAAATATGGCATCTTGCCCGGGGATATGCAAAATGGCATAACCGGAGGAATTGTGGAAGGTGAAGGTTTTGAACCCTCCATGGATGGCGCCTTAATTTACCTCAATGGCGGAGAAGATTTGAGTGTTCCCCTTTCTAAAGTAGAGGGAGCCGGTGGTAAAATTTTATTGCCAAAAACTTCCATTGGCGGCAACGGCTTTATGGCACATATTGCAGATACCGAAGGAAACAGAATTGCACTGCATTCAATGAAATGAAGTAGGTAGGTGATAGGGGTTAGGTGATAGGGGTTAGGTGATATGTTGTCTCATAAAATAGCTTGACAGAGTTCTACCCTAAACCCTAAACTATCCCCCAGCCCCTAGTCCCTACCCCCTATATCATATACTAGCTGATAAAACGCCCTAACCCCCAAAACAAAGCCGCTTTCATCCAGATAAAAATCGGGGGTGTGGTGTGGAGCTACGTCAAAGTTGCTCATTTTGGGATCTTTGCCACCGAGGAAAAAGAAGAAGGAGGGTACTTCTTTGGCATAGAACGCAAAATCTTCGGCGCCGGTAGAGGCAACCGTTACGCGCACATTTTCTTCACCGGCGGCGATCTCCAGGCTGGCCAGCATTTTGGCGGTCAACTTGGGATCGTTGTAGGTGATGGGATTGCCCTGGGTAATGCTCACTTCGGCGGTGGCCCCGGCACTTTCTGCTATGTTGACGACGGTGCGGTGAATTTTGCTATGGATGGATTTTTGCATTTCTACATCCAGGGTTCTGATGGTGCCAATGAGGGTAACTTCTTCCGGGATGATGTTGTTTCTCACGCCGCCATTGACCTGGGCTACGGTAATCACGGCTGCCTCGCGGGTAAGGTCTGTCTGGCGACTGATGATGGTCTGCAGTCCCATGATGACTTGCGCGCTAACTACCACGGGATCAATGCCGGCCCAGGGTCTTGAGCCATGGGTTTGTTTGCCTTTGATTTTAATTTCCAGTCGGTCAGAAGCGGCCATCACGCCACCCGCTTTGTATTGAAGTTTGCCTGCATCAAGGCCGGAGGCTATGTGGAGGCCAAACATGGTTTGAATGCCGTATTTTTTAAAGAGGCCTTCTTTGATCAGCAATTCTGCACCACCCTCTTCTCCTACAGGAGCTCCCTCTTCGGCGGGTTGGAAGACAAAAACAATTTTTCCTTTAAGCTTGTCTTTGTGTGTGCACATCACTTTGGCTGTAGCCAGTAAGATAGCGGTGTGTGCATCGTGACCACAGGCATGCATAACACCTACCGTTTTACCTTCGTACTGGGTTTCTACCCTGGAAGCAAAATCCAGCTTAACTCTTTCCTTTACCGGTAGTGCATCAATATCGGCCCTCACTCCGATGACGGGCCCCGGCTTGCCTGTATCTAAAACTGCTATGACCCCGGTTTTGGCCATGCCCTTTTCAATGGTCAGTGGCAGTGGCGCAAGCACATCAAAGATGTACTGCATGGTATTGAATTCCCGATTGGACAATTCGGGATTGGCGTGCAGGTGTCTTCGCCAACGAATGAGGTCTTGTTCTAGACTTTTGATGGTTGCGGCCACTTCTTTGTCGAAGTTGGTTTGGGAAAACAGCTTTGAACAAAAGACCAGCAAAAACAAAAGCGTGATGAACCGCATAGAAATCAAGTTTAGTTGGTTTCAAAGGTAAGAAATATTGTAAAGGCGGGGGATGATCGTGCCATTAACCCGCCCAGCCCTCACGATCGAGGTTCCGATAATGGATGGCCTCGGCCAGGTGTTCGATTTTGATGTCATCGCTGCCAGCAAGATCGGCAATGGTTCTGGCCACTTTGAGTATGCGGTCATATGCCCGGGCAGAAAGCTGGAGCTTTTCCATAGCAGTTTTGAGCAACAAATTACCTGCCTGATTTAGGGCACAAACTTCGCGAAGGATGGGGCCATTCATTTGAGCGTTGGCGTAGATTTCGGGCATGCCATCAAAACGCTGCTCCTGAATTTCGCGGGCACGGATGATTCTTTGGCGGATGGTCTCGCTGTTTTCGCCTTTGACCTCGTGGTTGGCCAGATCATCATAACTTACAGGTGTGACTTCAACGTGCAAATCGATTCTATCCAGCAGGGGTCCTGAGACCCGTGAAAGGTATTTTTTAACAACCCCCGGACCGCAGACACATTCTTTGTCGGGGTGGTTGTAATAACCACAGGGGCAGGGATTCATGGCGGCTATGAGCATAAAGCTGGCAGGATAATCTACCGTGGTTTTGGCCCTTGAAATGGTGACTTTGCGGGCCTCCATGGGTTGCCGCATCACTTCAAGTACCGCTCGTTTGAATTCGGGCAGTTCATCCAAAAACAGGACACCGTTGTGGGCCAGCGATATCTCTCCCGGCGAAGGGTTGGAGCCACCGCCTACCAGGGCTACATCACTGATGGTGTGGTGGGGTGAACGAAAGGGCCGGGATGTCACCAATGAGGTGTTGGGGCCCAATTGCCCGGCCACCGAATGGATTTTTGTGGTTTCAAGGGCTTCGTTGATATTTAAGGGGGGTAAAATGGTAGGCAGCCTTTTGGCGAGCATTGTTTTACCCGCGCCGGGAGGGCCGATGAGAATGACATTGTGCCCACCTGCAGCGGCGATTTCCATGGCGCGTTTGATGTTTTCCTGTCCTTTGACATCGCTAAAGTCGATGGCGTACTTATTTTTTTCTTCTTCAAAAAAGTCTCTTGTATTGTGTATTTCGGGATGGAGGGTAAGGCTGCCATTGAGAAAATCTACTACTTGCCGGAGGTTGGACACACCGTAAACAGGCAGATCGTTGACGATGGCGGCCTCGCGGGCATTTTGTTTGGGCAGGATGAGGCCTGCAAATTTTTCTTTTCTGGCCTGGATGGCAATGGGCAGGGCACCTTTGATGGGTCTCAGCTGGCCATCGAGTGCCAATTCTCCCATGATTACAAATTTGTCGAGCTGTGCATTGACGATTTGACCCGTAGCGGCCAGGATGCCCACGGCAATGGGCAGGTCGTAGGCAGAGCCTTCTTTGCGGATGTCGGCAGGGGCCAGATTGACCACCATGAAGACCCGTACAAAGGGAAGGTTGTTGTTTCTTATCGCCGATTCGATGCGCGAGAAACCTTCTTTCACAGCATTGTCGGGCAACCCTACCAATTGATAATAGGGTTTACCTTCTGGTGGCTTGCCTCCTGTATTGACTTCTACGGTAATGGTAGTGGCTTCTACGCCCTGCACGGTGCTTGCGTTCGTCTTTGCTAACATAGATTTCGGATTAAAATGCAAAAATAATACATTTTAGACAAGCGTGCCCGGATATTTGATACTACCCAAATTGGACCCATTTCTACCCAAATCATGGTATTTTAAAAATTAGCTATGATGATTAGACGAAACCCATTACGTAAAATAAAGATATAAAAAAGCACAGAAAATCAATGCACAATGGATGCCTGCTTTGAGCATATATACATTGCTGTAATACGAGGGAGTAATGGCGGGTAAGATGATATATTATGAAAAAATGGCATGGCATCATTTATGGAATAACAGATATACCAAAGCTAACCAAAACTCATGAACACACATTACGAAGGCCTCTACAAGGACAGCCGGTTTTTGCTGGCCCTATTTCTGTTCGGGGCATTACTCAGTTACCTGTTGAGCTCAATTTAGAGCTTAACAGGTATTTTCTTTCAAAAATGGCCCGGGAATAACAGAATTTTACCAAAAGAAAGTACCTTTAACCACAATTTTTAAGCGGCCAGGGTGTGATTTCCTTATTCAGACGAAATATTTTTATCAACAGCATTTTGCTCCTTCCCTATTTGGTATTGATTAGGATCAAATCCCTCGTTGAACCGGTAAGTGCTACTTTGGACGATTACGATGGTTTGCTGGTTAGAACCATTTATCAAGCCATAGGGGACCAAGCCCTCAGTCAAAACATTTTTGCCATTTTGATCTTGTTTTTAGATGCCCTGCTCATCAACAGGCTGGTGATCAAGAGCCACATTGGCAAAGAAAACAACCTGGTGAGCGGCATGCTCTTTGTGTTATTGGTTTCGGTGCTGACACAAAATCTGATTTTGAGTCCTGAAATGCTTGCATCGCCCTTTGTAATTCTGTCGATAACCGGCATATTCAATAGTTACAACAACCTCAAGTCGGCAGACGACATTTATTTGTCGGGCTTTTACATGTCACTGGCATCTTTGATGTATGCCCCCTTGCTATTGATGTTGCCCTTCACCTACATAGGGTTTATGATTATGAGGTCATTTACGGGTCTCGAACGAACGCAACACCTGGCGGGATGGCTCACTCCTTATTTTTTGTTGTTTGTAACAGAGTATTATATTGGCAATCCTATATCCTGGCACTTTATAGCCTTCAGACAAGGCTTTGGTCTGTTTGGTGTGCTGGCAAAAGAGATTGGCATTTCCGGCTTGCTGGTACTCATTGGCCTGTTTGTAGTGGTTTTGTGGGTATTGGCCAATTTTGGTAATTACATGGGTAAAAAAGTAATTGCAGCCCAAAAACGGATCGGCATTTTGTATTGGTTCATGCTATTTACGGGTCTCATTGCCGTTACTCAGCAACATGTAGATCACAACTTGTTAATATTACTGGCCATACCGGTTTCCATCTTTGCCACCTTCAGTCTGCTCGACATGAAAAACAGAATCTGGCCTGAGTTGATACACCTGTTTATTATCCTGTTGCTGGTGATTATTCACCTCGAGCTCATCAAACTGGCTGGATAAAAACCAACTACTTATTGAGGTAATTTTTTTCGAAAAAGGCCCTGTATTTTGAATGGCTTTTGTCCTGCATCATTTTCCTGTAATTACGGGTAGTAATGGGGTAGATTTCATAAGCTGCAATCGTAGGTGGAATAAAGACATCTCTGCTCTTGAGCACGCCTTCATAATAGCGCATGGCTTTGGTGGCATTGTCAAAACTTCTCACCAGGATCAACTGGGTCTTCTCTTCTTTGCTCAAGATATTTTCGCCCAATTGCAGGTTTTCAATGCCGTGGTATTCTTTGTTGTATTCAGACACCGCAATTTTGGCTTTTTCAAAGGGGTCTGCATCGCCTGATAAAACGATGACGGCTATGTAATGCCTTGAATCATTTTCGACTTCATAAATTTTGTCTACCTCCTGGATGTCTACCTGGTCAAAAGCGGTACCATCGCCAACGAGGAAACGCATGATTTCTTTGGCTTTGGTTTCTTCCGGCGTTTTGGGATAACGGATCACCACTTCCTGCAATGCTTTGACATAAGCATCTTTTCCTTTGGTGGCACCCAGACACATGGCGTTGAGCAAGGAAAATTTGGCCATGAGTTTGTTTTCTTTTCCAAAGGCATCGATGGCATTTTGGATACGCCCTGCTACTTTTTCATACTGGCCTTTTTGAAACAACTCGTAACTCTGGTCGTAGTAAAGGTCCAGTTTTTTGGCATCTGCAGCCAGCGCAGCCAGGTATTGTGCGTCGCTGGCAATTTTGGTATACTTATCATCCGGGTATTTGCTCAGCAGCAAAGCTTTATACCGATCGGCCATGGCTGTATTTTTGAGGTCGGTATAATTCATAAAGAGGTAGTAATAAGCCTCTGCCTCAAACTCAGATCCGGGAAAGTCTTTGACCAATTTTTCAAGTACATCAACAGAAAGCTTATACTCCTGAATTTTATCACGGTAGTCTTTGCCAAGCGCAAACAGCGCTTTTTTCATCTCTGTTCTGTACTGCTCCTTTTGAAAGGAGTTTAGGGGAACGTCGGCCATTATTCGCTTGTATTCGGCATCGGTGATGTCGGCAGATTCATTGACACCTTTGTTGACTTCATCTACAGGGTCTGCCTCTGTTTGATTGTAAGACTTCGCCGATCGTCGCCAATTGTCTTCTGATTTTCTGGTTCCCCACTTGTTTTTAAAGCTGTTTTTTCCCGCCTCTACTGCAGTGAGGCTGTATGCAAAAAAGTTGCTCAATCCCGAACCATAACTTTTAGACGTATTGGTAAATACACCCTGTTTGGCAGCAGTGGGCTGTTCTTCTGATTTGCCATTTTTTCTCTCGTTCTCGAGCCTGCGTTTGGCTATTTTTTGTAGTTCTTCGGGTGAGAGCTCACCCATGGCCAGCAAGCTGTCCAATCGCGCCACGGTTTGTGCATTTTTGGCGATTGAGCTTAAGTTATTGGCCATGTTTTTCACATAAAAATAGCGGTCATCGGTTTTTGGCAGGTTGATCAGTGTAGTATCGAAATACGTTTTTGAAATGTGGTAAATCTTTTCTTTCAAATTGATTTGTGCCAGGTAGTAAGACGATTCTGTTTTGAGGGAGGTGTTGTTGCTATTGGCGGCAGAGCTTTTCATAAAATACTCTTTGGCTCTTGCCTCATCGATGGGGTAAACGGTTTCTCCCAATGAAAAATATATTTGGTCTTTGAATTCGCTGTATTTGTCTTCTTTCAGAAATTTCTCCAGTTGGCGGACAGAAGCTTCCGGCCCTCCATCGGAGCGGGATGCCAGAGAAGTTGCATAAGCGAGTTCCGACATAAACTTGAGCTTAAAATCTTTGGCTGATTTTTTGGCCTTCAGAAAGTAGGTGGAAGCAGTGGTGGGGTCTTTCAGAAGCCTGTGAATCTGCCCGGCAATATAGGCGTATCGAGCTTTGTTGTTTTTGCTGGCATTGCCTTCAATGGCCTGGTCCAAATATAGCAGGGCCTGTTTGTAATCTTTTTGTTTGATGAGCAGGTCGGCCATTGCGGGTGCAATTTCATCTCTTACCTTTTGGTTGATGCCCAGGTTTTTTTCCAGCCCTTTTAATAGGAATTCGGCGTTGGAAAACTGCTCGGTGCGGGTATAGGTCTTTGCCAACCACACCAGTCCTTCGCTGTACGATGTTTTGTCCTGGGTGTTCTTTTTGGGAGCCGGTTTATCGTTTTCTGTTACTTCAACTTCGGCTTCTTCTTCTTCAGAAGGGGTTGTGGGTTTGGCTGCTGGTGTGGTTGCAGGCTTGTTGGTAGGAGTAGGGTTGGATAAGTTGTTTTTGACCGTATCCTGTTTTGTTTCCGTTTTGGTTTTGGTAGTCCTCTTGCCTTTTTTCTTTTGTTTTTCTCTTTCTTTTTTCTCTTGTTCGCGTTGTTTTTCTCTGTCTTTCTTTTCCTGTTCTCTTTGTTTTTTAAGGTCTTTTTTTGCCTCTTCCTTGGCCTTTTTTTCTTCTTCTTTTTTCTTCTCGTCGGCTTCCTTTTTTTCTTCTCTCAGCTTTTTTTCTTCTTCTCTTTTGGCTTCACTTTCTGCTTTCTTTTGTTTTGCGCTTATTTTTTTCTTTTGAAAATTTCTGCCATAAGGATTGGCTGGGTTAAAGTCTTCTTCAAAATATTCAAGGGTTTCAAGAGCGCTCTCGTAATCTTGTTTCAGGTACTGGGCTTTTGCCATCAACACATAACAATTGTCAACCCAGTCTCCGGGTTCGTGAATGGCGGCAACGCGTGTGAGTTTTTCTATGGCTTTGTCAAGGTCGGCATTGACAATTTTGGGGTCAGGTACCGAAAGGTGGTCATATACCTCGAGAATTTTGGTGTAATTGTCGTTGTTTTTTTCTCTTAAGGTAAGTAAGCTGGCTTCATACAGTTCGTTTGCGTTGAAATATCCATTGTATTCAGAGGTGACGTTGTGGTAAAACTTACTAAGTTTTGAAACATCGTTTTTTCGCTTTCTGGAAACACAGCCCGAGGTAAGCACAATAGAAACAATGAGCAGGGCTGTAAACAACCCAAAAAAGCGATTACTCCTCATTTAACTTTTATTAACAGTACTATTAGTTTATTTATAACTAATTTTGCGCAAAATTATTTTATTTTTCTGAAAAACAATGCATAATGTCCGCGGAGGAAGGAACTAAAAGATCATTGTTAGAGCGACTTCAGGACAATTACAGATTGGTAATACTGGACGAAGATGATTTAAGAGAGGTTACCTCTTTTAGTTTCTCCCTATTGATATTTTACATCATTGCCAGCTCCATTATCGTGCTGATGACCGTCATGGTGGTGTCTTTCATTGTTTTTACGCCTGTAAAGCGCTGGATTCCGGGCTATGGAGACATCAAAGAAAATACTGAGTTTGTAGAGCTGACAAAGAGGATCGATGAATTGGAGAAGCAGGTTCAGGCGCATGATACGTACACCATGGGCTTAAAAAATATGCTAAAATCCATTGAAATTTCTGAAGCCGAGCAAAAACAGGGAAAACCGGAAGCTTTGAGCAACAGAGATGTATTGGAGTCGATGAAGACCCGCGAATTGGACCACCTCGTTTTTGCATCGCCGCTGTCGGGCAGCATCAGTGCTGAATATGACCCCAGCAGGGAGCATTTGGGCACCGACATCATAGCCCCAAAGGGTACAGCGGTGAAATCGGTTATGGAAGGCATTGTGTTGAGTGCAGAATGGTCTGCCGAATCTGGCAATGCTGTGATCATACAACATCCAAGAAACATTGTGTCGGTTTACAAACACAATTCAGCCAACCTGGTAAAACCGGGTCAAAAAGTTCAAACGGGCCAGGCGGTGGCCATCATTGGCAATTCGGGAGAGATGTCTACGGGTCCCCACCTGCATTTTGAATTGTGGTACGATGGCCAGGCGGTGAACCCCAAAAATTATATTTCATTCAACTAAAAACAGAGACCAACAAAACATGAGTTCATTAAAAGCGCTTACAGACGAACAGGGAAATGCCCTGAGTCCTGTGCTCGACAAAGACACCAAAAACTTTCTTATTGACATTGATGGCACCATTTGTGACGATGTACCCAATGAAGAGCCGGAACGAATGGTAACCTGTGAACCCTATCCTGATGCCCTTGAAATCATCAATAAATGGTATGATGAGGGGCACATCATTACTTTTTTCTCATCCCGCACCGAAGAGCATCGCACCATCACCGAAACATGGCTCAATAAACATGGATTTAAATACCATGGCATCCTGTTGTGTAAGCCCAGGGGCGGCAATTACCATTGGATCGACAATCATTTGGTAAAAGCTACCAGGTTTAAAGGTAAGTTTACAGACCTTGTCAAGGCAACAGCAGAAATTGAAGTGTTTCAGAGCTGATTAGTACCTGAAGGCACCTTCCAGATTAATTTTTGACAGAAACACATCGGATTTTATTTTTTTGGCTGCCAGCAAGGTGGCGGCCTTTTGACCAATTTCTTCCGCCAGGTGAGAATTATCGCAAAGGGCAAACATAGATGGTCCGGCACCACTGATGGAAAAGCCAAGGCAGCCCGTTTGGAGTGCCATTTCTTTGATTTCGTAGAAACCGGGTATGAGTGAAGCCCGTTGCGGTTCGATGATCAAATCCTGAAGCGACCTTTTCATCAGTCCAAAATCAGCAGTGTACATGGCAGCAATAAAGCCCGCCAGGTTGCCATTTTGCCGAATGGCGGTGCTCAGTTCTACGGTGGGCGATAATACGGCCCTGGAATCTCTTGTCAAAACTGTGATGTGGGGATAGATGACGACTACAAAAAGGCCAGGGGGTACATGGATTTTTTTGAAATCCAGGCTTTCATTATCGCGGATCAAGACCAGGCCACCCAACAGCGAAGGTGCAACATTATCGGCGTGAAAAGCACCATCAGCTATTTGTTCGCCTTCAACTGCAAAACGCAGGATTTCTGCTTTGGTAAGTCCCGTTTTGAGCCATTCATTGACAGCAAAGACACCTCCGACCGCGCTGGCAGCAGAAGAGCCCAGGCCGCTGCCAAAGGGCATTTTTTTGTGAATTTCCATCTGGATGGGCCTTTTTTCTTCACCCAGATGCTGGAGCAAACGAAAAGCAGCATAGCCAGCGGTATTGTGCATGAGATCCAGCGGAAGTTTGTTTTTGGCCCCGGTAATGGAGGTGATTTTTAAGCCGGGCTCGGTCCCCGGCCTTACAATGATTTCATCACCGGGCTTCTCGAGGGCGAAGCCCAAAATATCAAAACCCACCGCCACATTGGCAACGGAGGCTGGGGCAAAAACTTTAATGGTTCCTGACATACGGACTAAATTCTGGGGCAAAAGTAGGCTTAAGCGGGAATAATCTAATAACTTTCGATGGCTTTGTTTTCGGCAGCCCGCATTTTCACGGCTTCTTCATCGGTTTTGTCTCCATAGCCGGAAAGGTGGAGCAGGCCATGGGCAATGACCCTTAAAAGCTCTCTGGCATAGTCGCCGTCGGCAAATTCAGCAGCGTTTTCACGAACCCGGTCGAGGCTGATGAAGATGTCACTTTCAATGTTTTTTCCCTGCTGGTAAGGAAAGGTGATGATGTCTGTATAATAATCGTGTTGAAGATATTCCTGGTTGATTTGCAGCAGGTAATCATCAGAACAAAAGATGTAGTTGATTTGCACGAGGGTAACACCCAGGGTGTTGGCAAGTTTTTTAAGCCAACTTTCTATACGGGCACTATCAAAAAAATCGGGTAGGGAGATGTCTTCTGTATGGAAAAATATGGTTTCTTCCATCAACACAAATTGAAATAAATCTCTACGGTGCTGCCATTGTTTTTGTAGGCCACCTTATCGGCGAGGGCATTCATGATGTACACACCTCTACCGCCGCAACATTCCAGCTTTTCGGGCGAAGTAGGATCCGGAATGTTTTGAGGATCAAAGCCGGCTCCCTCATCGATGATGGAAAACGAAATGCCGGTCTTACTGCTTTTACACGCAACTTTCACCTCCTTGCTGCTGTCTGATTTGTTGCCATGGATAATGGCATTGTTGACCGCCTCAGTGAGACTGATGAGGATGTCGGGGAACTTAGACGCACAAGATTGATTTTCCATTAATATGCCCTGCAAATAATCTTCAAGCGCAGCAATGCTGTTGGGAGAAGATGTAAGCCGGATGGTTTTTTTAATCATTGGGTTATCTGGATTTAAGTGCCTTGTAATATTCATCAACAAGTTGTCTGTAGTGGCTCTTCAATGAAGGGGATACGGTCTTATACATGGCAGCTTCTGCCTGCCTTTTTTTCAGATATTCCTGTAGTGCTGGTGGCACGGGTCGTTGTTTTTCTTCACCGGTTTCAGCCTTTCTCTTTTCGTCCAATTCTCTTTGTCTTTCAGCCTTTTCTGCTTCCAGCAAGCGCGTCAATATGTCTTTTTGGCGAGCCAGTGATTCGGCATTGAGTCTTTTATTCACCAAATCGGTTTCCACCTTGTCCATCTGGTTTAAGATGTCCTGTAAGCCATTATCACCCTTGCCCTGTTCCTGTTTTTCCTTTTGCAGGTCTTGTAAAGCTTTGCGGAGCGCAGCCTGACGTGCAGCAGCTTCGGCAAAATCTTTAGCAGTTCCTTTCTTGCCATCTTTCATCTTGTCCGACATCTTCTGCAAGTCAGAATTTAAGCCCTGTTGGCCATCTGAAATTTTATCCATTGGCACCTTACCGCCGGATTTTCCTTCACCTTTGCCTCCTGGTTTGTTACACATTTGGCTACCGGGCATCGATCCACTCATTTGCTGTTGCATGTCCTTCATAGATTCACTCAACATTAATGCCAAATCGTTGAGATTGGTCATGGTTCTGCGTTGATTTTCTATGGCCCTGTTGGTTTGCCTTTCTTCCAGCTGCTCGATGCTGTGATTGATGTTGTATTTGATTTCAGTGACTTTTTCGGTAACAAAACTTTCGATTTTGTCCACACGCATAGCCAAAGCACTCAAACTATCTTCAATTACAGAGAAGTCACCTTTGATTTTAAACTGTTGTTTAACCAAATCTACGTACCGGGGTGTAGTAGTAGGTGTGGCGCCAATGTCTTTGGCAAGTCGCTCCTGGTCATAAGAAACGGTAACGAGGTTTTCAAGCAACTGACGAATGGTCTTAATGTCTTCGGCTTGTTGCTCCATTTCACCGCCAGACATGGAAGACTCCATTTCCTGGGCCATTTTTTTCATTTTTTTGGAAGCCTCTTTTTGCTTTTTTGACGCTTTTTTGTTGTCACCCGACTTGCTGTTCAGCTCTTTTTTACTGTCATTCATGTCGTTTTTGATGTCTTCCATTTTTTCTTCATTGTCTTTGCCCAAATCCTTGGGTGGCGACAATTCTTTGTTTTTCTTTTCGAGCTCGTCCATCTTTTTCTCGATGTCCTCCATTTTTTTGTTGAGCTCTTCCTGCTCTTTTTTCAACTCTTCTTTTGGGGCACTCTCTTTCTCTGTTTTGTTGGCCAGTTCTTCCTGTTTATCGGCCAACTTTTCAAGATCTTTGATTTGTTCTTTGACCTCTTTTTCCATCTCCAGTTGCTTGTAAAGTTCCAGCAAACGTTTCATGTCTTTGTTGGAATTTTCATTGTTCATTTCAAACTGGTTCATCATCTGCATGGCGTCTTCTTTCTCCAGCTCCTGCATGAGGTCCTGGATCTTATCCATGAGTTCTTGTTGCTCGGGATTGATGGCTTCTTTCATCAGCTCCTGCATGCGCTCTTGTTTTTCGAGCACCTCAGGATCCGGCTGTTGAAACTCTTCCTGATTTTTCATGTTCTCTTCCAGCTTCTTTTGGCTTTCTTCGAGCTTTTTCTGCAATTCTTTTTGCTGTTCCAGCAGTTTTTCGAGTTCCTTTTTGGTTTGCCAGTCGAGCTGTTTTTCCTGAAGCAGTTTTTCTTTCATTTTTTTGAAATTGTCCTGCATCTTTTCGAGGTCTTTGATAGACTCTTTTAAGTTGTCTTTGATTTGTTCCTCGTTTTCATTTTCCATCTGCTTGAATTCTTCAAACGTAGGTTTTTGATAAGACAACAGCCCCGTTTTGCTGGTCTTGCTACCGTTGACAGCATCATTATCACCAACCTGGAAAAAATAAGTGATGTTGTCTCCCGCTTCTACACCTAATTTGTTTAAATCAATAGCATATTGATAGGAGATGTCTTTGCCTTCGGGCCTTGGTACCTTCATCATCATTTCAGGCATGGCTTTACCCCTGGCTTTTAAAATGGTATAATGGAAATTGAGGTTGAGTATGCCATAATCATCTGAGGCTGTACCTGCAAAATAAACGAGATTGCGGTTGGTGCTGTCGATAAATTCCTCTACTGCGATGGTTGGGTACTGATCTTTTAAGACATTGATGGTGTAGTTGACAGAATCGGGTATGGGTAATCTGTTGTTGGCATAAAGCACCTGGTAGTGGTGGTCTTTACGGATGTTCTTTTTAAATTGAAAAACAGTTTCCTCTTTTTGGCTTGCCTTTACGGGATTTTCATCGTCGAAGCGAAAAGAAAGCTGGTCTGTATTTTGGGTGTTGAATTGCCATGTCACCAAAGTTCCTTCGGGCACAATAAGATCTCCCAGGTTGGCAATTTTTTCATGGCCGCGACCTGTATGTGACGGGTATTGAAGATGCACAGAAAAGCCCGATAGGCTGGGCTTGGGTATGATGTGCAGTATGTGCGGTTCACTGGCTACAGAACCTGAAACTATCTTAAACGGAAGGTCTTTCTGCACATTTCTGAACAGGAAGGAAAATTCCTCATTAGAAAGTTTTTCTGCTTTGTACTGAAAACCGTCGATTTCAACAGAGACCTCGTTGGGCAGGGTTTTGCCTGAAACTTTGAAATCCAGCTTGTAATCTTCAAACTGGGGCACTTCGAGTCTTTTGTTTTGCAAATCAAAGGTAAATGGAGCGGCTTTTGCAAATTCCCGGCCGTTGTTTACAATGCGGTAGGTGGAGTCTGTTATGATGGAGGGTGCCGCAAACAAAAGAAAAATCAAAAGTAAAAAAGGAGGGAGGGCATAGCGAAGGTATTTCTTGTTTTTGCTGAGATCGATAGCTGCCTTAAAGGGCACAAGTTTAATGGCCTCGGTTTTTTGCTCAATGCCGGCAAACAACAACTCTTTATTGTCTGAGGTATCAGCTTGTTTTTTAAGATTCAGTACATTTAGCAGTTTGTCTTTGACATCACCAAAATGATCGCCAATGATGCGTGCAGCTTCCTCGTGTGAAATGGTCTTACCCAATCTAAAATAGTGAAACAGGGGTAAGAGCACCCAAAAATAGGCAGTGGCAGCAAAGGCAGTGATAAAGCTGAAAAAGAGGATTTTTCTGCCCAGAGTTCCAAAATAAAATGAATATTCAAGAAAGCTAAAAACAAGGAACAGGAAAAGTACCGCCCCAACGGTGTAAAGTGAGCCCCTGATCAGTTGGTTTAGATAGTATTTTCGAATAAATTGATCTAATTTCTGAATCAGTAAGCTGTAATTCTGGTTTATATCCATAAGTTATTTCTGTTCCGACCTGTTACAACAAATATCAGGCCTAAATAATTCCAAAAAAAGTGACTAATTAATGACTGAAAATCAGTCAAAAATCAGGATTGGGATCTAAAAAGCTCAAATCCCGCCAAAGGTATCGGATTTTATAACGCCTGTCAATAGTTTTGGTTTCTTTACCACTATGGTTCCGGCCATTCAAATAGAAATTGGTCGAAAAGAGTACCTTTGCGGCTCTAAAATTGGCACAATGAGGTTTGGTTGGGTTTTGCTGCTTTTTGCGCTGCCGTTAGCAGGGCAGCATAGTTTGCGAAAACTGCCATTTCCTGTCAATACCGATTTCTACAATGAAATCTGCCCTGTTTTTTCAAACGATGAAAAAACCATGTTTTTCACCCGGGTAGGCAGTCCTGATTTTAATAAAACGCTGATTGTAGATGAAAAAGACTTGTTTTCAGTACTAACCCTGGAAGCATATTACGACAAACTTTCCACCATCTTTGGCCAAATAGCGGGCAGAAATGTACCGGATCCGGTGCACACCGGTTACAACCAGGACATACACGTGGCAATTGTAGACAGAGACACACTCAGGAGAGCATATCACCCGGGATATCCGCTCAACAATGCGCTGCCCAACAGCATTTGCACGCCTACTCCCGAAAGCAATACATTTATTGTCATCAACCAGTTTGAGAGCCGTGGAGGCATGCGGGAAGGGTTTAGCAGGGTAGTGCTGGATGACAACTTTGAAAGTACTTTTCCGGAAAGAATACAAATCGATGAATTTGACAGAAATGCCCATGAAGTCAATCTTACCATGGCTCCGGATGGTGGCTTTATCATTCTTGCCATGGCCCGGGAGGTTGATCAGCCCAAAGATTTGTATCTGTGTGAAAGATTGGAAGACAAACATTACAGCAAGCCCCTGCCATTGTGGCGTGTAAATACAGTTTGGGATGAAGCCACGCCCTTCATCAGTAAAGATGGCCAGCGATTGTTTTTTGCATCTGACCGACCCGGAGGAAACGGAGGCAAAGACATATATTACTGCGACCGCCAAAACACATCGGCCTACCAGTGGAAAGAGGCAATTTGTCTCAAACCACCTGTAAATACAACCTTTAACGAAGCCCACCCCTGTGTTTTCAGGGACGGCGACCGCATTTATTTTACTTCAGACCGGGATGGCAACAGCGATATCTTTACCGCAAGGTTGAACCGCGCGCGTGATTTTCAAAAGATAAAAATCAACATTGAAGCGATCAAAGAAGATGGCACAAAGTTTCCGGCAGAAATCAGCTGGGGAACGGCAGAAGAGGGAGCTGACATTGAATGGCTGGGTTATTTCAGATCGCGGGATGGAAGGCATAGCGTGTACATCGAAAAAAATCAACCCTTCTACATGGTTGCTGAAAACAGAGGCATTAGAACCGAGTTAAAGATGATTGAACCCCAGGATCTGATTGATCAGGGCATCCATGAGATCACCATCCAACTGACCATGAAACCCAAGGGCAAAATCACCACAGCCTCAATGGTTACTATGACCAACGAAGAGTCGGTATTGCCGGCCAACTTAAGGCCGGGAGTAACCACCGTTTTGCACAATCTTTATTTTGAACAGGCCAGTGCAGTGTTGAAAACAGAATCTTTACCTGAAATAAAAAAGCTGGCGCAGGCATTGTTGAGAAATCCGGGACTGGGCATTGTCATTGAGGGTCACACCGACAATGTAGGTGACAAAACCGATTTGTTAAATCTTTCGAGAAACAGGGCAGAAACCATCCGGTATTTGTTGCTTCGGGAGGGGGTAGCAGAAAACCGGGTAAGTACCAAAGGTTATGGCGACACACAGCCGGTATCTGACAACAGTACCGAAGAAAAGAGGCAAAAAAACAGAAGGGTAGAAATAAGAATCAAAGAAGTTACAGATAAATAAAATAGGCAAGCAGCATGGCTGTGCAACCCAGCAAGTAGCCAAGATAAAGTTGAAACAGTGTATGCGCTTTGAGCAACAGCCGGCAGGTAGCGACCCAACCAGAGATCAGGATCAACAAAATCAGCACAACATTGGTGTCAATGATGAGACTGCTATGACCCCACCAGGGCAATGCCACATCAGAAAAAGAATAGTGGTTTTTAACCAAAAAAAATGCAGCGGTCAAGGCACCTAAGCCGATGGTATGCAAACTTACTTTAAAGAATAGCGTAAAGAAGAACCCCATAAAAAGGGCCAGGGTGCCACCCAGCATAAAATAAGCCAGGTATTCAGGTACAAAGCTGTTGTTTTTGAGGTTGACAAACACCCAAACATAAAAGAGACCGGTAACGATTAATGGGCCCACCCGTTCGCGTTTATCGCGCATGTGAATGGAGTCAATGAGGTTGAGACCTTTCATTAAAAAAATAGCGATGCCCGGAAACAAGATGGTAGAAGTAAGCAGTGAAAAAATGATGAGGAAAGAAGCATGGTGATCCGAAAAATCAATAAAAATGGGATTCATCCAATACACCAACAGCAAAAAATAGGCTGTCAGAAACAGTGGATGAAATAAATAAGAAAAAAAACCTGCTACCTGTTTCATATAAAAGGACTTAACCCATTAAAGAGGTAGCAGCCTCATCCAGTAATTTTCTGCTCTGTGCAGGAGAGGGGGTTTGGGCATAGACCCTCAACACTGGTTCTGTACCGCTGGCCCTGACCATGATCCACTCATCTTCGGTAAGATAAAATTTGTATCCATCTATCGACTCGGTTCTGATGACAGGTCGTGTGCCTATAGAATGAATCTCTCCGGCCTTACATTTTCTCATGACCTCGTCTTTGAGGGCGTTGGTGATGTGGTGGTCATCTCTTTCAAAAGAGAAGCTGCCTACTTTGCTGTATACCTCGGCAATGAGTTGTTTGATGGATTTGCCGGTAACGGCCATAAATTCCATGATCAACAAGCCCATCCAAACACCATCTCTTTCGGGAATGTGTCCTTTAACGGCAAGTCCACCGGACTCTTCTCCTCCCACCAGTACATCTTCTTTGGTCATGATTTCGGCTATGTATTTAAAGCCAATCTTGGTCACCTCACAGTTTAAGCCATAGTATTCAGCCAGCTTTTTCATTTTGTCTGTCACCGAAAAAGTAATGACAACCTTGCCTGTCATCTTTTTGTATTCAAACATATAATAAAGGAGGAGCAATAAGATGTGGTGGGAATCTACAAAGTTTCCATCCTCGTCAAACAAGCCTATTCTGTCTGCATCTCCATCGTTGGCCAGGCCCAGGTTGTAGTCATTGGCGGCAATAATGGAAGCAATTTCTTTGAGGTTTTTTTCGATCGGTTCCGGCGCCTGTCCCAAAAAGGAAGGGTTGTAATCGCAGTGCAGGAGCAAGGCATCAGGGAAAAGCTTACGAATTACATTTTGTCCGGCCCCGTACATGCCATCATAAGCCAGTTTCAGTCCGGAGGATTTTATTTTATCGAGGTCAAAATTCTTTTTTGCGTGTTCGAGGTACATTTGTTCCATGTCCAGGTAGTCCAACAATCCTTTTTCACGCAACTCAGCAAGTGAAGGCAGGTTGGTAATGCTGGTTTCTGGGATCAGGGCTTCTACTTCTTCGATGTCTGAAGGAATGGTAGGGCCTCCAAAGGAAGACTTGAGTTTGTATCCGTTGTAAGATGGAGGATTGTGTGAAGCCGTGATCACCACACCAAGGTCGCTCCCGGTTTGAACTACTGCCAATGAAACCATAGGGGTAGAAACAAAGTCAGGCGAGAGGAAAACTTTGATGCCGTAATTGCCAAACACAGCGGTAGCCACTTCTGAAAACATCTTTCCACCAAAACGACAGTCGTAACCAATGACAACCTTCGACATTTTTTTCTTTAGCATCCATTGAGCGGTAGCTTCAGAAATGCGTTCTACGTTGGCAACTGTATAATCATGTGCTATGATGGCTCTCCATCCGTCTGTACCAAATTTTATTACTGACATCTTTCTATGTTTGAATGACAAATATAACGAAAAATGTATGTTTTTTGAAGGCCTTTTTTATATAAATATTGGCAACGATGCGCATGGAAGGCCAAAGTGAATCATTCTCATTGTGCCGGATTTTTGCGAAATTTGACCCATAAAAGATCAAAGCATGGCTTTATTTGACCGGGTATTATCTTCACTTGAGTTAGAAAAAAAGGCTGACCAACAATTTATTGGCCAACAAGTAGACATTGGTAGTCCAAACATTTATGGCGGGCATGTAATGGCTCAGGCACTCAGAGCCGCCAGGTTATGCGCCGATGCTGATAAAAAAGTACATTCACTTCATGGTTATTTTCTTCACCCAGGCAGCCATGCCGAGCCGGTTGAGTTTACAGTAGAGGTGATAAAGCAGGGCAGGAGTTTTGATGTGCTAAAGGTTGAGGCAACTCAAAGATCGAGGACCATTTTTATAATGTCGGCATCTTTTCACCTGCCTGAAAAAGGAATTGAACACCAGGCAGCTATGCCCAACATTGTGGCCCCTTCACAACTTCAACCATTTTCAAAAATATTTGCTGATTTTGCAGAAAAATTTGGCATCCAGGCAAGGGGTATTTTATCATCAGACGGGCCTTTTGTGTTTCATCCGCTGGAATATTATGATCCATTCAATCCGGGAATCAGACCGCCAAGACAACACCTTTGGTTTAAGCCCAATGGCACAGTTCCCGTACAACCAGACTTGAATGCAGAACTGATGGCTTACATCTCTGATTTCAATTTGCTCATCACCTCTCTGCTTCCTCACAACCTGTCATTTTTCACAACGCCACTTAAGATAGCTAGTCTTGACCATGCCATGTGGTTTCACCAGGATTTTCAGATGAATGACTGGATGCTTTATGAAGTAGAAAGTCCAAGGGCAGCAGGTGGTCGCGCCTTTTGCACAGGAAGGATCTACTCCTCTTCAGGCATTTTGCTGGCTTCTGTTACGCAAGAAGGTCTCGTACGCAAAATATAGGGCTATTTTTTGGCATAGGTCACCCTGTAAATACATTTGGCAAAATCATCGCTGATCAGTAAAGATCCATCGACGTAGGGTTGCACATCCACGGGCCTGCCCCATACATCTTGTTTGTTGTCACTCAACCAACCGGTCATAAATGGTTCCATGGAGATGAGTTTACCATGATCGTCAACTTTTACCATTTGAACATCGTATCCCGATTTTTCTGTTCTATTCCACGAGCCGTGGCGTGCAATGAAAAAGGCATTTTTGTGGCTGTCGGGAAACACTGCAGACTGAATATAACGAAGGCCAAGCGGAGCTGTGTGTGCTCCCATTTTGGCAACCGGTTGTTGGTACTGATTGCAATCAGCGTTTTTGCCAAACTCGGGATCCCTGAGGCTTCCTTCATGACAATAAGGGTAACCAAAATGCAGGCCATCTTTTGATGCCCTGTTGAGCTCGCAGTTGGGCATGTCGTCTCCCATCATGTCTCTGCCATTGTCTGTAAACCAAAGCTCACCCGTGGTGGGGTGCCATGTAAAACCAACGGTATTGCGAATGCCTCGCTGCACGACTTCCATTTTTTTACTCTCAACATCCAATCTTGTCAGAGCGGCATAAGGGTCATCTGACTTACAGATATTGCAAGGAGCACCTACAGGAACATATAACTTTCCGTCAGGCCCAAAGGCAATGAATTTCCAGCCATGGTGTTTTTCGGTGGGATATTGGTCGTAAATCACCTCTGGTGTTCCCGGCTTGTCCAAATGGGTTTCAATATCTTTAAAGCGGAGGATTCTATTCACTTCAGCAACATAAAGGTGGCCATCTTTGAAGGCTACACCGTTGGGCATGTTGCCACCGCTGTAAATCACATATTTTTTTTCTGCTACAAAGTCACCGTCTTCATCGCGTAAGGCGTAAACTTTGTCCTGATCTTTGGAGCCCACAAAAAGAGTGTTATCGGGGCTGAGGCACATAGATCGTGCACCTGTAACGTCGGTGGCAAATAAAGAAACTTCAAAACCAGCCGGCAGTTTTAACTTGTCAAGTGGCAATGATGAAACTTCTTTGGCAACCGGATTTTTGATGGGAGGATTGATGCCTGCATAATTTTTGAGATAATATGCCAGCCCACCCAGTACGAGCGCGGCTCCAAGGAAGTATAAAAACGTTTTCATCTGAACTCAATTTGCATTACAAACATAACAATCACTTTTGGATAAAAAAAAGAGGGTGATAAAATCACCCTCCGTCTATTAAAATTGAGTAATGCTTTGCAAAATGATTAATAGTCTCCAAATTCTCTTTGATAGTAACGAATCATGGAGTTGATGTCTTTGTCTACCTCCAGTTCAGGGGCGAGTTCAAAGATGATGCGGTGCATTTCGAAATCCTCTTCGAGGGCTTCGGTAAGTATTTCCAGGCCTTCTTTCTTTCTTTTCATGAAAAACAAAGTGATGGCGCGGCAATAAAGCAGATCGGCGCCAAAAGTATGCTCGTCTGCTTCGTCCAATATTTGGAGTGCTTCATCGTACAGACCCAGGCGAATCACAAAGCATGCATATTCTCTCCAGTAGAGCGAATCCTCCATACATACTTTTGTTGCTTTGTGGAAGTTGATGGTTGCTTTGTTGTAATCTTCTACCTGCACATACGCTTTTGCCAAAGAAAGGAAAAACTCTTCGCGACTGTCATCGATGTCGATGGCTTTGAGGTAGGCATTGATGGCACTGTACCAGCTCCCTGATTTGGCATAAGCTTCACCCAGTAGAAAATATATTTCTTCGTTGTGAGCTTCAATGCGCAATGACTTGAGCAGGGTCATTTTGGCCTCGGCTATTTTGTCCAACTGCAAATAACAGGAGGCTATGTTGACCATAAAATCACATTCTGGACCAAAACGGTTGTTGGCGTCGATGTAAATTTCAAGTGCTTTTTTTACCTTACCTTCCTGGAGACAGATTTCTGCACACTCCAGGTAACCCAGTTCAAAAGATGGGTTGATGATAAATGAATATTCAAGTGCTTCAATGGCTTTATCGTATTCCCAGTTGAAGGAATAAGAAAGTCCGAGATTGTACCATGCCAAATGATTGTATGGATTCTCGTCGATGATGGCTTTGTGGAAAGCGATGCTGTTTTCGTATTCTCTGGAAAGGTCAACGGCCACCCAAAAACGCTCAAGTGCCTCAGCATTGCCAGAGTCAATTTTCAACGCCTGTTTGAGGCTGCTGTACATTGCCTTGTATTCTTTGCTGGCTTCGAAAAAATAACTTTCAGCAATAAAGTAATCGATGAGATCACCTTCCAGACAAGTGGACTTCAGATCTTCTAAAATAAGCTTGGCTTCTTTGATATTTTTTTTGGCACAATGGGCTTTGATTCTGAGCAGCAGTATTTCTTTCTCGTAGGGAGAAACAGTTTCAGCATCTTTCAATTGTTTCAGACAAAGGTCTATTTTATTATCTGCCAGAAAAAGTCTTGCTTTGATCAGGTAAAAATCGGAACGGTATGGGAATTGTTCGAGGGCAACATCTACGACTTCCATTGCTTTTTCAATCTGGAATTCGCTTTCGTAATATTCAATAAGTTGATAGATAGTTTTCTCCTCGACATAGTCTATGTTACCTTGCTCAAATTTGGTTTCAAAGTCTGAAACCAGATTGATGAGTTGAAGGTCTCGTTTTATTTTGTGTTCCATAAAGTCTGTTCTACTATCTTAGGATTATAAGTTCTGCACGAAGATAGATAAATATTTATCACAGCCTCAAACTTGCATTCCCTTTTTTTTCCACATTGTGGAAGCATAACAAATAAATTTAATCTTTGTCAAAACACTGAATATCAGGTTTGTATTTCATATTAAAAGTTGTAAACAAGTTTTTAAAAATTTAGTAATCATATTTTAATGTATGGTATAAAATTGAAACATGTACATAAAAAAAATTTGTGAAAGGCCTTAATTCAGGGCAATGATGGGTAATAATAAGTTTGTGTTTTTATAAAACTTTTATGGTCGCCAAACCTTTATTGATAAAACAAAGCAAAAAAACAAGAGATGGCACCATTGATGGAAGCGTGGGAACTGGATTTTAAATGGCTTCAATTGCGACACAAGCTCGCTGAAAATTTGGATAGAAAAGAGCTGCCCGATTTGCAGGCCATATTATTTTTGATTGGCATTCAGGAACTGGGATGGTGGGAAGGAAAGAAGTTTTCCAAAGAAGAAAAACAAGATCTTATGCACGTGGCGGTATGTACCCTGCTGGAACCTCAGGGCTACTATGAATTTGTAGGCAGGGATCACGATGGCTGGCCGCATTGGAATGCCATCAGACCATTTGAGTACAAGGGTGTAGAAGCCCAGGAAAGGGTGCTGATGGAGTATGTTTTGCTGTATTTCGAAGGCGTATTTGGGCAGACCGATAAAAAGTGAGCAAACTTGCACATAATCCAATAAAAAAAAGGCTTTTATGTCAATAAATATCTGGAATTTGCTATTTTTGCCAACCCCCATCGTGACACATATCCGATAACTGGATAACATTTTAACAGCTAAGAATGAAGTTTTTTAATTTTTTCACTCAGGAGCTGGCGGTAGATTTAGGTACAGCCAACACACTGATCATACAAAACGATAAGGTAGTAATAGACGAACCTTCCATCGTAGCCATCAACAGGGCAACCAACGAAACCATTGCAGTGGGCAGCAGGGCCATGCAGATGCACGAAAAAACCCATGAAAACATCAAGACCATTCGACCCCTTAAAGACGGAGTGATTGCCGACTTTCAGGCAGCGGAAGCTTTGATTCAGGGCCTGATCAATATGATTGGTGAAAAACGAAAGTTTTTTACCCACCTCAAAATGGTAATTTGTATTCCATCGGGTATTACCGAAGTAGAGAAGAGAGCAGTCTTTGATTCTGCCGATCACGTTGACTCCAAAGAGACTTATCTGATTCATGAACCCATGGCAGCTGCATTGGGTATAGGCCTGGATGTAGAAGAACCCATTGGTAACATGATCATTGACATTGGAGGAGGAACCACTGAAATTGCCGTAATTGCACTGTCTGGTATTGTGACTGATCAATCCATTAGGGTTGCAGGAGACGAGTTTACCAATGACATCATTGACTATATGAAACGCAAACACAATCTTTTGATTGGCGAGCGTACAGCCGAACAGATCAAAATCAACGTAGGTTCTGCCATTCCTGACCTTACAGAGGCACCCCCCAAATACGCTGTCAATGGTCGTGACATGTTGACAGGCATTCCCAAACAAGTATATACTACCCATAGTGAAGTAGCAGAAGCGTTGGACAAATCCATCACCAAAATTGAGGAAGCTGTACTGAAAGCGTTGGAAGATACCCCACCGGAACTTGCTTCAGATATTTACAAAACGGGTATTTACCTTACCGGAGGTGGAGCCTTGCTCAGAGGCCTTGCCAAGAGGATTTCAGGTAAGACCAAGCTTGCCGTTCACGTTGCAGAAGACCCACTAAGGGCAGTCGTAAGGGGAACCGGCATGGCATTAAAAAATTCACATCGTTATTCTTTCCTCATTGATAGGAGAAGTATTTAAGTCTGCCTTTACAGCAGCTGTTTGGCTGCTAATGCTATTGTTTGTAGCCTGTGATGAAAAATCAGGGGCAAGTGTCGCTTCCTCTGAAAAATCAGAAGCCCCCGAAGCAAAGGTTGAAAAACCCGTTCATTCTGCTAAACCCAGCCAGCCAAAGAGCCTGGAAAAAGAGGTGGCGGAAAAAGAAATAAAGGCGGATATAGATGCTTCGTTTAGTGAAATTGGCAAAGCAGATGGCATTGCCACGGACATCAAATACGCAACAAAAGACAACTTCACCAAAAAGATCATCTACCCATGCGGCAGGTGTTACCTCAGACCGGAAGCGGCACAACGGATAAAAAAAGCCAATGAATGGCTGAGAAAAGAACACAAGCTCGGGCTGAAAATGTTTGATTGTTACAGGCCCAGACCTGCACAGCAACGACTTTGGGATGTAGTACCGGATCCCGACTATGTGACCCCACCGGCCAAAGGATCAATGCACAACAGGGGACTGGCGGTAGACCTCACCCTGGTGGATGCCAATGGTAAAGAATTGAACATGGGCACACCCTATGACTTTTTTGGTGTAGAAGCCCATACAGACAATACGGCGCTACCCGCTGAAGTCCTCAAAAATCGCAAGCTGTTGCAACAAGCGCTCGTCGCCCAGGGCTTTTCCGGAATCAGAACAGAATGGTGGCATTTTTCTCTCAACATGTCGGCCCCCCTTTCAGACTGGGAATGGCCGTGTAATAAGTAAATTACCATGAAATGTACTATTTTAACCATAGGAGATGAAATTCTGATTGGTCAGATCGTTGACACCAATTCAGCGTGGCTGGCAAGCAAACTCAATGAGCTGGGCATTGATGTTGTGGAAATGCGGTCTGTAGGTGACGAGTTGCAGGATATGATTGCCGCTATAGAAATGTGTCAGCAAAAATCGGAGCTTGTTATTATAACAGGGGGACTTGGTCCAACAAAAGACGATATTACCAAGACGGCCCTTTGCAGGTACTATGGCGTAGGAATGACCTTTTCTGAAACTACCAAAGAACACATCAGAACGATATACGAAAGATTTGGAAAAACCTTTACCAAGGCGCACGAAGACCAGTGTTACATGCCCTCGAATGCAAGGCTGCTGCACAACAGCATGGGCACTGCACCGGGCATGTGGATGGAAGATGACAAAGGCATTGTGGTTTCTGTACCCGGAGTACCCTACGAAATGAAAGCCATCTTTGAGCAGGAGATGTTGCCTGAGTTGTTGAAAAGGAAGGGAAATTTTCACATCCTCCACAGCACCATTATGACCGCTGGTGAGGGTGAAACCTTCATAGCAGATCGAATTGAACCGCTTTTGGTTGACATGCCCGATTTCATTAAACTTGCCTATTTGCCCTCGCTGGGAGCAGTGCGATTAAGATTGACAGGCAGATCAACAGATGAGCTTTCTTTAAAGCAAAACATAGATCATTATACAAAAGTAATCCAGGAGGCACTTGGCACACTGGCATACGGCACCAATGACGAAAGTCTTGAACAACACTTATTAAATGTGTTTATAAAAAAGGGCCTTCGACTGGGTACAGCAGAAAGTTGTACCGGTGGCTATCTTGCACACAGAATAACGGGTGTCGCAGGTAGCTCCGAGTATTTTCAAGGAGGCTATGTTTCTTACAGCAATGAATGCAAACAGCAGTGGTTGGATGTAAAAGCCGAAACCCTGCAGCAACATGGGGCGGTAAGCCAGCAGGTAGTCGAAGAAATGGTTCAGGGTTTGTTGAATCGTATGATGATCGATGTAGGTGTGGCCATATCCGGTATTGCTGGTCCGGGAGGGGGTACAGCCGAAAAACCTGTGGGCACCATTTGGATTGCAGTCGGAAACAAAGATGTGATTGAAACAAGACTGATTAAGGCATCCAAAGACCGCTTAAAAAACATCGAATATGCAGCTGTTGTAGCCATGAACCTGATCCGTAGGTTTGTGATCAGGCACTACAGTTAGAAGATTTTTTCGAAGAATTTTCGAATTTTTGTCTTGCGTTTCCACAACACATATTTTATGGAAAGCGCAGAATCTGCAGTCAACTTTTGACCGGTATAATCTTTGTTGAGAATGTATTGCGGCATGTAATCAAGAGAAACATTGATCCTGCCGAGTGTAAATTCAGCCCCCATAACACCTGAAACGCCTTTGATGTGGGAAGCATCAAATACCTCATCAGACCCCAGTTGGCGGGTGCGAAGGAAGCCACCTCCTCCCAGAAAAAAATTGAATCTTCTGGTAATTACCCCGTAATTACTTCTTATCTGAAGCGATACAAATTTGTGTTGTGAAAACAAGCCATCGCTGGCGTTGAGGTCAATGGTAGTATGATCCAGAACCCTTTGGGTAAAGCTAAATCCCAGGTCATCACCAAATCTAAAACCGAAAGCTGTATTGTAGCTTTGGGCGCCGGCAGTAATCGCCCACACAACGCCCAAAGCCATCCATAGTAATTTGTGCAATCCTGAATTTTTTTTATGACAACGAAAAAAACAAGAAAAAAGTATCCAATGCGGAAGCTTTATTTTCTTCTTCTTTTTGGTTTTTTGTTTTCTTCTGGTGCCATTTCATCGTCCATGGTATCTTCGTCTTTTCCTCCAAAAACGAATTTACCGCCTATGCCAATGGTAAGTAAGTTGACCCCGGAACCATCAAAATCAGTAAGGTTGTAATATCCAAGATCAAAGCCAAATTTGTGCTTACGACCGAAGAGTAACCCTGTATTGCCTCCCAGGTAGCTGATATTGGTGCTCAAATCTCCTGTGGCAAATTGGAAAATATACCTGGGCGAAAGATACCATGTAAATTTATCGGATGGGTGTAAGCTAAAATACAAAGGTAGCTGGGCATTCCACAGACTGCTTATTATGCCAAAAGTACCCACATCGGCGCCAATGGCCATGGCTGCTTTGGACTGCCTGTCACCCAAAAACTGGTATTTGGTGGTGATGCTCAGATTGAGGTTGGTATTGAGTTTTACTCCTACGTCAAACTTATCAGAAACACCGTAACGGCCGGTAAGTTCCAGGTTGGGAAATGCAAAATTTTCGTCCAGTACCTCTTCACCGTCGTCATAAAAGAAATCAGGGCTTTGTGACACGTTGAGAGAGACACCTACCTCTGTTTTTTCTTCTCCCAGGGCACGTCCATCCTGGTAGCCGGTAAGGCTGGCACACGAGTGAAGAGATAAAGCAGATGCAGCAAGCAATAAGGTCTTGAAGTAATTCATATGTTAATAGTGTTTATTTATCAAAAAACAAAGCCGCAATAGATCGGTATTCGTGGGTGTTTCTGATGGCTTTGGCAAACAACTGGGCGCAGGACAATACTTTTATTTTGTCACAATGTTCTTTCAGTGGAATTGTATCTGTGGTTACAATTTCGGTTATTTTTGAATTGTTGATGTTTTCATAAGCATTGCCCGACAAGACAGGATGGGTACAAAAAGCCCGCACACTCCTGGCCCCTTTTTCTATCAAAGCATCTGCAGCCTTACACATGGTTCCGGCTGTATCTACCAGGTCATCGACCATGATGACATCGGCGCCATTGACATCACCAATTACCGTAATGGCAGAAACCTCGTTGGCTTTTCTTCTCTCTTTATCACAAATGACCAGGTCTTTCCCAAAAAACTTGGCGTAAGATCTTGCTCTTTTAACGCCACCTACATCGGGAGAAGCAAATATAACATTGGTGAGGTCTTGTTGCTGAAGGTAGGGCATAAAGATGGCTTCACTTTTTAAGTGATCCACAGGTATGTCAAAGAAGCCCTGGATTTGATCAGCGTGCAAATCCATGGTCATGATTCTGTCTGCACCTGCAGCTTCCAGCAAATTGGCGATCAATTTGGAAGAAATGGGAACCCTGGGCTTGTCTTTTCTGTCTTGACGGGCATAGCCAAAATAGGGAATAACGGCTGTAATGTAGCCGGCGCTGGCCCTTTTGGCGGCATCGATCATCAGCAATAACTCAAGGATGTTGTCTGATGGGCCAAACGTGGATGAAATAAAAAAGATATAAGCCCCCCTAACAGACTCATTGATTTCAATGCGCATTTCCCCGTCACTAAAGGTACGTATATCGCAGTCTCCAAGTGGGTAACCATAATAATCTGAAATTTTTTCTGCGAGGTATTTTGATCTCGATCCGGAAAGCAATTTTATATCAGGCATACAAACAGGGTTCTATTTGCCCTCAAATGTATGAAAAACCACCCAAAAACAGCCTACATCCAGCTCCTTTTATCTGTTTCCACTTTAAATATGATAGAATTGGCCATTTCATATGCTGTTTTCTGATCAATAAACGGAATGCTCTCGCTTCCCGACGCATTGTATAATGTGAGATTAACCAGATTTTTTTTCTTTTGAAAAGGGTTTTGTGAAATTTTAATACTCTGTGTTTTGTAAATGGCAGATACTACATTTTTATCTCCAAATGCCCCGCCTTTTAAATAGATCCACTTGTCGTTTATTGAATACCCCAACTTTTTATAGCCCAGATAACTCATCAGTATCAGAAAACAAAGTAAGACGATGGCAGCATAAATGGAAGCATAACTTTCGAAAAACCAGGAGATCGCTATGATCAGCAATACCAGTAAGACTGAAAAGTAATAACTCCTCCACAGATAGGCTTTGCTGACAGATGAAAACCGGAAATCATCTTTCACCCAACCTGGAAAAACATAGGCGCAGACTTCCTCGATGTGGTTGATGCTGCATCCGGGTACGGTGATCGACTCCTTGCTCTCCACCTCTTTGTTGGAGGCTTGTTTGAGTCTCAGGTCGTGGATCTTCAATATCTTTTTAAGCAGATTGTCTGACCACGAAACGGTTTGTATTTTGTGATCCAGAGCAGAAATGGTTTGTGTATTGAACAAGCCAAGTTGGATGACAAAGCCATTGCCGGATCGTTTGAGATGGAGGTTGTAGTATTTAAAAATGGTTCGTACCATAGAAATAACAAGAGACAATAGCAGGAAAAAACCTATGCCCAAAGCATAAAGGGTTATGCTGAAAGAGGGTCGTTGGACGTCTTCGATGTAGTCTTCTGCATTGATGCCAACTTCCTGCAAATTGGCGTACATCCACCATAAAAACACAAAAATCAAACCGCCGGATTTGAGGTGGTTTTCTACAAAACCCGCCCTGATCAAATCAACAAAACCCAGCTGAAAAATCAAATCATCATGTTTAGCCGAATAAGCTACAGCCACCGGAATGGTATGACTACGGTGAATCAACAAAGACCGCAATGCTTCTGCTTTGTCTGAGTCAATGGCGGCCAATTCCATTTCTTTTTCACCGGTTCCCGCTGTGTCGAGCTTCAGCTTTTTGACCCTGAATAAACGATGGATCAGATTTTGTTCGAAGTTGATGGATTGGATTCTTTCCAGCGGAATGGATAATTTTTTCTTTCCCAAAATACCCGAGTGTACGATCAATTCATCATGGGATATGTAATAATAGCTCCTGAAATGATTGATGATGGAATAAATCATCGAAACCAATGAAATGCCGGAAATAAAAATCACAAAATAGGTACCAAAATCGCTGCTTTTTTTACCCATGAAAACGAAGACCAAAAAGGGCAGAGCAATCTGTCTGAAAAGTACGCGAAGGGTCTTAAATACCACCAGTAAAATGGCAACGGTTGATTGCCTTTGTGGTGTAGAAAAATCATATTGCGGGCTCTGACTCATTTTGTTTAAGTGTGGTGTTTTGAGCCATAATAAACGTTTTGATATCGGCGGCCCTTTGTGGGGTCAAACCATCAATTTCAATATCGGATGATGCCCCCCCCGCCGTATAAAGCTGAAGAGATGCAAGGTCAAAAAGCCGGTCAATGGGTCCCTGGTTGATTTCGAGGTGTTGAATTCTGTTGAAAGGTATCACGGTCCACGACTTCCACAACCAGCCTTCTCTGAAAAGCAGGTCGTGATTTCGCAAGGCATAACCTCTAAATTTGAAGGCTTTGAATTCTATCCAGGCCAATAAGCCAAATACAATGGCTACACCTGCTACCGATAAAACCCAATAAGGCCGCACCTCCTCAACTGTAAAAGCCAAAACGCAGACCCCCGCTTCAATAAAAAGAAATATGATGCACAGCACAATCAGATTGACATACAGGGTATTTGTATGCAAAGCTTCGTACAAAACGGCTTCCATTTTGGGCAGATCCAAAACACTCTTTTGGGAATTGTCGAAATCGTTTTGCGTTGTATTTTCCAGATTATTTTCCATCATTGTAAGTAAGTACCTCTTCCCATACTCTGAAAAGATTTTTGTAACAAATTTTTTCTATTTCATTTTCAGTATAACCCCTGCGCAGCAAACTGGCAATGAGATTGGGATAATCCGAAACGTCTTTCAAGCCGTTGGGCAAACTATCACCTACGCCATCAAAATCCGAACCGAAACCCACGTGGTCAATGCCGGCCAAAGATACTATGTGGTCGATATGATCTGCAACTTTTTCGACATCTGCATATAATCTGGGGTTTTGTTTGCGGAATCGTTCGATCCATGCTCTTCCTTGTTCGCTGTCGGCTGGGATGTTTTTTCTTTTTAAAACCTCAGCTATGATGGTCTCATTGTTTTTATTGGTAGACGTTACATTTCCGTCAACAAAATCAGAACCAAAATTTACCATGATAACACCACCATTGGTTTTCATGGCCCGAATGAGGTCGTCAGACATATTCCTTTCAAAACCTGGTGTAAACTTACGGGCAGAGCTGTGTGAAGCAATTACAGGGACCTTGGTGGTATGCATTACATCCCAAAAACTGGAATCAGAAATATGCGAAACATCGATCATAATGCCCAAACGATTCATTTCCCTAACCACCTCAAAACCAAAGGGACTCAGGCCTGTCCAGGGTCTAAGGGTGTCGTAAGAAGAATCACAGATGGCGTTGCTTTTGGAATGGGTAAGGGTGATGTAACTAATGCCCTGATTTTTGAAATATTTCAGATCGGCGAGTGTGCTGATTGGAGACCCGTTTTCCATGCCCATTGGCAGAGAAACCAATCCAATAGCGAAGGAGGTATTTACATCCTGAGGGCTACGGGCAATGGCAAAGTGAGAGGGGTGTGCGGCTGCAATGCCTTTGACCATTTGAATCAAGGAGTCTGACAACAATCTGCCTTCGGCCGGACTGAGGTGGGCGGGAATGTAAATTGACATAAATGGGGCAGACAAGCCTCCTTTTTTGGCGCGGACAAAATCAAAATCTCCTTCTTTTGAGGAGAGAGGAATGCCTACATATTCTTTCTGGAATCTGAAATTTTTGACTTTCAGCCGATAAGGAAGGTCAACATGCCCATCGGCTATGATGTATTTGTGGGCCAGCAAATTGGCCTGTTTTGAGGTGCGGTGGGAAGAGCTGCAGGCACCCATAACAAGCAATAAAAAGAAAACCAGCCATTTAAACATTGACGATATTTTGATCAAAAATAGCGATATCCTTTCAGTTTTGTCAACAAGAACACTGAATGGACTGCCAAAGCCCAACAAATCAACATTAAACATTAAAACTTTGTTAAATAGACGTTACACCATGACCAAAACAACGTACATTCGTTAGATCAATTAAAGCATTTTGTATGGCTGGAAGAATTGCTCTTTGGCTTTTATTAATTTTAAGTTATTTACCCTTATCCGGACAAAAAAAGGAGTCTGAACCCCAACCGATTCAATTTTCCGGAAAAGTGGTGGGACCCGACGAGCATGGCGAAATAGCGCCTCTGCCCTATACCACCATAGCAGTAAAAGGCACATCAAGGGGCAGTGTATCAGATTACGAAGGTTTCTTTTCATTTGTTGCCCTCAAGGGAGAAACGGTCATTTTTTCGAGGATAGGATTTAAAAATGTGGAATATACCATACCTGATACACTATCTTCATCTTATTATACCTGGATCCAGATCATGTCTGAAGATAATATCTGGCTCGATGAAGTGGTCATTTACCCATGGCCCTCACGCGAGCATTTCAAACAGGAATTTCTGGCCATCGACATTACCAACGAACTCAGAGAACAGGCACAAACCAATCTTGCCCACGAAGTATTGACCAGGATGCGGCACACCGTGTCTGTAGATGGTAAAGAAGCCTCATCCGTTTATATGAGGCAGCAGGCAGAAGATTATAAATATGTGGGCCAGTACAAACCACAAAAGATATTTGACATCATGGCCTGGAAAAGATTTATAGAGGCCTGGAAAAGGGGCGACTTCAAAAGAAAGAAAAAGAAAGACTGATACATTTTTCCCGGATAAAAATTCGAAAAAATCAAACGGGGATTTTTATATGTTTGTAGCATGAAGATATATTCAATCTCCCGCTTATTGTCCCTGCCTTTGATTCTGGCGGCCGGGTATTTTTTATATCTGCTATTTCAACCCGGTGCTTCCAACACCGTTTATATTTTTGTTCCGGTCGTTTTATTGGTAACCCTTTACATTTTTCATGGGCAGCTTGATTTTTGGTGGATGAAAAGACACACCCCGCCGCTTGATCCCAAAATTTTGAGCTGGATCAAAGAATACCTTCCTTTTTACCACCGATACACAGAATCCGAAAAAAGAGAATTTGAGAAAAGGTTGGTCCTTTATGTTGAAGCCAGGTCATTCCAGAGCGTAGGATCCAAAGAACTAAGAACGGTACCATTTGACATCAAAAACATCATATCGTCTCAGGTTGTGAGACTGATGTTGGGGCATGATGATTTTTTGCTGGGAGATATGGATCGTATCTATCTTTACAAACATCCGTTTCCCACGCCCCGCAAGCAATATCTGCACACGGTAGAAACGGATACAGAAGATGGCATGCTTATTTTTTCTACCGAACAGGGCTTGCCAGGCATCGTCAATCCATCCATGTATTACAACATCATACTACACGGCTATGCAGAAGCTTTTCTTGCTTTGTATAAAAACCACAAATTTGTTCACATTGACCAAATAGGCTGGGATGGACTTGAACAGATCCAAGGTATCAATGCCAATATAATTCAGAGAACCTGTGGCATTCAGGAGCTTGACTTTAGGGTAGTGCACCTTGTTGCTTTTTTTGATTTTGCCGATCAATATGCGCGTTTATTTCCGGAGGCTTACAAAGAATGGACGATCATTACAAAACAGAAGCCCGCTCCCTATGAAGTACGTCACTAGTTGTATTAGCCCCGTTGGGCGTTTGTACCTGGAAGCCAGTCAAATGGGTTTGCAGCGCATAACCCTGGCCACTGGCATTGTTGAAGACCAGCCCAACGCTCTTTTAATCGAGGTGGTAGCGCAGTTGCAGGCTTATTTCAAAGGTGCGCTGAAGAGTTTTGACGTGGAGATTGATTTTCAGGAAGCCAGTCCGTTTCAGCAAAAAGTATGGACGGCATTGACGCAAATACCATATGGCAAAACCATTTCTTATCTGGATTTGGCCTTAATAGTTGGCACAGAAAAGCACACGCGCGCAGTGGGACTCGCCAATGGCAAAAATCCAATACCCATCATTGTGCCCTGTCACCGGGTGATAGGCAGCGATGGCTCCCTTACAGGCTATGCTTTGGGCCTGGCAATGAAGCGATATTTGCTCAACCATGAAAACCCCGGAGCCTTTGCCATTCAAACCTCCCTGTTTTGAAATGAAACCCACAATCTTCATCATGGGTGTTAGTGGAGTGGGTAAAACTACAGTCGGCAAAGTATTGGCGGAAAAAACAAAGTGGCCATTTTTGGATGGCGACGATTTTCATCCCCCTGCCAACATTGAGAAGATGAAAAAAGGAAAGGCACTGACAGATGTTGATCGTATGCCCTGGTTGCAAGCACTCAATGCAAAGGCAAAAGAAGAAAGAGACCAGCCTGTCATCATTGCCTGTTCAGCGCTCAAAAAAAAATACAGAACCGTGCTGGCCGATGGTTTGAAAAATGACGTTCTTTTTTGCTGGTTGCATGGAGATGCAACCACCATCCGCACAAGGATGCAACAAAGAAGCCACTTTATGCCCGTTGCCTTGCTCGATAGCCAGTTCAACAGCCTCGAAAGACCAGAAAATGCACTAGAACTCGACATAAAAAAATCACCCCTTCAATTGGTAAACACAATTATTAATCACATGAATCAACCGGAATTTGGCATTGCAGGTATGGGCGTTATGGGCAGGAGCATCGCCCGTAATTTTGCAGGCAAAGGTTATAAACTTGCGCTCTACAACCGACACGTTAAAAAGTTGGAAGAAAAAGTTGCACAAAAGACCATTGCCCAGTATGAAGAATTGGCTTCTTGTGAGGGTTACGATGATGTGGGCAAATTTGTGCGCTCATTGAAGAGACCAAGAAAGCTGCTGATCATGGTGGAAGCAGGCAAAGCAGTGGATGAAATGATCACTGCATTGTTGCCCCATCTTCAAAAAGGAGATGTGATTATTGATGGGGGCAACTCATATTACAAAGACACAGAAAGAAGGATAACACTATGTAGCAAAAAAGGTGTTCACCTGTTAGGCTGTGGTATTTCCGGAGGAGAAAAAGGGGCAAGGCTTGGGCCTGCCATCATGCCAGGAGGAGCCGCAGATGCTTATGAATTGGTAAGGCCTTATCTTGAATCGGTAGCTGCCAAAAATCATGAAGGCCAGCCATGTTGCGCGTACATTTCAACAGGAGGGTCGGGGCATTATGTGAAAATGATCCACAATGGCATTGAGTATGCAGAAATGCAGTTGATAGCCGAGGTATACGGTATATTGAGGCATGCACTTGACTATAAACCCGATGAAATTGCTGCAATTTTTTCCAAATGGAACAAGAAAAAAAACAATTCATACCTATTGGAAATTTCAAGCCGGATACTGGGCACAAAGATAGAAGGCACATGGATTATTGACAAAATCCACGACAGTGCTGGCAACAAAGGAACCGGCGGTTGGACTGCACTCGACAGCATTGAAAGAGGTCACGCTTTTTCTACTTCTGTTGCGGCCTTGTTCACCCGATTTTTATCAGCCGATTGGAAGTGGAGAAAAACCTTTTCAGAACAAATCAAAAAGAAAAGGATCAGGAAAGCGCATCTTGACATCAATGAATTGCAGGATGCCTTGTATCTATCCAGATTGGTCAACCACCACCTGGGCTTTGAATTGATTCACAAAACTGCCATCGAAATGGGATGGGATATAAATTTGAGCCAACTGGCTACCATTTGGACCAATGGTTGTATTATTCGATCAGGTATGATGATCAGGCTCATGGATGCTTTGAAAAGATCTCCATTGGTTTTATTTGACAGTCAACTTACAGCAAAAATAAGTAAGCAGAAAAAAGCATTGGTGGCCACTGTCCATGCAGGTATGTTGGCCGGTGTGGATGTTTCTGTTTTAAGTGCAGCGGCTAATTATTTGAATGCGGTGGCTACTTATCCCGGCACTACTGCCCTGATTCAGGCACAAAGAGATTTTTTTGGAGCACATACTTTTAAGTGGATAGACCAGCCCGAAGGTAAATCTGTTCACTTCTCATGGGAGGAAGACTAGGCTCAGACGAGGTGGGCCTGGATGGCCGCTTCCACTGCTTTCTTCAGACCGGCATAATTGGCATCAGACATTTTGGCCAGGGGCAGTCTCACTTCATTGGTACAAAAGCCCAATATTTCCATAGCCGATTTAATGCCCACAGGATTGCCTTCAACGTACAACCACTTATGAAGGTCATAGGTCTGAAAGTTGAGTTCTCTGGCTTTTACGAAATCTTCAGCCAGGGCAGCCCTGATCATTCCTGAAAAAGATGAGGGGAAGGCATTGGCCATGACTGAGATTACACCCTCACCGCCGCAGGCAACCATGGGCATTGCCACTTCGTCATCTCCGCTGGTTACAAAAAAATGAGGGGGTCTGTTTTTAATGATTCTTGTTGCCTGGATCAAATCTCCAGAGGCCTCTTTGATTCCTATAAAGATGGGATTGGCATTGGCTAGTCTGACGGTGGTTTCCCATTCCATGTTGGACCTTGTTCTACCGGGTACATTGTATAAAATTATGGGTCTTGGGCTTACCTCAGCCATCGCCATGTAATGTTGGAAAATACCCTCCTGAGATGGTTTTACATAAGCCGGACTCGAAGATAAAATAGCATCAATGCCTGTGAAATCAAATGATTTGATGTATTTGCACAAATCTTTGGTGTTGTTGCCGGCAAAGTTGCCTGCTACAATGGGTACTCTTTGGTTGACCACAGCAATCACATGGTCCAAAACTGTTCGGGATTCGGCAGCATCAAGGGTGGCGGTTTCTCCAGTACTACCCAACGCCACAATGTATTCTACCCCTCCCGAAATGACATGGTCGATAATTCGGGTCATGGCGTCAAAATCTATTTCACCATTTCTAAAAGGAGTAATGATGGCCACTCCGGTGCCCTTGAATTTATTTTCCATGTGATGATATTTTATCTATCCAATTATCAATGAGTTTAATTTTTGCCAGACTATCCCCCGGATGGTCGTCAATGGTCAAGTCCAACCATGGCTCAAGCCCTTTGGTGTAAATGCCTGTTTTGAAAGCCGCTTTGCAATGTTTTAAAATAAGTTGCTGATGAATATCAAAATCGGCAAATAGGTAATACAACTTGCCATAGGTATGAGAGAGAAAGGAGGCGATGTCTTCATTAAAGGCAAAACCGGCCCACTTGATTTCTTTCTGGTGATAATACAGGCAAGAAGGAAGCTCCACGGGCTTTTCCGGTAAAAAGAGCAGAAATTCCAACTGATCGGAGGAAATGCCTTTATGCTGAAAATAGCTTCGAACCGCTGCCAGTTGGGTGTCATCTGCATTGTCCAGCAACACGCCTATGGATTTGGCCTCGCCCGGCACAATTGACCTTGCAATTTTTTTATCTGCATTGCCAAGCATCCAATTTTTTAACCAATTAAAAGCCATAATTCACGCTGTGGGGCAAAGATAAAATTTCTCCCCGAATATGGCTTTAAACCTTGCGTGATCTTAGGTCTTCAATGGCTTGTCTGAGCGATGGAAATGCAAATGAGAAGCCCTTTTGCATCAAAAAAGCCGGTAAAACCCGGGTACTGTCCAAAACCACGTGTGACATTTCACCCAATAGCCATTTTAATACAAAAGCAGGTACCGGTGCAACCCACGTGAAAAAGGGCAGTGCTTTTTTGATCTCACCAATCATGTGCCTGTTGCTCAAGGCCGATGGAGAAACTGCATTGATGGTACCATGGTAAGTTTTATCTTCAATGCAACGCTCAAAAATGCTACACAGATCGTCTATATGTATCCAGGATTGCATTTGTTTACCCCTGCCAAAATAGGACAACAAACGGAGCCAGGGCACCGTGAGCATCATTTTGGGAAGAGCACCGCCCCGGGTGGAAAGAACGATGCCAATGCGCAAAAGCACACTTCGATGAGCGCCTACGGATGTGTGAGCAGATTCCCAGGCACTTACACTGGCATTGAGGAAGCCCTCACCCCCGGCACTGCTTTCATCAAGGATTTCATTGCCCCGATCACCATAATACCCAATGGCAGAGGCTCCGATATATAATTCGGGGCATATTTTATGCTCATTGAGCCAGGTAGCCAGACCCAGTGCTGGTGCCACCCTTGATCGTATCAACAATTCTTTTCTCGCATCGGTCCACCGGCTGTCTGCTATGCCGGCCCCTGCAAGATTGATGATGATGTCTGGTGTTATGGGTGATCCTGAAATTTGGGCGTCTTCTGGCTTCCATTGGAGAAAAGAAACGCCATCACGATCCGGCTGTGGATTTCTGGTAAGAACATATACGCGGTAATTATTTTTCAATCTTTGAGCAAGGTGGCTGCCAATCAAACCGGAGCCTCCGGCAATAAAAATCGTTTTCATCCCAATGATTTAATAGGATAACAAACAACAACGACTCGGGTTTAAACAAAAAATCCGGGCAGAACTGCTCTGCCCGGACCAAAGACCTTCTATAAAACTAAATTTTTAACCTCTGCAGGCTTCTTTTGCTGCCTTCAGTTCTTCTGCTGAGTTGATGGTTTGTACGGTGCCATCTTCCAGGGTAATTGAAATCGGATACACAAACTGTGGCCTTTCTTTTGTTCCTTTCAATGATTTCAGCAAATCACCAAGTGCTTTCTGATCAGCAACGGTTACTTCACCATTGGCTGTAGTTAGGGTCACAGGGAAGTTGAGCGTGAAACAAGGGGCATTGCCAGGACCGTGGCCAGGACCGTGACCAGGACCGTGGCCAGGGCCATGACCAGTTCCTTCTACTTTGCAACCGGCAACCAGTGCTTTTAAGTCTTCGGTTGAAGTAATTTCAACGATGGTGCCATCTTCAGTGGTTACAGAGTATGGAAACTGGATTCTTGGCCTTCCTTTGATTTCGGGGTTGTTTTCTTTCCAGGCTTTAAAAGCGGCTTTCATTTCATCATAGGATGCTACCTCCTGTGTAGTGGAGTCTGCAAAAACAACGGTTACAGGAAAGTTGATCTCAAAGCATCCGTTTTTACCTGTTCTTGTCTCAGCACATATATCGTCGAGCGCAGAGGTAACAAAGTTTTCAGTGTCAGTTGTACCATCATCGGTGGTACATGCAGTAAATGCAAATGTAAATAGCATGGCAAGGGCAATCGGCAAAAAAAATCTGTACTTCATAAAATACTTTTTATAATTATTGAATATTTGTTGGTATGATGCAATTTGACTTTTTTTGTACTCAATAAAATCAAAATATTTTTAAAATGGATCAGGCTTCGTTGTGGCAACGCTTTAAAAAAGGCGACAAAAACAGCCTGAAAACCATCTATGAAGAGCATATTGACGCCTTGTTTTTGTTTGGAAAAAAACTTTGTACCGACGATGAACAGGTTTGGGACTACATCCACGATTTGTTTGTTTATGTGTGGGAAAGCAGGGAAAAACTGGGTGATCCGGTGATAATCAGGGCGTATTTGCTCAAGTCACTCAGAAATCGCATCATCGATGATTTTCGGAAAAATAAAAAAGTGAACCTCAATGCAGACATCTCCCTGGTCAGGGATACAGACATGTCGAGAGAAGATGAGTGGGTTGCTTTTGAGACTTCAACCCAGCAGAGTGAAAAACTTGGTTTGGCTCTTAAAGCCCTCACAGACCGGCAAAGAGAAGTGATTTATTTAAAATTCAACCAGAATATGTCGTATGAAGAAATTGGTGATATATTAGGCATTAACTATCAATCGATCAGAAATCTGGCTCACAGAGCTATTACAGAACTGAGAAAAAACATGGTGGTGCTGTTGTTGATTTTGTCTGGTGTATGGATATTTTCGGTTCATTTATGAGTACAACAAAACAATGCTACCGTTTTATAATAAAAATTGAAATGATAAGGGGGTTATTGCTGTTTTGCTCGATCTTCATTTTGTGGTCATGTGGCAAAGATGCCTCTGAAGCCAGCATCGATGCAGCACTATTGCCATATTTTGAATCATTTCAGAGAGAGGCAAATGCCAGAGGTGTGGATTTTACCGTAGACGGATCCAACATTTCCGGAGCCATTGTTAACATTGCCGGCAACAACATAGTGGCTCAATGTACGCACAATGAAAACACACCTTCTGTGGTCTCGGTAGATGTGGACTACTGGAATACCGCAACCCAGCAGGAAAAAGAATTTTATATCTATCATGAACTTGGACACTGTTATTTGAGAAGGGTTCACGACGACAGCAAAGACAAAGAAGGCAATTGTCTGAGCATAATGCACTCAAGTGTGGATGCCTGCAAATTTGTATACAACGGCAATACCAGGACTGAATACCTGGATGAGCTATTTGATAAATAATATTCGAATGAAACCAGATTTTACAAATTATGATGTAGAAGACTTTACGGCAGATGAAGGTTTTGTAGCATGGGTTACAAAAAATGAAAACGCCGGTTTCTGGACCCAATTTTGCAATGAACATCCGGACAAGGATGAAGTAATAAAGCAGGCTCAGCAGATGGTCAAAGCACTTTCTCAAAAAGAAAATGCACCAAACGTTATGACAAAGGCCAGGGTATGGAAGCGCATTGATCAATCCACTACCCGCACTTCGGTGGTTCGCAGATTGTTGATTGCAGCATCGGTAGCGGCGGCCTGTGTGGCCATGTTTTACATTTCAGGTATGCAAAGTTCTTCGGAAGATGTCCAATTGGTCAATAAAAGCCAGGAAGCCGCAGAACATGTGCTGCCTGATCAAAGCATTGTAGTTCTTTCACCGGGTGCCAGTGTGTTGTACAATTCCAGGACTTATCTGACAGACAGAAAAATAAAACTGAAAGGAAGGGCTTTCTTTGAAGTGGAAAAAGGCAGCCCTTTTGCCGTAATATCAGCTCAGGGTGTAGTAGAAGTACTGGGTACCAGCTTTGATGTCAACGCAGTAAGTCAACAATACAAAGTGGTCTGCTATACCGGCAAAGTGAAAGTAAACTATGCACAATACAAGGTAACACTTACTCCCGGAGAAAGAACCGCCTTTGATGAAAACAACGAACACAAAGTACAATTTGATCTGCCGGCCAGTTTGCAACCCGATTGGCTGTCGACCTATGTGGCATTTGAAAATGAATCATTGCAAAATGTGATCAGAGAGATAGAAATCATTTACGGAGTTAAGGTAGAGATTGAACCTTCATTGATTATTGGAGTCAAACATACAGGTCATGTGGTAAAGGATGACATCGAAAAAGCCCTTACCAGTATTACATGGCCCCACCATTTGGCCTTCGAACTGGAGGGAGAGGTGGTGAAAATTGTACAAAAAGTTGAATAAAAAGATAAGAATATCTGCCCTCCTGGTTTGTTGGATGATGGCTGCTTCTTTGGCGGCTCAATCCTCTATGCCGTTGGGTAAGTTTATAAATTTTTTATCGGACCGCTATCAGATTGATGTTGCCATTGACCCAGCCTTACTCAATCAATACCAGATCGATGCTGCCTCACTCAACGAAAAGAACATAGCTGCTTCTTTGGAACAGATTTTTGAGGATTCAGGTCTTGAATATTACTATCTTGACAACAATCAGATCCTGCTTCGCAAGTCCAATCTACCCCAAGCTTCGGGCAACCAAAGCTTCACGGGCAGGGTAGTAGATGCCAACACAGGACAGCCGCTTGAGTTTGCCGCTGTTTATACAGTGGGATATAGACATGGAACAGCCAGTGATCAGGCGGGAAACTTCTCTATCCAGCTCGAAGATGGGGCAAAAGACAGCATCGAGTTTTCTTATTTGGGTTACAATAAAACCAGATTGCCTGTTAGCCAGATATCTGGGGCTACCATCCGACTGACACCGCATTCTCAAACCGTTGAGAGAATTACCATTATTGCATCAGGACAGCATTTTGTAAGTGGAATGAAATCCGAATACAACGCAACTTACCACAACTACAGCTATACGAGTTTACCTGGACAAGACCTGCACCGCAGCATTCAGAAACTATCCGGAGTGACCAAATCCGAGAAGGCTACCACCGGCATAAGGGGTTATGGCAGCGACAAAACATTAACCCTGGTAGATAATATACCCGTATTAAATACAGGGCATTACTACAACATCATAAGCGGGCTCAACGAATTGTACTTCGACGAATTCACTTTGTTCAAAAATCAGTTTCCCACATCTTATGGAAATGCACTCGGAGGCATGGTTCAGTTTTCATCCACAGACAAAAACAACGCTACTCTTCGTACCACCTCCAATTTGCTTTATTCCGGGGCGGCCCTACACCTGGTAGTGAGTCCCAAACTGACCGTGAAGGCAGGTGGCAGAATTTCATATTTGGGTATCAATGACAGTGGTATTCTGGCCAAAAATTTTAACCAACTCAGGTTTGAATCCAACAACACCACTGCAACGGGCATCGTATCCAATTTGCCAATAGCTGATTTCAACGATGCCAATTTCAAAGTCAGGTACGCCTACAACAACAAGGGCTATATTGAATGCAATGGCCTGATGAGCAACGACAATACCTTGCTTGACTGGCAAAACGATCGTCAGTTTTTCATTCAAAATCAGAGCGTGGTACTCACTCAAAAATTTGTCAATGCCCGCCAAATCAGCAACAAAGGTCTTTCTTTGAGACATTTTGGGGTGCTGAGCAAAAATGTAAGCATCACCACAGATCTTTATAACTATCGGTTTAGAGATTCATTTAACCTCATAAATGAAAATACCGACTTTTTTAACGGCAAGGAAAACAAAATATACACCAGTTATCAGCACATTCAGGACATAAGGCTCACAGGACTCAAATCAGGGCTGGAAATGAAATTTAATGAGGCATCAACCTTTAAAATGGGCATTGACATCAGTCACATGCAACTGGAACTCAGTACCAGCGAAAACACCAACAAACCACTGGAGCTCAACCAGCAGGCTACACAGCCGGCCGTTTTTATGGAATATTTGTTTAAAAATGAAAAGTGGTCGCTCAATGGGGGAGTCAGGTTGGTGAAACCTTCCGGCTTTAACGAACTCTATTTCCAGCCTCAAATCTCAGCCTCATTTAGGCCTTTAGCTGGCATTGAAATGAAAGGTAGTTTAGCCAGAAGGGTGCAAAACTTCAACCAGTTTGATTTTGAGACCCGTTTTGCCCAAAACCTCAAATATTTTTACATCAGTCAAAAAGATTTTTTGCCCTTACAGCAAAGTACTTCCTATATGCTGGGAGGTCGCTGGACCCGGGCCGGCTTTCTGTTTGACATGGAATTGTGGCTGAATCACGCCACAGGCAGTCAATTGTTTACCACCCTCAATACCGGAAACCGCAGCGGGCCACCCATGCCTTTTGCCTATCGGTTTTTCACCGGAGAGACTACCACCAGGGGCATCGACTTTACCCTTGCCTACAAAGCAGGATCCTTCAAATATTCACTGGCATATACCTTAAGTAAGGCCACACAGCAATTTGAAGGCATCTACCGCAACCTCATTGTACCTTCTCCAGACGACCGCCGGCATCAACTGACCGCCGGCTTGGATTATAAGTTGAAACAATGGAACTTCAACACCTCAATCACTTATCTATCGGGAACGCCATACCTGAGCTTTGACAAGAGTAGAAACATGGGTCCAAAAGACAATTCAAACCGTAAAGATATCATAGCCTATCTGCCACCCTATGTAAGCCTTGACGCAGGTATCTTTTATGCGTTTACATTTAGCAAGTTGCAACTCACCCTCGGGGCAACGGCAAGCAACCTTACCAACCACACCAACATTAAATTTTTGCAACAAACAGGTGAGTTCGACGATAAGAAAAACATGCAACCATTGGTTACGGGCAATCAATCGCTGATGTTGGGTAGATTTTTCAACTTTCACGTCTCTACCCGTTTCTAATTTTATTTTCTTTTAAGGACCAATGAATCAGCAGGATACCTGTTTTTGAGCGTGTCCATTTGTGATTTGGCCCATGAAATGAACCTGTTTTTTTGTTCAGCCGATAGTTTGGCTTCCGGATGAAGACCCAGCCAGGTATAAGATTTTAAGGGCATTTCTCCTTCCTCCATCATCTCTACGATTTCTTCCAGCTTGTGGTTTTGAACTGCTATTTTTCTTTTGGTAAATTCTGAAAAATTGAGGTGTTTTTTTCCATCGGAAACATGGTGGTTGAGCCACCAGGCAACCGGTTGTACATTGGCATACCACGGATATTGGGTGCTGTTGGAGTGGCAATCATCGCACGCTGCTTTTGATATGGCCGCTACATCTTCCGGAAAATCATATTTGGTGGAAATGTGAAAGGTTTGATCGTTGGAAAGATTCCTTTCCGGTTTAAAAAACTGAATGACGATCAGTATGACAACTATGATGGTGGCAATTCTTTTCATGATGGTCTGCTTTTGAAATTAAAAATAGTTAAAATAAGTACACGGACTTGTTTTTATTTCCTGTCATAGATCAAAAATCGATGATCATAAGGGTTTTTATCGTCTTTGACACCCGCCTCATCGAAGGAGCACGTCCATTCATCAAAGTTGATTTCAGGGAAAAATACATCACCGGTACAGGGGCAATCAACAAGTGTGAGGTACAGCCGCTCCCAAAGGTCGATCGTCTGTGCGTAGATTTGTCCTCCACCAATGATGAATACTTCTCCGGCCTGGAGCTTGTGAGCGGTCAGCAGCGCTTCCTCAATTGATCGCACCACGATGCAGGAAGAAGCTATAAAAAAAGCGTCGCGCGAAACTACGATGTTGGTTCGGTTGGGCAACGGACGACCAATGGATTCAAAACAATTCCTGCCCATGATGACCGGATGACCTGTGGTGATTTTTTTAAAGTATTTCAAATCTGCGGGCAAGTACCATGGTATCTGATTTCCGTTGCCAATGACCCGATCGTGATTCATGGCAACAATACAGGATATCTTCATTTCAGTCTTCATAAGAATTGTCTGCAATCGAAGGAATCAATACCTTTTCAAGGATTCTGTCTTCCCATTGTTTCTTTTCCGGAGAAATTTCTCGACGGATGTATTTTTCGATCATCAAGCCGGCAATGGGTGTAGCCGTTTCACCTCCCCAACCACCATGTTCAACATATACAGCTATAGCTATCTTTGGATTGTTGCGCGGGGCGAATCCAAAAAAAACAGAGTGGTCTTTGCCTCTGTTTTGGGAGGTACCGGTTTTGCCACACACGGTTATGCCTGGCAATACAGCTGCTCTTGCGGTTCCGGCTTCTACGGCTAGTTGCATGCCATCGATCACGGGATCAAAGTAGCGCTGGTCAATTCTCACCCTGTTTTTAACCCTGAATTTTTCATTGATGGGTTCAGTGGTGTTGAGGTATTTTTTGATTAAATGAGGCGCATAATAATAACCTCGATTGGCGATAACGGCAGCCAGATTTGCCATCTGTAAAGTAGAAACCTGCAACTCTCCCTGACCAATGCCAATAGAAAGCATGTAGGTAGCTTTCCAGCCATTTATTTCTCGTTTGTACAACTTGTCGTAGTATTTTGAATCTGGAATGAAACCGGCAATTTCTGCAGGGTTTTCAACTCCCAACTTGTGTCCTAATCCAAATTCTTTTAAATATGAAACCAGTGTATCCAACCCCATGCCCGGTTTTTTAAAGCCGTATTGGTTGACAAAAAGCCGCATGAGGTGGTAATAATATGAATTGCAGCTGTATTGGATGGCATTGGAAATATTGGAAATGGGTGGATGGGCGTGACATTTCTGCGCCTTGGTGGCCGAGATTTCGTATGCTCCATCGCAATAAAAGGAAGTGGTGGGTTGAACAATCCCTTTTTGCATGGCTATCAATGAAAAGACGGGCTTAAAAATAGATCCGGGGGGGTAGTTGGCTATGAGACTTCTGTCGAGAAAGGGGCGGTTAATGGTATCCGAAAGCAGGCTATCAAAAGCCACACTGCGGTTTTTGTCGAGGGCTATGCTGTTTGGGTCGTAAGAAGGTGCACTTACCATAGCCAGTATTTCACCGGTAGAGGGTTCGATGGCCACGATGGCTCCTCGTTTGTTGCGCATCAGTTCTTCACCATATTGTTGCAGTTCAAGGTCAATACCTGCCATCATATCAAAGCCCGATACCGCCATTGAATCTAATCTGCCATTGTCGAAAAGTCCGACCTGCCTACCCAAATTGTCTTTGAGCACGTAGCTGATGCCTTTTTTGCCTTTCAGTTGTTTTTCCATGCCTTTTTCGAGACCCGAAATGCCAATGTAATCACCAGGGCTGTATTCACCTCCGGAACGATTGATGATATCCCAGTTTACTTCTCCAAGGTAACCCAGCACATGGGCTGCATTGTGGTGTGGGTACGACCTGATACTTTTTAAGACCGGGTAAAAGCCTGGGAATTTGTGCAGGTGCTCATGAAATTTGGCAAAATCCTCGGGCCGTATTTTTGATAAAAAAGTAAATGGCACAGATTTGTGATAAAGCGGATTTTTCCAGTCTTTGTTGAGATTGGTGATAAAGGTTTGTTTGTCGATGCCCAGCAATTTGCAAAACGCCAGGGTATCCATATTCGGATCTACATTGCGATAGATTACATTGATGTCGTACAGTGGGGCATTGGTTACCATCAACTTTTCATTGCGATCCAGGATCATGCCCCTTGATGGGTACAACACGTTTTTGTACAAAGCTGCTTTTTTGGCTTTTTCTTTATACTTGATGTCCAGCATTTGGAGGTGGGCTGCCTTAAATAACAAAAGGGAGCAACACAACACAACAAAAATAATGATGCTGTTTTTTCTATCTGCCAGGTTGATCATCAGTACTTGGGTCTAAAGATGAGTTGCAGTAATACGATTACAACCATTGAGGTAATAAAGCTAAAGATGGTATTCATAAAAATGTGGAAAAAGTACACAAAAGAAAAGGCTTCCACACTAAAATAGAAAAAGCTATGAATCAGGAGCAGTAAGCTTGTAAAACTCATAAACCAGGCAAGTCCCATCTTTTGAACCGTTGGGTAATCATCGGCATTGTATCCTTCAAAAGGCTCCAAAAATCGGAGTATAATACTTTTTATATATGCCGTAAATACCAGTGCCGATGCATGCACTCCCGGTGAATTGTAAAAGCCGTCGATTAACATACCATATACAAATGCAATAATAAGTGTCAGCGCCCTGGGTGTCTTCATGGGTAGCATCAATACTGGCAATGGATATAATAATAAATGTATATAATCAAAAGATCCGATAGACAGATCTACTTTGCGGCAAATGACCACTTGAAACAGGAAGTAAAATACAAACCTCCAGATATTGGCGTAGATAACGGTACTATTCATTCTGGAATACTTCTGCTTCTAATTTTTTTTGTTCACCCGACAAACGATTTGAAATCACATACAAGGCGTCCCAGGCAGTTGGGTCATTGAACAATTCTACTTCTATGGTATAACTGTTGCTGCCTGGTTCAAGTACCACCGTTTTGACTTTTCCTACCTGAATGCCTTTTGGAAATATGGTGGAATAACCACTGGTAATGACGGTATCACCTACCAGAACTGTTTTATGCTTGGGTATAGACTCTAAATTAAGAATTTTGGGATTGCCCATCTTCCAGATCAGCATGCCATTGCTGTTATTTCTTTTGATCAGACAGCTGATACTGCTCTGGCTGTGTAAAATGCTCATGACAATACTGAAATTGTCGCTTACCTTTTTAATAATACCTACCAGTCCGGTTTGACTGATTACACCCATATCTGACATGAGTCCGGCCTTGGATCCCGAACAAAGCGTAATGTAATTATCTCTCAAACGGAAGTTGCTGTTGCAAATATCCACTGCAATCAATTGGTATTTTGATGAGTCAAGATCAAGTGTATCATTGTCGTGAAGACTTGAATTCAGATCGTAATCAATGAATTTTTTGATCAATCGGGCATTTTGTTTTTGTAAACTGTCATTTTCAACATCCAACCTCAAATAAGCATTGAGCTTATCAAAACGAGAATCAATAGAGCTCGAAAACAAATTGGCAGAATGCAGGAAAATGCCTTTTTGTTCCTTGTTGTAGTTGATGATGATGTAAAAGCAAATGAACTCCATTGCCAGAAACAGCAAGTGGTAGCCAAATCTCAGCAGTAATTCTATCGCATTTTTCATCTGAACCTCAAAGATAATTCATTTTTAACAGATCGAAAATAATATATCTAATTGATAATTAATAAGATACAACTCTCTACCTGCCAGCAACCAAACAAAATTCGGTAAACATTTTCCACGATTTTTGATTATGTATTAACTATAAACGACCACCATGCGACTTTCAGTTTACCGTAGATCACATTTTAATGCCGCCCATAGAATCTACAATCCCTCTTGGGATGATGCAAAAAACGAACAGGTTTTTGGCTCCTGTGCCAATCCTTATTTTCATGGCCACAACTACGAACTGGAGGTATGTGTAACCGGTGAAGTAGATGCGGAAACAGGCTATGTCTATGATCTTGGTAAACTTCAGCAAATTATCGAAGAGGAAGTGGAAGCCAGACTTGACCATAAAAACCTAAATCTTCAGGTGGATGCTTTTAAGGAATTGATTCCCACTGCTGAGCACATTTGTTATACCATTTATTCATGGTTGAGAAATAAAATAGAAAAGCAGTACGACATTAGGGTGCGACTTTGGGAAACCCCTCGAAACGTAGTAGCTTATCCCGCTGAAACTTTCTGACGGCGGGCCTTTTCAATTTCATCGATGAGTTTTTGAATGCCGCGTTGTCGTTTGTTGAGTTTGTTGTTTTTAGCCGCCCTTACTGCATTTGACAAGCCCCCAAGGTAGTATCGTGTAATCCACGGACCCACACTCAGCGTAGCATCTGCCAGGCCAATATCGGGGATAAGATCTATGTAGAGCAGACCAAATAAAACATAAAGCGCCATAGAATTGAGGCCATCTTTTATTTCTCCATTGGCCATCTGACCCGTGCCAGGTACGATGGCACTCATCCATCTGGCGGTGTTGGGATTTTTTTTGCTGTTTTTCTCGAGGTCTTTAAGAATGGCAGCTACAGCCAAAGAGTCGATGTGGGCACTGTAACTCAATTTGTCGATGTAGGATTTGCCCTTGTCGTATTGATCGGTAAAAAAGTAATTGATGGCCGTCATGAAATAAAAACGATCGAGGTCGGTCTCCAGCCTCTTTGTGATCTGGAGCACTTCTACCAAGGCCCGCTGGTATTCTTCCCGTACTAAAAATATTTTTTGTTTTTCAAACCGTACCTCATTTCTTCTGGCATCGTTGTTTGGAAGTTTAAAAAAATAAAGATCCAGGTACTTGAGTGCGTTTTCATCATCGCCATTCAATAAGAAACAACGGGCAATCTTGCCACAAACTTCCGGGTTGGTGTTGTTTTGATCCAGGTAATAAGCCCGGAGGTATTCTTTGAGGGCGGCATTGGTCTGTTGTTGCAAAAACAGCTGATCTGCATATTGCATCTCTGCCTTTTGAGCAGACAATGAAGTCAGCTGTAAACTAAAAGCCGTAATACAAATCAATATGGCGCTTACTCTGCTCATACAATTTCGACTTTTGTTTTTTATTATAACTTTTGGCCGATTTGATCGAACCGTAAATATTGCCTATGTAAAAACCAGCCGCAAAGCCGCCATAGATCCAGCCACCTGCAGATTTGATACCACCCTGAGAAAACCGGCGATAGGATTGATAGCTGGTGGCTGCTATGAAGATAAACGAAATGATGCCATCTTTCACATCTTTGGCATATACCCGGCCGGCTCCGGGCAGAAGGGCAGACAGGGTTCCCGCCAAGAAAGGACTTTTGCGTTTTTGGTTAAGCCCACTATGGATGATTTCGTAATATCCATCATCTTTTACATTCCACACTTTATAAAGGCTGTCTGATTGACGCCAGTTTTGCCTCAACACAGCCAAGTCGAGGGTCATTTTTTTGGAGGAAGCATCGGGTAAAACATCCTGGTGCTTATCAAAGACAAGTTGTGCTACCGCCGGCTGGTCATTGAGGGCCATTGACAAAACATATTCCTTAAGGATATCAGGGTTTTTTAGATCCAGTGAAGCGCCTTTCTTTTCTACCTCATCGTATTTGTTGAGTTTTCTATACGATTTGAGAAGTTGGGTGAGGTAACCCGCTTCATTGGGGAACAGGTAATGGAGTCTTTCGTATTCTTCGGCCGCAAAATCATACAATTTCTGATCGTACAAGAATCGGGCAAAGCCGGCCAGCCTGGTGCTGTCAGCCACAGGATTTTGTCCATATACGATCGAACAAATAAAGATGGTCAAAAGGGTGCCAAAGTATCTAAGCCGCATACATCACCATTTTACAGGATCCACCAGGGCCCTTTTTTTTGTATCAATTTCATATTTTTCAGGACTAAGTCCGTTGCATCTGGTCAAGCGGTCGAGGGTCATGATGCCACCTTTTATGAGGCCCTGTTGTTTCACAGCCATGATGCCATAGAGCGAACACGACGGATAAAAGGCACATCGGTTGGCGTCTTGTGATGAAAGCACTTCTTTGTACATAAAAAACAAAGCTGAAAATACTGTCTGGATTTCGTTTTGATTGCCCTGGATATGTTCTTTGAAGGTAGTGTAAGCGCCCGGCTTGTGTTTTTCAGCCGCCAGTACGCGGGCAAAACCCAGATCCTCGCTGTTTTGCGCCGAAAGACCCGTCAAAGCAAACAGCACTATACTTAACAACATGGTTATTTTCATTCCACAACTACATTGTCGAAGGTGATGGACTTGTACAACTGCTGTTCATTGCCTGAATACTGAGAAACAATTTTCATAGGTACAGGCAGGTCTTTGATGATTTGATAGTTTTCGTAAAAAGTCTTGTTGATTTCTTTCTCCTCTACGTCATAAAAGACAATGCCCATTAGCAGATTGTCTTTAACGTGGGTAATCACTTTTTTGAGGAATGTTTTGAAAGTAGAAGGCGGCTCCCATTCCATGATGAGTTCTTCATCGCTTTCCTGAACCGAGGTGATGACAAAACCCGCGGAAGAAAGACCAAAATCATTGTCTTTGTACTCCAGGATGTTTTTAAACATGATAAAGTCGTTGACCTGCCCAAGCACCTTGGTATTGACGAGCGAATCGCCTACGTACTTATGAAGGGTTGAATCCTGAATCACCCACCTTTCTTTTTGTGGAAAAGACAGAAAATATTCAGCCTTGTTTAAATGATTGTCATAGCTCACCTTACCCATCATAAGGGTAGATTTTTCAGTGCCCGTTCTTTTTTCTTTGATCGAAAAACCAGCCTGAAACAAATGATATTTTTGAGCGTGCAGGGTAGTTAGAAAACAGCAAGTCAGGATAAAAAAAGAAATTGTTCTAGTCACCAGGTTATGTTTTAAAAGCAAAGTGCAGCATATAGCTGCACTTTGCGATAGATCTTATGTAGTTATTGATTAGTACAAAGAAGCCAAAGATGCTCCTACGATACCAACGTAAACAATGAAGAACAAAGCATAAGCGATAACACAGCCCCAAAGAGCGTTCATCACTTGCTTCTTCCTTGAAGAACCTTCATCCATAGTAAGGTATACGATCAACATACCTACCCATCCAAGGCAGAATCCCCACCAGAAACCTGGTACACCTAGGGGTGTTCCGCTGGCGTTCTCAAACATTCCGTCTTCACTTGCAGAAGCAGAAAGTTGGGTCTTTTCAACCAGATTAGGATACTTGGCAACCAATTGGTCGTAAGTAAGTCCTTCTTCCTTAATGATCTTTTCGATTTGGTTCAGATCAGAAAGTTGTTGTTCAATAACTTCTTTTTTTGCCGTTAGTTTACCGGGATTAGTTGTTGTTGCAGACAAGCTGAGACATGCACCCAAAACGAAGGCCAAAAGGAAAAATCTTTTCATAATGAATAATTAAGGTTAGATAAATAAGGTTTAATGTTGCGTAAATATAGAAAATATTTATTTGCCCCACCAAATGTATTTCTCAAATTCTCACAAAATTTTACCAAACTCCCATGAGAAATTAGAATATTGTGGCACAAAACAACAAAACACAAAATAATATTTGGAATTTAATCGATAATGGTTAAATCCTCAAACATTAATTTTGTGCAACTTATTTGCCTTTTCCTCCCAAAATGTATCGAACGGTAAAGGCACCATAACCGGCACGAAATCTGGCCAGGTTAACACCCGGATAATCATATGAATCTGCAACAACAATGGTAGGTGCCCAGTCTACACTCGCATTTACCGGATAATCTTCAAAAGTATAATCCAGGCCAATAACACCTGATACTCCTAATTCGTAATATGAACTGTAACCTATGTAACCATAATTCCAGGTTGTGACAGAAGCTCCACCACCTACATACCATTTGAGGTTTTCAACCGATTTGACAGGGCTGTGGATCTCATAGTAGGCACCTGCAGCCAGACCACCCCATCTGATACCACCAAAGATATCTACCGCTGCTTTTTTGTTTAAAAATGTTTTGTAAGAAGCAATCAAACCATAGCCCAATTTGGCCCCGATGGCAGATTTGTAATCCTGCGCTCCTGCACTACCTAAAAATGCAACCACAAACAATGCAGTTACCAGTGTTTTTAAAGTTTTCATGTAAACAATCTATTTTAGTATTAAATAATTTTGGACAAACAAATATATAAAACTATTAAAGGTCAATGTTAAGCAAATATCTCATTTATGAGTGTAACGTATAAAAGTAATACTTCAAGCGTATAATTTTTACATCGAAAGAAAGGTTAAGGCTTCTGCATAACCTTCTAGCCCCTTGCCCATGATGGTACGAACGCAGCAGGCTGAAAGGTAGGAATGGTGCCGGAAACTTTCCCTTTCCAAGATGTTGCTGATGTGAACTTCAACCACAGGACTCTTTATGGATGCTACTGCATCTGCCAACGCTATCGAGGTATGGGTATATCCGCCTGCATTTAAAATTATACCTTCAACCGTAAAACCAAATTCGTGCAACCAGTCGATGAGATCTCCCTCATGATTGCTTTGACGGTAAATAAGCTCATGCTCTGAAAACCGGTTTTGCAATTGGGGCAGCCATTCATCAAAGCTAAGGGTGCCGTAAATCTCGACTTGCCTTTTACCCAATAAGTTAAGGTTGGGTCCGTTGATGATTACGTATACAGCCATTGGTCAATTGGCAAATTCAGACATAAATTTAATGCGTACCAGGCTAAGCTCTTCTATGGTAATGTCTTCTTCTTTTAAAGCTTTGTAAGCTTCCATCAGTGAATCAGATTCTGCCTCCTGGTAGTATTCGTAAATTTCGTCTATGATCTCCTGATCGATTTCTTCTTCGATGTAATAATCGAGATCCAGTTTGGTACCTCCATCAACAATCATATTGAGTTCTTCGAGCAATTCTTCCATGGTCTTGCCTACATTTCGTGCTATATCTTCCAAAGGCATTTTTTTATCAATGCCCTGGATGATGGTCACCTTGTCTTTGCTCTTATTGGCAACCTGACGAATTAAAATTTCATCAGGTCGGTCAATTTCATTGTCTTCAACGTACTTCTGGATCAGGGCAATAAAGGGTTTGCCATACTTGGCTGCTTTTCCCTGATTGATGCCCGTAATTTTGAGCATATCTTCATGGCAGACAGGATAGAAGGTAGCCATTTCCTGAAGTGATGGCTCCTGGAAAATAATCCAGGGCTGTACACCGATTTTTTTGGCTTCTTTTTTCCGCAACTCTACCAACATGTTCATAAGGGTTTCATCAAGTACGGTTCCGCCGCCTTCGCCCACTGCAATGTCGTCTCCCTCTGCATCACTGAAGTCGCGATTCAATGGAATGGTAATCGACCAGGGCTTGTTGATGAATTCATGGCCCAGTTCCGTAACCCTCAAAAGTCCGTACAATTCAATGTCTTTTTCAATGAGATTGTTGAGAATGCCATGACGTATGATAGAGTGCCAATACAAGTCTTCCTGCTTGCTGCCACAACCAAACATGGGCAATTTGTCGAACCGGAAATCTTTCATCTCCTTGGTTGCCTTGCCGGTGATAAACTCTACTACGGTTTTAATCAAAAACTTTTCGTTGATTTCCAAAATGGCTTTGATGGTCATGACCATATCCTGATTGACTTCTACCTTGTCTTTGGGGTGCCTGCAGTTGTCGCACATTTTATCGCATTTGGACTCCTCATACGGTTCACCAAAGTAGTGGAGCAGAAATTTTCTCCTGCAGGCACTTGTTTCGGAGTAAGCGATGATTTCATCCATAAGCTGTGCTCCCAACTCTCTCTCTGAGACAGGCTTATCTCTGAGGAATTTTTCGAGTTTGAGGATGTCTTTGTAGGAATAAAAAGCAAGGCACTTGCCCTCGAGACCGTCGCGCCCGCCTCTACCGGTTTCCTGGTAGTAGTTTTCAATGCTTTTGGGTATGTCATAGTGAATCACAAAGCGTACATCGGGCTTATCGATGCCCATACCAAAAGCAATGGTGGCAACAATGACCTCAATTTCTTCCATTAAAAAATCGTCCTGTACCTTGGTCCGCACCTTGGCATCCAGGCCCGCATGATAAGGAGACGCTTTGATGCCGTTGACCTGCAGGATCTTGGCCAATTCTTCGGTGGTCTTGCGGGCTTGCACATATATAATACCCGATTTGCCGGGCATAGACTTAACAAATTGAACGATCTCCCTAACCGTTTGGTCTCTGTTGGTTTTGGGACGGATTTCGTAAAAAAGGTTGTCGCGGTTGAAAGAAGAAATGAAAACATTTACATCTCTCATGTTGAGGTTTTTGACAATGTCTGTCTGTACCTTGGGTGTAGCAGTGGCGGTGAGGGCTACCAGCGGAATATCGGTGCCGATGGCACTGATCATGTTTCTAATCCTTCGGTATTCGGGGCGGAAATCGTGACCCCACTCTGAAATACAGTGTGCCTCGTCAATGGCGACAAAAGACACATTGGTTTGTTGGAAAAATTCTATGTTTTCATCTTTGGTGAGCGTTTCCGGCGCCACAAACAGCATCTTGGTAGTGCCATTGGTAATTCCTTCCTTGACCTCACGCATTTGGGTTCGGGTGAGGGATGAATTGAGGAATGAAGCCAGTTCATCGCTTTGTGAATAACCCCGAATGCTATCGACCTGATTTTTCATCAGGGCAATAAGTGGTGATATGATCAGGGCCGTACCCGGAAGTAAGAGTGCCGGCAATTGATAACAAAGCGACTTTCCACCTCCGGTTGGCATGATCACAAAAGTATCTTTGCCCGACATGACACTTTCAATGATTGCTTTTTGCTCTCCTTTAAAAGTGTCAAAGCCAAAGTACTCTTTTAGTGATTTTTCGAGGCTATGCATCTTTTTATATGTAATTAAATAACAGCTTTTATTGAAGGGAAACCGACCCCAAAAAGGGTCGTTTTTACCTGAACTTGTACAGCAATTTTACAAATGCCGTCTAAAGTTATCAAAAATTTTATGCAAACCCGCAAATAAAATAATGAATTTTTATTTTAGTAATCGATCTTACGCTGCCTATCTTTGGCCGGTCTGTTGAGAATTACGAATAAAATTCATTGATACAGGCACCTAAAACACTAAAATACCGCCAACAATTGGAAGCACAGATTTTAAATAGCATCCATACAACTTTGCAGATTGAGGCCCAAACTTTGGCAGCCCTCCAACAAAGCATAGGTGCTGATCATGTGGAAGCAGTCAACACCCTTTTCGCCTGTGAAGGCAAAATTGTGGTTACGGGCATAGGCAAAAGTGCCATCATTGGTCAAAAGATGGTAGCCACTTTTAATTCTACAGGAAGTAAGGCTGTATTTATGCACGCTGCCGATGCCGTTCACGGTGATCTTGGCCAAATTGATAAACACGATGTAGTCATCTGTCTTTCCAAAAGTGGAGAAACGGCAGAACTCAAGGTACTGCTGCCCATTTTAAAAGCAATGGGCAATACCACCATTGCCATGGTTTCCAACGCTTCTTCTTTTTTAGCCAACCAATGCGACCTCTGCCTGCTGTTGCCCGTTGAAAAAGAAGCAGACCCCAACAACCTGGCACCTACAGCCAGCACCATAGTCCAACTGGCCATGGGTGATGCCCTGGCCATGGCCCTGCTCCACCTCAAAGGATTTAGTTCCAAAGATTTTGCGCTTTTACACCCGGGGGGCAACCTCGGCAAGATCCTCTATACGACAGTAGCAGATCTGGCATATAAAAACGCTCAACCTTTTGTAAGCCCTGAGGCTGTAATCAAAGATGTCATCCTCACCATCTCTTCGGGTCGCCTCGGAGCCACCGCGGTGACCGATGACAACAGGCAGCTTTTGGGCATTATCACCGATGGCGATTTGAGGCGAATGCTTATGAACCAAAACTTCAATGAAGAGATTAGGGCGCAACAAATCATGAGTCCGGCTCCAAAGACCATTTCAAGTGAAGCACTGGCGGTAGAAGCTTTGGAACAAATGAGGGCTCAATCCATTTCCCAGCTGCTGGTAGAAGATAATGGTAAGTATGCAGGCATCATCCACATGCACGACCTCATCAGAGAAGGTTTTGTGTAAAACACCTGTAAGGATGGAATATAATTTTGTGCGAATTGTATTTTCATAGATAAATTTTGTTGAGCATCAATTATTATAGAGACTTCCAAATTTAATGTGGTCATTGTTTTTTTTACCAGCTTTTGGCGCAATTTAAGGGGACAGAAGTAAAAAAATAGGACTAAAAAGGCGCCACCCGGCTGTATGTAATTAATAATCAGCGAGGTGATACATAGAATATATTATAGTGAACTGGGTGTTTTTCAAAATTTTATGTTTTAAAAATTCAAGTTTGGGTTAATTACTATATTTTTAGACCGAAATTCAAAACTAATTATGAGCACAGCAACAACACAAAGTTCACGTCACCCCAAAGGTTTATGGGTACTGTTTGGTACCGAAATGTGGGAGCGTTTCAATTTTTACGGAATGCGCACATTGTTGACGCTATTCATTGTTCATGCACTGATGATGAGTGAAGAGCAGTCTTCACTTATTTATGGTGGCTTTTTAGGTTTATGTTACCTGACACCCATGTTGGGCGGTTTTATTTCAGACCGATTCCTCGGCAACAGAAACTGTATTCTTATCGGAGGACTTTTAATGGCGACAGGTCAATTCCTTTTATTTACAAGTGCAACTACATTTGGCGTAAATCTTGAATTAGCAAAAACACTTTTGTATGTTGCTTTAGGTGTATTGATATTTGGAAATGGATTTTTCAAACCCAATATTTCCAGTATGGTCACCAACCTATATCCAAAGGAAGAAAAGAGCAAACTGGATACAGCCTTCACCATATTTTATATGGGTATCAATGTGGGCGCATTTTTAGGCCAATTCATCTGTCCGGCATTGGGAGATGTAGTTGATGCAAATGGCACCAGGGATGTATTTGCTTTCAAATGGGGCTTTTTTGCGGCAGGTGTTGCGATGCTGATTGGCACACTTACTTTTTATTTGTTGAAAGATAAATATGTGGTTACTCCGGAAGGAAGGCCATTGGGTGGTTTACCAAAACACAATATAGCTTCCGACTACGAAGAAGGAGAGTCACAAAAAGCTGTTTTTTCAAGCAAATCCCTAATGTTGGCTGTTATCGCATTCATTGGTTTGGCACTGACGTTTTATTTTGTTATTGGACAAAACATCGTTTATTCAGCAATTTATGCCAGTGGACTAACTTTGGCGGGCTTGATTTTGACGGACTCTTCTTTATCAAAAGTTGAAATGGACAGGATCCTGGTGATCTACATTGTTTCCTTTTTTGTAATCTTCTTTTGGGCTGCATTTGAGCAGGCGGGTTCTTCATTGACTTTTATTGCTAATAATCAGACTGACAGAAATTTCTTTGGCTGGAACATGCCTCCGTCAATGGTTCAGATCTTCAATGGCATATTTGTGGTCATGCTGGCCATACCATTCAGCATGCTTTGGGATAAATTAAGGGCAAATGGTAAAGAACCCATTTCACCTGTGAAACAAGCCATAGGACTTGCCACCATTGCCTTAGCCTATTTTATCATTGCCAATAATGTAAAAGATCTGGGCACTACTGGATTATTGGGTATAAAGTGGCTAATTTTGTTGTATTTGCTGCAAACGATAGGTGAGCTTTGTTTGTCTCCAATCGGACTTTCTTTGGTTGGTAAGCTGGCACCTAAGAGGTTTACTTCTTTGCTTTATGGTGTATTTTTCTTGTCCAATGCGTCGGGATATGCATTGGCAGGTACGTTAGGCTCAATTTTGCCCGCTACCGGAGACAAATTTAAAACAGCGAACGATATGGGCATTGATCTGCAAGCGATACTGGATAAAAAGATAACACCCACTCCTGAGCAATTGCAAATGTTGGCAGACAAAAACATCATGGATCACTATCCTGTTTTTGCTGGATTTCAAATCACCAACCTATATGAGTTCTTTATGGTGTTTGTAGTGCTTTGTGGCATTGCGGCAGTGATATTATTCTCCCTGAGTCCTGTGCTTAAACGCATGATGCACGGGGTAAAATAAACTTTGATACAAACCAATAACTGACATGTCAAACCAAGCTACTTCCGGGTCTTCGCAGGGATCGGGCAATGATTTCTTTTCCCAAAAAGTATTGGGTCACCCCGCCGGCCTCTTTGTCTTGTTTTTTACAGAAATGTGGGAACGCTTCTCCTACTACGGCATGCGTTCGCTGTTGGTCTTGTTTCTCACCTCCTCCTTAGTTGACGGGGGCTGGGCATGGGAGCGAAAAACAGCGCTGGCTCTGTATGGCACTTATACTTCTATGGTTTACCTCACACCCATCATTGGGGGCTTTGTAGCCGATCGTTACCTGGGCTCGCGCAAGACGGTATTGCTGGGTGCTTTTATCATGGCCCTGGGTCATGCCTCTATGGCTTTAGAGACACCTGCTTTTTTGTACATAGGTCTGCTATGCCTGATTTTTGGCAATGGTTTCTTTAAACCCAATATGACCTCTATCGTTTCTCAATTGTACAAAGACCACGCTGAGAAAAAAGATGCTGCGTATACGATCTTTTATATGGGTGTCAACTCTGGTGCCTTCCTGGGTATGATGCTTTGTGGTTACATTGGTGAAAAAGTAGACTGGAGTTTTGGCTTTGGCCTCGCAGGCATCTTTATGTTTTTGGGTCTGATCATGTTTTATTTTTTCCAGGGTATCTTTGGAGAAGTAGGTCTCAAACCATTGGTAGCAAATAAATCAACTACTGAAAACGCATCTGCACAGACAGATGGCGACAAGAGAAATCCATTTCTCACCATCGATATTGTACTTATCATATTGGCCGCAATCATAGCCCTCGTATGGGTGATCAACGACCCAATGTCGAAAATATACGATTACAATATATTTGGCAACTCCACTACAGCAGATTACGTCATGCTCGGGGGTGTATTGATTTTTGTTTTCATCATTTTTTCCAGGCTGGTGCGTTACAGTGAAATCACGCGCGATAAACTGATTGCACTTTGTATGATTGCCTTTTTTTACATGCTTTTTTGGGCCTCATTCGAGCAGGCGGGAGGTTCCATGAGCATCTTTGCCAAAGACTATGTTGACCGAAGTCTCACCGGAGGCTTTGCCACTACGTTCAAAGTCATCAACACCCTGCTTACGGTTGTACCCCTGGCCATTATCAGCTGGGTGCTTTCAAGGCTCACAAGGGTTACCTTTGGAAAATACAGTGTGGCCAATATTGTGCTGATCTCAAGTTTTGTCATCATCTGGGGCATCGTAATTTGGATGCTCAACAGAGAATTCAACAACGAAGGTACAGAAGTACAGGCATCATGGTTTCAGATATTAAATTCTTTCTTTATCATCACCCTGGCGCCGATGTTTACCAAGCTTTGGGAAAGCAAATACAATCCACCGGTAGCCTTTAAGTATGCGATGGGACTCAGCTTCCTGGGCATAGGCTTTTATGCTCTATCCTATGGTTCAGCTGCTATTCCTGCCGGAGCTCAAACCGCAGCAGTGAGCATGATCTGGCTGGTTATAGCCTATCTCTTCCACACCATGGGAGAACTGTGCATATCACCTGTTGGGCTCAGCAACGTAAGCAAATTGGCACCAGCCCGTATGATATCTATAATGTTTGGGGTATGGTACTTATCCATCGCCATCGGCAATAAAATAGCCGGTAAACTTGGTGGTGAAATGGATGCCATCTCGCAAGAACACGGCATGGCCAACTTCTTTCTGATATTTACGGTTACACCACTTGCCGCTGCCATTTTGGTTGCAGCACTCCATCCTATATTTAAAAAACTGATGCATGGCGTCCAATAACGATACACCAGCAACCGATACCTCCCTACAGGAAATTCGAAATTTCAAAGGTCAGTACCCGAAACAACTCTGGTATTTGTTTTTCTCTGAAATGTGGGAACGTTTCTGTTTCTATGGAATGAGGGGCATGCTTGTTATTTTTATGGTCAACCAACTCATGCTGGATGCCACCCAGGCCAACCTGCAATACGGCGCCACCCAGGCCTTTGTATATGCATTTACTTTCATCGGGGGCTTGTTTGCCGATAAGATATTGGGCTACCGCAAATCGCTATATTGGGGTGGCTTGCTCATGATTGCGGGTAGCCTGATCCTGGCCATTGACCCTGTGCGTTTTTTCTTTTTTGGCATTAGTTTTACCATTGTGGGTACCGGCTTTTTCAAGCCCAACATTTCTACCATGGTAGGCACACTCTATCACGATGGAGACACCAGACGGGATGCCGGTTTTTCTTTGTTTTATGCGGGTATTAACCTGGGCGCCCTCATTGGTGGCTACTTATGTGTGGCGGTTGGTAAGGGTGAAATGCTTACCTCGTTGGTACCCTCACACCTTACATGGCATGTGGCCTTTGGTTTTGCGGCATTGGTGATGATCATCAGCCTGCTAACCTTTACCTTTACCCAAAAAAGTATGGGCAACATAGGTTTGTCACCCTTGCTACACCTTGATGCCGGTAAGCGAAGAAATATTGAATTGGCCACCTATCTTGGTTCACTGGTCATCATACCACTGATCATGACCATGGTAGCCAAAACAGAATATACGGATATATTCATGTATACCATTGGTCCGGCTACCCTGGTTTACCTGGCTTATGAAATGCGTAACTTTACCGTAGCTGAAAGAAAAAAATTGGTTGCGGCCATGGTTTTTATCTTTTTTTCCATTGTGTTTTGGGCTTTCTTCGAACAAAGTGGGGGCTCACTCAGCTTGTTTGCTGAAAAAAATCTGGATAAAAATCTGGTGGGCATCACCCTCGACCCCAATGGTGTCAACAACTCCGCCAATTCTCTTTTTGTAATCTTGTTTGCAGCCCTGCTAGGCATGGTTTGGCTTGCGCTGGCAAAAAAGGGCTGGGAGCCCAATACGCTGGTAAAGTTTGGCCTTGGCTTTTTGTTTTTGGCTGCCGGCTTTTATGTATTTTATACCACCCAGTTTTTTGCCAATGATCAGGGCGTAACTTCCTTAAATGTATTTACGCTTGGCTGGCTGGTCATCACCTTTGGTGAGCTGTGCTTGTCGCCCATAGGCATGTCTATAATGACCAAACTATCACCCGTCAAACTGCAGGCCATCATGATGGGTATGTGGTTTCTGGCCAGCGCCTACGGACAATATTTTGCAGGCATCCTGGGCGCCAATATTGCCGAAGCTTCTGCCAATGCATCTAACCTCGAGCAGTTGATCACCTACACCAATGGATATAAACAGCTGGCACTGTATGCACTCATTGCAGGACTGGTACTGCTGGCCATTTCTCCGTTGGTAAGGAAACTTATGCAGGAAGTCAAATAACCATTACCAGCTTCTTTTGTAACTGATTACGGGCAAAAGTCCAAGTTGATATTCAATATAAGGACCTGTGGGCCCGTATCTGGCAAAACCTTCATTTTGACGGTTGGTAACGTTTTGAATATCAAGTGAAATCATCGATTTTTTTCTTGTGTAATTAATCCTTGCGTCCCATCTAAGATAGGGAGCAAATTGATTTTGAGGTGCAAGATTGTATTGTTGTGTTGCCGGGTAGGGCATGGCAGTATAATAAAATTGCCCACCCCGGTAATGGAAAGACACAGACAGTGAAAGTTGCCCATGTCCCAGTTTTATGGTCTTACCAACATTGGCATTGCCCATCCATCCAAAATCATTTTCGGCGTGATTCCAATTTGTGGATCCACTGTTTTTGTACAAAGTGTTCAACCAACTGTGGTTAACATTTAGCCACCAGTTTTTACCGGCATCGAGCTCTGCCATGAAACTTACACCCTGGGATTTTCCCCGACCCGTGCTGCTGATCTTGCCATCAAACGAGAGATCGTATGCCAGAAGAAAATTGTATTCTGCCGTATCGGCGGGCAATCGGGAAATGTCGTGGTAAAAGCCACTAACGGTCGTTTTAAGATACCGCGTTGTGATTTTATAATCCAGCATATAATTCATGCCAACAATCGAATGAAGGGCATAAGCCTGATTGAGCAGCACCCCTCCGACGTTTCTTGAAAGGGATGCAGAAACAGTGTGTGGTCCCTGGTAGTACTCCAAAGTTAAGGCAGGAAGCACGTTTAATTGGCGTTGGTACATTAAGGCCAATTCTGTTTTGAGTTTAAGATGTTGACCCAGGCTTATATTTTTGAAGACATTCAGTTGAGTGCTATACAGCTCATCAGCAACACTGCGAGCTGCGTTTGTATCAATGGTTTTGTCGTATTGCAGTTGGTCATACATCCATCTTGCTTCCAGCTGCCAGTTGCCGGGAGTTGTAAGCTTTGCCATGGCCGTATATTTCTGGTGGGAAAGCCCAAAGGTTTCGGCTACATCAACGGTGGTATCATCTTCAAGTACAATTTCGCCATCGGCTTTGCGATCATCACTCCGTTTTGAATAGGCAACGCCCACGTTGAGTTCGTGTCCTGTCAGGTATTGGTAACCGGCCAGCCACTGCGCGGTGATGTTTTTGGAATGGTAGTAAATGTTTTGACCGTCTTTGTACGTGAGCAAGGGTTTGGGCTGGGCATTGTGTTTGTTGGTACTGCTGCCGTATGCAAAAAAGAAGGAGGTATTGAAGTTTTTATTTTTGGCAGAATAGCCTGCCACCCAATCATCAAAACGAATGGCTTCATTGCCGAAAGAAACGCCCAAATCTTCCAGCAAGCCGGTAAATGAATACCGGTAATTGGCAAAGACGTGGCTGTTGTTTTGCCACTTTTTGTGGAGGCCTGCTTCAAGGCCCAGGACACTAAGTTGAAGGTAATTTTGCCTTTTGGTCGAGGTTTGAAGATCAGCTATACCTGCCAGAGACCACGATCGTTTGCTCGTAAAGGAGGGGGCTACAAATTCAAAACCATCCAGGACATTGCCGCTGTACATATTGACCCCACCTGCCGAAGGGCTGGATAGATCGCTTAAGGTACCGGCATTGCTGAGGTGGTTGGGGTTGACGATGTCCAGTCCATTAAGTCTCCATTGCGTCATGTGGGCAGGCAGTCCGTGGTAAACGACACCATTGGCCTGATCGTTGGCAATGGCAATGCCCGGAAAATGAATCAAAATCCTGGAAGGATCGTCAAATCCGCCTGGCAATCGTTTGAAATCGCGGTTGCTGAGTTTGACCCGATCTGTAGTTATGCTTTTTGGGGCAATAAAAACCACCGTATCGCCGGCTATTTGCCAAAGGGTGTCGGTTTGGGCTTGTCCTGTTACAGCAATAATCAACCAGAAGGCAAAGCCCATAAGCCAACGCTTTGGTGTAGAGTTTAAATTCAATATGATAAGTTGAAGCGGTACATCAAATGGAGCCCAAATCTATCAAATTTGTTCCTTCTACCAAATGTCGGATTTCATGATCCTGGTCCTGGATGTGGTGGATGAGCAACTTACATGCTGACTTACCGATCTGAAAACCTGAATGAAAGATGTGGCTGATGGGGGGAAATAAAAAGTTGGGCGAAGTACCATCGCTGATGCCAATGACGCTCAATTCCTGGGGCACTTTGAGACCCATCTTCAAAAAATGATTGAGGCCATGCACCAGCAGTTCATCGGTCATAAAAAAGATGCCATCGGGTAGATACTCCCGGGTTTTGGCCTCCAGCAGCCTGTTGATTTGCTGAATGTGGTTGACTATAAGGTAGGGCTCCGGATCTACAGGCAGTCCTGCGTCTGATAAGGCTTGTTGGAAGCCAAAAAAGCGATCTTTGGTGATGGATAAGTTTTCATGGCCAAAGACACCCAAAATCTTCTTTCTTGATTTCTGGATCAGTGTCGTGGTAGCAGTATAAGCTGCAGCAAAGCCATCGATGGTAACGGTGGGATAGTCAGTACTGGTGAGCACTTTGTCGAGCAATACAACCGGAATCTGGCTGTCTTTCAGGATTTGCAGGTGGTTGAGGTCTGAGGTATTGTCGCTGAGCGAAATGAGCACCCCTTCAACCACCCAGCTGAGGCAGTATTTGATGATTTCGGCTTCTGCTTCGAACTGGTTGCCGGATTGAAAGATAATGACTTTGTAACCCTGTTCGTCGGCGTAGTGTTGGATGCCTTTGATGAGGTCGGGTACAAAGAAACGATTGAACTCGGGCAGGATGAGTGCAATCATGCGGGTGTTCTTTTTTCGAAAGAAGCGGGCGTGCAAATTGGGCAGATAGTTGAATTTATGGGCGACTTCGCGGACGCGATTTTTGGTCTCCTCGCTAATATCGGGATGATCCGATAAGGCCCTTGAAACGGTGGATACGGAAATGGACAACATTTTGGCGATATCCACGATGGTAATTTTGTTCATAGCTCAAATTTAACATTTTATTTTATTAACAACAAACGTTTGCACAAACGTTTGCATTTATTTTTAATTTGTTAACGTTTAAATAATACCTATCATTGCTATCCAATAAGGGGGATAGGAAATACCACAAAAACAAGGTTGATAAAAAATAATTAATATGTAAAACGTCCAGGAAGCGAATATTAATTTTTTAACGTTATGTTAAAATAGTTTTCCGGCCGACATTATAATTCCGAAAGTTCTGAAAGACAAAGTATTACGAAGAGCATAACCAACACGTAGGTGTTTTATGAATAAACTTCTAATTAATTAAATCAAAATCGTCAAAGCCACATGAAGAGAACATTAACAAAATTTATGTTTCTTTTGGTATTTGCCCTGGGAGTTTCCTTTACCTATGCGCAGCGTACGGTATCAGGAAAAGTGACAGATGGCAAGACCGGTGACCCCCTAATCGGGGCCAACATTTTGGTAAAGGGGACCAGTACCGGAACCATTACCGACCTCGATGGTATGTATTCAATCAGCGCTGCTGAAGGATCGACCCTCGTTTTTTCTTATACGGGATACGCCAACCAGGAAGTGGTTGTAGGTTCCTCTACAACTGTCGACATAGCCCTTGAGGAAGGATCTGTGTTGGATGAGGTTGTAATTGTAGGATACGGTTCACAGAAGAAAAGAGATGTGACCGGCTCCGTTGCCTCATTGAAAGAAAAGGATTTCAATCAGGGTATCGTTACATCAGCAGACCAGTTGTTGCAAAACAGGGTTGCGGGTGTTAACATCATCAACAACAGTGGTCAGCCAGGTGGTCAGGCAACTGTGAAAATCAGGGGTAACAACTCCATTCGTGCAGGCGCAAGCCCACTCTATGTTATTGATGGAGTGCCATTGGATGGTCGTACCGCCAAAGCAGGTTTGTTGGCTACAGATATTGGTTCTATTGCCAATTCCAACCCTTTAAACTTTATCAACCCATCAGACATTGCCAACATCGATGTATTGAAGGATGCATCTTCAGCTGCGATCTATGGATCAAGGGCTTCCAATGGTGTAATCCTCATTACAACCAAAAAAGCAAAGTCAGGTGCACCTAAAGTTGACTTTGGTGTAAGTTTGGGTACCAGCTCTGTATTGAAAAAGTATGATGTGCTTACAGCAGATGAGTACAGATCAGCATTGAGCAAGTATGGTTTGACTTCTGGTGATGGTAAAGGCAGTGTAGATGCTTTTGATCAGATTACCAGAAGCGGTACAACCCAAAACTACAATTTGTCAATCGGAGGTGGTTCAGAAACAGCTACCTACAGATTCTCAGGTGGATATCAGGACATTCAAGGTATCATAAAAGATTCAGGATTAAAGAGATATACTGCATCTTTCAACTCCAATTTCAAAGTATTGGATGGTAAATTGGGTTTGGATGCGATGTTGATCGCCAGCCAAACTGTGGAAGATATTGCGCCTATTTCTACCAATGCCGGCTTTACTGGTAACCTTGTAGCCCAGGCTTTGCAATGGAACCCAACCGTTCCACTGAGAGCTTCCAATGGTGACTTCACCACTTCAAAGAACAACCCATTGGTTGGTGCAACTACCATCAACCCATTGAATCTTTTGGATGGTCACTTTGAAAAAGCGAAAACCACAACTACTTTGGCCAACATTTCTCCTTACTGGAACATCACCGATAACCTTACTTACCGTTATAGATTGGGTATCAATTATGGTCTTGGCAACACACGTGGTGCCATTTCTGGTAATGTCAACGTACAGGGAATTGAAGGTTTGGGTTGGGCTGGTATGGCCAACAACGAATTGTTGTCAACCATCCAATCACATACTTTGAATTTCAACAAAAACATGTCTGATGATCTCAGATTGGAAGCAATTGTGGGTTACGAATACCAAAAATTTGACTTCAAAGGTTACGCCTTAGCAGGTCGTGGCTTTGCGGTATTGGATTTTGACAATACAAATGCTATTCAAAACTCTAGCAATGCCAACAAACGTTTCATCTCATTTGCTGATCCAATCAGCGAATTGCAGTCATATTTTGGTAGAGCAACTTTGGGATACAAAGGCAAGTATAACCTTACTGCTACTTTGAGAGCTGACGGTTCATCAAAATTTGGTGCCAACAACAAATATGGTATCTTCCCATCTTTTGGTGCTTCCTGGAACATCAAATCAGAAGATTTCCTTGCTGACAACGACAACATCAGTGATCTGAAATTGCGTTTGGGCTGGGGTAAAACCGGTAACCAGGAATTCCCTGCAGGATCTGCACAGGAAAGATATCAGCTTACTGAAAATGGTGGTACTTTGTTGGAAAACGTTGCCAATCCTAACTTGAAATGGGAATCATCATCAACACTCAATGTGGGAATCGACTTCGGTCTGGTTAACAATGTATTGACAGGTAGCATCGATTACTATAGCAGAGTAACCAACGATCTTTTGTTGGACCCATCTGTATCAGAGCCAGGTCCTGCTGTAAGAGCTTGGAAAAACATCAATGGTGAAGTAGTAAACAGCGGTGTTGAAATCGGCTTGAATGCTCAGATCATCAACAAGCAAAACTTTGGCTGGTTCCTCGGAGGTAACGTTTCATTCCTCAACAACGAATTCAGAAATTACTCTGGTCCTCCAATCCTTACAGGAGATTTGTTTGGACAAGGTTCATCAGGAGCTTATGTTCAGGAAATGAAGAATGGCTATCCTTTGAATACCTTCTTTGTGAGAGAATACCTGGGTCTGGATGAAACAGGAAACAGCAAGTACACCAAAGACGGTGATGTAACAGTAGCAGCTGGTGATCCAAATGCCAACATCATTTTGGGTATTTCTACCGGTATAGAAGCTGGCAAGTTGAATTTCAGCATGAACTGGAACGGAGCTTTTGGCCACCAGTTGTACAACAACACAGCCATGTCTGTATTGCCAATTGGTAACCTTGGTAGCAGAAACCTTGATGCCAACTTGTTGGAAGGAAGCATCAAAGAAAGCATTGCCAACCCAATCACCTCTTCTTCAAGATACATTGAAGATGGTGACTTTGTAAAATTGGCTAACGCTACTTTGTCATACAACATCGGTAAAGTTTCAAAACTTTCAAACGTAAGGTTGTCACTTACTGGCCAAAACCTTTTGGTGATCACCAACTACAGTGGCTTTGACCCTGAAGTAAATACAGTAAACCTGAGGAATGGTGTTCCTTCATCTGGAATTGAATACATCCCATATCCTTCAGCAAAATCATTTATTTTTGGACTTAATGTTTCATTCTAAAAAAATCATATCATCATGAAATACAAAATAATCTTATTGTTGATGGTTGCTTTCAGCTTTCAGAATTGTACAGATCTGAAAGAAGAGCTGAGGGAAGACCTGACAAAAGATCAGGCATCAAAACTTGTGAAAGTAGATGCGCTGTTGCAAGCAGCATACGATGGGATGAAGAATCCATACCAGGATCAATCCCGTTTCTGGGCAGCTCAGGAGCACACCACCGATGCAGCAATGGGCCCAACCAGAGGACCAGACTGGGACGACAACGGAATCTGGAGATCACTGCACGCCCATACATGGACAGCAGACCACTCCTTCCTGACCAGCACTTTCAGTGAGTTGTTGCAGGTAGTTTACACCACAACCAACTTACTTCAATTTAATCCTACGGCACAGCAAGCTGCAGAAGCTCGTTATTTGAGGTCTTTTGTAATGCTTTCTGTATTGGATGGCTGGGGCCAGGTACCTTTCAGAGATGCTGGTTCTTCTTTGTTGGAAGATGCTCAGGTTCTGGGTCCACAGGAGGTAGTTGACTTTGTGGTTTCAGAAATGGATGCCATCATCAATGACTTACCTGCTGCACCTACCAATCGTGCCAACAAAGACGCAGCACGCGTTTTGAAAATGAAGGCATTGCTCAACAAAGGTGCATACCTCAACAGAGAGGCTCCAACTTTTAATGCTGCTGATATGAATGCAGTGGCTTCTATTGCAGATCAAATCATCGGCTCTGGCAAATACCAGTTGTCTGACAACTACTTTGAAAACTTTGCACCAAACAACGATGCCATTGGTAAAGAAAATATCTGGACCGGTGAAAACGTAGGTGGAGTTTCTTCAGGCAACGTAAGGTCAAGATGGTTCTGCACCTTGCACTACAACCAAAATCCATCAGGATGGAACGGTTTCACCACTTTGGGAGATTTCTACATGTCATTCGAAGATGGAGATATCAGGAAAAAAAGTTCTTACACCGGTATGACCGATGTATCTGGTATCAACGCAGGCTTCCTTGTTGGACAACAGTTCAATGAAAAGGGAGAGGCTTTGAAAGACAGAAAGGGCAACCCACTATCATTTACCAAAGAGGTAGCCATCAAAGAATCAGGAGACAATCTTGAAGTAACCGGTATCAGGGTTATCAAATACCCAATCGACTACAAGAGTGGAGACAATGTTGACAATGACTATGTCTACTACAGATATTCTGACGTATTGTTGATGAAAGCAGAAGCCCTGCTTCGCACCGGCAATGCAGCAGGAGCATTGGATATTGTAAACCAGATCAGAACAAAAAGAGGTGCTTCTCCGCTTGCTGCTCTAACAACTGATAACTTATTAGCAGAAAGAGGAAGAGAATTGTACTGGGAAGGTCACAGGAGAACTGACCTTATCCGTTTTGGCAAATTCTTGAATGCCTGGGAAGAGAAAGCTGCTTCAGGCAAAGAGAGACTTTTGTTCCCAATTCCAACACAATCTCTCGCTTCAAATCCAAATTTGAAGCAGAATCCTGGCTATTAATGGTTAAAAATCCTAATTTTACGGGGGAGCATTTTGCTCCCCTTTTTTGTTTAAAATCTACACATTGAGACCGCTTTTATTTCTCATTATCGCCATTGCGCTGGCATCCTGCTCAGGCCCCACTCCAAAAAATTCTACCACCTTGTTTACCCTGCTCGATGCCAAACAAACAGGCATTGACTTTGCCAATCCGGTGGAGAATACAGAAAAATTCAACATCTTTAGCTACCGAAACTTTTACAACGGCGGTGGTGTGGCCATTGGTGACATCAACAACGATGGCCTGGCAGATGTATTTATGACGGCCAACATGGCAGCAAACCATCTCTACCTCAACAAGGGCAATTTGCAATTTGAAGACATTTCAAAAAAAGCCCTGGGCACCGGCCCCAACCATTGGAGCACTGGGGTTGTCATGGTTGACATCAACAATGATGGCTGGCTTGACATTTATGTGTGCAATGCAGGTTATCAGTCTGGTGTAGAAACCGCCAATCAACTTTACATCAACAACAAAGACCTCACATTTACAGAGAAAGCAGCTGAGTATGGCCTCGACGATAGAGGGTATACCACCCACGCTGCATTTTTTGATTACGATAGGGATGGCGACCTCGATGCCTACATCCTCAACAACAGCTTTATTCCCGTCAATACCCTTAACTATTCCAATAAACGCGAGCTAAGGGCAGAAGACTGGGACGTCAAAGATTTTTTGAAAGGCGGGGGTGACAGACTGCTTAGAAACGACAACGGCCATTTTTCTGATGTCAGCAAAGAAGCGGGTATTTACGGCAGCCTTATTGGCTTTGGTCTTGGTATTTCAGTAGGAGATGTCAACGGCGATAACTGGCCAGATATCTATGTGAGCAATGATTTTTATGAAAAAGACTACTTATACATCAATCAAAAAAACGGGAAATTCAAAGAAGACCTCGAAGACAGAATGGGCCATATCAGCTTGTCTTCAATGGGCTCTGACATTGCAGACATCAACAATGACGGGCATCTGGATATCTTTGCCACTGATATGTTGCCATCAGAAGACGTAAGGCTCAAACGCACTACCTCTTTTGAAAGCAATGATTTGTTCAACCTCAAATTGGGCAAAGGCTTTTATTATCAATACATCCAAAACACACTGCAACTCAACAGTGGTGATGGCCATTTTACCGATATAGCCAATATGGCGGGTACTGAAGCATCTGACTGGAGTTGGGGTGCACTTATCTTTGACGCCGACAATGACGGTTGGCAGGATTTACTGGTTTGTAACGGTATTTACAAAGATGTAATCGACCAGGATTTTATAGACTTTTTTGCCAACGAGGTAATGCAAAAGATGGTGATGAGTGGCAAAAAACAAAAGGTAGATACCATCGTTGGCTTGATGCCATCTACACCCATCCCCAATAAAATGTTTCGCAACAAAGGTGATCTTACCTATCAGGATGTAGCCAAAGAATGGGGGCTGGATCAGGCCAGTTTTTCCAATGGTGCAGCTTATGGCGACCTTGACAACGACGGTGATCTTGATCTCATAGTCAACAATGTTAATGCCCCTTGTTTTGTCTATCGCAACAATACGGATAAGGCCCAGCACCACCTGGCGGTTAAACTCAGGGGCTCCCCATCCAACACTTATGCCATCGGTGCACGGATTGAAGTGTATGCTGCGAACAACACCTATATCAAAGAAGTAATGCCCTCAAGGGGCTTCCAATCTTCGGTAGACTATACCCAGGTATTTGGTTTGGGCAGCATCAATGCGGTGGATTCAGTAGTGGTCACCTGGCCGGATGGCACGAGTCAAAGCTGGCTTCAGCCCGCAATAGATAAGACACTGATGGCAGAGATGGGCGAAGAAAGACGCGGAGCCAAATCCAAGCCAACGGCGGTAGCGTTATTTAAGGCCAGGAGCTTGCCCGGCAATTGGACGCACAAAGAAGATGACCACGTTGATTTTTATTTTGAAAGGGGCATCCATGAACAACTAAGCAAAGAAGGTCCTGCCCTTGCCGTAGCCGACCTCAACAAAGATGGTATAGATGAAATTTTTGTAGGTGCCGCCAGGGGACAGCGGCCGGTATTATATTGGTCATCTGCCAAAGGATATGTGCAAGATACTACACGCTTGAACTATACTGAATTTGAAGATACAGCTGCTGCATTTTTTGATGCGGATGGCGATGGAGACCTCGACTTATTCGTTGGTTCAGGGGGCAACCACCACCCACCCCTTACCCGCGAAATGCAGGATCGCATTTACATCAATGACGCCAACAACTTTACTTTGTCTACGCGCGCTTTGCCAACCAATGGCATGAATACCTCCGTGTGCCTGCCCTTTGATTTTGATAGTGACGGCGACATAGATTTGTTTGTAGGCAGCAGGAGTTTTCCGCAGAAATACGGTGAGCTGCCCGACAATTACCTTTATGAAAACAATGGCAAGGGAGTTTTTCAAAATGCAGCTCCGTCTCTCAGCCCCGCCCTGGCCAAAGTTGGTCTGGTAACCTCAGCCACACTTGCAGATATAAACGGGGATCAAAAGCAGGAATTGGTGGTAGCTTGTGCATGGGGCAACGTAGTGGCCTTTGGCTTTGATAAGAAGAAAATAAGTCGATTGCCCGATCTGATGCCTGCCAATCACACCGGCATGTGGACGTACGTAGGAAGCTTTGATTTCGACAATGACGGAGATCAGGATTTGCTTTGTGGGAACCTGGGTCTAAACAGTTGTCTTTCGGACCATGCAATGGAACTATGGGTTGGTGATTTTGATGCCAACACAACGGTAGATAAAATTCTTACCCGCAAAGTAGGAGATCAGTTTGTACCCTTGATGATGAAAAGAGAGTTTATGGAACAGGTGCCGTCACTCAAAAAGAACAATCTCAAACATGAAGATTTTGCTTCCAAGAGCATAGAAGATCTTTTGCCAAAAGGAAGCCGAAACAAGGCTGTGATCCACAATGCAGCCTATTATGCATCGGTAGTGCTCATCAATAAAGGCAAAGGCCAGTTTGAAGTAAAAGAATTGCCGCATGCGTTGCAAACATCCTGCCTCAATGCTGCGGTCTTCCTCGATGTTAACAAAGATGGTTTTAAGGATATAGTGCCGGTAGGGAACAGAAGCGTTTTTGCTCCCCAATTTGGCAGACTCGATGGTTATTGCGGAGATGTATTCATCAATGAAAAAGGCGTGGATTTTGGCCTGCTCCCTTCATTCCAGAGTGGCCTGGATCTAAGGGGTGACGGCCGTTGTGCCAGTGTGGTTAAGACCAAAAATAAAACTTCGTTTATTGTAACATTTAACAACCATGTGCCAAAATTTTATGAACAATTATAATAACATTCCATTGACCAGGTATTTTATTTTGGGTTGGTTGGTATTTTTCTTTTCCTGTCAGTCGGGAGAGAAAAAAGAAAGCATGTTTACTTTATTGACCGGAGAAGACACCGGCCTCGATTTTCAGAATAAACTCAACCTTACAACCGAAATGAACATATTTAAATATATGTATTATTACAATGGTGGAGGTGTAGGTGTGGCCGACTTCAACAACGATGGACTAAAAGACATTTTTTTTACCGGCAATATGGTAGAAAACGAGTTGTTCCTGAACGAAGGCAATCTCAAATTCAAAAATGTCACCAATAAATCGGGTATTAAAAAAGATGGTGCCTGGTCTAATGGCGTAAGTGTAGTAGACATCAACAACGATGGTATGATGGACATCTACATCAGTCAGGTAGGTAAATTTGATATCTTCAACGGACACAACCAATTGTTTGTTTGCCAGAAAATTGAAAATGGCATACCCGTATACAAAGAGGAATCAGCGGCTTATGGTCTCGATCTGGTGGGCTATGGTACACAGGCAGTGTTTTTTGATTATGACCTGGATGGAGACCTTGATATGTATCAACTCAACCACTCTACGCACAACAACGGCACCTTTGGACAAAGGGCTAATTTTATGGGTACCTACCATGAATTATCGGGTGACAAACTGATGCGCAATGACAAGGGTCATTTTATAGATGTGACAAAGGCTTCGGGCATCAATTCATCGGTCATTGGTTACGGTCTGGGTGTAGTGGCCAGCGATATCAATCTGGATGGCTATCCTGATCTTTACATAGGCAATGATTTTCACGAAAATGACTATCTGTACATCAATCAGGGCGATGGTACCTTCAAAGATGTTACCACCGAACAAATCATGCACACCAGTCGCTTTTCGATGGGGGTAGACGCCGCCGACCTCAACAATGATGGTTTCAACGAAATTATTTCACTTGACATGTTGCCAGAGCAGGCAGATATCTTAAAAAGATCTGAAAATGATGAAGACATAAGCCTCTTCAAATTTAAGCTCGATTATGGATACAATTACCAGTACTCACGCAATGCTCTCCAACTAAACAACGGCAACGGCAGCTTTAGTGAAATAGCCATGTACAGCGGCGTCAATGCTACCGACTGGTCGTGGTCGCCACTTTTTTTTGACATGAATCAGGATGGCAAACAAGATCTTTTCATCAGCAATGGAATTCCCAAAAGGATGAATGACCTTGACTATATCAACTTTGTTTCGGATCAGGACTGGCAATGGAAGACCCGGCACAATGAGTTGACTCAAAAAGAACTCGATCTCATTCTTAAGATACCCGAACTTAAACTGGAAAATAAAATCTTTGTGCAAGGTGACGATTTGAAATTTACAGATGCGAGTATGGCTGTGCAAAAAGTATTGCCAAGCTACAGCAGTGGTGCCGCTTATGCAGATTTTGACAACGATGGTGATCTGGATGTGGTGGTAAGCAACATCAATGAAAAGCCCTTTATTTATCGCAATGACCACAGTCGGGCTAAAGATCAACAGAAACCTGTGCGAATTAGGCTAAAGGGTCCGGCCTCCAATATCAATGCCATTGGTACCAGGGTGATTGTCTATGCCGGTGGCAACAAATTTTTTGCCGAGCAGTATGCGGTAAGGGGCTTTCAATCGAGCTTTGCAGATGACCTTTGGATCAGCACAGGAAAAGCCAAAGCTGACTCACTCACCGTGATTTGGCCAGATCAAACTTATTTTTCGCAAACCCTGGCTCAAGACTCATTGATCACTTTGACATACCAGTCCGGACTTCCTAAATACGATTACAGTCGATTTCACAAAGCAACAAATTTAGCATGGACAGACCAGACCGCAGCAGCTGCTTTGGATTACAAACACGTAGAGAATCCATACATAGAATTTCACCGTGAACCCCTTGTACCCTTTAGCTGTGGAGAAGATGGTCCTGCAGCTGCCATTGCAGACATCAATGGTGACCAGAGAGCCGATGTATTTTTTGGAGCTAGCAAGACTTATAAACCAAAGGTATATATACAAACTGCTAATGGCAGTTTTAAACCTATCTCACAGCCATCTCTGGAAGCTGATTCCATCTACGAAGATGTGGATGCAGCCTTTGCAGATGTCAACAATGACGGTTATGTTGACCTCATTGTGGCAAGTGGGGGCAATGAATACTCATTAAAAAATGATTACCTTAAGCCAAGGTTATACCTCAATGATGGCAAGGGACAGTTCACAAAAAAGGCCGATGCTTTCGGAGCTGTAAGACTCAATGCTTCTGCCGTTAAAGTGACCGATGTCAACAATGATGGCTTGCCCGATGTATGGCTTTTTGGAAGATCAGTACCCTATCAATATGGACAAACACCATCTTCTTATGTTTTGATTAATGCCGGTAGTGGAAGTTTTGTCGACAAGACTGCCGAACTGGCACCCGATCTCAGTCAATTGTGTCTTGTAACTGCCGCAGCACTGGCCGACATTGATGGGGACAAGGATATGGATGTGGTGGCTGCTTGCGAATGGGGTGGCATTCAGGCATTAAAGAACGAAGGCGGTAAGTTTAAACTTCATACACTATACGGGGGGCACGGCTGGTGGTCGTCTCTGTATGTAGATGACATCAACGGAGACGGTATGCAGGACATTATTGCCGGTAATCAGGGTTTGAATACCCGCATGAAGGCCAGTGATCAGAAACCCGTCTCCATGTATGTAGCCGATATGGACAATAATGGTACCGCTGAACAGGTAGTGACCTATTACATAGGTGACCGTGAAATTCCACTGGCCAATAAGACCGAGCTGGAGAAAAAATTGCCTCCTATTAAGAAAAAATTCCTCAAAGCCAGCGATTTTGCAAAGGCCGATGTGAAAGAAATACTCTCTTTTTACGACCTCAGGAAGGCAAAAAAAATGGAAGTCAACCAATTTGCCAATCTCGCCCTTATGCAGTCTAAGGATGGCAAATTTGCAGAACAGATCCTGCCTTACAACATGCAGTTTTCTCCGCTCACAACGGTAGCACCATTAGGTAAAAGTCATTGGCTGATTGGTACGAACAAATACAACAGCAATGTTCAGATAGGTAGGTACGACGCCGATTTTGGAGGAATCCTAAGTTTTGCCGATGGAAAACTCAAGTACGAAAAGATACCTGGCCTGATCCTGAAAGGTGCCATCAAACAAATGGCACCCATCATGGTAAATGGCAAAACAAAATTCCTGGTTATCAAAAACAACGATAGCTGTCAGTTGATTGCACCAGGTGAGTAAGGCGGTCTAGAGCCAAATGCGGGTAAAATCAAATTTTTGGGCATCAAACAAACCTTTATCAGATAGTTTTAGCTCCGGGATGACCAACAAGGCCATAAAAGACAGCGTCATAAAAGGAGCATCCAGCGTTGAGCCCAGTTGTTTTTTAGACATTTGATCTACTTTTTGGTAGGCTTCAGAAACGAGATAGCCATCAAGATTGCTCATGAGTCCGGCCACGGGTAAGGGTAAAACTTCGGAGTGATCGCCATAGCAGGCAGCTACGCCACCCTGGTGTTTTACCACCTCATTGATGGCAGCAGCCAGGTCCTGGTCATTGGTTCCTACTGCAATGACATTGTGCGAATCGTGTGCTACTGACGAAGCAATGGCTCCATGCTTCAAGCCAAAGCCATGGATGAGAGCGATGGCAGGCTGGGCAGATGCATATCGGTTGTACACCACAATTTTTAATACATCTCTCTCCAAATCGGCATTAAAAAAGGTATGTTGGTTTAATATATCCATGTGTAATGCCGTGGTGATCAATTGCCCACCTTTAGCGGCAATAACCTTCATTTGAGCACAATTTGGAGGTATAGCAAGCGCCAGTTGATCCGAATCTATACTTGAAGCATGGAATTGATTGACAATAGTACTATTGGGCAATGGCAGTAAGCTTACTCCGTTTTCTGCCACTAAGATACCTTCGAGATAAGTCTGCAGCACCTCAAAATTCAATAGATCTTTCACTTTAATAAAATCAGCATTATCGCCAACCTGCATCAAGCCAACGGGCATGTTGTAGTGAAGCACCGGATGGATACACGCCATGAAAAGGGCATCAAACAAACCGATGCCGTGGTCTTGAATAGCGCGCCTTACCAGTATGTTGATGTGCCCAAGTACAAGTTCATCTGGGTGTTTGTCATCAGAGCAAAACATCATGTTTTGCCAATGTGTTTTAGCCAAAGGTATAAGGGCCTCAAAATTTTTTGCGGCACTACCCTCCCGGATTAAAATCTTAACTCCTAATTTTAGTTTTTCAGCTGCTTCATCGGTTTGGTAACATTCATGGTCGGTGGTAATACCGTGTGAAAAGTAGGTGGCGGCTTGCTGGCCTCTCAAGCCCGGTGCATGGCCATCGATGGGTTTACCCGCTTCACGGGCTATGTTCAGCTTTTGCATAACCATCTCATCATTGTGGATCACGCCGGGATAGTTCATCATTTCGGCTAAGTAGTAAACATCATTTCGGGCGAGTAATGAAGCAATATCACTGGCATCGATGTTAGCACCGGCGGTTTCAAAGGAAGTAGCCGGTACACAAGAGGGCGCACCAAAGGCAAAATGAAAAGGACTTTGAACCGCATCCTCTAACATATATTCCACTCCTTGCACACCCAACACATTGCCTATTTCGTGCGGATCCGAAACAGTGCCTACCGTGCCATGCACCACGGCCAACCGGGCAAAATGGGCAGGGGTTAGCATAGAACTTTCGATGTGTACATGGGCATCAACAAAGCCAGGCATCAAATATGGCGCACCAGGTCGTTCATTGTCAAGGGCGCTAACTTCGGTGATTTTACCTGCCTCTACAGTTATTTGTCCAAAATAAATTTGGCGATTGATAATATCTACAATGTTTCCTTCAACTGTCATGGTGAATTTTTAAAATTTCAAGTCATTATTGAGACTCGAAAATTAATCAATCACAGCCAGATATTGCATTGACTTAAGTCAGGTATTTTAAACAATTCGATGTTATGGTGTAACTTTGTATTTCAAATTCAAAATCATCACATGCAGAAAGTATATATTTTATCCGCACAAAGAACACCTATGGGCAGTTTTGGAGGGGCATTGTCATCGTTTTCAGCTACCCAACTGGGTTCTGTAGCCATCAAAGCTGCAGTTGAAAAAGCTGGCATCAATGCCGATGATGTGGATGAGGTCTTTTTTGGTAATGTATGCCAGGCCAACAATGGTCAGGCTCCGGCCCGTCAGGCAGCTTTGGGTGCCGGTCTCAGCAAAAAAGTACCTTGTACAACGGTCAATAAGGTATGTGCATCCGGCATGAAATCGGTGATGTTTGCAGCACAATCCATACAGTTGGGTCAGAATCAGGTAGTAGTGGCTGGTGGCATGGAAAGTATGAGCAACATTCCTTACTACCTGCCAAAGGTTAGATGGGGATTAAAATACGGAGGAGCAGAACTCGTAGATGGCTTGCAAAAAGATGGGCTTACAGATGCTTATAACCACCAGGCCATGGGTACATGTGCAGATGCTACGGCTACCAAATTCAACATAAGCAGAGAAGACCAGGATCGTTATGCCATACAATCCTATACCCGTGCTGCAGAGGCAACCAAGGCGGGTAAGTTTAAAGATGAGATATGTGGTGTTTCTATACCCCAAAAGAAGGGAGACGCCATCGTAATGGCAGAAGACGAAGAGTATAAAAACGTGATGTTTGATAAAATTCCGGGATTAAGACCGGCCTTTTCAAAAGATGGTACTGTGACCGCAGCCAACGCTTCTACTATGAATGATGGTGCGGCGGCTCTTGTGTTGGCCAGCGAGGCTTACGTGCAGCAACACGGCCTTACACCCATCGCAGAAGTGGTGTCATATGCCGATGCCGCCCATGAACCCGAGTGGTTTACTACCGCTCCTACCATTGCGGCACCATTGGCTCTCAAGAGGGCTGGTTTGAACGCAGATCAGATTGACTATTACGAAGTGAATGAAGCTTTTGCCGTTGTGACCATGGCCTTCAACCAGGTTATGGGTGTAGATGAATCAAAGGTTAATGTGAATGGTGGAGCTGTTGCTTTGGGCCATCCACTGGGGGCATCCGGGGCAAGGATCATAACTACCCTGATCCATGTGTTGGGACAAAACAATGGTACTTACGGACTGGCCACCCTCTGCAATGGAGGAGGTGGTGCCAGCGCTGTAATTGTTAAAAAATTATAAGCCCGATTATTTTAAATCTATAGTGCCGGCATCGGTATTTTCCAACAAACTGCCAGATGCCAACCTGATTTCTTTGCCGTTGATGTTTTCAATGGTAATCTGCCCTGTATTGTAAAACTGTCCCAAATTGTTGATACCATAGAGCCCGTTGACAGCATGGTTGTTTACTACTGAAAGTATGCCATTGTTGTTGAAATCCCTACCCGCCTGGTTTCTAATGGCCGTGCTGCCACAATTGGTTATACTTACGGTTGCTGAACTGTTGACCAAAACACTGCCGCTGTTGGTCAATGCAGTGCCACTGGTATTGATGGGATTCGTAATGCTAAGGCTGCCATATACCAGCAAATCGCCGGCATTGGTTAGTTCTCCTTTGTCTGCTATTATTAGTTGTCCGTTGTTTTGAATGAGTAAGGTGGCGTTGACTCCAACGCTTATTGACGAAGCACGTGCAATACTGCCGTTTGTCACGGATATGGTATATGCCGAAGCAGGGCTGATCACCACCTGGTGACAGGGCTGTGGAACAATTCCTGTACTCCAGTTGCTGGCCTGGCTCCAATTGCCGTTGGTGCCGATCCAGGTATTGACTACATCCGGTATGTTTTCATCAACAACATTGTCGCAATCATTGTCTTTGCCATCGCACACTTCAGGAGCACCTGGATAGCTGTTGGGGTCATCGTCAAGACAGTCTTGAGTGCCAGCGCAGTAACCATCGTTGTCATTGTCGCCCCCATAACCGTTAAGGCAGTAGTCAGTGTAATTGCCTCCTCCCGGCAAAAGGGGGTTCCCTTCCAGTCGCAGGGTTGCTCCGCGGGCGCAAAAAGTTTCATAACCATGGGGAATGCAGCCGCTGAAGTTGTTGTTGTTCAACCACAAAACCGTAATGGGTGGAATGGTCAAAAACAAGGGCAGTGTTCCGGATAAGGTGTTGTGATCCAGGTACAGCGTGCGCAGATTGCCAATATCGCCAAAGGTGGAGGGTAAGGAGCCACTGTATGTGTTGTTGCCCAGGTCAACGTATTCGAGCAGTACAAAGTCGTCAAGAAAATTGGGTAAGCTGCCCGACAAAGTGTTGCTGTATAGGTTGAGGCGGGTAAGTTCTGTAAGTCCGGTTAGAGACGAAGGTATACTTCCGACCAGGTGGTTGGTGCCCAGATTGAGGGCAGTGACCCTTCCGGCAGTGTTACACACCACACCAAACCAGGTGCACACATTGCAATTGGATGCATAGTTGACCCAACCCGATTTATTGGTCCAGGCTGCCCCTCCCGTTGCGTTGTAGAATGCCACCAATGCAGGATAGTCGGGATGACAAGGTACCGATGCATCGTATGCGCAGATACCAAACTCTCCGTAGTCGTTGGTTGCTGGTATGTCTTTTGGTGTTGCTCTGATGGTAATGGTTTCTCCAGGTGTTCTGCCGCTTAGGATAATTTGTGCGTGATTGCCGGCTCCGTTATTGTCGTCACAGGCAATTGCTGTTAAACTGTTGCAGCTACCTGTATACGCCTGCAAGACCATATCGGTAAAGCCTCCTGAAACCTGTGTGGTTTCAATGGTAAGAGAGCCGGAAGAAGGCACAATGGCTGTAAACCAAACATCAGTGTTATAGGCCTGTGAGACGCAGCTAAAGCTGGGTGTATTGGCCGATTGTGTGCCATAATCGTTGTCAAAGGTTCTTGCATTACAGCCCTGACTAAGCGTAAGTGGTATGGCGTCTACACATTCATCGTTGACAGGACCCGCTGTAGCACAGCTAGTGCCCGTATAACAACTGGCGTTTACAAAATTGAGGAAGAGTTGTTTGCCTGCAACAGGACCAAAGCCCGTTGCAAAATTAATAGCCTGACCAGAGAGGTTGTTGCAAAAACTCATGATGGTACCATTGGCACCGGGTAAAATTGGTGAACTGGGCGTAAAACAATTGTTGCCTTCTGCAGTCTTGTTTCCGTTATTTGCGATCACATTGCCACAATCGTCGATCTGTGAATTGTTGCCATTCCAAACACAGGCATGGGTATGACGCAGGCCCAGTACGTGGCCCAATTCGTGGGCAACGTTTTGAATATTGTATGAATAGTTGGGATAGTTGACTACACTGGTAGATAAGCCCGCCGACAGGGCAGCCGGACCCGGATAGGTAGTGATGGGATTGCAAAAACCACCTATGCCGTAGCTGATGCCACCCTGGATGTCTTTGGTACTCAAAAGGTAAGCTACCTTGCCGCTGAGACCGGTAGAAATCAGCCGGTTGACAAAAGCCGTACGCATTTCGGTGACGGTTGTAGCCGAGGCGTAAACATCGGCTGTGTTCCAGATGTAGACTTGTGAAATGATGATGGGCACCTTGTAATTGTTGTACAAAGTAGCTACGTTGTTAAATATATTGGTCAACCAGGTCTGAGTGGTGGTAGTGCTGGAGCCATTGCTAAGGAAAGATTGATAATCACACTCGACATACATTTCCAAACAATCTGCATAGGCATTGCGCTGGCTGTGTTGGCCCTCCATAACGGATTCATCATCCGTGTGGCATTCATTGAGGGCGCGGGCTTCCGCTTTGGTGAGGATGAGTCTGGAAGAAGCTGGCTGTTTGTGAATTTCCCACTGTTCATTGGTTGTTGAAATGTAAAGGGCAAATACATCATCGTTGGCACAAAGGCTTACGGTAGATGAGGCTTCATTCAATACGGTACCACGATAGGTGACAATGTTGATGATTGGCTGCTGCTCACCTGAAGATAGCTGCAACTTTGCGTCACGGGCAAACAACTCGTATTTTTCGAGCATTAGTTGCACCTCTTTATAGCCCAGGCTTACCGTCATCAGGATTTTGCGTGGTCTTTGCACGGTGACCAGATTGGCACAATCGGCATTCAAAGCTGCAAGTTCACTGTTATCAGCAGTTAAATTCCCATTTGAAAGAACAATGGAATGGGTTTTTTCTTCCGTGGCTGTGGTCTTTTTCAGCTCATTTTTGGAAGAAAGCTGAGCCATCAATGCGGTTGTGAGGGATAGGAGGAGGCAAAGTGAGACGATTCTTTTCATACAGCCCAAATTAACAACTTTTTTTAAATGAGAATACATTTCAATGTATTTACGATTATGTGACAATCTTCCCTACCCCTTGCCCCGCTATTGGGCGGGGTAAATGCACTAAAACAATAGAGCGGATAAGTTAAGTGATGTAGAATGCCGGGACCTAATGTCATCAATCAGGCACAAATCATGTCAAAATAACTAAAATTAAAAATAAAAGAATAAAATTTTGTTAAAACCCATAAAAAGCCTTGCGAAAAATATATTATTCTATTAAATTTGCATTACAAAAAATAAAAAGAAAACTACAGGTAAATCATATATTATTTGTCACGATATTTTGTTCTTAATTTTAGCTAAAATATCGGATCATAACAAATAAAATTTTGAATTATCGTTTTTTACAACAAAACATTTATTAATGAAAAGTACTTTGTTCAGATTATTAGTAGAGAAAAATGTAAGGTCAAAAGCGGAGATGGTAAGGCAAAAACACCTCATCGAACAAATCACCGATAAGGATTACCAGCAAGCGGACTACAATCCCAAAACTGCCAGACACCGTTCCCTTAAAAACATCAACGCCAAGTTGATACAATTCTAAGAAAGCGACGCCCAGGCGTAAAGTTTTTATCATAGTTTTTTAGTTGTTAGATTAAAAGCTGTCTTTTGCAAAAAAGATGGCTTTTTTCATTTGAAGTTATTTTCGCGTCATATGTTCACATGTTCAATATGTTCATATGTTCAAATGTTCACATGTTCAAATGTTCAAATGTTCAAATGTTCAAATGTTCACATGTTCATATGTTCAGATGTTCACATGTTCAAATGTTCAGATGTTCACATGTTGATTTGTCACGCCCTATTTTAGAAAAGGGATACTGTAGTAATAAATACAAATCTTCGTCCATTTGAACATTTAGCCGAGCGACGCGAGGCGTACCATTTGAACATTTGAAAATAACGATGCACAGCATTGTACCATATAAATCAGCATGGTTGATGCAATTGGAGTTTTTCTATACAGGCATAAGATGGTTAAATGCCCCTGAAAATCCAGACTGTTATTCAGGTAGTTTGGATATGGACAATAGAATGGGTAAGCTTTGAAGCTTTCAGAGGTTTCTTTGGGTATGACAAGCAAAAAAAAGGGGATCAAGTTTCAACTCAATCCCCTTTTTTCTATCGGTTAGTTATCGGGTATTACCCAATCGCATTCACATGCTTCATCAACTTACTCTTGAGGTTGGAAGCCTTGTTTTTGTGCCAAGTGTTTTTCTTCGCCAGTTTGTCAATCATAGCTACCACCTTTGGTAAATACTTTACTGCTTCTGTTTTGTCTTCCAAAGCCCTTAATTTGGCGATGGCAGTCCTGGCAGATTTTTTGTAATACCTGTTCCTCAATCGGATGACAAGGTCTTGCCTGATTCTTTTCTTAGATGACTTATGGTTTGCCATTGATCTTAAATTTATGAATTGGAGCGCAAAGATAGGAGTTTATCTCCACTCAACCAAAATTTTAGGTAAAAAAACGCATTAAAATCTTACGTTATCCGAATACTGTTCTTTGTCAAACAAAAAACTCGTTATTCTCTTCTTGTTTTTTGTCACTTGCACCATGTTTTTTTGGTCATCGTACAAGTCAAGCAAAATATTATTTTTAATATTTACTTCCTTTGTGCCAGCTGGTACGGGGTATTCGAGGTAACAATAATAAGCAATATAATCCTCGCTCAACTCCTTACCAATAAAATCAGGCCTAAACACTTTGCCATTGCTGCTGATAACATGATGCCTGTCAAGGTAGGCTGCTATGGCCTGATCTGCATCTGCTGCCTCATTTTTCTGACCCAAACGCAGGTTTTTACTCCCCGTCTTTGTCAAAACTTTTTCCAGGTCATCTACAAAGATGTGCACCGTAACCTGAAGGGTGGCTGAAGGGCTGTCATAGTTGATCTCACTCCTGCTCAAGTGGAAATCGTGAAGTGTTTTGTCTTCAAACGATGCCCATAGACCCGTGAGCAAGATCAACAACGTAGCCATTTGCATTAATAACGGTAGTATTCTGGTTTGAACGGACCCTGAACCTGCACACCGATGTAATCGGCCTGCTCCTGTGAAAGGGTCTCCAGTTCTACACCAATTTTGGCAAGGTGCAGCCTGGCTACCTTCTCATCGAGGTGTTTGGGCAGGGTATATACTTCGTTTTTGTAGGCAGCACTGTTGTTCCAAAGTTCCAATTGTGCCAGGGTCTGGTTGGTAAAGCTGTTGGACATCACAAAGGATGGGTGTCCTGTGGCACAGCCCAAATTTACCAAACGACCTTCGGCCAGGATGATGATGTCTTTTCCGTTGATGGTATATTTATCAACTTGCGGCTTGATCTCTACCTTGCTGTCTGCATGATTCTGTTTCAACCATGCCATGTCGATCTCATTGTCGAAGTGGCCAATGTTGCACACAATGGTTTTGTCTTTCATCTTTTGGAAATGCTCTCCTCTTACAATCGACTTATTGCCGGTAGCGGTTACTACGATATCAGCTTCTGTCAGGGCATTTTCCAAACGTTTTACAGCAAAGCCATCCATTGCTGCCTGCAAAGCACAGATAGGGTCGATTTCGGTAACAATGACCCTACAGCCAGCTCCTCTCAAAGAAGCTGCTGATCCCTTACCTACGTCACCATAACCGCAAACAACAGCTACCTTACCAGCCATCATGATATCGGTAGCCCTTCTGATGGAGTCAACCAATGATTCTTTACATCCGTATTTATTATCAAATTTTGATTTGGTCACAGAGTCGTTAACATTGATTGCAGGCATGGGCAGGGTGCCATTTTTTACCCTCTCGTAGAGCCTGTGTACTCCGGTTGTTGTCTCTTCAGAAAGCCCTTTGATGTTGGCTACCAATTCGGGGAAACGGTCCAATACCATGTTGGTAAGGTCACCTCCATCGTCGAGAATCATATTCAGGGGCTCACCTCCTTCGAAAGCATGGAGGGTTTGTTCGATACACCAGTCAAATTCTTCCTCATTCATACCTTTCCACGCAAAAACAGGGATGCCCGCTGCGGCAATGGCTGCGGCTGCGTGGTCCTGTGTAGAAAAAATGTTACAAGAAGACCATGATACCTGCGCCCCTAGTTCTACAAGGGTCTCTATCAATACAGCGGTCTGAATGGTCATGTGCAGACAACCTGCTATCCTCGCACCTTTAAGGGGTTTGCTTTGTCCGTACTCAGCGCGCAATGCCATCAAACCGGGCATTTCTGCTTCTGCCAATTCTACTTCTTTCCTGCCCCAGGCGGCCAGGTTGATGTCTTTTACTTTGTAACTCAGTTGTTTCTCAGCTGTTGCCATTTGTGATATTTTGCTTTTTTTCAGGGGGCAAAGGTAAAAAATAAATGCCCTTTACTGCCTGCATTATATCACAACAGTTTGTTAAAAATTTGGTTGTCAGGTCAAAACAAAACCAGTGTTTTTACTCATCATCGCCCCCTGTTTCTGGCTTTGTTGATGATGTTGGACATGATCTCCTGGCGGAATTGTTTTTCTACCCAAAGCAGTTTGGCTACCTTTTTGGCGGGCAGGATGGTTTTAAACTTTTCCACGTACTTGCGTTCCAGCTGGATTTCTTTCTCCCTGATTTCAAAGTGTCTTGCAATGTAGGCCTGTGCATCCTTGTCGGATTCGTCGCCTTCAAAGTCAGATTTCTTTTCTGCCATGAGGGTTGCCCGCTCTGCTTCCATTTGGTTGTAAATGGGCCAAAATTTCTCCGATTCTTCGGGTGACAGGCCCAGTTTTTCAGTGACAAAGGCAATTTTAAGCGATTTTATTCTTTCTTCCAGCGCTTCTCTTCTCTTACCTATTTGGCCAAAGGCCAGACCGGAAATCAGCAGTAAACTAAAAATAATAAAGGTCTTTTTCATTGTATAAATCTAAAAAATATAACTACATAATTTCATTGAGGTACTCTATTTCTTCGTCTGTAAGAATGTCCTGCAGCAAAGGTTCATCACTTTCCAGGCCATTGATTTCGGGAAGATCGCTATGCTCAACGGGTTCCAATTGTTTCAACATCCACAAATCTTCTTCGGAGTTGTAAGCTTGGATGAGGTGGTCTATTTCATCACTGGTAAGGTCCTGGCTAAAGTCTTTGCTAAGAGCCACATAAGCAGCCCTGGCTGCATCGTCCTGGCCTGTGGGCATAACATACTTGAGCATTACCACTGCTACCAGGATCAGCACAGCTGCAGCTGCCATCCAGCGAAGGTTGCGCATAATGACCATCCTGCCTCCGGGAGCGGCTCTGTGTACCTTGGCAAGAACCACATCGGGCAGCTGCTCAAAATAAGCCGGAGGTATAACTTCATTATGATCGGGCATAATCTGATCCAACTTAATTTGGGCCATCACCTCTTCTGTAAAGGCATCAAAATATCCTTCAGGTGGAGGTGTGTGACGCACCACTTTTTTTAGTCTTTCCAGCTCTTGACTCAGTTTTTCCTGTTCTTCCATTTCACTCTTTTTTAAGCCAGTAAATAGGCCTCTATTTTTTTCACAGCATGGTGGTAGGATGCCTTGAGTGCTCCTACAGAGGTGTCGAGAATGTCTGACATCTCCTGGTAACTCATCTCATCGTAATACCGCATATTAAATACGATCCTCTGTTTTTCCGGCAACTCACCCAGTGCCTTTTCCAACTTTTGGACGGCCTTGTTTTCATCAAAGTCGTGATCACTTTGGTTCGTGCTGCCTACATGAAATTCTTCGAGGGAGGCCGTGGCCTTAGTTTTTTTGGTTTTCTGTAGTGTCAATGCCTCGTTGGTGGCTATACGATATAACCAGGTATACAGGCTTGATCTACCTTCAAAATTGGCAAAGCCGCGGTAGGCTTTGATAAAGGTATTTTGCAGCACATCATCCGTGTCTTCGTGGCTTTCCACAATTCGCCGAATGTGCCAGTACACCTTTTCCTGGTACTTGTGCATAAGCAGTCTGAAACCCTGCTCGAGGGTCGCGCTGTTTCGTAGCATTTCTACGATTTTGTCGTCATCAGCCTGCTGCATTCATTACTTGATTGTGCTTATTTGACCATGTTTTTAACCAAAGGTTTAATCTACACTTTTTTAGTGTCATTGAGTTTTTGGATATACAGAAGTGTTTTGTCTTCCTTGCTCTCATACATTGGCAGGAAAACTTCATTTTCACTCACATTTTCAATACAATACGAATGATTTTTATAAATAAACTGATCGTAGGTATCATCGTAGCCCCGCACCATGACCAATAATTCTGCTGTCTGTTCTTTGAGATCTTCAAGACTTTTGTGGTAAAATGGGCTTTTATCGTCAATGATGTGTATGAGTGTCCAGTTGAGTGGGAACAGGTAAATAAAATCCAACTCAAGGTGCAATCTTTGAAATTTGCGCCGACGTTGTCCTTCTACTACCTCCAGCCAGGTCATGTTGAGTGAGGCCTCCATATTAATGAGGGTGTTTGTGCCTGCATTGACCAGCCTGAGCTGCAGAGATTTTTGATCACCATAAGGTGACAGTACTACTTTATCTGCAAATCTGATTTTAACTGGGGCTTTCGACAAGCGGAAGATGAGCAGGCCGGTACCCAGGGCATAACAGGTAAGCCCAATTAGTGAATTGAACGAAGAAACGATGTTGGTAAAGTGATCCTGCGGATTGAGATAGCCATAACCCACGGTGGTAAAAGTCTGCACACTAAAATAATAACAATGCAGAAAGTCCTCCCAGCCACCTGATGGTTTTCCGCTGAGGTGTTCGATGCCGTGGCCAAAATAAAATGTAGCAAAGAGGGCATTGAGCAGTAGAAAGACTGCCAACAATTCAAGTACAAACAGAGACAAAGGAAGGTTAACGAGGTGTTCAAAAGGTTTGGCGGCTTCCCCTCCTACGCGCTGGATGTTGAAACTTCCATCGTCATTGACCAGCCTGGTCCTGGCCGATACCTTATTGCCAAAGCCCATGTTTTCAACTGCAGGCTCCTTGTGTTTCTCTGTCATGAATTAAAGTAAAAATTATTTTGACCGTTTTCAGCCAAAAGATAAATATAGGAAAAATAGATTTAAGTTGGGGTGAGGGGGATCATTGATGGCATTATAATGTAATGATCTTTTCCAATGGGAAGATGGTGGATCAAACAATAAATATGTGGTCCTATCAATATGTGGTCTTATCAATATGTGGTCCTATCAATATGTGAAGTATAGAATTCCAATTATTTGTTTTAAAAAGGGATATATCTACATCTTAGGAAAAAGCCAATCGATTGAGCGGTTGGTGAAAATTCAGGTATATGACTCTTGTATGGTTGGTATTTAGAACAAATAATGAATGATAAGGCTGGCAAGAAAAATGGACAGTACAATCAGAAGGAGCACAAAAGTTCTGCTTTGTAAAAATTCATATTTTCTACTGGGCGATGTTTTTGCTCTTTCTGTTGGATGAATGGTAGGATTTATATGAATCAATGCATCTGGACCATGTCGCTGCATACTTGGTCGTTCTTTCCATTTTTTAGCATTTTTTAAGAAGTTGCGATTGGTATTATCGCGACGCGACATATCCGAGGAAAAACCTGCGCCTCCTGTCATTTTTTGTAAATTTTTGGTTTGACAAAATTTAAAACATTGGCTAGCGGATTAATCATGAATTTTAACAACTTCTGTAGTAAATCCTTTGACGATTAAGACTACACCAATAATGGGTGGGGCATAAAAGAGCCTGCCTGAAGCTACAAGTATAATACCGGTAAGCAGGAGCAGGCCAAAACCGCCGATGATGTTAAAGAGACGGGTGTCGCCACTGTTGTGATTTTTGGCATTAAGGTGTTTTTGTATGAATTCATGGGCTTTGGCCTTTGGAAGAAAACGGATGTCAACTTGTTCGAGGATTCTTTCTTCTGAATAATGCTCTTTTACCAAACGTTCAATTTTTCTTTTTTCATCGAGGGACAGCTGTTGCTTTTCTCTCTCGCTGAAATCTGCTAATAGATTTGGATCAAGTGATTTAAGTTCTTCAGAAGTGTGGAGGTCTTTATCAGCTAATAAATGTTCCCTTATGGCCGACTTGTATTTTTCCAGGAGTATATTTTTTGCACTCACCAAAACAGAGCTTATATCTCGTTCATACAAGCCTTCGTTTTTAAGAGCTGCCTCAATATCATTTACATTCACCTGGTTTTCGAATTGTTCGGCCACACGGTTGGCGTATTCTAATTTCTTCTTATAGTCCATAAAATTTGTCGTTTGATTTAATGTTTTCTGTCAGGATTTAAATCGACAGTCAAAGGTACTGTCGCTGATTTTCGCTTAAAAATAAGAAATTTGTGACCGTCAAAAATAGGTTTGTTTAAATAGATATAAAAAACGATAAATACAATTACTATCAAAATAAAATTTGGAATTCAAGCCCGCAATTCTGATTTCACGCAATTTTATTTTGAACTTTGTTTAACAGCAAATACGAGTGATTATATAAAAAGATGGAAAGATTAGCATATTGAAGCCTGCTTCGTTCATTTAAATTTCTTATTTATCGATTTGAATAGGATCAGCAGCAAACGGTTATGTTAAATTGGAAGAACATTAAATTGATTGCTTACATTTGATGGATCAACTCCAAAATGAAGGCACTCTTTAGCATGTTGGTGGTATTGGGATTGAGCTGCTTGAAGGCCCAATCGCCTGCCTATCGTTTGTTTACAATGCGGGAGGGACTTTCTCAAATGAAGATTACCTCACTTCACCTCGATGTCCGGGGTTATTTGTGGATAGGTACTCGCAATGGCCTCAATAAGTTTGATGGGGAGAAATTTACAGTTTATACCGAAAAACAAGGACTGCTCCACAATCGAATTCATGGCTTAGACCAGGATAACAAAGGCAACCTGGTCATTCTTACCTACAATGGCTTGTGCTTTTATGACGGAGAAAAATTCACCTCCTTCCCCAAGCCATTTAACAGCGTGCTTTTTGATTTGGCAGTTGATGAAAAAAATACAGTTTGGATTTGTGAGCGATACAGTCATGCTGCCCTTTATGCCTTTCGAAACGGAAAGTATGAAACAATATTGGACAACAAATCCAGCATGCATTTTCAGTACGATAGGCACACTCATGATAAATATCTTACCACCGAAGGTAAGATTTACCGGCTTGTCAATGATTCTCTAAACTTAATGGCGAATGGGGGTTTCTTCTTTTATCCTACATCTGGCGATGTAGATCGTAAGCCCTATTTTGTAAGGGATGCCATCAATGGATCTCATAGGCTTTTGTATTATGCTACTGATACAACCCTGTCAGTTGTAGCCACCATCAATGAACAAAACGATAAGCCCACCATCAAAGATATTTCTGTCAACCATATTTGGAATTCGGCGCGCAGTCAGCTAGACCTGCCCAGTCATGGCAATGGCAGAATAGTATTTGACCATGAATTTCCCATTACCAATGATGTAGTAAAAGATGCTGCCGATCAATATTGGATTGGTTCAGAAAACGGCCTTGGGCAGGTGTACAACAATGCATTTACTTCTTTACCTGTTGAAAAGATTTCTAATGTTTGGACCCTACTGGAAGACAAAAGAGGAAACTTATGGATGGGTACCTATGGCAATGGCTTATTTAAAATGAAGGATGGCAAGGTAGAAAAAGCAAGTGAAGGCAAGGCCTACCATTATTTTGCGGCTTCGGCGGTAGACAAGAGGAATCGTTTGTACTTTGGCACCAACCTGGGTTTGGAAATCATTGACGGTCTTAATTCTACTATGGTATGGCAGGGAAAAACAGTTTTCAGTCTTTCTTACGACGAGCGAAATGACCACATGATTTTTGGAACCCTGGAAGGAGCCGCTATATATAGCAATGATGGTCGTATACGATTTTATGGTATCAAAGATGGCCTGCATGCCAATCATTACATTCAGAGCACGGGTATAGACCATAAGGGCAGGTATTGGCTTGGTAGTTACACGGGTTTGAGCTGTCTGGACCCTGCATCAGGACAAGTGAAAAATTATACGCGGGAAAACAATAAGTTGCCAGGGCAGGGGGTTTATTGCAGTTTTACAGATGAAAACGGTCAACTTTGGTTGGGAGGTGATCTGGGTTTAATGTGGTACAATGAAAACAAGGATTCTATTAGTCTCATTAATAGTATGGTGGTACAAGGTATGGTAAAGGCCATTACGGCAATTGATGGTCAACAATTGCTGATTGCCACTAAAGACGGTCTATACATATTCAATACAAAGCAATACCTGGATCATAAGCGCACCAACTTTATCATGCTCAATCAAACCAACGGCTATGCCGGTACCGATCCTGGTTTCAATGGTTTTTGTAAGCTGGCCAATGGTCCAATTTGGATTTGTTCTGCACTGAGTGTGGACAGGCTTGATCCGACCCATCTCAAATTGAATGACCAACATCTGAAAGTGAACATTACCCACTTCAACGACCAACCAGTTGCCTTTGATCACCAGCAAAAGAGGATAATCCTTGAAAGAGGCATTGCCAATGTAGTGATTAGATTTGAAGCACTGGGTTTTGCCAGACCGTTGCACACATTATACCAATATCGCATCAACAATGGACCCTGGTCTGTATGGGAGGAACAAAATGAGGCTATACTCAACGACCTCACAGATGGAAACTATGTTTTTGAAGTTCGGGCAGGGCCTTCTGATGATGTACCAATATACACGGATAGCATTCATTTTGTAGTACAAATGCCATTTTACAGACACAGCTGGTTTGCTCCGCTTGCCATTTGTCTTTCCTTGTTTTTACTTGGCCTGAGTGCTAAATATTTCATAGATAAACGCAGAGCAGATAAGTTGTATAAATCGCAACTCAGCGAAGCACAATACCTGAGATCACAGCTATTGTTATCGCAATTGAATCCACATTTTATTTTCAACGTACTGGCCAATATTCAAAACAAAATTATTTTTGATAAAAAGGAAGAGGCAAGTAAGGCCATTGTAAACTTATCGAAGATGCTGCGCAATTTTTTGCAGGTTTCATACCGGGGTAACAGCCTGAATGCTGCCGGCAACGAATCAGAAATTTTATTATCAACAGAGATAGAATTGTTGAAAGCTTACATAGAATTTGAGCAGGATAAGTGTCATCATCACTTTGATTTTTGGCTGGAAATGGATGATAATTTCCACCCCGAAAGCTACACGCTGCCACCCATGCTGTTGCAACCTTTTGTTGAAAATGCGATCAGGCATGGTTTGTTGTTACAGGAAAAAAAGGGAAATTTGTGGTTGAAGTTTAAGACATGCAAGGGTGATTTGATTTGTATTATTGAAGACGATGGAGTGGGCATTGAAAAATCAATGGAAATGCACAAAGACCAGTACCTGGTTCACAAATCATTGGGAAGTAAAATTGTGAAAGAGAGAATTCAATTGCTGAATCAAATGGGTTACCAGATTACAATACAAAGCCTGGACAGATTGCCGCAAGGCACCACCATTGAAATGACCTTTAAAGAATGACAGCAGCCATCAAAATTGCCATTGTCGAGGATAATATTGACAATATTGGGACCTTTGAATATGCAATATCCCAATTAACTACCAGGGTTGAATTGGTTGGGGTTGCCAAAGACGAAACAGAGGCTTATGCCTTGCTTACAGATCGCAAGACGGACCTGGTATTTCTGGATATCCAGCTACGCACTACTACCATTTTCAGTGTACTGGAAAGAATTTATGCGGAGGGCTTGACTCTGCCTGAGTTGGTTTTTCTTACAGCGCATGGCAGTTTTGAGAATGCTGTGAAAGCCATTCAGTTTGCATGCCTTGATTTTGTGACCAAACCATTTAATCCTGACGACATTGAACAATCATTGCAACGGTATCTTGCAAAAAAGCAATACACACAACCAAGTCCACAGGCGGAAATAGGGTTGTTATTGCAACTGCTGAAAACCGATATGCACACACCAAAATCGATTGCCATTCAATTGAGCAGGGGCATCATTGAAATGGTTGAGTTGCCACAGGTCGTTTTCATCGAAGCGGATGAAAACATTTCTATAGTGCATATGGCTGAAGGTAAAACCCTGTTGTCGCACAAAAACTTTGGTCATTACCTGGCCTTGCTTTCAGACAATATAGATTTCATTCAGATCAGCAAAAGTTATCTTGTCAATGTAACACAGATGAAGCAGTACAACCACCAGGATAGATCGTTGAAGTTAAAAACCGGTCAAAACCTTGTAGTTTCACACCGTTTTAGCCGTGAATTGCATAAATTTTTGTTGTCCAATCAAAAGCAGCTTGTTACTGAAGGGAGGTTTGATTTTATCAAAAATATTTTCAAATCCGGGCCAAAATAGTACGCTTATCGCCGTTTTCGATACAGTTGTGACCTTTAGCAGATGGTTAATTACGAGCTCAATTATTTTTACGGCTACTAAAAATTGTAAAAATGAACAAATTGTGTCTGCTTTCCCTTATAACGGTTTCTTTATTGTTTCTTTTTTCAGGTTGTGGTCTGGTATCAGGTAGTGACTCACTTTGTGGGGTGGACAAATACTGGAGATCCAATCTTGGCACTGAACCCAGTTATGAAAGCCTTGATGCTTTAACTGGCAATAGAATATTTCAATTTGAAGACCTAAGCACGCCGGAAAACATTTGCACAGAAGAGCATGTAAAAGCGGTTTTTAATCTGGGTTTAAGGGACAATAAAATGCCTGATGGGGCCAAAGCTTATGGCAAGGCATATTGGAATTTTTTTGAAAAAATGATGGAATTGGGTCCATTTGATACGCACATGGAAGGCATTGGTTTGAAACAGGCATTTAAAGGAGAACCTGGATGGATTGGACTTCAAATTATCTTTGAATTTCCTACACAGGGTTCTTTGGAAAAAGACAAAGAATGGTTTCACGAACATGTAAAAAGTTGTTCAATTGAATTTATATATAAAGAGTCTCTCTAAGGTTAACACTGATTAAAAAATTACATCCAACCTAAATCCAAAGCCTTGCATAGGGTTATATTGATTTCAATATTATTGCTTTGTACAACTGCAATATTAGGGCAGCCTGCCCAGGAATGGAGGGTATGGGTAAAAACCAGCCCTTGTTCCGGTAGACACGATTGGATCTCAGTAGCAAAAGAAAACCCAACATCCTATGGATTGAGTTATTTTGAACTGGCCAATGTAATCTTCCCTCAGACACCGTGTACAACCATTGCCTGCACTTTTGAAGATGCAACAAAAGTAGCCAATGGGCTCAAGGCTATGGATGAATTTTATGATTATTGTTGCCGTGATTATTCCGTTTGGGAAAACACATCAACCAAGGCAAAATCGGTAGTGGTTGGAAAGTTTGGTACGGCAGGAATGGGGTGGATATTGTTGAAAGCGGATCTTTGTTGTGAAGAAGCAGAAGCTTTGGCAGGAATTCCCAATGCCTGTAGTGGACACGACCAGGTAGCATGTTGGCCTGGCAGTTATGCGGCATACAATCCCCAAACTCAAAGAACAGAATGTTATTGCAATCCCGGTCTTGTCTGGAATGCCAATAAAACAGCCTGCATACCCGGTATACCCGACTGTCCGAATATTTATGCCAATTCAGAAACCTTGTGGGATGCTGTTAGTCAGCAATACCTATGCTATTGCAAAACAGGCTATGTATGGAATGAAACAAAAACAGCCTGTGTTTTACCCATCCCCGATTGTAATTACTTCTACAAAAATTCTGTGCCGGTTTGGGATGAAGCCACAAAACAATACTTATGCAACTGCCCTCAGGGCTATGTATGGAACCAGACACGAACGGAATGCATTGTCAATTCGATTCCTGATTGTAATACATTTTATAAAAATTCTTATGCTGCCTGGGATGCAACCAGTAATCAGTATCTGTGCTATTGTCCGACAGGCTACGAATGGAATGCGGCGAGAACAGAGTGCATTAAAGTGAATGCTCAGCAAGATGAACCTGTAGTAAATCCCCAACAAAAAAAGCAGGGTGAATGCAATATTCAATACAAAAGTGGTGCAAACGAAGCAGAGCAATATACCATTGATGTGAAGCGAAACTTCGGCAGTTTAAATTTTTCTTATGACACCTATTCTGTTAAAGACAGAATTCATATTTACTATGGCGGAATAAAAATTTTTGACAGTGGCTGCGTAGGAGCCAGTGGTTCCCAAACCCTAACTTTAAATGGCATTTCGAGTGTTTTTACCATCATTGTGGATCCCAGGTGTGACATGGATACATCTGATACATCATGGAATTTTACGTTGGGTTGTCCCAATTGATATTGAGGTAAGTCCATAATTTTATTGAGGCCAGTATTTGAAATTCTCCTTCAATGAAAACAACAAACAATTTCATGATCTTAATTCAGGCTGGAATATGTAGGATGACTCTCCCTTTTGAATGAAAACATCCTCGCTTATTATTTAACGCCTAACCACGGGGCCATTCAAAACACTGAACCACGTGTTGACAAATATTTCAAAGCCTAAAGCATAATTCAGAATAAATCGGATACAGCTTTACTGATGAGTTATACAAAAATTTTATTGATCTCATTAAGTTTCAAATGATCTCCATGTATACAAACCGTATCTGATTCCAATTTATGTTTATTACCCTCCCGGTCATAAACCTGGCCATTGCACAAATCTTCATATTTTTTTTTGACCAATGTTGGTTCTATGATAACAGCATCTGCTTCCTGCCTTGAAACCAGGCTTAAATCGGAGTTATATGCCCTGTCTGCAAAACTCTCCCTCATGACCTTTAGACCTTCGTTTTGTGCTATGTATTCCAGCTTTGAATCAGGCATGGTAAGCACTGCAAGATCGGTAGAAACTTTTATGATAGCTTCCACAAATGCTAGTGCCTCTTTTTCATGTTCAGCACAGGCGTTGTAAAGCGCTCCGTGGGCTTTTACGTGCTTCATTTCAATGCCAAGGGCTATGCATAAACCGTGGAGACTGGCGATTTGGAAAAAAATGCAGGCACAAAGATCGTCCTTATCCATGTTCATATATCGTCGGCCAAAGCCTTGCAAATCGGGGAAGGAAGGGTGGGCTCCTACCTGGACATTGTGGGACTTCATCAACTGCAATGTATTCACAATGCCAGCGTAATCGCCTCCATGAAAACCACAGGAAACATTGGCCAGTTGTGCCAGAGAGACAATGGGACTTTCGTCAAATTGGTGGTATCGGCCATAGTTTTCACCACAATCGATGTTGATGGGTAATTTTTTCATGAGAGGATCGAAATCAAGGTTTTAAAAGTAAGTATAACGCTGACCAAAAGCACGAAGATCCCTGCAGCATTGAGCCAGGGCTTGTTTTTATTTTTATGCATGACAACCCTTGAATTGAGCAGCCAAAGTATCATCGTGATAAATACGGGCAGTAGTGTGCCATTGATGACCTGTGCCACTTTGATGACCCAAAGGTTATTGACATTTGAAATCGCTACCCATGCACCTGCTACCACCACCATAATTTCTATCCATAAAGCCAGCCCTTTTTGCGACAAGTAAAAGTGTTTCCACAAACTTGCAGCTACCTTCCCGGCTGCCATAGGTGCGGTGAGCGCAGAACTCAAGCCTGCCGCAAATAATCCAAGGCCAAACAACCATACAGAGCCAGTGCCCATGTTGTTTTTTAGCATGGCTGCCATTTCGGTGGCGTTGGATATGGGTAAACCTTCGCCGGTTTTGCCAATAATTACGATGGCCATACTTATGAGGCCACCGATCGTAATTGAAAAAGCGCCTTCCTTTCTTATAAAATGTAATTCTGTTTCACTGGCATTACACACGAGGGCAGAATGTAAAAATAGATTGTAAGGCACAACGGTAGTACCTACGAGTCCCAGGGCAAGCATCATTTGATCATCTTGAACAGAAGGAATCAACAAACCATGCAGCAAATCTAAAACATTGGGCATAAAATATAGGGCCAATGCCATAAAAGTAAAACTCATTAGTGCCACCAATATGCCCAGGATTTGTCGAAATTTGCGAACATTGTTGAGTCCAAAAATCACGATGCAAAACAAGGCAATGGCAAAGATGACCCAGGGGCTATTTGTATTTTCATAGATCAGGTTTACACCCAGCCCGGTGCCGGCGAGGTTTCCACTTTGGTAGGCTGTATTGCCTGCTATGATGGCAGAAAAAATTAAAATAGCGAAGACCCATTGCATCCACTTTTTTGAAAACCGATTGAGGAAAATAGTTTCAAGACTTTGTTGTTCCTGGATGGCCAAGAGCACTACCATATCCTGTAAAATAATGGTTGCGAAGGTTGAAAATAAGATGGCCCAAAGCAGTGAAACGCCACTATTGATGCCGGCCAACAAACAGAGTGTGACCGTACCGGGTCCAATGAAGGCACCCGTAATTACTACTCCGGGACCTGATAATATTTTGTTTGATAGAAGGTGCTTCATTCGTCCAAGATAACAAATTGTGCTAAAATTAGGGTTAGATTGTGATAAATAAGGACTACACAAAAGACAAAATGCAGGGCTGGCTGGCTATATTTGCGCCAAATTTGACGAAATGCCGGCATTATTTATCGTTAAGGACACGCCTTATTCTATTGCCCAAATTATAAAATCACTTGAGGACAAGGAGCTCAAAATTCAGCTCGATGGCCAACAGGCTAAAAAGATAAAAGCAAACCGAAATTACCTGGAGCAAAAAATGAGTCAGAAGGATGCTGTTTTTTATGGCATCAATACGGGTTTTGGCTCGCTCTGTAATATAAAAATCAGCACCGACGAATTGTCGACCCTGCAATTTAATCTGGTGCGATCTCATGCATGTGGAACGGGTGCATTGGTTGATCCTTCTTTGTGCAGGTTAATCTTTTTACTAAAGATCATCAATTTAAGCAAGGCTTATTCGGGGGTAAGAAAAGAACTCATTGATCACATGATCCTATTGTTTAATATGGGTCTGGTGCCTGTAATTTACGAACAAGGATCTCTGGGAGCTTCGGGCGATTTGGCACCCCTTGCCCATTTGAGCCTGATGCTCATAGGAGAAGGTAAATGTTATTACAACGGCAGGATGCAAGATACAGCCAAAGTATTTAAGGCCTTGCAAATTCAACCCACCACACTGGCATCGAAAGAAGGACTGGCTTTGTTGAATGGCACTCAATTTACGCTGGCCCATGCCATGATGGGCGTGTACCAGGCTCAACGTGCCATGAAGTACGGCAACCGACTCGCAGTTATGTCGCTTGAAGCCTTTGGATGCAGTGTTGATCCTTTTCACCCAATGGTTGGTCGAATACGAAACCACCAGGGGCAAATCAAAGTTGCCAATGAAATACTCACATTGTTGAAGGGTAGCAAACTTACAGGCAATAAAAAGTACAGCGTACAAGATCCCTACTCCTTTCGATGTATCCCGCAAGTACATGGAGCTTCTTTTTCTGCCATCGAACATGTAAGTGCAATTGTAGAAAACGAATTGAATGCCATTACGGATAATCCAAATGTATCGCACGAAGAGGACCTGATTTTATCAGCGGGCAATTTCCACGCTCAAAACCTGGGACTGGTGGTAGATTACCTCTCCATCGCTTTGGCAGAATTGGCCAATATAGCAGAGCGCAGGGTTTTCCAACTCATACATGGTGAAAGGGGGCTGCCCCCCTATCTTACAGCAGATGCCGGGTTATCATCCGGGTTTATGATAGCACAATATACTGCTGCATCGGTGGTGAGTCAAAACAAGCAATTGTGCACGCCCAGCTCAGTAGACAGCATTGTCTCCAGCAGAGGACAGGAAGACCATGTGAGTATGGCAGCCAATGGTGCCACACGGTTATTAAAAGTTTGTGAAAATGTCAACACGGTATATGCCATTGAGGCATTGGTTGCCTGCCAGGCACTCGACTTCAGGGGTGCTGAAAATGCGGGTAGAAAAAGCAGAGAACTTTACAGCGTGATCCGGAAATCGGTGCCACGACTCGATAAAGACAGGGTGTTGCACGATGATATATTCAAAGTGAAAGCAATACTTAAGGCATTGAACTAAAATAGGTTAAAAAGAGATTGTATTTAATTTCGACTTCAAATGATATAGCTGCTGGATAAAATGATAATTTTGTAGGCCTTAAAATGCAGGTTGGGTATTTTAGTCCTGACAAAAGGCAACATGTAAACCACATGAAATTGAATCAAAAACAAATCCACAACAATAGAACTATGGTTCGGAAAAGTGCTTTTTATTTCATCTTACTCACTGTGATGCTGACCTCCTGTTCGAAGCCTATGGCAAGGTTTCTGACTGAATCTAAAGACCAATCGGCCCCGGCAAAGGTCAAGTTTGACAATCAATCAAAAAAAGCAGAAACCTATCTTTGGGATTTTGGTGATGGCACAACCTCACAAGACATTTCTCCAACTCACAAATACATTACATCAGGAAAATACACAGTTAAGCTAACTGCGATTAAAGGAAAGAAACAACACACCATGGAAAAAGAACTCATTTTTGATGCCCCTCATGACTGCCTCGTTGAAATGGAAACAACACTCGGGTCCATCACCATCAAACTTTACGACAGCACACCCCAGCACAGGGACAATTTTATCAAATTGGCAGAGACAGAATATTACGACAATATGTTGTTTCACCGTGTGATCAATGGCTTTATGATCCAGGGCGGAGACCCGGACAGCAAGACTGCCAAAAAAGGACAAAGACTTGGAGTAGGAGGACCAGGCTATACGGTGCCTGCTGAATTTGTTGATGGGTTGGTACATATAAAGGGAGCTCTGGCAGCGGCTCGTCAGGGAGATGCGGTGAATCCTGAAAAACGTTCCTCCGGTTCGCAGTTTTATCTGGTGCAGGGCAAACCTCTGTCTGCGGCCCAGCTGGATCAGATGGAATGGCAGAAGGGATATAAATACACACCAGAGCAACGCGAAATACTCACTACGCAGGGAGGAACGCCATTTTTAGACAAAGACTATACTGTATTTGGACAGATAGTCAAAGGCCTCGATATCATCGACAAGATAGCAACAGTACCTACCGATAATGCCGACAGGCCTGTTGAAGATGTTAAAATCATTAAAGTAAGGGTAATAAAATAAAAATCACATGATAACTGAAGGAATCCTGGGCATTGATGTTGGGGCTACGGGCATAAAAGGCGCTATTGTGGATCCTAAAACCGGAGAATTACTTACGGAAAGAATCAAAATTAAAACGCCCAAACCGGCAACTCCGGATGCAGTGCTAACTGTCATCAAAGAACTCAAAAGAAAGCTCAAATACGGAGGCGAAAAGATTGGTATTGGCTTTCCTTCAGTAGTTAAAAATGGCTGTGTGCTGAGTGCGGCCAATATTGACAAAACCTGGCTTTCTTACCCGATTGTTCAAAAGTACAGTAAGTCCTTAAAGAAACAAGTTTATGTCATTAATGATGCCGATGCTGCTGGCCTCGCTGAGATGAAATTTGGCAAAGGCAAAAAGAAAAAGGGTTTCATCATCTTTTTGACCCTTGGCACGGGCATTGGATCGGCACCCTTTAAGGATGGCAAATTGTTGGCCAATACTGAATTTGGTCATTTAAAATACAAAACTTCTGTTGCTGAAAAATATGCTTCCAATAGTGCAAGAGAAGCAAAAAAAATGAGCTGGAAAACATGGGGAACAGAGCTCAACGAATACCTTAAAATGCTGGACTTTTACTTATCGCCTGACCGATTTATCATAGGAGGAGGGGTGAGCAAGGAATTTATTTCGTACAAAAACTACATCACCATAAAAACGCCGGTAGAGCCCGCATCTTTGCAAAACGCAGCCGGTGTCATAGGAGCTGCCATGGCGGCTGCCGATGAAATGTACGTTTAAAATATACAGGATTGCAAACGTATACTATAAAAACAGAACGATTTGAAGGTCCTTTCGACCTGTTGCTTTTCTTCATTGAAAGGGATGAGCTCGACATCAATGACATTCCTATTGCCAAAATTACGGATGATTTTTTGTCGTACATCAAAGAGCTTGAAACCCTCAACATCGATGTAGCCAGTGAATTTATTCTGGTAGCAGCAACTTTGATGCGCATCAAGGCAAAAATGCTGATTCCCCGTAAAGAACTCGATGAGCAAGGAAACGAAATCGATCCAAGGGAAGAATTGGCCCAGCGGTTGCTGGAGTACAAACGATTCAAAGAAGTGGTCGATGATTTTGCAGCCCTGGAAGACATTCGATTATCAAGACACCACAGGGGTGATGCAGCCACTGAATTAAAGATGATAGCAGGAAAGGCTCTGGTCGATCTGGAGCTGGAGTCACTATCTCTATACAAATTGTTGCTAACCTTCCAAAAAATCATGGATCGGTTTGAGCAGCAAAAAAACAAGCCCGTTCATACGATTGTAAAGTATGGTTACACCATTGAAAACCAGCAGCAGTTTATCATGGAAAGCATTAAAAGCAGCGAGCGGGTTGACTTTGCCGGTCTGTTTGAAAAAGCTGAAAACAGGATCCATGCCCTGGTAACTTTCCTGGCCTTGCTTGAATTACTAAATCTGCAACAGGTTAAAATCCTACAGGGAGAAGGTGTCAACAATTTCTGGGTCTACGCCGGAGATGAGGACATTGAAGAAGCGCAGTCAACAGAAAGCTGATAGATAAATAGGGTGCGCTGGTCGAATTTTACCTGCCCACCCATCTGAATCTTCGCAGATTGCGGTAAATTTCTTTTACCTTAGTGGAGAAATTGAAAGTCTTTGGATTTTACAGAAAACATAAAAGAAGCCATTGTTTCGATCAAAAACAATCTATTGAGATCGATGCTGACCCTATTGATCATTGCAGTGGGCATTACCTGTCTGGTGGGCATTCTTACTGCCATTGATGCCATCTTGTTTTCCATGAGCGACAATTTCAACAGATTGGGAGCCAATACCTTTAGAGTCAGACCGGCAGAAGAAACCATCAAAACCACCAAAAAAGGGAAAAAAACGGTAGAATCTCCACCCATAACCTTTGAACAGGCCATGGAATTCAAAGAAAAATTTAAATACAGTGGAGCTCATGTTTCTATTGAAACGCGTTGTGAATCGGGAGCCACAATTAAGTGGGGAGATGAAAAAACAAATCCCAATGTAAATGTTTTTGGCATCGATGAAAACTACTTTACCACCTCGTCCATGGAATTGGAAACGGGTCGAAATTTTGCCATCAATGAAACCAATAAAGTCATCCTCGGATCAGATGTAGTAAAAAAGTTGTTTGACGGCAAAGCTGAAAAGGCATTAGGCAAAAACATATCAGTAAACGCGGATCGTTACGAAGTCATTGGTGTGATCAAAGCCAAGGGCAGTGGAAATGGAGGTGGAGCCGACAGGGTGGTTTACATACCTTTACTTCCGGCAAAATTTAAGTATGGTTTTGCTGAAAAAAATTATGGCGTGAACATAGCCATGGCCAACGCATCTATGGTAGATGTTGCCATCAACAATGCTACCGGCATCATGCGAAATATACGAAAACTAAGCGCCATTGACCAAAATGATTTTGAAATCAGAAAAAGCGATTCTATCCTTCAAAAGCTGAAAGAAATGACCTCAACGTTGCGATTGAGTACTGTCATTATAGCCATGCTTACTTTATTGGGTGCCTCCATCGGTCTGATGAACATCATGTTGGTTTCTGTTACCGAGCGTACCAAAGAAATTGGAGTGCGCAAGGCATTGGGAGCAACCAGCAACAACATCCTTATTCAGTTTCTGACTGAAGCCATCGTCATTTGCCTGTTAGGCGGCCTTGTTGGCATTCTTTTAGGCATTGGCATGGGGTATGGTATTACACTTATCATCAAGGGCAAATTTTTTATTCCCTGGGCATGGATCATGTTGGGTATAATCGTTTGTGTCATTGTAGGCATAGTGTCTGGCTTATATCCGGCGCTTAAGGCAGCTCGTCTGGATCCCATAGAATCGCTTCGATACGAATAAGACTCAATTTCTGGTGGTCGGTGTTTATCAAAACCCGGCCAAATCTTCTTAATATTGCCAGACAATAGATGTGAAGATTGTATGAAACGCAGGGAATTCAGCATGTATTTGCCGGCAGGCTTAATGGGAATTAAGTCGTTGGCCAGCCCGGAACAAAACCAACATTTTTCAAAACTTAAAAAACCGGCAATGCTCAAAAAAGGAGATAAAATTGCCCTGATTTCTCCGGCCGGTCCGGTAGCAGCAGAGAAATTTGCCAATGCCGTCAGTAATATGGAAAACCTGGGCCTGGTTCCCGTGTACAATGAAATTGCCAGGAGCACCTATGGCTATTTTTCAGCTACAGATGAGCAAAGGCTGGCAGACCTGCATTGGGCATTTGCAAACCCCGAAGTCAAGGGTGTGTGGTGTTTGCGTGGCGGTTATGGCTGCACCCGACTTTTGCCATACATCGATTATGGACTGATAAAGAAAAATACCAAAGTTTTCATTGGGTATAGCGACATAACTGCTTTGCACCATGCTTTTTACCAAAAATGTGGTTTACAGACCTTTCATGGTCCGGTGGCTTCAAGTCAGCTTTTCAGTGAATATACACTTCAGCAAGTGAAGGCTATGTTTTTTGAGGGTCAAACTGAATTTCAGGTAAGTCCTCATATACAGACAGAAGAAAAGTATCGACAAGAGATCAAAATGCTTTTTCCAGGTAAGGCAGAAGGAAGATTAACCGGAGGCAATCTTACTTTATTGGCAGCAATGGCAGGCACTCAATTTGCACCGTCATACAAACATAAATTGGTCTTTATCGAAGAAGTTGGGGAAAAGCCTTACCGTATTGACAGAATGTTGACCCAATTGAGTCAAGCATCTGACATAACCAAATGCAGCGGAATAATATTTGGTACTTTCTACGATTGTGAGGTTAAAACAGAAGAAAATTCTTTTAATTTAATAGAAGTATTACAAGATTTTGTAAATAAAATAAAAAAACCAGCCATTTATGGCTTTCCGGTGGGTCATGTGCCCGATATGGTAACTCTGCCCATGGATGCGCAGGCTTTGCTGGATGCCGATGGTAATTCCGTTATTTACAGGCTTTAAAGAATAGGATTTTTGGTAATGTTATTTTTTTATAAGTGTTTCATAATTAAGAAGATTTAACATTGAATTTACGCAGTTTCATTAGGTTTAAACGAGAGAATTCACTAATTTTGTAGCTCGTTTATTAACCAACCGACTCATGAACAGAACCAAAAATCTATTGGTATGGCTGTTTTGCATTGTACTTGTATATCAGGTAAATGCTCAAACGGCACAGACGCTTCCCTTTACCCAAGACTGGTCAAATACCGGATTGATCACCACCAACAATGTTTGGACAGGTGTACCCGGCATCATAGGCTATCGTGGTGATGACATCACTGCTGCCACAGGCGTAGATCCTCAGACACTTTTGGGTGAGGGTACCATTGTGGTCAATGTCACAGCCAACCAGACCAACCCCAATACCAACACTGCGGGTGGAGTTGCTGAATTTGAAAGTACTTACAATGTAGTAGCCCTTCAAGGCTCAGGAACGGCAGATGCCCCCAACATTGTAATTTCCCTCAATACCAAGTGTATGGCCGGCATTCAGGTCAATTACAACATTAAAGATATCGATGGTTCTACAGACAATGCCATTCAGGCAGTAGCACTGCAATATCGAATTGGAAATACAGGACCCTTCACCAATGTTCCTGCAGGCTTCGTTGCAGATGCTACATCGGGCCCAAGCTTGGCCACGCTGGTTACCGCAGTGAGTGCTACTTTACCTGCAGCGTGCGACAACCAGGCTTTGGTGCAAGTTAGAATCATTACTTCCAATGCAGCCGGAAATGACGAGTGGGTGGGTATAGACGACATCAACATCACAGGTACAGCAACCGGACCAACAGCAGCTGTAATTTCAGGCAGTGGTAGTTTTTGTTCTGAAACCAACACCGGTGATATCCCTATGATCGTAACCATCACTGGAGGCACCGCACCTGATTCTGTTGTTATTACAGATGGGGTTACCAACTATACTTACAATTCATACACCAGTGGCAGCCCCATTGCATTGCCTGTTTCTGTGACTACAACTTTCACACTGGTCTCTGTCAAAGACGCCAATGGCTGCCCAGTAGCTCCGGCAAATCTTTCTGGTGCTGCCGTTGTAACCATAACATCATGCGGCCCCTGCGATCTTAGCTCAACTGGCTTAGCCGATGTGCATTGTGAAAACAACGAAGAAACCTCATCTTCAGCAGATGATTACATTTGGTTTACCCTTAATCCTACTGGCACCAATCTTGGTAATCAGGGATATAATGTTTCAGTTTCCTCAGGTTCCGTTTTGCTAAATGGCACCAGTCCTGCCAGCAACGTACCTTATGGCAGTGCTTCATTTTTTAGATTACAATCCGGTTCTGCAGGAGCTGGCAATATTACCCTTACTGTTACTGATTCCCAGACCGGTTCATCGTGCATGATTACTGATGTGGTGGTTGACCCGGGAGCCTGTTCACAACAAGAGCCGGCGGTAACGGTCACTATAACAGACCCATGTTCATGTAACAACGACGCTTCACTCGCTGGAAATGACGGCACCTTTGGAGAAGAAATCACCGTTACCGGACCTGCCGGAGCCAATGTTACAGCAGTTTGTACCGGATGTGTTGGTTATACCGGATTTACAGAGGTGACACCGGGTGTATATGTAGCAAGTTTTAACCACGTTGATAATCTTGGTTATTTAGCAATCATCAGCATCAATGGTGTTTTTCAAGATTCAATTTCTAATATCTGTGCATATCCCGATGTATTCATTGATGCGCAGGGACCTTTTGCCAATTGCGCTGGTCAGTCCGGTGTTTTGCTAACTGCAGATATTTCAGGAGATGGTGGCATGGGTACTTACAATTGGAGTGGATCCGGTGTTATGGGAAACAACTTTAATCCCTCCGGCTTGCCTGCAGGCCCAAATGTAATCACGCTTAATTATCAAGGAGAAGCCAATGGCAATGTTTCGCTGGATGGTATCACCCCGGCATACCCCGGTTGTATCCAGATAGATACAGCTCATTTTATTATAACCAATGGTTTGCCTGTAAATGAAGGACAAGGGGGCAGCGTATGCGCCAATGCTTCGTTCACCCTGAGTGCTACAGGCACTGGAACCTGGTCGGGCGGAGCTGGCAGTTTCAATAACCCCAACTTGGCCAATGCAAGCTATACACCAGCACCTTCTGAAGCAGGTACAACAGTAATATTGACCTGGACCGTTCAAGGGGCGTGTGCTCCTAATTTTGATACGGTGTGGATCAATGTCATTGCCCTGCCTACTGTCAATGCCGGTTCTGATATTTCGGCATGTTTTGGTCCGGTTAATCTGGCTGCTATGGCCAACGGCCCTGGTATGTGGACCGGTGGAAGTGGCAGCTTTGCCAACCCCGCCAATGCCATGACAACTTATACCCCGGCTCCTGCACAGGAGGGCACAACCTTTAACCTTACCTACACAGTAACAAACTCATGCGGTGCTACCAACGATGCAGTAAGTGTCACTTATCCTGCCAATCAGGCACAGTTTCAATATGACCCCAATGTGTTGTGCACCAATGGCAGTCCACAAGCACCTACCCACAATACTTTTGGCAGAAATGGAACCTATACTTATTCACCCATTGGAGGTATTGGAACCTTGTCTATCAATTCAGTAAGCGGGGTTATTACACCGGCTACCAGTACACCGGGTGTATACAAAATTACAAATACAATACCTGCTTCAACATCTGGGCCTTCTTTGATTATTACCGGTATTTTGGATGGACCCCTTACCGGAGGCCTTCCAAAATTCATCGAACTATATGCCATTCAGGCGATTCCCAACCTCAGCATCTTTGGTTTGGAAAATGCCAGCAATGGCACTCCTTCTGCGGGCGTACCCGATTATGTATTCCCTGCAGTTTCAGTGGCAGCAGGCGCTTTCATTTACGTTGCTTCTGAAACCACAGGCTTCACCCAATGGATGGGTTTTGCTCCCAACTTTGTAAATGCTGTGGCCAACAACAATGGCGATGATGCTGTATTGTTGTTCCAAAGCGGATCTGTAGTAGATGTCTACGGTGTACCTGGTGTTGATGGTACCGGCCAATCATGGGAAACAATGGATGGATGGGGGCACAGGAATCCAGGTAGCTGTCCAAGTTCGGTTTACATTCCATCTCAATGGAGCTACAGCGGTCCCGATGCACTCGATGATTCCAATGTAACCACAGGTACAAATGCCACAGCAACTCCACCATACCCAACAGCCAACTTTTCTCCGGGACTTTGCGGTGGATCCTCCAGTTGTACTTTTGTATTTATGGATACCATTACCATTCGCCCTGCTCCCGTGGTTGATGCGGGCCCAGGCAGGGTAACATGCGGGCCTATGCCGGTCACACTGGCAGCAAGCGGTGTTGGAACCTGGAACGGTGGAGCAGGTACATTTTCAAATGTCAACTCACCTACTTCCACATATACTCCCAATGCCTCAGAAGTAGGCAGCAGTGTATATCTTTATTACAGAGCCACTGATGCTATATGTGGAACTTCAAAAGATAGTACTTCAATCACTTTCATACAACCACCATTATCTGCACAATTTGCTTATCAGGCCCAGGAATTTTGCCCCAATGGTCCCAATCCTGTAGTGTCACACACCACTGGCGTTGACGGTATTTACCGCGTTACCCAGGGCAACCCCAACAATGTAGACCTTGACAACTTAACTGGTGAAATTGAATTGTCAAATACTCAAATTGGCACCTATACTGTAACCAATAATGTTTATGCTTGTGGCAACCTAATCATTACTGGTTTTGTAGATGGACCGCTCGTAGGTGGCCAGCCAAAGGCAATTGAATTTTATGCAATAGAAGACATCGCAGACCTTAGCATTTACGGACTAGGTGTTGCCAACAATGGTGGTGGTAGCGATGGCATTGAAGATGTATTTCCCAACGATTTTGTACCCAAAGGCAGCTTCATTTATGCAGCTGTAAATGGCGTAGATTTCCAGGCATACTTTGGTTTTGCACCTGACTATATTTTCCCTGACTTCCAAATCAATGGCGATGATGCTATTGAACTCTTCTGTAGTGGCGATGTGATTGATGTGTTTGGTGAAATCAATCAAAGCGGCACCGGACTTGCATGGGAATACATGGATGGCTGGGTTTACAGAAAAAACAATCAAAATATCGCAGGCAATTATTTTAATGTTAACGATTGGATTTACGGAGGAGTCAATGTTTTGGACAATACCACAACCAATGCAACTGCACCAACTCCTTTCCCACTGGGAACATTTACAACCAATGCTACACCGGTTTGCCCACCCAATACGTTTAGTCAAACCATCCTGATTGGTGATAACAGGCTGCCACAGGTAGTTTGCCCACCCAACCAAACCATCATCCTTTCTCCAGGAGAATGTGGGGTGTTTGCCCAATTCCCTAAACCTGAGGTGATAGACAATTGTGCCGGAGATCCGGTGATCAACCAGACAGGAGGACCCCTTCCGGGAGTTTTTGTTCACAAAGACGATTCTCCGGTGACCATTACCTTTGAGGTCTTTGACTTTTTCGGAAATGGACCGGTAGCATGCTCCTATCAGGTAAATATTCTGGAATATCCTTATCCAACCACTGCGTTGGCTTGTAATGATAGAATCAATTTGTCATTGGATGCAGATTGTTATGCTTTTGTAAATGCAGATATGATTCTGGAGGGTGGCCCTTATGGATGCTATGATGATTATATTGTTAATATTTCCGGCATTATGGGACAGGAAATTACCCAACCCGGTGTTTACAATGTCACCGTAACCGATCCTGATACAGGCAATAGTTGCTGGGGGGTTATTTATGCTGAAGACAAATTGCCACCTATTATCCGCTGTGAGCAGCCCATGTGCGATTTGCTCGATTTGCAGGGTATTTGGGACAGTGAAGACAATGATTTTGCACCTGGTGCTTGTTGGGCCTTCGATGGCTTTGCCCCTAATCCAGGTATACTTTATGATGTATTGCAATTTACAGTTGCCGTTGGTGGCAATTATACATTTACCATGGATGACTCACCGTTGTTTGATGGCATAGCCGGGATTTATGCAGGCAGCTTCGATGCCAATGACCCATGCACCAACCTGATTGGTGGAGATGATGATATCAATGGAATATTTGAAACAGAACCTTCATTTACGATAAACCTCACTCCGGGAACTTACTACCTCGTGAGCAGTACCTGGGTGGCTGGTCAAATGGGCAGTTACAGCTGGACCTTTTCTGGACCAGCCAATCTTCAAACTCCGTGTCATTTTACATGTCTGGATAAAGAAGGTATCCTAAGTGGTGATATCGAAATACCTGAACCGGAAGTATTTGAATGCTCTGATTATACCTTGACCCATACCACTAAGGTTACCGGAGATGAGTGCATTGGAGAAAACATAGTAATTGAATATATAGTAACAGATCTTTTGGGATCAAAAGCAAGCTGCAGCCAACACATAGCCATCCAGCCATTGAGCATAGACGATGTGTTGTA
>ERZ724507.3-NODE-3-length-94653-cov-7.662900_pt1 | contig 94653 bp, 76 predicted proteins | sample MGYA00376040_ERZ724507 | MGnify/ENA primary metagenome ERZ724507 (study PRJEB28724, sample SAMN07190883) | activated sludge metagenome | isolation source: activated sludge of sewage treatment plant in Hong Hong | place: Hong Kong | collected 2016-03-17 ...
CGGAACCACCAGCTTGTCTTCAGAGTCCGAAGGCTTCTGCGCCAGCGAGTCCACCACCGTGCTCCCCGGAAGGAGTCCGCCCGGAACCAGTGCATCTTTGTCCGCCGACATCGGATCGCTCAGCTTGGTCTTTTCCACCACGCCTTTGACAAACCAGCACATCCGCGCAAGCTCTGTGTCGGACAGCGTCTCTCCAGCGAGCACTTTCTGAGTCACATCCGGCAGTCCGTTAAACTCTTTGTCGCGCTGTCCGGTCACTTCGTACGGACCCATAAACACACGCTGCCGAGGCCCCGGATTCGTCGCGCGCGCCAGTTCCTGAATCAGTGCGCGCGTTGCCAGCTCATCGCCTGGACCTTTGGGATTGATCGAGACTCCGACCGACGTATTGTCGGTGCCATCAATGTCCAGCTCGATCGTCGGAGTGGCGTACACACCACGATGAATCTGATCAAAGATGCGCGTATAAATCGGCATCCAGTTTTCGTAGATCGATCCGATGCACGTTGGAAAATACGATCCTGCGCTGTCTTTGCAGCCAGACTTTACGTCGTTTGCAAACGTCCAGACTTTCGGATTCCTCGTCGGATTCTGCATCATCAGCTGATCGATGAGCTTTACCGAGCGCTGCGTGTTTCCGATGTGCGCAATCACCTCCACACCGGATTCCCACATCAACCGCGTCAGGTATTCCTCTCGGTAATACTTGACCCCTGATCCGACGGGATATTCATACGTTGGGCTCGTGTTTACATCGAACCAAAAGCCGATGTGACGGACTTCCACTTTGATCGCAGGATTCACAGACTGCGCACCCAGCGTAAACGCATTCACATCGCGCACGCAGTCTGGATTGATGAACGCGCTGATGACTCCGAGGCGCGATCTTCCCGTCGCTGCAACCTTTCCTGCGATGTACCAAGCCTGCTCTCTGTGAACCCAGTACGTAGAAAAATTCGGCGTCGATCCGTCATACGTATAGCGAACACCATCGTTTACAACCAGGAACCGTTTGTCAGGAAAAGCCTTCGCTGCGTTCACAAAGTCATCGCCATAATCCACCGTGTTTCCGACGATGACTTGATTCCGACTGGCCAGATCTTTGACTTCCTTCGCAACGCTTCCGGGCGTCAGTCCAAACAGCTTTTCCAAGCGCAGATAGCCGAGCAGATCACTGGTTGCTTGCAGCGCGTCATTGTGTGCAACCGTCCAGCCTTCCAGCTCTCCTGGGAATCCGGTCATGGCCACACCGACGTTCATCGCGAGCTGACACTGCTGCTTGATGCACAGCGAGGGACTTGGACACTCCTCGTTGGCTGCGCAGCGGATGGAACAGACTCCGTTTTTGTCTTCGGGCTCGATGCTGCTCAGCAGACACTTGGCAGCCTGACAATCGGAGTCCGCGATGCAGCTCTCTCCGATTCCTTTCTTGACGCTGGTATCCACAGCCAAGGAACACGCAGCGTGAAAGAGCACACAGCCTGTCAGCAGCAAAGTTCTCGTGTTGATTCGGCGGGAGGACATGGTTCCTCTCCTTTTGCGAGACGTTAAGGAGTCGGGTTCGGAATCGGATTGGGAGCCGCACTGGGAGCCTGCATCGCCCCCGGAGTCAACACCGGAGTCGGATTGGGAGTCAGGCTAGGAATCGCCGAAGGAGCCGTTGAACTCGTCGCTGGCAGCGTCGGAATGCTGTCGATCGACTGCTCTGTCTGCGCGGGCTTTTTCACCAGCGATACAATCGTGGTCACAGCGATCGTCGCCACACCCAGCGGAATCAAGACATCGGTTGCATAGCCCAGTCCGCGCGTTCGACGCTGAAGCGCAGGAAGACTGCTTGCATCAAGCGACCCCGAATACGTGGTGGACTGCAGCGTATTTGACGAAACCAGCGCACCAATTCCTGTCCCAATTCCGCCAAGGATAAGCACGCCACCAACTGCAAGTCCGCCATAAAAGAGGGGTCCGAGTCGCGAAGCAGACTTGCCACTTCCTGATCTCGCTTGCTGCACAGACAGCGGCACAAGGACCGGCGCAGCGAGCCCAGCGCCCTTGCTGCCATCCGTCGCAGAACTGCCTGCTGCACCATGTTGCGAACCATTCGCAAGATCGACAGGAGCCCCTTGTTGCGGACCCGTTCCCGTCGGAGGCAGGTTTCCTGGCCCACTCCCTTTGTCCGCTGCATCTCGGTGATCCGGTTCCTTTGCAGGTTCCTTTGCGGGTTCCTTTCCTGCATCCGGTTCTTTGGGAGCCTGCACAGGACGACTCGCCAAGTCTGTCTGTGCATCGTGAAGGAACTGCTCTGCCTTCTGCCGCAGATCTGCGCGAATTTCCTTTTCAGCCAAGAAGCGCTGGTAGTTGTGAATCGCTTCCTGCGTCCGTCCCAGCTTGTGCTGCGACCGCCCAATGTTGATGAGCAGCCACGAGACTGGCTTGCGACGGAATGCCGATTCATACGCATCCAGAGCGCCTTCGTAGTCGTCCTTCTTGGATAGCTTGCGCGCTCGGTTGTAGTGCGCGCGACAGATGGCATCGGACATACAGGGATCGCTGGCCCCGGCGTCCTCTTTGTCCGTGGATTCAGCGCTCGCAGAGGAACCCATCAGCAGGGTCAGCAGCGCCGCCCCAGCCAAGACGCTATTCCTCGATCTCGAACTGGGGCTTTTTCTTCTTTTTGTTCGCATCGCCTTTGAATGCCTTTGGCTGCCCCTTTCCCGTCGGGACCACAGCAGCAGCAGCGCCAGCTTCCGGTAGCACATCGAGCGTCACCGTCTGCTGCTCATCACGACTCCTATCGAGCACCACCAGCTTGTTTACATAGCCCGGCGCAACGATTCGCAGCTCCTCTGTCCCCGTAGTCAGCGGCTGTTCGCCCTGCCACGGAGTCCGTCCCAGAATCGCACCGTCGGACACCCGCAGGATCTCTGCATGTACCGGAGTCGTCAGGATCTGCCAGTGAACCCGACGCGGCGGCTCGACTTTCTGCGGAATCACCGGCATCACCTCCGGCGGCATCGCAGGCATCACCGTCGGTTTCTGACGACCGATCATCAGCCATCCGACGACGCCCAACCCCAGCACCAGCGGCAGCATCGCCAGCGCCCGATAGCGCTTCTTGGTGATAATCCGCGACGATGGCGAGCTGTTCTCACTCGCAGCCAGGTTCATCGTCGATCGATAGCCCACCGACGCAGAGTCCTCGCTACCAATCACCCGCAGCGGCGCCGTGCTGCCCGGCGTCTGCGGCGTCACCGGCGTCGCCAGCGGTGCAAACTGAAGATCCATCGGCAGCAGCGGTCTTACCGTCGCCGAGTCAATCGTCGCCGCTTCGTGCTCATCATCGTCGGACTCACCGGGATCGGGCGCCATCTGCGGCAGCGACGGCTGAACAAAGCTCGCCAGCGCGGACTGCAGCGCACCGATGCCCTGATCGACCTCACTCATCGACGGACGCTGCGCCGGATCTTTGCTCATCATCACTTGGATGAGATCGACCACCGACGCGGGCAGATACGAAGCCAGCGACGAAAGCGGCGTCGGCTGCTGAAACTGATGCATCCCCAGCAGCTCGCCACCGCCCGTCGCCACAAACGGCAGTCGCCCCGCCAGCAGTCGATACAGAATCACCCCAAGCGAGTAGACATCGGCGCGATCGCTCACCTCGACGCCGCCCTTGCACTGCTCCGGCGACATGTACGCCGGCGTCCCGAGCAGCGAGTCCCCCTTCGTCAGCCCCTTGCGCAGGTTCGGATCACGCAGCTTCGCAATGCCAAAGTCGAGCAGCTTCGCTCGCTCTCCCCCCGCCACCGCCGGGTCCGCCACCAACATGATGTTGTCTGGTTTGAGGTCACGGTGGACGATGTTTTTTGCGTGGGCGGCGGAGAGCGCGTTGGCCACCTGTCGCACGATCGCCAGCGTCTGCAGCAGCGGAATTCGACCGCCTAGCTTACGCATTCGCGCGCCGACCGTCTCTCCGTCGAGCAGCTCCATCACGATGTACGCAGTTCCGTCCGTGAGACGACCACAGTCGAAGATCTGCACAATGCTCGGATGCCCAATCCGATTCGCCGCCTTCGCTTCGTTGAAGAACCGGGTGACGACGGGAAACTAGCCTGAGTCTTTCCCCAGAACGATGACACCGACGAAAGTTGCAGGGAAAACGTCGAAAGGGAATCTACGGAGCAGGAAGCTCTGGCGCGTCGGGGAGCTGGGCTCCGTGCCAGACATCGACGATGGTCACGGTGCGCCCATCGGCTTCGATGATGTAAAAGAATCGGTAGGGCTCGACGATCACCTGACGCAGAGGAAGGCCCGCAAACTCGCGCGGTCGCGAGCCGATCAGCGGGAAGTCTCGCAGCCGACCAAGCGACCGACTCACCGCTGCGACCATCCGAGCTGCGGCGAGTGGATTCTGCTCGCGAATGTAGGCCAGCACCGCGTCGTATCTCTGCGCGGCGGCCTCCGAAAAGCGAACCTTCATCGCGATGGAACGCCGTACTTGGCTCGCATCCGGGCTTGAACCACCTCGAAGTCCTCACCGATGCCAGCTCTCGCCTGGGCGATGCCGATTTCAAGGGAACGCAGCACCTGCTCGCGGGTCGGCTTGATGTGCGGAACAGGAGGAGGAATGTCACTGGCGTCCGCGAAGGCCAACGGATCGAGTCGGCGATCCGACTCTTGCGACGGTGCGGGAGCAGGAACATTGGCGTGGGCAGTCACAGAGGGCATGGCGATCTCCAAGTTACAGCCCGGCGAGAGGCGAGCGCAAGGTCACGCTAGCAGAAGCACTGCGGTCCAGCCATGGCCATTCCTAGGATTTCGACCCGTTGACATCTGATTGACAGCGGTTTGTTCGGTGCGACGAGGATGAAATGACCGTCATATGACCGTCATATGAACACCCCTGGTTCCGTCGCACAGCGTCATATGACGCTCATATGAGCGACTCAGGCCCATCGAGCATCCTCCAAAGAGAAGGCGTGCTTCCGTCGCCACATCGTGGATGCATCGCTCGGACAGCGTGATATCACGGCGCCTGAAGAACCTCGTAGATCGCGGAGTCAGCCGCGACACCGCCGACAAAGTACGACGGATGCTGCGCCCATTCCTCCCGCTCCACGAACCGCTCACGGCGATTGATGGCGAGCGAGCCGCGCAGATGTATCTCGACGAGACGAAGCGCACCAAATCGAACGGCGAGCCCATCGCCAACGATTCCCATCACCTGCTACTCCGTCGCATCAAGCACTTCTACAAGTGGGTCATCTCGCGTCGCTACGTGACCAGCAATCCCTTGGCAGAAGTGTCACCAATCGGTCGCCCCCGACGAGGCAAGCAGCAGCTCCGCATCGACGAAGCGCGCGAGCTCGTTACCACCGCGATGGAGCGCGCGAAGACTCTGGATGCCGGATCGACCGCTATCTTGATGCAGATTTTCTTGGGACTCCGTCCGACAGAGGCACTGGTGCGAGTGGTCCGCGACCTCGACGCCGAAGGCCGAATCCTCTGGGTGCCGTTCGGTAAGACGAGCTATGCGAAGCGGAGGCTTCAGATTCCCGACGCGCTGCGCGAAATCCTTCTGCTGCATGCCAAGGACAAACCAGCTGATGCACCGCTCCTCGGTCCCAAAGGGGATCCACACCCGCGACATCATCCGCTATCGACTGAAGCTCCTCTGCCAGCAACTCGGACTCCCAAGAGTTTGTCCCCATAGCCTTCGCGGCCTAAATGCCACGCTCGCCCTCGACGTCGGAGCGACCGCGCAACATGTCGCCGTCGGTCACGCCTCGTTTGCGACAACGGCGCGGCACTATGCGGATGCCAGCAGTGTGGCAAACGTCGGTCTGCGCAGGGTGGCTGATCTGCTCGGTGCGCATGGAGAGCAGGGTGCTGATGTCCGGCAGCTCGCGTCGTTGCTTCGCACTGAGCTGTCCGTTGAGGAGATACGAAAGCTGAACGCACTATTGGCAACATAGTGCGACGGAAATATTAACGAAGACCAAGCAACATCTAAGTTAGTGGGAGTGGCCCATTTATTCATCCTTCCCCACTTGATTGAGGATGTGCTGGGTTGGTGGGGAGATAGCCTGGACAAAGCGCGGGGTCACTTGCGCTGCCCACTTCACCAGCCGATTCAAAGTCTCTTTGTCGTCAAGGATCGACCCGTCACTGTACAATGCGATCCGGGCGGCAGTTCGATGGTCAAGCCGCTCCCAAGCGAGGGGGTATCCAAGCTTTTTTTCAATCTCGTCACGCTGCGCAGCTAACAGGTCGAAGATCTTCTTGTTTGTCTCCTTGCGTCGAGCTTCTTCTCGAATAGACAGATCGATATAGAGTTCGATCCGAAAGCGGCCACCTCGAGCAAAGCTGGCTACAACTATCGCAGTTAGCCCCCCGGTCCCGAGCCGTTCGATTACATGCCAGTTCGATCCATTCGGAGAGCCCGTGCGTTGAATCTCGTGGAGCAGACGGCTAAAGAAGTCGATATATGCCTCTTCGCGTCCTTTGATCCTTGTAAAGGTCACTGTCTCCGCCGTGACACTAATGCTCGACACTCTCCATCCTGCTTCTAGCCAAAGCCGTGACTGGGTATGTGATACACGATCGTTAGCCCACCAAGCTCGATGTCGATAGGCCGCTGATGGGAGCTTCCGCCCCAGAATGCCTTCGACGTCCTCGAATCGAAGAGAGAGACTGTCGGGTCTTTGCTTGGCCAGATGAGAGACTAGTGGAGCGTAACGACTCTCCTCAAAGTCCTGCTCATCTTCGACAGATGAGAAACTCTGTGTCGTACGCTCCTCGGGGGCGCTGCCGAGCGCATCTCCCCCTATCGGCGATTCATGTACCGGACCAGAGGGTGGGGGATTTACTGCTTGAGGCATCGCCACAACGGCCACCAAGGTTTCGCGGATCGACGAAATCTCTGGAATCTTTGCCAGCGGGCGATGGTTGTCTAGGAACTGCGCACAAAACCGAAGTTTTTCGCGTTCCTCATCACTGAGATCCCCGCGAAAATGCGCTAGCTTGTTTCTGGCGTCTCTCACTCGCTCCAGAAGATCACTGAGCGCCTTCTTTTCAAGCCCAAACAGAACGCCATAGGAATTCCAGCGTCCGTCATGCAGCAACAGAGCGCGAGTTTCATCGAACGTGAGATCACTGAGTTCCTTGGCTCTATACTTGAGCTCGAAGACCTTAAACGCTTTCTCTGCTTCTCCCCCATCGATCGCCGAACCGAGCTTAGTTGCCCCTAAGTACGCACGAAGAGCCCGTTCAAACTTCTTGTGGAATTTACTCGCCTGGTCAGCAACCTCATCAACGGCCGCACAAAGCTGTTCACGCGCCAGATTTCCTGCGTGGTCGCTGAACGCACACAGCACATGATCGCGAAGGCATAGCTCAATTTCCTCTACGAGAATCATGTCCTCGGCGCGCCTGCGAAAATACACAAGCAGATCATCCTGGGTCAGAATTCCCAGAAGACGGTTCTCTTTGTCCACGATCAGTGCTGCGTAGTCCTCAGAAAGAGGGTCTAGCAAGTCCAACAAATCGTCATCAGGGAAGAACATGCGCGGGCGAATGAGAGCAGCTGAGACTCGCAGCTTGTCCAATGCGACCCGAAAATGTCCAAGGGCTCGAAGGATGGACTCATGGCTCACAAGGCCGAGCGCGATCCCTTTGTCTGAGACCACCGGTAGCTGGCTGAAACCGTGTTCCCGCATGGTCCGACACGCCACATCGGCGAGTTCGACCTGCGAGACGATGATAGGTTTTTGCTTCTGACTGAGAAGCTGCTGAATTGGGAAAGCCATTGGGTTTCCGCATACCATATACCTCTCGAGCAGGAAAGATGTGCGACGGAGTCGCCACCCCACCGCATCGTTTCCCAGCCCATTCCCTAAGCCCGTCGCGCGATTACTTGTCGACGAAAATTTGTAATTTGTATTTCGTTGAAGAACCGGGTGACGACGGGAAACTAGCCTGAGTCTTTCCCCAGAACGATGACACCGACGAAAGTTGCAGGGAAAACGTCGAAAGGGAATCTACGGAGCAGGAAGCTCTGGCGCGTCGGGGAGCTGGGCTCCGTGCCAGACATCGACGATGGTCACGGTGCGCCCATCGGCTTCGATGATGTAAAAGAATCGGTAGGGCTCGACGATCACCTGACGCAGAGGAAGGCCCGCAAACTCGCGCGGTCGCGAGCCGATCAGCGGGAAGTCTCGCAGCCGACCAAGCGACCGACTCACCGCTGCGACCATCCGAGCTGCGGCGAGTGGATTCTGCTCGCGAATGTAGGCCAGCACCGCGTCGTATCTCTGCGCGGCGGCCTCCGAAAAGCGAACCTTCATCGCGATGGAACGCCGTACTTGGCTCGCATCCGGGCTTGAACCACCTCGAAGTCCTCACCGATGCCAGCTCTCGCCTGGGCGATGCCGATTTCAAGGGAACGCAGCACCTGCTCGCGGGTCGGCTTGATGTGCGGAACAGGAGGAGGAATGTCACTGGCGTCCGCGAAGGCCAACGGATCGAGTCGGCGATCCGACTCTTGCGACGGTGCGGGAGCAGGAACATTGGCGTGGGCAGTCACAGAGGGCATGGCGATCTCCAAGTTACAGCCCGGCGAGAGGCGAGCGCAAGGTCACGCTAGCAGAAGCACTGCGGTCCAGCCATGGCCATTCCTAGGATTTCGACCCGTTGACATCTGATTGACAGCGGTTTGTTCGGTGCGACGAGGATGAAATGACCGTCATATGACCGTCATATGAACACCCCTGGTTCCGTCGCACAGCGTCATATGACGCTCATATGAGCGACTCAGGCCCATCGAGCATCCTCCAAAGAGAAGGCGTGCTTCCGTCGCCACATCGTGGATGCATCGCTCGGACAGCGTGATATCACGGCGCCTGAAGAACCTCGTAGATCGCGGAGTCAGCCGCGACACCGCCGACAAAGTACGACGGATGCTGCGCCCATTCCTCCCGCTCCACGAACCGCTCACGGCGATTGATGGCGAGCGAGCCGCGCAGATGTATCTCGACGAGACGAAGCGCACCAAATCGAACGGCGAGCCCATCGCCAACGATTCCCATCACCTGCTACTCCGTCGCATCAAGCACTTCTACAAGTGGGTCATCTCGCGTCGCTACGTGACCAGCAATCCCTTGGCAGAAGTGTCACCAATCGGTCGCCCCCGACGAGGCAAGCAGCAGCTCCGCATCGACGAAGCGCGCGAGCTCGTTACCACCGCGATGGAGCGCGCGAAGACTCTGGATGCCGGATCGACCGCTATCTTGATGCAGATTTTCTTGGGACTCCGTCCGACAGAGGCACTGGTGCGAGTGGTCCGCGACCTCGACGCCGAAGGCCGAATCCTCTGGGTGCCGTTCGGTAAGACGAGCTATGCGAAGCGGAGGCTTCAGATTCCCGACGCGCTGCGCGAAATCCTTCTGCTGCATGCCAAGGACAAACCAGCTGATGCACCGCTCCTCGGTCCCAAAGGGGATCCACACCCGCGACATCATCCGCTATCGACTGAAGCTCCTCTGCCAGCAACTCGGACTCCCAAGAGTTTGTCCCCATAGCCTTCGCGGCCTAAATGCCACGCTCGCCCTCGACGTCGGAGCGACCGCGCAACATGTCGCCGTCGGTCACGCCTCGTTTGCGACAACGGCGCGGCACTATGCGGATGCCAGCAGTGTGGCAAACGTCGGTCTGCGCAGGGTGGCTGATCTGCTCGGTGCGCATGGAGAGCAGGGTGCTGATGTCCGGCAGCTCGCGTCGTTGCTTCGCACTGAGCTGTCCGTTGAGGAGATACGAAAGCTGAACGCACTATTGGCAACATAGTGCGACGGAAATATTAACGAAGACCAAGCAACATCTAAGTTAGTGGGAGTGGCCCATTTATTCATCCTTCCCCACTTGATTGAGGATGTGCTGGGTTGGTGGGGAGATAGCCTGGACAAAGCGCGGGGTCACTTGCGCTGCCCACTTCACCAGCCGATTCAAAGTCTCTTTGTCGTCAAGGATCGACCCGTCACTGTACAATGCGATCCGGGCGGCAGTTCGATGGTCAAGCCGCTCCCAAGCGAGGGGGTATCCAAGCTTTTTTTCAATCTCGTCACGCTGCGCAGCTAACAGGTCGAAGATCTTCTTGTTTGTCTCCTTGCGTCGAGCTTCTTCTCGAATAGACAGATCGATATAGAGTTCGATCCGAAAGCGGCCACCTCGAGCAAAGCTGGCTACAACTATCGCAGTTAGCCCCCCGGTCCCGAGCCGTTCGATTACATGCCAGTTCGATCCATTCGGAGAGCCCGTGCGTTGAATCTCGTGGAGCAGACGGCTAAAGAAGTCGATATATGCCTCTTCGCGTCCTTTGATCCTTGTAAAGGTCACTGTCTCCGCCGTGACACTAATGCTCGACACTCTCCATCCTGCTTCTAGCCAAAGCCGTGACTGGGTATGTGATACACGATCGTTAGCCCACCAAGCTCGATGTCGATAGGCCGCTGATGGGAGCTTCCGCCCCAGAATGCCTTCGACGTCCTCGAATCGAAGAGAGAGACTGTCGGGTCTTTGCTTGGCCAGATGAGAGACTAGTGGAGCGTAACGACTCTCCTCAAAGTCCTGCTCATCTTCGACAGATGAGAAACTCTGTGTCGTACGCTCCTCGGGGGCGCTGCCGAGCGCATCTCCCCCTATCGGCGATTCATGTACCGGACCAGAGGGTGGGGGATTTACTGCTTGAGGCATCGCCACAACGGCCACCAAGGTTTCGCGGATCGACGAAATCTCTGGAATCTTTGCCAGCGGGCGATGGTTGTCTAGGAACTGCGCACAAAACCGAAGTTTTTCGCGTTCCTCATCACTGAGATCCCCGCGAAAATGCGCTAGCTTGTTTCTGGCGTCTCTCACTCGCTCCAGAAGATCACTGAGCGCCTTCTTTTCAAGCCCAAACAGAACGCCATAGGAATTCCAGCGTCCGTCATGCAGCAACAGAGCGCGAGTTTCATCGAACGTGAGATCACTGAGTTCCTTGGCTCTATACTTGAGCTCGAAGACCTTAAACGCTTTCTCTGCTTCTCCCCCATCGATCGCCGAACCGAGCTTAGTTGCCCCTAAGTACGCACGAAGAGCCCGTTCAAACTTCTTGTGGAATTTACTCGCCTGGTCAGCAACCTCATCAACGGCCGCACAAAGCTGTTCACGCGCCAGATTTCCTGCGTGGTCGCTGAACGCACACAGCACATGATCGCGAAGGCATAGCTCAATTTCCTCTACGAGAATCATGTCCTCGGCGCGCCTGCGAAAATACACAAGCAGATCATCCTGGGTCAGAATTCCCAGAAGACGGTTCTCTTTGTCCACGATCAGTGCTGCGTAGTCCTCAGAAAGAGGGTCTAGCAAGTCCAACAAATCGTCATCAGGGAAGAACATGCGCGGGCGAATGAGAGCAGCTGAGACTCGCAGCTTGTCCAATGCGACCCGAAAATGTCCAAGGGCTCGAAGGATGGACTCATGGCTCACAAGGCCGAGCGCGATCCCTTTGTCTGAGACCACCGGTAGCTGGCTGAAACCGTGTTCCCGCATGGTCCGACACGCCACATCGGCGAGTTCGACCTGCGAGACGATGATAGGTTTTTGCTTCTGACTGAGAAGCTGCTGAATTGGGAAAGCCATTGGGTTTCCGCATACCATATACCTCTCGAGCAGGAAAGATGTGCGACGGAGTCGCCACCCCACCGCATCGTTTCCCAGCCCATTCCCTAAGCCCGTCGCGCGATTACTTGTCGACGAAAATTTGTAATTTGTATTTCGTTGAAGAACCGGGTGACGAAGTCGGGGTTTTGGGCGAAGTCGGGGCGTAGGACTTTGATCGCGACGGGGCGCTCGACCGCGTCGTGAAATCCCTCATAGACCGCGCCCATGCCACCTTGGCTGAGCTTACGTATCAGTCGGTAGGGACCAAGCCTAGGCTCGGACATGGGCGCTAGAACCTCGATGATCAGGCTATCATTTCGTATCTTGAATCACAATATATACAATAAATGTAATAAAGACCAAGGGTTGCGCCTGCTCGGAACGCAGCCAACATCGCGAGGTGTGCCGAGTCGAAGCGCGCGCGATCAGAACGCCGCTGCCGCACCGACCATCGTCAGCTTGCCTCCGAGGCTGACCCACGGCGCCCAGCGAGAGTCCGGCACAAAGTAGCGATACAGGTCACACGCCGCTGGTACCAGCACCAGGAGCCCAGTGCCCCACGACGGAACACGCAGTGCGCGCGCCATGCTGTTGACGTCGCTCTGCGGTGGACCAATGCCAGCCAGTCCCGTCACCGCGTAGCCCACCGACAGCACAACGTGAAAGCCAAGCAGTCCCTTGAGAAACGGTCTGTGATGCTCGCGCAGCCTCGGGTCGATGCCCAAGATCAGCTCGGAATACAGGCCCTGCGTCGCAAAGCCCATCATCGAGATCGCGTAAATCTGCTGCGGCGACTGCACCTTCGTCGGTTGAATCGCAAAAAACGGAAACGGTCCCAGCGCAACCTTGCGTAGCTCGGGCTCACTTCCCGTCGCAACATCCAGCAGTACATGGCCACCTTCGTGCAGGACAAGTCCCGATGCCGCACCGGCCAGCAGCCACAGCCAGTCGGTCACTTTGCGAAAGTCCGCTTCTTTGGGAATGTCAGCCCGCGCCGTACGGGTCGAAAGCAGAATCACCAGCAGGAGCAGTAGTTTTCGTCGGAAACGCACGCTCTGGAATTGTCACAACCTCCGCAGTCAGTCAACGCTTGTCGCAAGGCCGTACGCTGTGGCATTCCCTTGCGCATGGCGCAGCAGTTTTCGCTGTTTGCAGAGTCTGTGTCCGCTCCTCCCAAGCCGGAAGGAAGAGCCAGCCATTTGTTCGATCCGAGCACGCTGCCCTCGCCGCCCAAGCTGGGTCCGAGCACCCGCTGTTTCGGAACCAGCTCGTGGGCGTATCCCGGCTGGGATGGCGGTGTGTATCGCGATGTGAAAGCGTACGGATCCAGCAGTCGCTTCACGGATCTGTGCTTGGCAGAGTACGCTCGCGATCCACACTTTCGCTGCGCGGGCGCGGACAACATGTACTATGTGAAGCCGGCTTCTCGACGAGCGCTACTGCGAAAGTACGCATCCATGCTGCGTGCGATTCCTGATCCAGTCAGACTGTGTCCAAAGGTCTTTCACGAGCTAACCGTCAGTCGTTACACCCCGCAACAGCAGCAAGAGTGGCGACTTTCCGATCCGCTGAACTCGCACTATCTGGATCCAGCTCGCTTTCTGGAAGAAGTCGCGCAGCCGCTGCAAGATGAGCTGGGTGATCTGCTCGGTCCACTGATTCTGGAACTTCAGGAAAGCGACATGACAGAGCCCGAGTTCTGTCGTCTTCTTGATCACTTTTTGACAGAGGTTCGGAAGTCCTTTTCAGGGGAAATCACCGTCGAGCTTCGCACCGATTTTCACCTGACCCAGCGCTACTTTTCGATCCTGTCTGCGCATGGTGCATCGCATGTCCTAAACGCGTGGACCAAGATGCCATCGATCGCGGATCAGTTTGCGCTGATGCTGAAGGCTTCACCACACTGGCCGGTGTATGTGATTCGTGCGCTGCTTCGCATTGGGATGCGCTATGCAGAGGCGTCCAAGTGGGCTCCCTACGATCGCTTGCAGCAGCGCGCAACCGATGCACGAAACGACATCTTGACCGTGCTGCGGAGTCTCCCGATCGAACAGAGAGCGTATGTCCTTGTCAACAATCACTTGGAAGGACACGCGCCAACCACCGTCGCAGAACTTCAAGCCGCGCTGTATTAGCAAGCCGCTCGTACGCACCAGCAGTGCTTGGACTGAGTCTGATTTTCTACAGACCCTTTGCACTGCCACTACGATGCCGGATCAGCAGGATCGCACCACACAGCGCACCAATTCCGGCCAGCGAAGTCAGCAGCCACATGCCCGGCTGATAGCCTGCGGGATGCTGCGCGCTCGCTTGTGACAGATCATTCATCGCACCAAGCCCTGCCGAGATCGCCCAGATCGAAAACTGCTGAATCACGGTCATCAAAGAATAGGCTGTTGCCAAGCGACGCTCTGGAACGACCAGCGGAACCGATGGCCATAGCACCGCAGGAATCAGCGAAAAGGACACACACAGAAACAGGATCGGTATCGTCGGTGAAACGGTGCGAAAGGCCAGCAGCGGAAACACCGGAAGCGTCAGCACAAGACCCAAAAACAGCAGCTGCGTGCGTCGTCCGATGCGATCGACCAGCGCACCAAACAGCGGTGTCGCAATCATCGCGCAAGTCGGTAAGTAGCTCAGCAGCGCGCCCGCATGTTCTCGCGAAAGTCCGTGTCCTTCGATAAGCAGCTTGGTCGCGAACGACTGAAACGGAAACACCATCGCGTAGTACGCCACGCAGATTCCCAGCAGCAGCCAGTAGTTCCGATCGAAGCTGCGGATCTCGGATACGCTCAGCTTATCGGTGGCTCCGGCGGTAGGAAGAGCAAGTCGACGCTCGGCGCGCTGCTCCACCAGATAGTTACCGAGCGCGGCCAGCAGACAGATTCCGCCAACGATCGCAGCCAGGCGCAAGGGAGCCGCCGAAGATCCCGTTTCATACAGCGAATGAGCCCACTGCGGAGATCGATTCGCAGCAACGGTTCCCAAGCGACAGAGCGTCAGGCTTAGGCCAAATGCAAAGGCCACCGAACGTCCCTTCCAGTAGCGAGCAAGCACGGTGCTTGAAGCAATGCTCAGCGGCTCAGATCCCATGCCCAGCAGGAATCGCCCGAGCAGGAGTCCGAAGAATCCTGACGTCGCTGCGGTGACCACTCCAGCCAGCGTCGAGATCGATGCAAACAGCAAGATCGATCGCTTGGTTCCCAGCCGATCAATCAGATGTCCGCCAAAGAGCAGCGCCAGCATTCCTGCGATTCCGTACGTACCGGAAAGGAGTCCGTACTGTGACTCGCTCAGGTGATGATCTTTCAAGATCCAGTCTGCGACCATTCCCAGCGCGTCGTACAGATAGTAGCTACCGAATAGCGCAAGGCTGACACAGAGCAGCACCGCCCAGCCAAAAAAGGACGCATTTACAGCATTTGTCGACGAAGACGTTCCAGACACAAGCAGGGAACTTACCGCAAACGGACGAAAGTCTACGCAGAAACGCAGCTAGCGAAGTGCGATTGCACAAGCAAAGGGAGTCGATGCGCGACAGACAATCCGTGACCGTGCGTGCGTTAGTCTTGGAATCGAGGGGTCGGAATGGCTTGGATGCGCTTGCGAAGGATGTCCACTTTGCTCTGATCACCACGCTGTGTGTACACATCAGCCAGTGCGCTCAAAATCGCTTGGAAGACTTGATCGCGCCGACCCCGGCTGTCTCCGCACAAGCGCGCAGCACGCCGTAAAATCCGTTCCGCAGCGTCGAGCTGTCCTTGCTGTAGATACGCCTGTCCCAGCATCATCATCGCGCTAAGGAGTCGTAGATCCGACGTTCCCTTGAGCGGCTCTAGCAGGGCAATCGCCTGCTGTGCAAGACAAGCTGTCAGTGCAGGCTGCTGACGTTCGGAATAGATGGACGCCAACCGGAAACAGGTGTTTCCAGTCAAAGGAGTCTCCGGCCAGTCTGAGGCTTTCCAGAGCTGATACGCCGACGCCAGCGCCTTTTCCGCTTGCCACGGCCTTTCGACATTCAGATAGAGCATTCCCAGCAGATCCAGCAGCGTGGCGCGCTGCGGATGATCGGCATCTAGCTCTCTGCTCGCGATGTCGAGTGCGTTCTGAATCACATCAATGGCTTCGCTGTACTTTTCGTCATCAAGGAGCTTCAGACCAGCTTCCAGAAGGTCTTGGGATTCCTTCGGAAGCGGCTCGCGCACCCGCATCGCCTTCGCACTGGGTACGCCTTGAGGGTCTCGCGGACACTCATACATATCGACAAAGACGCGCTCTGCACCGCCGGGACAGGGCACTTCATACAGATCGATGATGTGACCGCGCTGGTTGGGTCCGACGTTTCCGCGTCTCGCACCTGCGCCCGCGCGCGTGTTGCCACGAAGTGGATTGCTCCCGTCGGCACAGCGATAGATCGAGGCAACAAAGGAATAGCTATCCATCGCTCCGCAGCGCAGGATCGGAACCGACTTGTCACTGCCTGGCACAGGATCACTTCCGTCGATTGGCCAGTCATCGAGCGCACGAAGCGGAGCTGCCGCGGTCAGTCTGCTCTCTGTGATGTCGCTGGATACGCATGCAACCAGCGGCGGAGCCCCAGCATCCGCAGCAAGCGCGCGTGTGCCCGCAGCGGATGAATCAGGAGTCGATGAAGCAGGAGCTGTAGGTGTTGCCTTCGGAGGCGTAGCGCTCGTGTTCACAGTGGGCTGCACGGCTGCACAGCCCATCCACAGCGAGATCGCTCCCCCATAAGACCAACACCTGAGCCAGGTGTAGGAATGTGACATCGTACAAACACCCTAGCATCACACTTCGGTACAAGCCAGCACGACACGGATCCGTCGGAAATGACTCAGAAAAACAGCATGCAGCAGAACCTGCGGCACGCGCTGACACGTTCCTGATTTGACTACTGCACGCACTGTGACCAACATGCCAGGACACATGAGCCAGACCGGCGTCATCTACCAATCATAGGCAATCATAGGCAATCATAGGCAATCATAGGGAGCCATGTGGTTCTCACAAGTGACCCGCTGTGAATCAGCCATCATCGAAGGAAGGCGATCGCGGTAACAGATCTCACAAGCTGCGGTGTATCACTGCAAACAGGCTGCAAAAGCCAAGGAGAGAGTCGATGCGAGCCACCCGGCACGGACTGTGTGCACTGTCTGTTTTGGGACTGTCCATCCTCGGATGTACGCCCGATCTTCCGTCGATAAGCGGTCAAGTGACGGTTGAATCACTGCACTCTCAACTGGTCAGTGATGACTATCTGTTGCGAGTCCGCTTGCCCCCTGGATACGATTCCGACACCACGCGAAAGTATCCGCTGATCGTGCAGCTTGATCCGACGTTTGTGGGACTTCATCAGTTTGATATCACCGCAGGACTCGTATCGGAATACGCGGCGGAAGGTCGCTGGCCGGAAGCGATTGTCGTCGGTCCAGACTATGCCGATCCGAACACGCGGCTGCGCGACTATGTGCTTCCCAAGCCGCTGACTCCGAGCTTTTCAGGACAGAACGTCGATCTGTTTTATCGCGTGCTCAAAGAAGAAATTCTGCCGTACGTGGAACAGAAGTATCGGATCGACTCTTCCCTGCGCATTCTGATCGGACACTCTGCGGGCGCGACGGCTGTTTATTACATCACGTTCCGACATGCACCACCGGAACCGCCGCTGTTTTCCGCCGCGATCGCAGCCGACAACGGAATTGAAGAAGGATTCTTTACCGTCGAGCGATGGCATGCCGAGCGAACCAATTCCCTTCCGATGAAGCTGTTTACAACGCGTGCGCTGTGGAACGGAGCGGTACAAGAGATCACCTATCGCGCGCTGGTTGATCGAATCTCGGGACGTCACTATCAAGGTCTGTCGTTTGCGGAAGAGACGCTGGACACCGATCACGGCGGCGCGATTCGTCCTTCGGTTGACCATGGCCTGTCGTTCATCTTCGGAGGCAGCAAATGAGCCGCGCACAGACTCGCTACGCAGCCAGCTTATCCGCGCTCTGTGGAGTCCTTTTTCTGACCTCCGCAGCGACGGTTCATGCCGAAGAACCAAGCCTGGGAATCCCGACCGGCGGAAACGAGATCGGACATCCGGTTCATGTTCGACTGGACACCGCAGCCACATACGGAATCGGTGGACAGAGCTACTTGGGAATCGATCTCAAGATGAGCGGATACATGCCAGTCTGGAACACGCGACTGGCCACCGGAACCGTCGATGGCGGCCTGGTGCTTGCGTATGGAAATGAACCGACGTGGCTCGCGCCGTGGATCGATCCCGAACAGGTTCAGGGGTCCACGCATCGCATCAGCTTGCTGCTTCGCGTTGGACACTCCTTTCACTTGGGAGTCCGTCGCCGCGTCATGCTGGGCTTTCATCTGTTTGCGGGACTTCACGAGTGGATCAGCTCCTATTCGGTGACGTACGCAAACGAAGGAATCCACGGTAGCAGCACGGTCAAGCGCAGCTTGCTGGTCAGCGGAGGTGAGCTGGACTTCGCGTATCGCTTTTCCGAGCATGTCGGTCTGTATCTGGAGCTGAGCGCGCCGTTTCCCTATCAGTCCTCGTACGCTCAGACCTACTTTCACGTCGGAGCGGGGCTCACGTTCTATCTACGCTAGGCTGCGCTGGATCGTCCGTTCGGAGTGCGAACGGTGTGCGGAAGGAATGCGAACAGAGTGCGAACGGAGTGCGAACAGAGTGCAAGCCGCGTCGCACTACCAGCGCTTGGCGGGAGCAGAAAATCCGATCGATAGCTCTGCATTCCAGCGCACCGGACCATACAAACCAGCGTCGGCAGCGACTTGAAGAAAGAACCAGGGCTTGGCGTGAATCCGAACACCGCCGTGCGCGGAAAAGCCAAAGCCTTTTGCCTGGTATTCGGCTTTGGCATCGTCGACTGCGACGCCCAGGTTGGTCCAGTACGCATAGCCAATCAGATCCAGAAACGGAGCAAACACCCAGACTGGATATTCGCCGCCGATGCCGAAGCGAAGCTCGTACGGACGCATGGACTGAATCGCTACGTTGACGTTTTTTCCGTCGAGCGAGTAGACGCCGGTCGCATCCCGCGCGCGAAACGTCGAAAACGGAAAGTCCACACCGATGGTGCCGCGAACATAGGAAAAGACCGCGTGTAGCTCGTAGCGCAGACCCAGCACCGTCTCAGAATCAAAGGGCGCATTCACAAACGGCTCGCTCAGGTTTGGTGCGACTCCGTTGGTGCTTTCAAACAGCGAGTCCGAATAGCGCCTGCCGCCCGCCAAAAAGCCCATCGACATCTGGACATAGCTGCGAGAGATCGTCTCGCGCTCCGGCTCCGGCTTCGGCTGTCGATACACCGGCGGAGGTGGCGGCGACGGAGAGGACGGCGGATAGGCATCATCTACCGGAGCGATCGGCTGCGATCCCTGCGCAAGCGCAGCTCCTTCGATGGAAACCAGCAGAGAACCAAGACAGAGCGCGCTGTGAAATGACGAACGGTCCAACATGATGCCATCATCGACGAGAGCGAAGAAACCCGCAACACGCTCCTAACCGATGATCATCACTTCCTTTTCCGTGGAGCCATCTTGGAAGCGCGACAGCCGACAGCGATCGAACACCGGATGACGCGCGCCTCCGCACAGTAGCTCTGCGTAATGGCGAGCGATCACCGGCGCCATCATAAAGCCGTGTCCGACGAAGCCGCAGACCAAGTAAAAGCCAGGAATTCCGTCGGGTTCGCCCAAGATCGGAAGGCCATCGGGAGACACGTCGTACGGACCGGCCCACTGACGCAGCACCCGAACCGACGACAGGCACGGCATGACCGACAGTAGCTCTGCCGACATGTCTTCCAAAAAGCGCAGCCGCGAGCCAAGACGAACGGTTCCATCATCGACATCGGGCACCGTGATGCCACCGACGATCTCGCCACGCATCGACTGCGAAAAGTACAGCCCAGAGCTGAGCACGCTCACGAGCGGGTTCAAAAACGGCTTGAGCGACTCGGTGGCCAAGATCTCGTGACGATGCGGATGATTCGGAAGCTCGACGCCGACCAGCTTGGCAATCGCGGGCGACCACGCTCCGGCGCAGTTGATGACGCGCTCACAGCGAATCGTTCCCTTGCTGGTCGTCACCACAAAGGAGTGCGGCCCACGGACCTCGATCGCCGTCACCTTGGTGTAGGTGTGAATGTGAACGCCCAGCTCCGACGCTGCGTGCGCGTAACCCCACAGAAACGGCCAGGGAAACACGACGCCATCGCGCGGGTTATAGCAAGCGGCGACAAAGCCAGAGGGATTCAGCTCGGGCACCACCCGCAGCGCATCTTGCGGCGTCAGAATCCGCGTCGGAACACCACAGCGATTTTGCAGCGCCACCGTCTGTTCTAAGCGCGAAAGCTCTTGCTGACTACGAATCAGAAACAGATAGCCGCCTTGGCGCAGCCAGACATTGATCCCAAGCTCCGACGCGAAGTTGCGACAGATCTCGATCGATTCTTGCATCAGACGGATGTTTAGCTCCGTCGACCACTGCATGCGAACGCCGCCACCGTTGCGTCCCGACGCGCCGCTTGTCAGGTATTCCTGCTCGATGACGTGGATGTCGCTGCGGCCACGCTTGCCAAGCTCGTAGGCGATGCCCAGGCCCATGATGCCGCCGCCGATGATCACCGTCTCGGCTTCCGTCGCCAGCTGAGCCGCCGACGCAGGCATTCGTTCCCTAGCGCTCACGATCGGCTCCTTTGCCCGCAGCGAGCACGCCGAGCGGCACCGGCACCACCGGCGGACGTGGCGTAAACGGATGCGGCACGCGCTGCGCTTCGGGCTGTCGCTGCACACGCTGAGGATCCGCAGCCTGCGCCGTCTGAAGCAGCTGACACGTCGTCACCATGCACAGCTTGCCTTGGCACGACCCGGTTCCCAGCCCGGTGAAGCGCTTGACCTCATCGATATCCAAGTAGCCGAGCCCGATCGCCTGCTCGACATCGGCCAGCGTCACATCCTCACAGGGGCAGACGATGCACTTTTCGGACATGACACCCTCGCAGTTATTCCTGATCTTGGCCGATGTTGCGAGCCGCTGCGTCACGCGCTTGCTCGCTGATACGATCCTGCGCCGCCGAAAGACCGACGCGCGCACCGTGATCCGCTGCGTCCTGCGCCGTCATCGCACCGCTGACTTCGCCACAGACAAAGACCGTCGGAACATTCGTCTGACCCTGCGCATCGGCCACGCCCACAAAGCCACCTGGCTGACGAAGCTCGACAGTGACTCCGTGCTGAACCAGCAGCTCACTGGCCGCAGCGGGAGGCGTCGCAATCACAATCAAGTCGCAGCGCACGGTTCGATGCACGCCACGCTCGTCGCAGACTTCCGCGCCTTCGACCCACGATCCACCGAGCGCTCGTGTCAGCTTTTCGCGCGTCCCATCGATGTGAATCACCGTCTGACCACTCCGTCGCAGCGCTGACACCAGCTCATCCGCAAACGGATCGCAGCCCACCACCAGCGGCATTTCTCCGACGCGAATGCCATGACAAGCCAGCAATCTTCCGACGGCACGACCCGACATCACACCAGGCCGATCATTGTCGATGAACAGCAGGTTTTGCGCGGCTCCTCCCGTCGCGTAGACATAGCGATCAGCCGACAGCTTATACAGCACTTGATCCGACGCAGCCGCGACGAAGCCAAGCTCCGCACCCGGCTGCGCAGCGTGACGCTCTTCTCGATAGAAACCAAACGCAGCGGTTCCCGTCAGAATCTCGACGCCCGCTTCTTGGGCAAGCTGAAGGGCTGCGTGCGCTCTGTCCCGGCCTAGCTCGGGATGACACAGATAGCTACCACCGACGAAATGTTGCGACTCCAAGAGCAGCACTCGCCCCGTCTGTCCCAGAGCCGTGGCTGCTTCCGTCGCTGCCGCAAGTCCCGCCGGACCACCGCCAATCACCAGAACCGCGACGTGCTGACAGACCACCGACGCTGCGCTCGCAAGCTCCGCATCCACTTCGGGAAGTCGCCCTAGCCCACCCAGCTGATGCACGACCTTCTGCATCAGCCGATTCAGCGGACGCGGCGACGTAAACATCGTGTGGTGATCCATCCCAAGCGGAAACATCGCGTCTGCCGCCGACAGCAGATCGTAGTCCGCCGACGGCCAGGCATTTTGACGCTCACAGCGCAGCCCCGGCTCAGCCTTGACCTGACACGACCGAGTATTGGGCTGTCCGTCGATGCGCATCAGACAGGAACCACACGAGCCGCTCAGACAAAACACCGATCGCGGACGATGAAACTTCAGCGAGCGACTCAAGACCTGGACGCCCGCAGCGATCAGCGCCGATGCAACCGTGTCACCGTGACGGGCCCGGACCGCGCGACCCTCGAACTCAATGTGGAAATCACTGCCGCCACTGCGCTCGGCGCTCGACGGAGGATGATCGGGATTTGGCATGAAGAGAAGCAGCGCCGACAGCGGCTGTTGAGAGTGGGCGTTCCGACGGTCCTGACTCGGCTTGTGTCAGCCGAGCCGTTCGCCGCGTGAGGCTAGAACCACAGCATCGCGCCGATGTTGAGCTTGTAGCCAATCGTCGACGGAGCAATCGGACCGCTGTTCACGCCATCGTAGAACTTGCCGGGCTCGCTGCCCTGATCGAGCAGCGTTCCGACCGCGCGCAGATCCGAAAACAGAGCCAGTCGGGTAAAGCGAAGCTCCACACCACCGCCCGCCTGACCGAGCACTTCCCAGAACTGCTGGTTTCGTTCCTGACGCGAGCCCTGATACAGCGCGATGTCGCTCGCCATCAGCCCGAAGCCCGCCGTCGCGTAGATGTTGAAGTGGCGATCGGGACGGTTTTGGAACAGGTACAGCATCGGCGCGAACGTGAACGGATACGAGGTCCGCACAAACGCACCGTCCGCAATGTTGGCGCGCGTCGCATCGAGAGCCAGCTCAAAGCCCCAGTGGCCCTGGTTGCGGAAGCGAAGCTGAACACCACCGCCCATCAGCGTCGGTTTTTCACCGAACACTTCCTGCGAGCGAATGCCGTACGAGGTGAAGCGAACGCCCATCCCGAACACCGGACCACGCGGCGCCGGACGCGCCACCACCGGACGACGAACGATCGGCATCGGGCGAATCGGACGAACCAGCGGCGGCGGCGAATACAGCTGCGGCGGCTGCACAAACACCGGCGGCGGCGGAAGCTGCTGCGGCAGTGCGGGCTGCACCATCGCTTGACCGGGCTGCGCCGGGATGATCCACACCGGACCGTTGAAGTAGATCGGACCCTGAACCGGGTTACCGACGAACGGCTGCGGCTGCGGAGCAACCTGAACCGGCGCAATCACCGTCGGCGCGATCGGCTGAGGTGCAGCGGGAAGCGGCGTCACCACCGTCGCACTCACCATCGGCGGCGGCGGAAGCGGCGCAACGGTCACAGACGGCGTGTTGGTCGTCACCGTCGTGGTGGTTGTCGACTGCGTCACCGATGTAGACTGTGGTTCGTCAGACGAAACCACCGGCTCAGCGGCTACCGCCAGCGAGCTTGTCAACGCAACGCCGGACAAGAGCGCAGCGACAGAGGTCATTCGCAGCGAAGCGGACTTTCCGAAACGGCAACGCTCAGTGCTCACGAACAAGGACCGCATGAGGCCTCCTTGCATTTAAAAAACTGTCTATTCCATACGGATGCCACAGCTTGGTTTCGCTTTCAATGGCACATGCTCAGCGACGCAGTTTTCCGCGCCACGCAGACAGACCTACCATCGCCTACCTGCGTCACCCGACCGTCGACCCTGACGTCCCTTCTACGCCGGAAGGACACACGGTGCGCTGACGAACACCAAGTGCCGAAGACAGCGCGTTGGCGATCGCAGCGGCTACACCCGATGCCGCCAACATCGCGAGATCGTCGGGATTTGTCCTCACTGATCCGGGGGCTCCTGATGGCAGCAGGCTGACCGCCAAGTTCGCGACGGTTGTCGAGCGTGCAGCTTCATCTGGCGACGACGACGTCCAACCACTGCGACGGCTTAGAACAAGGGACCGACGAAGCGCCACCTTTCGAGCCCAGGCCAGGCTCTTCCGCACCACGGACTCGGCTCCGTCGGAAACCAAGTCCGTCTCGAGCACGCAAGCATGTCGAACCAGCTCGATTCGTCCCGACGACACCGCGACTTCGATCGCGTGCGCGCCAAACTGAAGCGTTCCCGACGCCGATCGCCACACCGCCGCCGCCGTGCCCACGCCGATCTTCCGTCCCAGCAAGCTGCCCGACGAAGCGTCCTTCGAACGCGGCACACTGGGCTTTCCATCCCCAAGCAGCTTCTGAAGCTGGGTCAAGCAGCGACGAAGAGGAGCGCCCTCAGGACGATCCGACAGCCAGCGGAGCCGAAGCTGCAGCGGATCTTCACTGCGCTGCGTCGCAAGCTCGTCGATCGCCACTTCCAGCGACAGCGCAAGCTCGATACCGACGAAGCGATCGCTTGTCGGTAGATGAACCGCGAGCGGCAACAGCGACAGCTCACGCGCGGAAAAACCGTAGGCACTGCCCAGATCCATGACGCTCAGCTCAGACGGCTGACCCGAAAACGAACCGGCGACGGCACCGTGAAGCAGCAGCGCGCTCGGCAAGTCGTCCGCAAGGAGCCCAAGCTGAAGCGTCTGAATCGTCTCCGGCAGGGTTCCAGCGATGCACAGCGCAGGCAGCTCGACGCAGACCGGACGATCCAAGTGCGCCGACGCGATCGCAGCCAGCAGCGACGATGACGATGTCAGCGAACGCGAATCACCAAGCTCCGACGACACCACGAGGAGCTTGTCTTCGGGCAGTCCCAGCTGCGTTCCCAGCATCTGTTTCGACGCACCGATCGCATAGACCGTCAAGGAATCGCCACGCCACACTGCCGTCGCTGTGCCGTGTGCTACATCGCCGACCAGACGCGCGCTGGTTCGATAGGTCTGATGCAGCCTGGTTCGACTGTCCGCAAACGCTTCCGCTGGCTGTCCGCTGCTGCGACGAATCGGCTGCTGAGAACCACCCATCGCGATCGCAGATTGAACCGAAAGCGGCCCGGCTTGCTCTCGGATGCGCAGGGAAACCTGACGCGCGACCGACTTCGCCAGCCAGGGCGAATCAGCAAGCACCAGCGCAACGACCTGTCCTGCCCGTCGAACACGCTTTGTCAAAAGCTGCCCAAGCAGCCTCTGAAACCGCTGGCCGTGGCCCGAAAGCACACTGTCTTCCGTCAGAACGGCGCGCACACCACGCTGGCTCACAAGCGGCTCAGCCTCGATCGCCAGTACATCGGCACACGCGAGCGGACAGAGCACCGGCACGCCATACACCATGTCCGGCAGACGAACGTCGGCAGCGCTGCGCGAAAGTCCCGTCACCTGAAGCAGCGGCTGCGTCATCGGTTAGCGATCCTCGACGCGACGCCACAGATCCAGCTGACCACGCAGCGACGAACGAAACACCCGCAGCGAGTCCGTCCCCAGCACCTTGCAGCGAGGCAACGCAAAGCGATCACAGCGACGAGATACCGAGCCAATCGCATCCAAAAATGCCGCCTGATAACCTGCCGCTTTGGCCAGACGATGTTCTCTCGACGACACTGTGCGACGGGTTCCGTACGGATACGCCAGCAGCGTCACCTCGTGCCCGAGCATCTGTGTCAGCCGTCGCCGAGAATCAACCAGCTCTCGCCGCGAGTCATCGTCGCTCTGCTGCGACAAAATCGGGTGCGACAGCGTATGCGAGCCAATCGTCCAGCCAAGCTGTCCCAGCGCCCGCACTTCGTCCCAGCTGAGCATGGGACGACTCGGCTGATAGCTCACATCCCGAGCCAGCCCGTCGCACAGCCCGCTTATCACAAACGCCGTCGCGCTCACTCGGTGCTGCGCCAGGATCGGAGCCGCATAGCGATAGACATCTTGGTAGCCGTCGTCAAACGTCACCGCGATCGCGCGCTCGGGAAGCGGCGTTCCGTCGAGCAGCCACGAAACAATCTGCGGCAGCGAAACCGGTGAGCCTTCGCCAGCGATGATCTTCATCTGCTCCGAAAGCTGGGCAGGCGTGACCGACCACTCGTCGGGCGGATCGTCGGACACCCCGTGATAACAGAGAATACGCGGACCGTCATCGACGAGCTGAAGCGGTCCCAGCGTCGCCACCGCATCGCGCAACACTCGCTTGGTCAGACCGCGTGCCAGCGACTTCACCGTCACGATGGCTCTCCGTTCGGTAGATCGTGCGAGTGAAGCAGCGTCGCCAGCGCACAGCGCGACAGATACAGCGGAATTCCGACGAAATAGCGATGAAGCTTATGAGGCTGCTGCGCGACGATGTACAGCCACTCCAGACGAACCTTGCGCAGCCACGATGGTGCACGTCGCAGCGTTCCGCCGTAATAGTCAAACTGTCCACCGACGGCCAGCCACAGCGTCCCGCCAAGCCCCGGATCGTCGAGATGCCGACAGATGAACTCGACCTGCTTGGGATTGCCCATTCCGACGAGCACAACCTGAGGCCGCAGCACACGCAGTCGCTCGATCAGCGCGCGTTCGCTCGCGTCGTTCAAATATCCGTGCGAGCTGCCGACGAAGCGCAGATGAGGAAACCGTGTCGCAAAGCGCTGGCTCGTCTGATCGGCCACACCGTCGTGGCCACCGACCAAAAACACCGTCGTTCCATCCGGCGCAGCGGCGAATAAGCGCGGCACCAGATCGGTTCCATTGAGGTTCGCGGGCAGCGGCTTGCCCAACCAGCTGGCCACCCACATCACCCCCGCACCGTCGGCCAAGACCAGCATCTTGCGCTGAAGCAGCCGTCGAAAGCTTGGCTGTTCCGCTGCGATGTTCAGCGTCGACATGTCTGGAAAACAGACGCCCGTGCTCTGTCCGCTCCGCAGCTTCCCGAGCAGCAGCGCCACCGCTTCCTCGCTATACAGACGAGGAAACCGAACGCCCAGCACATCAACCGTCTCGGGCGTCGTCTCGGTCATGGCACAACCAGCACGTCGCCGCGCAACAGATGCAGGTTCATCTCGGGATGCTTGCCCGTCAAAAGCGCCGGATACGAGATCGGAATCTTACGCTGTTCCGTCGCTGTTCGTCGCAGGATAAACATCTGCTCACCCTTCGCGTACGGCGATAGTCCATGCGCCAGCCCGAGCGCATCCAGCACCGACACATAATGTCCCGGCTGATAGTGACCCGGCTGCGAGACTTCTCCGACGATGCTCACGGTGTAGCTCTGAAACTCGTCCACCGCCACCGTCAGCGTCGGCATGTCCGCATTTTGTGCGATGTATTTTTCCAAGCCCTTCGACAGCTTTTCCCGCAGCGCACGCGCCGTCAGTCCCGCCGCCTGAATCTGACCGAGCAGCGGCACCGAGATATTCCCGTCGGGAAGCACCCGGACTCGACCCGACACATCGGGATTTTTCCACTGCCGAATGTCGATGATGTCGCCCGGACCGATCACATACTCCATCCGCGTCGGATCTGGCTCGATCTCATAGTCATAACGAGGCACAAACGGCGTACAGCCTAAGCCACTCGCGAGCAGCCACGGCAGCGTCACAAGCGCAGCAATTCTGAGCCAGCGCACGGTCAAGATCGGCATGTTGTCGGCGAATGCTAGCACAAGCAGTCTGAGCGCCTTCTATACTTGGACATGGCCACAGCGAAGACCATGCCCACCATCGAGGAAACCCTGCGCAGACCTCGGCTTCCGGTGCTGCATCGTTATCTGGTGCCGGTGATTGGACTCGATCCAGCCCACGAAGGGCTCAAGATCGCGCATCTGAGCGATCTGCACGTTGGCTCGCTCACCTCGCATCAGTTCATTCGCAGCGCCGTTGAAATGGCCCAAGCGGAGCGCCCCGATCTGGTGCTCATGACCGGCGACTTCGTCTGTTACAGCCCCAAGTTTGTGCCGCTTCTCGGTCAGCTTGTGAGTGGCTTTGCCGTTCCGACGGTGTGCGTGCTGGGCAATCATGACTACTGGACCGACGGACACGGCGTCGCAGCCGAGCTGCTTCACGAGCAATACACCGTGCTGCGCAACCAAAACACCCGACTTTGGCTCAAAGGTGCGCCGCTGACGATCGTTGGGCTCGACGATGCCGTCACCCGTCAGAGCGATGTCCACAAGGCCTTTTCCGGCGTACACCCAAGCGATAGCCGCATCGTCCTATCGCACGTTCCGTCGCTGATCGATCCAATCTCCGAGCTTGGACCTGGACTGGTTCTCGCAGGGCACACCCACGGAGGACACGTTCAAATTCCCGGCTTGACCAATCTGGTCTTCCGCAAGCTGGGCCAACACTATGTGCGCGGCTTCTATCGCGTTCGCGATTCGCTGCTGTACGTAAACTCTGGGGTGGGATCTAGCTCGGTTCCGATCCGCGCAGGCGCTCCAGCAGAGCTTGCAATCTTGACCCTGCGAAGATCCCAATGACCGACGGAGAAGCACGCGAATAGCAGCCGAATCAGATGTCGGACGACCGGATAGCTTTCACAAAAAAAGCAGCTTTCCTAGAATAGATTGTTGACATCGCGGAAACGCCATGGAAAATGCCTGCTCGTCAACGGCGCTGTTGGCAACTCGCCTTTGACAGTTGTTTTTGATTTAGACCCCATCGTCCAGTCGGCCTAGGACACCAGCCTTTCACGTTGGTAACACGGGTTCAAACCCCGTTGGGGTCGCCAAACTTGTCTGTTTCTCCGCACTTCTTGAGAGTGCGGCTCTTTGATTCTATTTTGTCGTGGGTTGTGTTTAGTTGATGGGACGTGAATTGGCCCATGCTATTTTGGCTGCGCCAACAGCGACCCATGACCAAATTTCAGAGCTCATTTTTTAAAATTTATCGTCGCCAGTTAGCCTGGTTGTGCTTGCTGGTGGTTGGGCTCCTGCCGCGCATCTTGTCGGCTCGAACGTTTTCGCAACAGTTCGAGCGAATCAAGCAAGTCGCCCCCCGAGAGCAGCTATATCGGCTCCTCTACGCGATGCCAAAGGGTGGTGACATTCACCAGCACTTTAATCTCGCCAACCTCGCAGAGTCGTGGTTCCTCCTCGCCACAGACCCCAAAATCACCCGCAACAACGTCTTTTACACCCGCGCGCGACCTCGTGACTGTCCGAACCTGACCGCGCTGACGCCTCGCTTTACCACGATCCAAAAGTCTGCCTACGACGCGCTGCCTCCTTGTCAAAAAGACGAATATGTCGCGTTGTCGGCGCTGACTGCCGAAGAACGGGCCCTGTTTATTTCCGGCCTGAAGCTCGATCGCGATGAAGAAGGTCGCCAAGAGTTCTTTGACGCAATCGGCTCTCGCATTGGCGACATGGGACGAGATCCCAACCTCGCTGGCGCTGCGCTGGTCGACAACATGCGTCGCTTTGCGGCAGAAGGCCTGCGCTACATGGAGGTCTTCGTCGTCGGTCCGCGCTTCATCGACATCTATGGTCAGCCGATTCCCGTCGAGCGCGGTGTGCAGATCCTGCGTGAGCGCTTGGTTTCACCAGATGCCGTCGCGACGGGACTGACTGTCCGTTTTTTGGCGACGGTGGTTCGACATCATCCCGACGCAGAAATTGAGATCGAGCGTGCCTACGACCTGGTCTCGAAGCATCGGGATCTGTTCGTCGGTGTCAACCTCGCAGGCCGAGAAGAAGACGGTCGAGGTCATGCGCTCCGCTTCATTGATGTGTTCCGTCGGATGCGAACCCGCTATAGCGCGATTCCCCTGTCGCTGCACGCCGGGGAAAGCGAAGCACCAGGAACCCAAGTTCGCGACACGCTGCTGCTCGGAGCCAACCGAATCGGTCACGGCGCAAACCTGCTGTCGGATACCGGGACGCTGCTGCTCATGCGAGGCAACCGCTACCTGATTGAGACGTCGCTGCTCAGCAACCAGCTGCTCAAGTACGTTCCCGACATCAAGGTTCATCCGTTCCCCGAGTTTCTGCGCATCGGCATCCCGATTTGTCTCAACACCGACGATCGCGGCGCATGGGATTCGAACATGACCGACGAGTTTTTCGCTGCGGTGATCAACTTCAACCTCAGTTGGGAAGAAATCGTCACCATCGGTCGCAACAGCCTCAGCTTTTCGTTTGCCGAGCTGCCCATCCGCGAGCGCCTGCTCCGAGAGTACGACGCCGCAGTCAAGCGCTTCGAGCTACAGTTTATCGGCGACGACTGGGCCGAAAAGCTCCGTCACGTCAGCGTCTCCAAGTCCGGCTACGCGCGACGCAAGCTCGGCATCACCGACTGACGCTACAGGTTTCCTTCGAGCGCCAAGTGCGCACCCAGCCCCGGTCCCGGCACGCCCGATCCGTAGATGCGATAGGTGTCGTTGCTCAGGTTTTCGAGGACGCCCGACAGATAGATCTGCCGAGACAGCCGCAGCGACCCGCGTAGATACGTCATCACAAACCACGGCGAGCCATCACACAGCGTCGGTCCCGTCGGACAAATCGTTGGATCCAGCCGATCTTGACTGGCCAACCGACGCTGCGACATTGCGGCTCGCGCACCCACTTCTGCCAGGCTCAAGATCGACCGTGGCCGTCGAAGCTGTAGCGCGCCCAGGCCCATCAGCGGCGGAACACGCCACATCGGCTCAGTTGCATCGTTCTTTCCCGCCAGCTTCACGTCGCCGTAGGTGTAGTTCAGCGCGCCCAGGATGTGCAGGTCCGAAAACAGGTTCAGCCGAAAGCTCGCCTCGACGGAATGAAGCAGCGCCGAGTCTTCGTTTCGCCGTCCCAGCAGCTGCTCGACACAGCGACCGTCCATCGTCGGATAACAGCCCGAACCACCAACGCTCACCGTCGTAAGTGCCAGCGGATTTTTTAGATACGTCACCGCGTAGTTCAGGCTCGTCTCAATCCGCGAATACGCCAGCCGCACACCCGCTTCACCCGAATACGCCGACTCGCCAAGGAGCAGATTTTCCGTCGGAAGCAGCATACCAGGACGTCCCGCATCAAGCCGCGCTTGATCATCGAGGCTGACTGGACGCGTTCCGGTCATAAATCCCGCAACCAGCATCGCACCGGGCACAAACTCGTAGCGAAGATGGAACGAACCGGCGTAGACCACCGACGGATCGACGCGCCGATCCAGCGCTTTTCGCTGCGACGAAAACAGACGACTCAGCCGGTCATCGGCACCGACGATCAGAACGTTTCCACCGACGCGGCCAGAGATCAGCGCTTTGATCCGTCCGGGACGCTCGCTTGGCTCGCCACGAAACAGCTGCTCTAGATCGATTTCATCGACGACAAACAGCGCGAAGTTGTGGGCCGCCGAGCCACCTGGATAGCGCATCCACTCTGGCGTCGAGCGCCCGAGTGCAAAACCACCGATGGATGCTTGCTCGGCGCTGCTCGACACAAAGTCAAAGTAGCCATCGAGACCAGCCGCCAGTCGGCCCCCGCGTCCCAGATCCGCTCGCACATTGGCGCTCAGCGACAGCACATCATCGCGACTGGTCAGCCGATCGACCCGATCCACGCTGACCTGCGTGCGCGCCGCTTGTTCATTCAGACGCTGATAGGCTGCCGTCGCTGTCACATCAACCGAAGAGTCGCCGACCTCGAAGCTGCCGTTGTAGCGAATGTAGGTCAGATCGCGCGCCAGCTCCGTCAGCAGATACAGATCTTGGGGCTGGCTTCGTTCGCTGCGCAGACCGTCGTACTGACGACTGCCTTGGTAGACGAGCAGCACCGTGCCTCGTCCCGTGTCTGCGCTGGCTCCAAGATACAATCCACCGTCGCTGTACGCCGAAAGTGGAACCGCGCCCGAGCGATACCCGCCGTTGAGGTCGTTGAAGTGACGCGCGGAAAACGCAGTCTCGGCGGAAAAGCGACCCCAGCGACCGCCACCGGACAAGCTCCCGCCGAACGCTTGGTCGTAGCTGGAATAGCTTAGCCGCGTGCCCGCATTGATTTCCAGGTTGGCACCGACGATCGCGACCGGACGCCGAGTCCGCAGCGACACCGTGCCACCGAGTCCGTCGCTGCCATACGAGGAAAGACCGGGACCACGCACGACCTCCACCGACTCGAGCAGATACGGATCGACCAAGTTCAGGTTGGACAGACCCGACGGCAAGCTGCTGGTTGTCGTCGTATTTAAGCGAATCCCATCGACCACCAGCAACACGCGCGCATCACCGAGACCTCGCAGCGACGGTAACGCCGAGTTATAGCTGGGCCGCTGCACCGTCACGCCGTCTTCCAGTTCCAGCGTATCGCCGGTCATCCGAGGAGGACGCACGCGCAGCTCATCTCGCATCACGGCTGACGTCGCACGCGGACTGTCCCATACGGTGCTGCGCGACAGGTTCACCGAGCCCACCACATCAACCTGTGAGCGCGGCTTGCTGGATTCCGACGGCTCGTCGTCGCCAGCCTGCGCCCACGATGACATGAGCAGGCTCGAACAGACCAGCAGCCGACAAAGTCGCCGTCGCAGCGTCATACCCAGCCGTTTGCGCAAGTGACGGCCTCGCTACGCCAGGGTGCGTCCGGCGGCTTGCTTCTCGAAGATTCGAGCGAGCTGCACATCCAGCGCGGTAATTCCCTGAGCATCGTGCGTCGACAAAGACACCGTGACGCGCGAATAGACGTTCGTCCACTCGGGATGATGGTTCATGGCCTCGGCTTGCAGCGCCACGGCGGTCATGAACGAAAACGCCTCGACAAACGACGTGAACTGATATTCGCGAAACAGCTTGCCGCCAACCACGGTCCAGCGCTTCAGCTGAGGGTCACGAATCGCCGTCGTCAACTGCTCTTCAGTGAGAGTCTGATTCATCGCTAGGGCGCATTTTGAGCACAGGTCACGGTCTGTCGGCAAGCCCAGACGCGATTCCTCAGCTGGTGCCGGTCTTTACGTTCGGGCTCGCCGCTGCTAGTGTCCCGGCCCTCATGCTCGTCATTCCAGTCGGTGGCTGTGGAGAGTTTGGCCGAAACCTAACCGCCTACGTCTGCGCCGAGACGCTGGTTCTGGTCGACTGTGGCATTCAAATGCCCGACGATCTGTCACCCGGCATCGATCACTTCGTCTGCGACCTGTCGGCGCTGATCGCTCGCTTTGGGGTGCCGCACGCAGTGGTTCTGACGCACGGACACGAAGATCACGTCGGTGGTGTCTATCACCTGCTGCGCACCCTTGAGCGACCGATTCCCGTCTATGGACGACCGCTCGCGCTCAGGCTGTGTCACAACCGGCTCCGTCGCAACGGAGTCGCTGCCAAGCTGTTCGATCCGCGTCCGCTTGTGCCGGGACAGATCCTGCATCTATCGGCGACGCTGTCCGACGAACAACCTGATGCGCCTGGCCTTACGATCCTGCCGCTGGCGGTGCCTCACTCGATTCCCGAGGCGTGCTCACTGCTGATCACTGGGCCGCTTCGTCCGTCGCAGCTTGTGCCCGATTCGAGCGGAAAGCTGGAGCTTGCCGACCCGCTGCCCGACGATGCACGGACAGTGCTGCACACCGGTGACTACAAAGTCGTCGCCGAAACGGTGCGCTTCGAGCCGCGACCCCGCCCGCTGCCGCCGATCGATCTGCTGGTTGGCGACAGCACCAATGCGCTCTCGAACGGCAACTCGGGGGATGAACAGGTCGTCGAAGACTCGCTGCAAGCGGTGCTGGCCAGCCACAAAGGACGCGTCGCTGTGACGCTGTTTTCGTCGCACATCGAGCGAATCAGTCACTTTGCCAAGAGCTGTGAGCGCCACGGTCGAAGGCTCTGTCTGCTCGGACGTGGTCTTCACGATGCGATGGATGCTGCAGAGTCCGTCGGAGCCATCAAGCTTCCCTCCTCGCTGCTGTGTACACCCGACGAAGCCGCGCTGCTGCCCCGTCATCAGGTCGCACTGCTGTGTACCGGAACCCAAGGCGAGTCCGTCGCTGCACTTGGAAAGCTCGTCGCTGCGCTGGAACCGAATACCAGCCCACCATTTGGCAAGCTCCGTCTGCAAGCTGGGGACACCGTCGTCCTGGCTGCTCGTGCGATTCCCGGCAATGAGCGCGCAGTGTCTCGACTGGCCGATCGCTTGGTGCTGCACGGAATTTCCGTCGTCTCAGGCCCGCTCTACGCCGTCTCTGGTCACGGCTATCGTGACGAGCTTCGCTGGCTGCTCGAGACCTTTGCGCCCAAGACACTTCTGCCCGTCCACGGCGGTGCCCGTCAGCTTGCCGCCCACGCCGAGATCGCTGCCAGCCTCGGCATTCCCGCACTGTGTCAGTCTAATGGCGACGTCATCTCCATCGGTAGCCGCGTCGAAGTCATCGATCACATTGCCTGCCCCGCCGTCGCCATCGAAGGAACCACCGTCGGTGAAGTCGGCAGCGAAACCCTTCGCACCCGCCGACTCCTGTGCAGCACCGGCATCGTCCTCATCGCCAGCGTGCTCGGTCAGCCCCGTCGCTTGACCGTCCGCGCCGTCGGGATCAGCGACGCTGGACCCAAGCTCCAAGCGCTCTGCGATCAAGCCGCACGCCAGGCCGAAAGCGTCCTTCACACACACCTCGATCGCACGAGCGACGGCAGCAGCGATCTCTACGAGCTAGAGCGTTCCATTGGCCGAGTCGTCCGCAGCGTCTTCCGCGTCGCACGCGGCATCAAGCCCACCGTCGTCTGTCTGCTCGGTGAGTCCCCTGCCCCACCCAGCGAAGATCTGCTCGGCTGAGCTTCCCAAGGGATTCCTAATCGATTCCTGCTCGATTCCTAATCGATTCCCAATCGATTCCTAACCGACTCCTAATCGATTCCCAGCCGATTCCTAATCGATTCCTAATCGATTCCCAGCCGATCTGTACGCTGCCACAGCGCGTGATCCGCAAGCACCACATGCGCCATCGCTTCCAGCACCGGAATCGCGCGCGGCACAATACAAGGATCGTGTCGTCCCGCCTTCGCAACGTGAAGCACCGACGCCGTGGGCTTACACGCAACCCGCAGCACAATTCGCTCTCCCGTGCTGATTCCTCCGCGAACACCACCATAACGGAGCGGCTTTTCCACCTTGGAATGGAACGTACTTCCTTCGGCGGAAGCCACCTCTACACCGTCGCCTAGCTCAACACTCGAGGTTGCGCCCACGCTCAGCATCGCCTGCGCAAGATCCGCCTTTAGCTTGTGAAACACCGGCTGTCCCAAGCTCGCCGGGACTCCGTCCATCCACAGCTCAATGATCCCGCCATAGCTGCGCCCTTCCTGCTTCGCAGCGACGAGAAGATCCGTGACTTGCTTGGACAGCCGAGCACTTGGCAAGCGCGCCGCAAACGCATCGATCTGCTGCACAGACAGCGCCGCTTCATCCAGCGCCACCAGCTCCTCATCCGACAACAAAAGCGGACCAATCTGTCGCGCAAAGCCTCGCACAGAAAGACCCGGACACAGCTTCGCAAGCAGCATCTGCGCGACCGCTCCCGCCATCACCCGCGCGACCGTTTCTCGTCCCGAGCTGCGCCCTCCACCACGCGGATCGGTGTGTCCAAACTTGCCTCGCCAGACATCATCCGCATGTCCCACGCGCGGCTTTTCCGCGATCTCTTGATAGTCCTTCGATCGCGCATCCTGATTCCGCACCAGCATCGCAATCGGAGTCCCAAGCGTTACACCTTGATACACACCGCTTAAGATCTCCGGCTCATCGGACTCCGCGCGCGCGGAGGTGATGCTCTCTCCGCTCGCTGTCACCGTTCCCGGTCGTCGTCGCGCAAGCTCACTACGCAAGCGCCCTTCATCGAACGGAACGCCCGCCGGACAGCCATCGATGACCACACCCAGCGCCGGTCCATGACTTTCCCCAAACGTCGTCATCACAAAGCGCTGACCAAATGAACTGGCGCTCATGACTTAGGATTCCTTTCCCAATTGGGCAATCGACAGAAACTCTGGAAAGCTCTTTTCCACTGCGGACAGACCTGCGATCTCGACGGGAAATCCTGCCCAGCGCGCCACCGCAGCAGCCATCACCAAGCGATGATCTCCGCTTGCATCAAAGCGCACGGGACGCAGCCGATCGGCTTCCTCCACAGGTCTTCCCACAATCTCCAGTCCATCTTCTGTGGCCGTCGCGTGTCTTCCCAGCACCGAAAGGAGCGCCCCTGTCGTCGCAATTCGATCCGATTCCTTTCCTCGCAGCTGCGGAGCCCCAAAGATTCGTGATCGACCCGGACACAGCGCACACAGCACCGCCAGCACCGGCGTAAGGTCCGGCGCGCCCCCCAGGTCCACATCGATCGGCACAAGTCGCTCGGCCTTTTCCACAGACAGACCACCGGCTGTCCGCGCGATCGGAACCCCCATCTGCTCAAGCAGCTTCACAAACAGCACATCGGGCTGAAGACTCTGCTGCGGAAAGTTCACGATGTGCGCAGAGCCCGCCACCGCAGCCAGCGCAGCGACGGCAAATGCCGAGCTAACATCCGCCTCTGAAGACAGCGCAATCGGCCTCACCTGCTGTCCGCTCGGAATCACCAGCCGAAGCGCATCTTGCTCCTTTGACACCTCCATCATCATTCCGCAGCGTGAGGAAAGCTCCATCGACAGCGCCAAGTAACCTTCCGATACCGGCTCTGCATCGCACACGATCTCCAGCGGAAACGGCAGCTCCCACGCATTCAAGATCAGCGAGCTGGCAAACTGACTCGACAGACTCCCTTTCAGACTCAGCGCCCCCCGAGGCTGATGCCAGCCTTCCGACTTCACACAGAGCGCGCGCTCTGTCTTTGACACCACACTCCCAAGCTGCGCAAGCACCGACAAAAACGGCTCATGTGGACGCTCAATCAGCCGTGGCGATCCATGCAGCAGATACGATCCGCCCCGACGGGATGCATAGCCCAGACACAGCCGCAGCACCAGTCCCGCTTCCCCGCAGTCCACATCAAGCGGCGTCTCAGGCTGCGCACTGCGAAACGAGCAAACCGCACCGCTCATCGCCACCACATCCCGACAGCGCGACAGAAACGGAATCTGTAGCTGCGGCTGATACAGCGTTAACAGAAGCTGCCGAATCAGCACCGACTTCGACGGCGGAATCGGACCCGCAAAGGAAAACACCTGATTCACTCCTTACTCCGCAAGAACATAGCCCTGCTCGATCGCCAGCTCACACAGCGCTGGCAGACCAAGCGCCACCGTCTGAACCTGACCCACTTGCGCCACCACCACGAAGCGAATCGCCGCATCGGGAGTACGCTTTTTGTCTTGTCCCAGCAGCTCCACAAAGCGCCGCTGCGGAATCTTGGCAAGCTCACGCCTGCGATCCGCAAGCCCAAATCGATCGCGCAGCACCGTCTGTAGGTAATGCAAGTCTGTTTCAGCTAGAAAGCCAAGCTTCCTCGATACAGCCAGCGCGAAATGCAAACCCTGTGCAACTGCGAGCCCATGCGGAAGCTGATGAACGGACTCCAGTACATGGCCCAGCGTATGTCCCAGGTTTAGGTGATGTCGCACGCCCAGCTTTTCATAGGGATCGGCGCGCACCACCTTGTACTTCGCAGCCACCGCATCCGGTAGAAATCGCCACAGCAGATCGTTTCCAGACAGCGCGGAGGAAAACAGCTCCTTCGTCCACTCTCCACCGTCGATGATTGCAATCTTCAGCAGCTCTCCCAGCGCTTCCCGCGCACGCTCTTTGGGCTGAAGAAACAGCAGCTCTTTGCACAAGTAAATCTGCTTCGCAAAGACGATCGTTCCGATCTGGTTTTTGATCTTGCCGACGTTGAGCGCGTTCTTTCCTCCGTGCGCAGAGTCAATCGCAGCCAGCCACGTCGAAGGAATCTGCACCAGCGGAACGCCACGCTTCCACACGCTGGCAAAAAAGCCCGCGAAGTCACCCACCGATCCACCCCCGATCGCAACCACCTGAACCGGCGTCTCTGCTCGCTGGGTCAGCGCCAAGATCTGTTCAACGTGCGAAGCGAATCCAGACAGCTCCTTTAGCGACTCTCCTGCCGTCACTTCATAGCGCAGCGGAACACGCGACAGCCACGGACACAGCGCACCGCGCGCCACCGACGACAGCACTTGGTCAGACACCACGATCGAATGACTCCCAAGCTGCGCCGGATCAGGAAGGGACTCGCTGTAGATAACCTCTCCCATACCGAGCGTCGGATGCCGCTGCCGATAGAGCAGACTCACACACTCTGCCGCTTGCTCTGCCGACAGATCATCCACACAGATCCGAACATCGACATCTCGATACGCAGATTCTCGACGGGAAAGGAGCCCCGGAAGTGTCTGTGCAGGGTCAGGAAGCAGCAGTGGACGGATCTCTTCACTCTGCGCAAGCCGCGACAGCAGAACCGACAGCGAAGCATCAAGTCCCACCACAAAGCCACGCGCGCGCAGCAGCTTCCGCACCGGCTCCACCGTCATCAGTCCGCCCCCAACCGCCACCACGCACGGCTCGCTCGGGAGTCGCTCAATGAGCGCCCGCTCTCTGTCTCGCAGCGCCGCTTCTCCCTCTTGTGAAACAAGCTCCGCGATCGAGCCACCGAACTGCTGCGCAATCACTTGATCGGTGTCTATGAAGCGGACTCCCAACCGCTGTGCGCACATCCGACCAATTGTACTTTTCCCGACCGAAGGAGGCCCACACAGAACCAACATGGGCGCGGATTTTGCCATTGCACTCGTCGATCTGCTAGATTTTCGCACCACATGACAGCGCCACCGCGCTCCTTTCACGGTGCGACCTTTACGCTTCGCACGCTTCCCAACCGATCGCTCTCAGACACGATTTCCCTCGGGCACGCGCTCCTTTCCCAAGGACTCCGCTTGATCGAGCTGCGCGATGATCTGCTGACCGATGAAGCACTGGCGCACTGTAAAGAGTCCTTTCCCGCGCATCATATCTTGCTGAGCCTCCGTCGGCAGCGGAGCGATCTGTCTGCCTTTGTGACGGCCTGGAATCCGCACTTCCTGGACATCGCGCTCGAACTGGGACCGCTTCCACCGTCGCTGACAGCCTGGCTGACCCAGCGTCCCATCTTGCGAACGATTCGCTCTTTGCATGCACGGCAGGAATCCGAAGAAGTCTCTTCGCTGCTCTTGGCCTTGTCCGATCAGACTCCGCCCGATCAGATCATCAAGGCCGCGATTCCCATCCGCACCATTCGCGAGCTTGTCCAAGGTCACACCTGGCAGCGCAGCAATCCACGTCGTCATGTCTTTTTGCCGATTGCCAGCGACGGCTCCGGTCGATTCCGCTTCTATCGCTTGCTGCTGGGTGACGCTCAGCTTCTACACTTTCTGCGGGATGAAGACGCGCCGATTGTCCCCGATCAGCCATCCGCAGCAGAGTGGTATGTTCGCCGCCAAGTTCCAGTTCCCGACGGAAATGACCTTCCCTTTGCTGCGATCATCGGCAATCCGGTCGAACACAGCCGCACCCCGAGCCATCACGCCGCGCTGTTTGCGCAGTACGGAATGCCGGTCCTGAAAGTCTGTGTCAGCGACGAAGATCTTCAAAGTGCTACACTCCTTTCGGATCTCCTCTTACTCGGTCTGCGTGCCGCAGCGGTGACATCGCCGTGCAAAGCGTGGCTGCCTTCAGCAGTTCGCGCACTGGGAGGCCACTGGGAATCCCCTCCAGCCAGCAATCTTCATCTTGCAAACGATTCGCAAGATGCTGGCAACACCTTGGTGGTGGGCCCGGACGGACAGATTGTTGGCTGTAGCACCGACGGTGTGGGCCTTCGCGCAGCGTGGGATAGCGCACGACTCCGCTTCGCAGATGTGATCGGACAGAGTCCCCAGCTTGCCGTCTTTGGCGGAGGCGGACTGCTGTCTCTGCTCCGCACGGTGTTTCCCCACGCCTTGTTTGTCGCGGCCCGCAGCGGAGCGCTCACCACCGCGCAAGGAACTCCCACACTCCCATCGCCAGCGGAGTCACCGTCGGTGCTGATCTGGTCTGTCGGTCGCAGTCGGCATCAGCAAGATCCGCCGTCGTTTCTGCGTCCGCGCCTGGTGTTCGATCTCAACTACGCAGCGGACTCACCCGGTCGAGACTTTGCCGCGCAGGTCGGTGCGCACTACGTAGACGGAAGCGACTTCTTTGTGCAGCAAGCCGCCGCGCAGCAGCTCTTCTGGAAGCAGCACTTGGCGACGAAAAACCCATCTCTCTGATCACGAAGTACAGACTCCTGAACGAACGGACGCACGAAGGAAGGAAGCCGTGATGACCCAGCCGCTGTTTTCTCTGCCCATGCTTGTTCCTTTTCAAGACATTGACGCAGCCGGAATCGTGTTCTTTGCGCGCGTCTTTGACTACTTTCACAATGCCTTTGTCGCGCATCTGTCCTCGCGCGGAGTCAGTCTGGCACAGGTGATTTCCGCCGGAGAGTGGGGCGCACCGCTCGCGCATGCGGAAGCCGACTACAAGTTTCCGCTACGCTTTGGCGATCCCGTTCGCGCAGAGATCGTTCGTGCAGAGATTGGTGACACCTCTGTCACGATTCATCATCAGATCGTCTCTGATACGGTTCCCGGTCGCGTTCACGCCGTCGGAAAGACCATTCACGTAGCCATCGATCGCAAGACCTTCCGACCGCGTCCGGTTCCCGATGCGCTACGAAGTGCCTTCACACCTGCGGCATCGACTGTGCAAGCAGCGGAGTAAACTCCGCCACCGCGCGGCGACGGTCTACCTTGCCATTTGCTAGCTCAGGAATCGCCAACACCTTCGCCCACAGCCTCGGTCTCTTGAACGCCGCCAGCCGCTCGCAGAGCGATTCCCACAGCGCGGAAAACACAAAGTCTGGATGCACCACCAGCGCTGCTGAAACCGTCGCTCCCCACTGCGGATGAGGAGTCCCAAACACCACAGCCGCGCGCACCTGCGGATACGCCAGCAGCGCCTGTTCTACTTCCAGCGGATAGACGTTTTCGCCCCCCGTGATGATCAGATCCATGCGCCGCGCATGAACCGTCAGCACCCCTTGTTGCGACAGCTCACCGATGTCTCCGGTATCAAACCACGCATCCCCAAGCGCCGCTTTTCCTACGTAGCCCGTCATCATGCTGCTGCCCAAGATCCAGATGTTTCCGACGTGACCCGGTAAGCAGACCACGCCTTCCGCAGTCCGAATCTCAAGCTGCATGCCCGCAATCGGTCTTCCCGATCCTGTACGCAGCAGCGGCGGATCTGCCAGCGACTGAACCGTCACCTGCGAGCACGCTTCGGTCAGTCCGTAGGTCAGAAGGACATTCACTCCATGCTGCTGCGCACGCTCTACCAAAGGAAGCGGAGTCGCCGCGCCACCACACAGCACCGCGCGCACAGAGCCCAGCACATGATCCCGATCCGCATCCAACAGCGCATGCAGCATCACCGGAACCACCGACGCCAGCGTTGCGCGATGCTGCTTCAAATGAAACAGAACTGCATTTGGCTCAAAGCGCGGAAGCAGCACCACCGTCTTTCGCGCCATCAGACAGCGCACCACAATCGACAGCCCACCGATGTGACACAGCGGCAGACACAAAAGCCAGCGATCGTCCGGTTGCCAGCCCAGGTTCTGCGCACTTCCTTGCGCACTGGCCACAAACGCAGCGCGCGAAAGGATCGCTCCTTTGGGAACGCCACTTGTGCCCGATGAATACAGAATCGCAAGCGGAGCCGTCTTCTCAATCAGCTTTTCCGACGAAAACTTGTCCGAATCGGAGTACGCGAGCAGCAGCTCGATCTGCGCATCATCCAGCAGTGCAGCGGGCGCTGCATCGGCCATCACCACGCGCACTTCCTGATCGGTCCAGCGCGGATGAATCGCCACAAACGGAATCCCCAGCGAGATCAGTGCGAGGATCGTCATCACCGTTTGCGGACGATTGCTCGCACGCAGTGCAACGACAGTCTGCGCATCAAAGCCACGCGCACAGAGCCCCGCACAAATGCAACGGACTTGCACTGCCAGCGCACGATAGGTCCACGTCTCGTCGGAATGAATCAGCGCAATGTGGTCGCCGCACTCGCGCGCCGCAGCAAAGACGCTTAGCTCCACGGCACACCCTGCCGCGCAAAGCCAAGTCCGATGCCTCCGCTTGGCGTGATCAGGTGCTGTGCTTGGCGATGCTGCGGAATGTCAACCGGCGGCCACGCAGCCAGTCCTGCATGCTCATCCAGACCACAGGCAAGCGGCGAAACCGGAAGCGACAGCGCAAGCTCACACGCCGCAGCCAGCGCAACCGGACCGTCGATCAGATGCGTCACGATCACATCCAGTCCATGCGCGATCGCACGCAGCGCCAGCCGTCGAGCCGAGCGCAGACCATGCAGCGCGGGCTTCACCACCCACGCCCGACAGCCCGGCGCGGACAGGAACCTGTCACACGGATCACTCGCAGCATCCAACATGGGTTCCGACAGCGACTCATCGACAGCCCAGGGAATCGCACAGACTCCCAAGCTCGCCAGCTCCGCAGAAGCAGTCGGCTGCTCAAAGAGCGCCACATCATAGCGAGCAAACTCCGCCAGCCGCATGCGCGCACGCGCTGAATCATACACACCGTTTGCATCCAAGCGCAGCGTCACAGCCTGACCCAGCTCGTCGCGAAGCTGCTTCAGGAAAAGAAGCTCTTTGTCTGCCTCTTTTTGCGATTCCTGATCCAGCGGGACCATCGATCCAACCTTGATCTTGAGCGTCGTAATGCCTCGCTGCACCGCTGCATGCGCTTCTTCGATCGTGCTGATCACTGCATTTCGCGGAATCTGCGCAAGCGAGTGTCCCCCCAAAAACGTTGCAACAGAGACACCGTGCCGACGAGCCAGCAGATCACACAGCGCCGTTTCAAACGCAAAGCGAGCTTCAGGAAGTCCAGCCAGCGACGGAACCACTGGCCAGCCTTCCGCATCCCAACCGGACATTCTCTGCGTCAGATCGGTCAGCGCAGCCTGGCAGTCCGACAGCGTGCTGCGACTGTGTCCCGGAAGCGGCGAGGCTTCTCCAATCCCGACGACACCGTCTTCATCCCACAGCTCGAGCACAACTCCGCTCCGCGCGGTCCACGACTGCTTGGCGTTGCGAAAGGACTTCGACAGATCGCCACCACAGACCTGGACGCGACAGCCACGGAGCCGCAGCTCTCCCGCGCGGAGCGACGGAAATGCACCAATCACAGCACCATTCCCAACGAAAACAGCAGGCCATGCACAAGCACCAGGCGCGCCGTCCCTGCCAGCGTCTTGTTGAGCACCGCGCCATGATCTCGCAGCACCGATCGGCACAGCGGAATCGCGAGCGGAATCGACAGCAGCGGCAGAAGTCCCGCGCGACCGATAAGACCTGCGCTCACCAGATAGACCGGAACCAGATAGGCCAGCGCCACCAGCGCAAAGTACTCGATCAGTCCGAACGTACGACCGAAGCGAACAACCAGCGTCCGCTTGCCTGCTTTGACATCCGTGGGACGGTCGCGCAGGTTGTTTACCACCAGCACCGCTGTTGCAAGCGCACCGACGGGAAAGGAAGCCCAGACAGCCAGCGTTCCTACGCCTCCTGCTTCCACAAAGACAGTCCCACAGACCGCGACCAGACCGAAGAACACAAACACAAACAGATCGCCAAGTCCGTTGTATCCCAGCGGATACGGACCGCCTGTGTACGCGATTCCTGATGCGATCGACAGCACCCCAATCAGCAGGATCACAGGACCAGCAGACCACGTTAAGTAGATGCCCATCAGCGTCGCCAGCGCAAAGCTGATGTACATTCCCAACCGGACATTGTGCGGCGCAATCAGACCCGCTTGGGTGACACGCAGCGGACCCAGGCGCTCGGCGGTGTCTGCGCCCTTTTCATAGTCGAACACATCGTTTGCGAGGTTCGTTCCGATCTGAATAAAGATCGCACCAAACAGCGCCGCCAGCGCAGGAAGCATCCGAACTGCATGCATCGTGTACGCCACCGCAGTACCGATGATCACCGGAATGACACCGACGGTGAGCGTAGCCGGACGAGTCGCCAGAAGCCACGCCTTAAACGAGTCTTTCGCAATGCCTTGCGGCGCTGTCTGCTGGCTCATGGGAATCGCTTGAACTTGCGGAAGTTGGGCTTGCGCTTTTCGAGAAACGCTTCCTTTCCTTCGCGGCCTTCTTCGGTCAGGTAGTACAGCAGGGTTGCGCTTCCGGCCAGCTCCTGAAGACCCGCCTGTCCGTCGCAGTCTGCATTGAGCGCAGCCTTGAGGAAGCGCAGCGCGGTCGGGCTGTTTTGCAGCATCTCACGCGACCACTTCAGCGTCTCTTGCTCCAGCTCGGCCAGCGGAACCACGGTGTTCACAAGCCCCATCTCGAGCGCTTGCTTGGCATCGTACTGACGGCACAGGAACCAGATCTCGCGCGCTTTTTTCTGACCAATGATGCGCGCCATGTAGGAAGCACCGTAGCCACCGTCGAAGCTGCCGACCTTGGGTCCGGTCTGTCCAAACCGCGCGTTGTCCGCCGCGATCGTCAGATCACACAGCAGATGCAGGACGTGTCCGCCTCCGATTGCGTAGCCCGCAACCATCGCGATCACCGGCTTGGGAATCGTGCGAATCTGCCGTTGCACATCCAGAATGTTTAGGCGCGGAATGCCATCATCACCGACGTAACCACCGTGTCCGCGCACGCGCTGATCTCCACCGGAACAGAACGCATCGGGACCTTCGCCAGTCAGGATCACCACGCCAACATCCGCGTCATCACGCGCATCGTTGAACGCAGTAGACAGCTCCTTCACCGTGAGCGGTCGGAAGGCATTGCGGACCTCTGGACGATTGATCGTAATCTTGGCGATTCCGTCGTCCGTCTTCTGGTACTTGATGTCTTGGAAGCCGAACTTGTCGACTGACTTCCACACGGTCTCACTCATGGCTCTCTGCTCCGTGACAAGGGTGTTTGAGGTGCGCCAGCGCTCGCACGCTGACTCGATTCTGCTTGCGCAAGTGTCTCACACGCGGGTTGGGCAGCGCGTCCCATACAGAGCTGCGACCACACCCACAAAGGATCTTCCAGTAACAAGTTGTGTCCACATCCTGCTGCGATGCGATGCACAACCAGAGGATGAAGGGACGCAAGCGCGCGACCGATCTCTGTGAACTTGGGATCTTCAGCCCCTGTTAGCACCAGAGTCGGCATGCACAGCGACGGAATCTGTGACCAGTAGCTGGGCATCTGTCCGGTTCCCAGCACCCGCAGCGACCACGCCAGCGCCGCACGATCATGATCAAGTCGATCACTCCGCTGCGCTTGCTGGACCTGTTCGGAAAGATGCTGCTGCGACGCAAACAGCGGCAGCGACTCCCACTCCTTCACAAAGGAAGCCAGGTCGCTGCTTGCAAGCTTGTGACCAAGCTCTGCTTCCCACTTCTGTCGTTCGATCCGCGCTTGCTGATCACGGATTCCCGGATCCACGCCGATCAAGGTCAGCGACAGGACACGCTCAGGATGTCGCAGCGCCAGCGCCAGCGCCAGCCGCGCCCCCAGCGAATAACCGTGCAGCGCAAAGCGTGGAAAGGGAATCCGCTGCGCGAGCGCATCCACCACCGCTTCAAAGTCTGCATCAGGAATCAGCCACGGCGACGGACCATGACCGGGCAGAGAGGGACAGAAGGTCGGCCCCGCGCAGCGGCTCTGAATCGGCTGCCACAGCGTGGGTGATCCCAGAAAGCCATGCAAGAACACCTGCGGAATCGGGTCCGACGTGCCCTGAACGGAATCGCACACAGACTTCGCTTGTGCCAAGGGTCTTTGCGCAGACAACAACTTGATTGACTGCGCAAGGACTTTGGCCGCCTGCTGTTCGATCTGCTTGCGAAGCGTCACGCCAACTGAACCAGGAACCACCGCTTCAATGATCCACGGCTTCTCCGCAGCCAGCGCGTGGGCTAGTGCGGTACGGAGCGCGGCTTCGGTCGAAACCCGCACAAAAGGAAGCCCAAACGCGGCAGCGGCGTGACCAAAGTCCACCGCACGCGGCGTCAAAAACAGCGACGAAAAGTGAGGCTTGGCGATCGCATTGCTACCGATCGGAAGCCGCTCAAAGATCCGTCCGCCACCGTTTTGAACAATCACCACCGGCAGCGGAACAGACACCGCTTGCAGCGCTTGCAGCCCACACAGATCGTGCAGCGCACTGACGTCTCCCAGCAGCAGCGCAACCGGCTCACGCAGCACACTGCGCGCACCCGCCGCACCGGAGATGAGTCCGTCAATTCCGCTCGCGCCCCGCTGATGAAATACACGCAGCGGCTTATCCGATGGCTCGCAGAACAGATCGAGATCACGCACCGGCAGCGAGTTCCCAACCAGCAGCGCAGCACCGAAAGGAAGCGCATCCACCACCGCGCGGACCAGCTGTCCTTCCTGAAAGTCCTCGGTCTGCACAGACTGGGTCACGATGCTGCGAACGGTCCGCTCTGTCTCCTTGTGCAGCGACGACCAGCTTGCATCTTGGTCCGATGCAAGATCATGCGCAGCCATCCGATCGGCCACCGCATCAAGGAGTCGCGAAGGACAACACATCAGCAGCAGCGCAGCGCTTCCGTGCGGATCATTCCAGCCATGCGGCGCAATCACCACACGATCACACGCGGAAAGGGAACCGACCAGCTGCGCATACGCGGAAGACACCACCGGACCGCCCAGCTCGATCAGCAGATCGGGGCGAAGTTCTCGACGGAAATCAGGACTCCGTAGCGCGACATCAAAGCCGCCACAGATGGCTGCCTGCGAACCAAATCGCACCCCACTTGTGGACTCTGCCCAGATCGGAAAGCCAGTCCGCAGAGACAGCTTCTGGACCGACTCCCGCAGTGCAGCCAGATCGGTCTGACTGCTGGCAGGACCACAGACAATCACACCACGCTGCGCACGTTTGCAGCGTGCATACAGCGCGTCAATCGCGGACACAGGAACATCATCACCGGCAGGAATCACCGTCGGAGCAGGCTGTGCAGTCAGCGCATCGATCTGCGTCAGATAAGGCCCATCCTCCACCACCACACTTGGCTCCAGTGGCTTGCGGAAGCGCGCATTGATGTGAACCGGACCGGGCGTCAGATGTTGCGCGGTGAACACCGCTTGCGTCGCAATTCGCACCACCGCAGCCAGCGCAGCGGGATGGGAATCAGGAAGCCCCAGCTCTGCATAGTGACGCACCACATCACCAAACAGCTTGACCTGATCGATGGTCTGCGCCGCCGCACAGTCATAGTCTTCCCACGGACGATCTGCCGTCACGACCACGAGCGGAATGTGGCTCTGCGACGCTTCGATCAGCGCAGGAAGGTAGTGCGCACCCGCCGTTCCTGACGTGCAGAGCAGCACGGTAGGAAGACCGCTTGCGCGCGCCTGTCCCAGCGCAAAAAATCCGGCTACGCGCTCATCCACAATCACATGCGTGGTCAGCGTAGGCTGCGCAGCAAAGGCCAAGGCCAGTGGCGTCGATCGAGAGCCCGGACTGATCACCACACTGCGGACTCCGGCTTTGGCCAAAGACACCGCAAACAGTCGAGCCCACGCGCTGTGTAGATCGCCGCTCATGCTACGCCTCCGATCACACTTCGCATTGCGCGCAGCTTGGCTTCTGTCTCTGCATACTCGGTGGCTGGATCTGATCCTGCGACCACACCGGCTCCGGCATACAGCCACGCTTCCTCTGCACGAATCAGCGCCGATCGGAGCGCCACCCAAAACTCGCCGCAGCCGTCGGCATCAAAGTATCCCACTGGGGCTGCATAACCACCGCGTGACACCGGCTCTGTCTGGGCCAAAAAGTGTGCAGCGGCCTCGCGTGGGAGCCCACACACAGCAGGCGTTGGATGCAGCGCCGCCACCAGATCAAGGACATGTTGCGGGTGCGCAAGCTGCCCCTGAATCGGCGTACACAGGTGCATGACATTGCGCAGCAAACGCAAACCCGTTGCATCCACCTGCACGTCACGGACCCCGCAGCTATGCAGCGAATCCACAATCGCGGCAATCACATGGTCATGCTCGCGCCGCTCTTTGTCATCATGAAGAAGCGACTGACCCAGCTTTTCATCGTCGCTGCCGCTTGTCCGTGCGCGCGTTCCGGCCAGCGCTTCGGTCCGAATCTGCGATCCACTGCGAGCAATCAGTAGCTCTGGTGTTGCGCCCAGCAAGGTCGATTCATCGCGCGTGAATGCAAATCGATTGCACTGCGGATAAGAGTCATCCAGTGCGCATAATATCTGCTGCGGCTGCAAGCGGCGATCAAGCTGAAGGTGACTTCGCCGCGCCGGAACAACCTTCTGCACCCGCTGCGCCGCGATCTCGGTCAGCGCTTTCTCGATCATGGCGCAGTAGGAATCAGCGGGCAGCTCGTCGCTCACCAGCAGCTTCGCGGGCGGCAGAGAAGGCTCGACATCATCCAGCGGACAGAGCAGCGCGTCTTCAATGGCCGTTAGCTCCTGATACACCGCAGCCAAGTGAGTCCGTTCGGAAGCACCGATCACAAGCTGAAGCAAGAGCTGCGATGGCGTCTCCAAAAGGAGCCAGCGCGGCAGGACAAAGCTCGCGGTCGCAAAGGACTGCCACGGATCGTGCGCAGCCTCGGGATGAAGCAGAGTCGGCGGCAGTCCCAGCTCGAACCGAAAGCAGCCATACAGGCGCGGTGCAGGCAATAAGAGGCACGAAGGATGACTCTTATTCACGATGCGTGCAAACAGCGCGTCGGCTGCTTCACGAACTGTCTCGATCGCCAAAGGACCGTCGCCCGTGATCCGAACCGCTTCCCCCAGACCGCTGGCAGGAAGTCCCGTTCCGCGCTCCGCAGGTGGCGCAAAGCGCAGCAGCGGCAACGAAAGCTGGGTCCACAAGAGCGCAGCGCTTCCGTGCTCAGACAGCACCGGAGCCGTCACAAGCAACAGCCTGTCCGACGACAGACTCTGCTCACTCAGGCTGGCTAGCAGCTCTCGCATCGCTTGCACGGCTTAGGATTCCTTGTCAGGCGTCGCAACATACAGCGTCGAGACACCAAAGGTCAAAGGCTCCACCGACAGCATCCGCAGACCGCACGTAGACATCAGCTTGGCAAAGTCTTGGGCATCAGGAAACGCAGCGATCGATCGCTGAAGATAGCGATACTCTGCGGACCCCGAAAGGAGCGCTCCCAGCCACGGAACGACCGTGTGAACATGGAAGCGCGCCAGGCTTCCCATCACGCCTCCTTTTGGCTCTGCCAGCTCCAGAATCGCAATCCGTCCACCGGGCTTGGTGACGCGCGACATCTCGCGCAGTGCTTGCTTGCGATCGGGCACGTTGCGAATCCCAAACGCCATGCAGACACCATCAAAGGAGTGATCTGGGAATGGCAGCTTCTGAGCATCACCCTCGACAAGGGTAATGCGATCCGTCAGCTGTTCTGCTGCGATCTTCTGCTGTCCGACTTCCAGCATCTTGACCGAAGGATCAAGTCCAGTGATCTGGACACCGGGCTCTGTCTGCGCCACCAAGATCGCCAGATCGGCGGTTCCGGTCGCCAGATCCAGCACCTTGCTGGACGAAGAAAGTTCCAGCGCAGCGACGGTCTTTCTGCGCCAGCTCTGATCGATTCCCAGCGAGATGATCCGGTTTAACAGATCGTAACGTGCGGCAATGCCATCGAACATCTGGCCACTGCCTTCACGGACTCCGGGCTGCTGTTCTGCACGCGAAGTGGTGGTCATCGGGACACCAGCTGGGCAAGGACTTGCTGAAGTTCATCCCCTCGCAGCGCTTGCGGTCCGTCGCTGAGCGCCTTTCCGGGATCATCATGCGTTTCGATCATCACACCCGCTGCGCCCGCAGCCATCGCGGCCTTGGCAAGCGGAAGGATCAGATCGCGTCGTCCCGTTCCGTGCGAAGGATCGACAATCACCGGCAAGCGATGAACGTTGGCCAGCAGCGCAACAGAGGTCAGATCCACCAGGTTGCGTGTCGACGGATCAAAGCCTCGAATGCCGCGCTCACACAGCACCACTCCGCTCGATCCGTGATGCAGCAGATATTCCGCCGCAAGCAGCCACTCTTCAACCGTTGCAGACATCGCACGCTTGAGCAGAACCGGCTTTTTGCTGTGTCCCACGCGCTTGAGGAGTGCGTAGTTTTGCATGTTGCGCGAGCCAATCTGAACCAGATCTGCCAGCTCTGCCACGCCTCCGACATCATGCTCTGAAAGCACTTCTGTCACGACGCGCAGTCCGTACTTGTCCGCAGCGCTTCGCATCCAAGAAAGCGCCGGATCACCGTGTCCTTGGAAGTTGTACGGCGAGCTGCGAGGCTTGAACGCTCCGCCGCGCAGAAACGTAACACCCAGTGGAGCAATGCGCGCCGCGATCGCATCGATCTGCTCGGGCGATTCCACGCTGCAGGGTCCACACATCAGCGTAGGACGAAGGCCACCAATGTCATGTCCAGCGACGGAAACAACTGGACCTTGTCTGTCAATGCGCGGATGTTCAGGAACCGGAACAGAGACGCTCCGAACCCCGACAATCTGCGCCACCGATTCCGGGTTCACATTCGTAGAGTGCGCAGCCACCACGAACTGAACGCCACTATCACCAATGCTACGCTCGGTTGCCGCAATCCACAGACCCAGCGCAGTCAGCTCACGCTTGACGGCTTGTGCATCGGCATCATCGCGAAGTGAAACGATCATCTGCCGCCCCCTACTTTTCTCGATGAACCAGTGCGAGTGCCACTTGTTCCAGCGCAGAGCGTGCGCGCGACGCGGGCAGCGACGACAGCGCGGAAATCGCTTCCGCCGATCGCAGCCTCGCCAGCGAAATACACTGCTCCACCACTCCCTTTTCCCACAGCACAGCGGTGAGATGCTTTTCCAGCTGAGGATCCAGACACAGCGCAGACTGCTCACACGCAGCCGCCAGCTCTTCCGCCAGCTGCGGTGCCCGCTCCATCGCCAGCAGCAGCGGATAGGTCATCTTTCCTTCGTGCAGATCCGCAAACAGAGACTTCCCAACCACATCGGGATCGCCCGCCAGATCCAGCACGTCATCGATCACCTGAAACGCCACACCGAGATTCCGTCCGTAGCTTTCCAGCAGCAGACAGTGTTCGTGCGAAACGCCGCCCGCGCTTCCGCCTGCAAACAGCGCCCAGCGGAACAGGCTCGCGGTCTTTCCTTCGACGATCTTGAAGTAGTCCGACACCGTTCCGCGCACGTTTCCGCGATTGGCCAGCTGGAGCGCTTCCGCTTCCAGAATTTCGTGCAGAACACTCAAGCTGCGATCGAGCAGACCCGGAATTCCGACTCGCTGAATCCGGCGCAGTGCATCGACCAGCAGCCAGTCCCCTGCATAGATGCTGCCCGCGTTTCCGTAGATCACGCGCGCGGTGTCCATGCCGCGTCGCTTGTCTCCCAGATCGATCACATCATCGTGAAGGAGCGTTGCGGAGTGAACCAGCTCGACGGCAATCGCCAGCTCGCGCGCCGCATCTCCAAAGCCACTTCCCACCCGCGAAGCCAGCGCCACACAGAGCGGACGGAGTCGCTTTCCTTTCTGTCCGAGAAGGTGTCGCGAGCTTTCGTGCATCGGTGTATTCCGATGCTCAATCGCGCTCAGACCTTCTTCTACTTCCAGCAGATCGGAACCCATCCAGCGCCGAAGCTGCGAAAGCGTCGTCGCCAGCGTCTCTACTTTGTGCTTCGCAGAGACGGTCGACAAAATCGAAAGCACATCTTTGCTTGCATCTACTGATTTAGGAACTTGTGATTCCGCGTCCACGTTTCACCAACCCATCAAGGAAGAGAGCGGTTCGTTACCGCTTTTCGGGTCCAGCTACCTTTGGCGTTTTTTCGAGAAGACCGAAGCCTGAAAAGTCCGCGCGCCGCGAGGCCAAGAAGCGATCGATCACACCTTCTGCAAGCTGCGCAAACGACAAGAGCAGCTTCGCTTTGGTGAGCGCACCGCGTCCTTCATCCGTCGGAACAACCTTCAGAATTGCGCACGCTTGCTCCACGCGCTCACGCACGCTGCGAACCCAAAAGCGCTCGCGCTCTGCGACCACTTTCGAGATCATCTTCCACAGATCCGTCTCTGCTTCGAAGAACTCGCGACGCTCACCGGGACGCCCAACCCGACGAACCACCGCCCATTCCTGAAGCTCTTTGAGCGTCATGCTCATCGCGCCGGAAGACATCGACAGTCGCTCGGTCAGCTCCGATGCCGACAGCGGCTCACCCGCCAGATACAGCACCGTCCAGACCCGACCGAGCGCTTTGCGAAAGCCCCAGTGTTCGATCACATCACCGACCGCATCGGCAATGAGCTGCTCTGCCTCTTGATACATCTGTGCGGTGGTTGTCATGTTCTGAACTTTCAGAAGTTTCTGAAAGAACTGTACGCTCAAAACCTTCGATGTCAAGTGAAGACATCCAAAGTCAAGCAAGCGTCAGCGACGGAAGTTACTTTGCATTCGTCCGCCGATCAGCCCAAGCACTCGCCTTCGCGCGCGGCCCAGCCAGGTCCGCAAACCTCGCAGCCAGACCTTCTTGTACGCCCAGAGACGACAGTGCGACGCAGCATGTCATTTACTGAAGAAAGGAAGGCGCGGTATCGTCACATCACCCAGTACGAACGTTTTATTCGTCTTTCTGAAGGAGAACCTCTCATGCGATCTCGCACTTGGCTGCTTGGTCTGGCGCTCGGCGTGCTGCCGATGTCGATCAGTACCCTGACCGTTCCGACCACCGAAGCACGTCCGATCCGACGTCCAGGCGTTCATGCGCTGCTTGTTGATCTGGCTCAGATCGAAGCATTCAACGGCGAGCGCGATGACCAGCGCGTCGGCCAACAGATCCATCAGCAAGTGGTGGCGGTTCGCATCAACCTGCTGCGCGTGCTGTCCAATCAGGAACACCTGCATCAAGCTGGACGCTCGGCGATGGAAGGCCTGTACAACATGGCCGCGCTGAACAGCCGATCGTTTGATCGCGATCCCGATGTGCTGTATCGCGTCGCAGGCAGCATCGAGCACATGCGTCAGCGTCTGGAGCAGCTGATGCAAAAGTTCGGTCCGTTCCAGGCCGTTCCGGTGCCGCGCGACTATCGTCCGCCGGTTGGATATCAGCCGCCGGTCTATCGCGGTCCCGTCTGGGATCCGTTTGATCCGAACTCGGTTCCGTCTGCGCCGCCGGTTTATCAGCAGCCGTCGCAGCCATCTCCGCCGGTTTATCAGCCGCCGGTCACTCCGCCGCCGGTTTATCAGCAGCCCCAGCCGCCGGTTTATCAGCAGCCCGCGACGCCGCCGCCGGTTTATCAGCAGCCGTCGTATCCACCACCGGGATATCAGCCGCCGGTCTATCAGCAGCCGCAGGTCATGCCGGTTCCGCCTTCCCAGTTTGGCTCGCTGCTGTCGGGACTTCAGCGTCTGTCGTTCAGCGATGAAAAGCAGAACTACGTTCGCGACCTCGCCAAGTCCGGCTACTACTTCACCTGCGAGCAGATCGTTCAGCTGATGAAGACCTCATCGTTTGGTGATGATCAGGTCAAGATTGGCTCGGCCCTGTATCCGCGCGCGGTCGATCCGCAGAACTTTATGCAGATGACCTCGTCGCTGACGTTTGAAAGTGATCGTCAGAAGCTGCGTCGCCTGATCGGCAAGTAAGCACGCACAGCGCACAGACAGACTCCGCTCCGTAGCCTTTGTTCGCTACGGAGTGAGTGTCTGTTTGTGTGCTTGGGAATCGATCTGCGCGTCGGGAAGGGATGCAGTCTGCGGATCGAAGAGGACACCAATATGAAGCCTTTCATCTGCTTCATATTGGCTCTACGGAAGGACTACTGAACGCTGTCGCTGGAGTGTCCGCTGCGCCAGTCCACCGACTGTGACGGCTCGGTCAGAAACTTCGCCGGATCGCTCAGCGCCAGCGCGTTTCGCAGCACTGCGTCCATGTGCTCTGCCGGGATGATCTTCATCTCACGCAGCACCTTGGGCGGAATTTCCTTCAGATCCTTTTCGTTTTCACTCGGGATGATGCAGGTAAAGATGCCCGCGCGATGCGCCGCCAGGATCTTGTCTTTGACGCCGCCAATTGGCAGCACGCGACCCCGCAGCGTCACTTCTCCCGTCATCGCCACATCACGACGAACCGGAACCCGCAGCAGCGCGGACACCAAGCTCGTCACCATCGTGATACCGGCGGACGGACCGTCTTTGGGCACCGCACCTTCGGGGAAGTGAACGTGAACATCGACCTTTTGATAAAAGTCGCGCTCCAGTCCCAGCGCATCGGCGCGCGAGCGGACATAGCTCATCGCGGCCTGCGCAGACTCTTGCATCACTTCGCCGAGCTTGCCGGTCAGCACCAGCTTTCCTTTGCCCGGAACCACGCTCACTTCCGTCGCCAGAAGCTCGCCACCGAACATCGTCACCGCCAGGCCGTTCGACAGACCGACTTCGTCACGCTCTTCGACGCGACTGGATCGATAGCGCGGCACACCCAGATACTTCTGAAGGTTCTGCTGTGTGATGCGGAAGCGCAGCGACTCTGCCGTCTTGCCACTGTGGGTCTTTTGCACCACCTCGCGCGCCACCTTGCGGCAGATCGTCGAGACCTCGCGCTCCAGACCACGCACACCGGCTTCCTTGGTGTAGTGATGGATCACCGCGCGCACCGTGTCGGCGGTCACATCCATCTTCACATTCGAGATTCCGTTTAGCTCGCGCTCTTTGGGAATCAGGTACTGCTGCGCAATCGCGAGCTTTTCCCACTCGGTGTAGCCCGGCAGGTGGATGATCTCCATCCGATCCTGAAGCGGCAGCGGAATCGAGTGCAGGTTGTTCGCCGTCGCGATGAACATCACATCCGACAGGTCGTAGTCGAGATCCAGGTAGTGATCGACAAACGCCGCGTTCTGCTCTGGATCGAGCACTTCCAACAGCGCCGCCGACGGATCGCCTCGGAAGTCGGTCGACATCTTATCGACCTCATCGAGCAGCATCACCGGGTTGTTGCTGCCCGCTTTCTTCAGGCTCTGGATGATCTTGCCCGGCATCGCACCGATATACGTCCGACGATGACCGCGAATCTCTGCTTCGTCTCGCACGCCGCCCAAAGACAGCCGCACAAAGCGTCGTCCTGTCGCTCGTGCAATCGACTTCGCCAGCGAGGTCTTGCCCACGCCCGGCGGTCCGACGAGACACAAGATCGGCCCCTTCAGCTTCTTCACAAGCGCCTGCACCGCCAAGTACTCGATGATGCGCTCTTTGACCTTCTGTAGACCGTAGTGGTCCTCGGTCAGGATGCTCTCTGCTTCCTTGATGTTGAGCTTGTCTTGCGTCCGTTCTTCCCACGGCAGCGACAGCACCCAGTCGATGTAGTTGCGCACCACCGTCGCTTCGGCGCTCATCGGGCTCATCAGCTTCAGCTTGCGAAGCTCTTTGCGAAGCTTGAGCTGCGCTTCCCGCGACATCTTCTTGCTGCGGATCTTTTCTTCGATCTCCGTCAGCTCGTTTTTAAACTCGTCGCGCTCGCCCAGCTCTTTCTGGATCGCCTGCATCTGCTCGTTCAGATACAGATCCTTCTGCGAGCGAGACATCTGCTTTTTGACGCGACTGCGGATCTTCTTTTCGACCTGAAGAACCTCCAGCTCCGACTGAAGCAGCTCCAACAGCTTGGTCAGTCGCGCGAGCGGCGACTCGATCTCCAGCAGCATCTGCTTGTCCGCAAGCTTGAGCTGGAGCGATGGAATCACTGTATCCGCCAGTCGTCCCGGCTCCTCGATCGTCTCCGTCGATCCCACGATCTCTTGCGGAATCCGACGGCTCAGCTTGATGTACGTCGAAAAGGCCTCTTGGACCTTTTCCATCAGCACCATCACGTCGGGACCGATCTCTTCTGGCTCCATCACTTCATCGGCTTCGACCGCCAAGAAGGTATCGCCACCGACGAAGCGACGCACCTTCACGCGCTTCTTGCCTTCCAGCAGAACCTTGACCGTTCCGTCCGGCAGCCGCAGAAGCTGAATCACTTCTCCCAGCGTTCCGACCGAAAAAATGTCTGCCGCTTCGGGATCTTGCGTACGCGCACGCTTCTGCGCACACATGACAATCAGCTTGTCTTTGGCCACTGCCTGCTCGAGCGCTTGGATCGACTTTTCGCGCCCCACTGACAGCGGAACCACCATGCTGGGAAACACCACGATGTCGCGCAGCGGTAGAAGCGGCAGGACACGGCTCGTTCGACGCCGCCCCTCGCCCCCATCAGTCTTTGAAGAGTTTGCCATGGTGCGACTTTAGCATCCCAATATCGGGCCATGCAAACCAATTCCCGAACAATTTCTTTTGTGATTTGAACTGCTTAGTTTTTGAACCAAGTTCACAAAAGGTAGAGGCTTCTAGATGGGATGCTGAAACGAACTACGGTAAGATGGCACCACCATCTGCCATGACCACCAGAGACAAGAACATCGTCGGCGAAGTCCTGGCCAAGACCTATCGCATTGAGCGTTTCCTCGGGGCCGGTAGCGTCGGAACCGTGTATGTCGCTCGCCACGTTCGCTCTGGAGGACTCTATGCAGTCAAAGTGCTCCACCGTCGGCTAGCTGCCAGCGCCGATGTCTATCAGCGGTTTCAGGACGAAGCCCGTCTGATCGCGACGCTGCGTCACCCGCACATCTTGCCGATCACCGACTTCGATCGCGATGAAAGCGGAGTGCCGTTCTTTGTGATGGATCTGCTCGAAGGCGAAAGCCTGGCGCAGCGACTGAAGCACAAAGAGACGCTGCCGTTTGCACAGACGATGGATCTGCTCTCGCAGGTTGGATCTGCGCTGCATGCAGCCCACCGATCGGGCATCGTCCATCGCAACCTGCGACCCGAAAACATCTTCTTGGTTCGTCACGATCTAGGCGATCGCGTCGTTGAAACCACCAAGATCACCGACTTTGGCTTGGCCTGTTTCCGTCGTCCGCCGGGAAGCAGCCGAGAGCTTCCACCGACGGTGTATAACGCGCCAGAGCTTCTGCAAGAAGGTGCGCCCGTCGATGGTCGTGCCGATCAGTGGGCGCTCGCGGCGCTGTCGTATCGGCTGCTGTCGGGCAAGTCGCCGTTTGACGAAGGAACCCCCGAAGAGCTGATGGAGCGCATCATCAATGAAGCGCCAAAGCCGCTCGGGAAGCTGATGCCGGATCTGCCGCCGCATGTCGTCGCAGCGATTCATCGCGGCATGGCGCGGCGACGGGAAGATCGCTACGAAACGACGCTCGATTTTGTCCGTGCGATAAGCCCCAAGACGCCGAGCAGCGGTGTGCCGGACAGCGTGCCCGAAAACCTGGTGGCTCGCGCCAATCCTCCGTCGGGACGGATCGTTGCGCCGCCGCCTGCACCGCCTGCCCCACCGCCAGAGATCAAGCCACCCGCAGCACCGACCCCGCCGCCTGCGCAGCCGCCTGTTTCGGCGCGACCGATCGCTCGCTCACGGCCTCCGCAAGCGCCGATTCCCGCGCTGGCTGCACCGCCGAGCCTGTTTGAAAAGACGCCGCCGCCGATGCAGGTGCCTCGGCAGACCTCGCAGCTCCCGATCATCTTGGGCGGTGGTGCCGTGGTGGTCGTCCTGCTGGCACTCATCGCGGTCGTCGCGATTCGCAAGCCAGCCAGCAAGCCGCCCGAGCCGGTCGTCACGCAGCAGCCCGTTCCACCGCCGCCCGTCGTTCAGCCGATCATGCCCGATCTGGCCGCACCGACCGTCGTCGCGCAGGTGCCAGACGCCGCACACCCGACGCCGGTCGTTCGTGATGTTGGACTTCAGCTTCGCGGGGCCGATCTCCCGTCGGACTCTGCGGCAGCTGCGGTGGGCGCGATTGCACCGCAAAAGCCTGCTCCCGTGGCCGCTGCGCCGGTCGGTCCTGCCACCGTGCCCGCTCAACCGGGAATGGTCGTCGCCAAGACCCAGCCCGGCGCGACCCCAGCACCTGCACCAGCGGTCGCACGGCCCGCGACGCAGGCAACGACTCCGGCTGTGGCGATGCCCAGCGAGCCGACGCGCGATCCAAGCGGACCCGGTGGCAGCGTAGCGGACAGCAAGCCGCCCGAGCCCGCCAAGCCCGCAGAGCCGCCCAAGCCCGCCGAAAAGACCCCGGAAGAGGTCATGGCTGAAGCCAAGAAGGCCTACGTCACCGGCGAGCGCGAACGTGCCGTCGATCTGGCCCTGCAAGCGGCGGAAAAGCCCGGTCCACACGTCATCGACTCGTGGCGGTTCGTCGGATCGGCAGCGTGCTCGATTCACAACGCGCAGATCGCCAGCAAAGCGTACGCGCACCTGGCATCCGCAGAGCACAAGCAGCTTCTGGCGGAGCTGTGTCAGCGAAACGGCCTCGTCCTGCAAAACGGTCAGTTCATCACCGTCGAATAACAAGTGCTCTTTGCTCGGCCCGGCTCTTGCGCTACGTTGGGCCATGCCGCTGTCACTTGATCTCATCGAAAAACTGCCCAAGACCGACCTTCACTGTCACCTAGACGGCTCGCTGCGGCTGTCGACCATCCTCGATCTCGCCAAGAAGCAGGGCGTTCGGCTTCCCGCTGACACACCCGAAGGCCTGATGCCGTACGTGTACGCGGGCATGGGTCATCGATCGCTGGAAGACTATCTGAAGGCATTTGACATCACGCTGGCGGTCCTTCAGACGGAAGAAGCGCTGTTTCGCGCCGCCTACGAGCTGGCCGAAGACTGTCATCGCGAAAATGTCTGGTATCTCGAGGTGCGCTACTCTCCGATGCTGCACACACGGGCCGGACTGAGCCTGACGCAGATCGTCGAGTCAGTGCTGCAAGGTCTGCGCGCCGCCGAGCGAGACTTCGGAATCCGCACTGGCGTGATCCTCTGCGGCATTCGTTCGTCGTCGGCGGACTCGTCGCTGCGAATGGCCGAGCTGTGCGTCGCATTCAAGAACCGTGGCGTCGTTGCCTTTGACCTCGCAGGCGCCGAGCTGAACTATCCCGCCAAAGCACACAAGCAGGCGTTTCAGCTCATCCTCGACAACAACGTCAACTGCACCGCGCACGCCGGGGAAGCCTACGGCCCCGAGTCGATCGCCCAAGCGATTCACTACTGCGGCGCACACCGCATCGGCCACGGCACCCGCCTGCGCGAAAACGGCGATCTGCTCAACTACCTGTGCGATCACCGCATCCCGCTCGAGGTCTGCCTCAGCTCGAACATCCAGACCGGCGCTGCTGACAGCTTCGAGACGCACCCGCTTCCGTTTTATTACACCTACGGCCTGCGCTGTACGATCAACACCGACAACCGGCTCGTCACCAACACGACGGTGAGCCGCGAGTTGCTGCTCTGTCACGAGCACTACGGCTTCACGCTCGAAGACCTGAAGGATGTGATCGTCGCTGGCTTCAAGAGCGCGTTTCTGCCGCACCGTGAAAAGAGCGACCTGCTCAAGAAGGTGAACGCGGAGCTGGATCGCTACCACGACACCATCGAAGAAGGCACGATCAAGCACAACAGCCCGAAGAACAACATGCTGCACCACATGCGGGCCGACATGACCCGCGAGCCGTAGCACAAGCTCCCGTTCTCGCTCCGTCTGAGCGAGAGACGGCTTCCCCGCTTACGCTTCCCGCGCCAGGTACTTTTCTTCCAAAATCGATCGCTTCAGCCAGTCACGCAGCGACGGAATGGTCTGCTTTTGCCAGCGATTGCTCAGACGATCGTGCAAAAACACCGCGAACGCCGCTTTCAGCATTCCGTCGAGATCGGCGATCAGCGACAGACGCTCACTCACTTTCTCGCTGTCTTCTTCGCTGAGCAGCTCCGGCAGCTTCACCCGCTTGAGGTCGAAGTGCTCGGCATTCACCGTCGCCATCCACAGTCGCTCGTCGCGCTCGAGGATCAGATCCAGCTCACGCACCGTCAGGCCACCGGCGATCGCATAGCGCACATCTGAGCTATGTCCCGTCGCGGGCCCACGCGCTGCGATCTCTCCCGTCGCATCACCGAGCGCACGCAGCACCGCACGCTCGCCAATTCGCATCCGAAACGGCGCCACGCGATCGGTTCCAGCGAACTGTCCGCCGTCGCTTTCTTCGTCGCAGAAATAGACCAGCCAGGTCAGAAACTCTCGTCCCAGGAAGCGCTGATCCGCGACATCGTCACGCAGCGACAGCTCGGTCTTGCTGACTTCCGTCTCACCCGAGGCGGCAATCTGATCAGCCAGGCTCGGCTCACGGCCTTTTTTCGGGGCTGCCATCTCTTATGCTCCTTGCGAAAGCTCGCCACGCAGCGCGCTCGCCAAGGCTGCGCCTTCTTCATGACCGTGTGGTGTTGGACGCAGTCCTACAAAGCCGTGCAGAAGCTCCATCGTCGGACGCGCGGACTTGAGCTGCGCCACCTGCTTGGTGTCGTGCTCGCTCTGTTCTTTGGCCCACAGCGCCGGACCTTCGATGTCCAGCCCCAGGTTAAACGTCTGCGAAAACAGCGCGAGCAGCGCTTCGTTCATCGACTTGGCATGCGAGTAAATCGCCAGCCGCTGCTCGTCCAGGTTCCAGACCACATCGACGGTGCGCACCTTCGGAGGCGTCGTCTTGCGCAGCTCGGCCACCAGGATCGCTTTCAGATCGCGCAGCGCCGCTGCCGACAGAATCTGACCGCGCTCCGACTCGATGCGCTGCTGACGCTGCTTGAGCAGTCGCTTCACCATCGCCCCCGGAGGCTTGAGCGTGTCCTGACGCAGCGACAGCATGATGTGGCCTTCGAAAAAGAACTTATCGAACGACAGATCCAGGTCGTTTTCGTCGAACATGCTGGCCCAGCCGAGGCTGCGGTCCTCATTGCCATCGACGTTAATCGGGACCAGGACGTGTGCGCGCACGTTCTTTTCGTAGGCTTCTTTGAAATCCTTCGGGGCGCTTCCGTTTACTCGGTAACGCCGCAACGTAATCCCACCCGACAGTGCTCCCATGACGGCGAATGGTAGCGACCCATCTGTCCCGAGCAATTTTTTTGCCCCGGCACAACCTGCGACCTAGCGCTAGGATGTAGGCCATGCAGCTTCGTCGGGTCGTCGGACTGATTTGTTGGCTGGTCTTCGCACTGCTGTCGTCGGGATGTAGCTTGCGCAAAGTGGGATATGACCTGGCCGGTCGATTCGTCACAAGTCGCATGGTTGACACCTTCGACCTACGAGGCTCAGACAAGGCCGCCACTGAGCGCTTTGTCCGTGAGCTTCACAAGTGGCATCGTCGCGAAGAGCTACCGCGTTACATTCAGCTCATCGACGGGCTCAGCGAGCGACTGCGCGACGGCATGAGCGAAGACGATCTGCGCTGGCTTCAGCAGCAAGGTGACGATGCGATTGCACGGCTGGCGGAAAAGCTCGCGCCACCGTCGGCAGAAATGCTGTCACACCTCAGCGAGGAGCAGCTTGCGCACGCCAACCAGAAGCTGGAAAAGTCCGAAAAAGAGCGCTTCGAGCGGCTCGATCAGTCCGACGACAAGTACTACGCCTACCGACTGGAAAATACCAAGAAGACGCTCAAGACCTGGCTCGGCAGCTACACCGACGAGCAGCTTGCCATCTTTGCGTCCTTTCACCATCAAGATCGAGACGAAGAACGAAAGCGCCGAGAAGCCACGCGAAAGAGCCGTGCCAGCCTGCTCGATGCGATTCGCCAACGGACGCCGCCCGCAGCGCTGTCGTCGATGATCCATCACTGGTTTACAACCCGTCAGACCAACCCAACGCCCGACTATCAGCAAAACGAGCAGCGTCAGCAAGCGCTCTACAACCAGCTGGTGCTGCGCGTCGACAAGACCTTGACCACCAAGCAGCGCGCGTATCTGCTTCATGAGCTGGCTGCGTGGCGACGAGACTTCGTCGAGCTGTCTGCGAAGTAGCTGCCGATTGTGGTAAGGAAAGCCTATGTCTTTCCCTTCGTCCGATGCCAGTGGCTCCGCAAACAGTGAAGTGACTGGCTATCGCGCTCCGGTCTTTTCCGGCCAGCGCTTTATGATTGTGCTGATCATCACGATGCTGACGATCGCTGGGCTCGCGATCATGGGTCTGCGCAGCAGTCAGCATCGTCGGTTTGCGGTGTCGCTCAGCACGATTCCTCCGCAGGCAAACCCTGGCTTTGTGACGATCGACAAGCCGCTGCTGCTGCGTGTGGATCACTCGTCGCCGCTCAGCAGCAGCCTGGTTTCGCTGGCGGTCCTGCTCGATGCCGACGGAAATCCGCTGAGCGACATCGTGTCGCTTGCGCCCGTGCCCGGACCCAAAGGCAAGCCCGTGCAGCAGGTCGAGTTTCCTCCGCTCGGCAAAGTGCCCGTTCGCGGTCGCGTGTCCGGGCTGGTGATGCGCGTCAAAGACAGCTCGCCCGAGACGATCGCCAAGCTCAAAGAAGCGCTCGAGCTGGACAAGGTCAAAAGTCATCAGCTCGCACGCATCTTCACGCGCACGATCGTCACTTGCAGAGAGCTGGGTGGACACGCCGAGCAGTCTCAGCGCGAGATCAAGTAGCCGCTACTTGCAGCAGAGCGTGAGCTGTCCCGACGGATTCGGTGTCGACGTGACCGCTCCCGCCGACTGACAAGCGGCGACGGCGGCAAAGTTTACAGCCTTCGGGGTAAACGCCAGCGTCGTCGTACCGTCTTTGATGTCCAGACACGCGGTATCCATCGCAACGTTCATGTTCTTGTTGGTGCCGCCCGTCTGACATGAGTTGCTGTCCGACACCCGCACCTGACCGCCGTTTATCGCACAAGCTCCCGCCGCAATCGAACACGAGCACGTACACGTCACCATGCCCGTCGTGGTCGTGAAAAACGTCTGCTTGTTCTTGAACGTGTCCGCCGGACAGGTCGCGTCCCCGTCGAACACCAAGCAGTCGTTGCTCTTGACCAGATCGACAAACAGCCCGTTCTGGCCTTTGTTTTCACACAGGAAGCTGTCGCTGGCCCAGGTTGGCGCGATGCTCACCGTCGTCTGCTTGGGCGTACAGCCACCCGCCGTGAACTTGTCCAGCTTCACCGACGGAGCCGCCGAGTTCGCCACCGACACCGTGCTACACGCCTGCGCAGGTGGGAAGCTGACCTTGACGCCCGTGCCCGCGCACGCCGTCTGGTCATAGAGCGTGATCGCGCCCGTGCAGGTTCCGCTGTTGCAGTTTGTCACTGGGCACGCGTTGGTACAGCTCTGCGCCCCCAGGCTCTGGTGGATGGTGGTTTCCCCAGAACATCCCGACGCGGCGGTCCGAACCGAGCCGGTTCCGCGATAGGTGGACTTCGACGCCAGACAGTTGCTGTGCGTCGAGCACGTTGGGTCCAAGCAGCCCGGCAAGCAGTTGTTGTTCACATCCGCTTCGGGGTTCAGACAGTCTTCTTGCAGGTTGTTCGGTGTCTTGGGGCACATCGTCAGGTCGAGCGGCGTTCCCGCGTCGCTCAACAGCTGACCATTGCTCAGCGCATCAAAGTCCCAACATCCAGCGCTGACAGCGACGGAAAACAGCGCAATAAGGGTAAATTTTTTCATTTAGTAACTCCTCGTCACATACAGCGGAGACAGCGAGCGCAGCGTCGCAATCGGCTTAAAGTTGCTCTCTCGCTTCTTGCCTACTTCGAAATATAGAAGAATCCCCGTCGCAGCCGCCCCCAGCGCAGCCGCTCCAAGCAGTCCGTAGCCTGCATACGACTGCTGCTGTAGCACCGACACATCGGCGCTCGGACAGACCGGCGAACACTGCGTCTGCAGCGTCGAGACCCGACTGCCCACTAGACCCAGCGTGATCGCGCCCGCCGACAACAGGCCCACCGTGAAGCCACCGACGATCAGGCTCGCGACCGGCGTTCGCCGCACTGGGGTCGTCGCCACCACGTCTGATGCACCCGCTCGGCTCTCACTTTCGACCGCACTGCCTCGACGACCGACTTCCCCTTCGAGCCGCGCGATCTCCTGTCGAATGTACGTTCCATCGGGATCGTCGGGATTGACCGCGATGTAGCGCTTAAAGTGCTGAAGCGCTTCGACGGGACGACCGATTCGCACCTCGCAGCGCGCCATGTTGTTCAGCAGCGCCGTCTTCGGCACAAGCTGATACGCCGACGTAAACTCCAGCCACGCGTTGGCATAGCTGCCTTGCGTATACAGCTCGACGCCGCGCATGAAGTGTTCACGCGCCGCTTGTTCCTTGACAGAGCTGACCGCTGGATCGGCAGCAGGTGCAGGCGCGGGTGCAGCCGCTGGGCTGGGACTTGCCGCCGGAGCAGGCGTCGGAGCAGGCGTCGCAGGCTTGGCTTCTTCAGGCTTTGCCACAGGCGGTGCTTCGACGGGCTTTGGCGCAGGCTTGCGCGCAGAAACCGGAGCCGTCAGTGACACAAGCAGTGAGGCAGACACACAGGCTGATAGCAGGCGCTGGTAGGCTGTAGACATGGTGAGCGTCTGACCATTTTACCACGCCACCGACCCGCGCTGACGGAAGATCGCCGCTAGTAGTGATGTGAGCTGGGATCGCTCGAGCCTTCGCCACCACCTTCGCCGCTGCCGCCGCCGTCACTGCCATCGGGATCATCATCGCTTCCGTCAGCATCTACCAGGAAGCGCTGCCAGCTTGCGTCTTGCCTGCGCTCGGACCGTCGCTCTTGCTTTTCCTGCTGCTTCTTTTGCTGCTTGCGCTGACCGTGGCGATCGTCGGTGCCTTTCAGCGACGACAGCGGCCACAGCTCATGCTCGACTTCCGCCAAGTTCGCGTCGAGCACCGCTTGCACCACGTCTTTGGACGACTTGTAACACGCCGCAGCCTCGTCGAGCGGAACCCGTCCGTCGAGGTTTACCAAGATCCCCGCGTCTCGGTATTCCGCATCGATCGACTTCTGCGACAGCCGCCGATACGCCTCGGATCGCGACAGCTGCCGTCCCGCCCCGTGGTTGACCGAAAAGCCCGACAGCGCCGCACTCGCCTTCGGTCGCAAGATAAACGAGTAGTCTTTGTTGCTACCGGGAATCAGCACCGGATGTCCCGTCTGTTCCCACATCGTCCCTTGCAGCGCCGGATGTCCCGCCGGAAACGCGCGCGTCGCCCCTTTGCGATGCACCAGCACGTCGCCAAACTCGGGATGCCATTCCTTCTGCACCAAGTTGTGGCTGATCTCGTAGACCAGCTCGAGATCGCGACGGAACACTTGCTTGAACGCGGCGGCGATCTCCTCGAAGATGACCAGCCGGTTTAGGATCGCAAAGTTACCGCCCGCAGCGACGGCATTTAAGTAGCTGCGATAGTGCTTCGAGTCGGGCGTGAAGTAGCCCAGATCGATGTCGCGAATCTTGTCCGGCTTTTCGGCGCGCGCCAGCTCGAAGTAGTTCGTCGCCAGGCCGTGACCAAAGCCGCGACTGCCAGTGTGAACCTGCACAAACAGCGTGCCGGTCTGTTCCGATCGCTGAAGCTCAATGAAGTGATTGCCACCGCCGAGCGATCCAAGCTGCGTCACACCTCGCTCGGGCCGACCTTGCTTGCCCCACGGCACATCCCAGGAGTCATCGACGGGAATGCGATGGCGCTCGGCCCGACTGCGATCGAAGCTGGCACCGAACTTGTCGACGTAATACTCCGCGCCGCCGCGAATCAGCTCGTTAAACTCTCGCGTATCCAGGTTGCGCAGCCGCGTACTGCGACCGCCCTGCCCCATCTCGACGCGCTCCATCACAGCGCGATTGAACTCGCGACGCTTGTCCGGCGTGGCCTGCTCCGCCAGCACATCCGACTGAGCGCTCATCATCCCGCAGCCGATGTCAAAGCCCACCGGGCCCATCGCCACCGCGCCGTGGCTTGCGTCCGTCAAGATCACGCAGCCGACGGGAACCCCGTAGCCGTAGTGGGAGTCCGGTGTGATCGCCACCAGCTTGACGCCCGGAAAGCGCGTCGCGTTCACGATCTGGCGATACAGCATCGTTTCCGCGTCGGCCAAGAGCTTCGGCGTCAGAAACAGCCGAACCGGAACGCCCCCGGTATCTTCCGTCGAAAGCTCGTAATAGCCTTCCGACGTCCGTCGCACATGCTGCTTCCAGTCGCTCAGCGCGACCAGCCGCTCACTGTCTGCCATCAGTCGATCCGTATCCGCGTCTTTTCAACGAACGCGCGCGGGCTTCCGCCCACTTCGTGCCACGCCGCAAGGATGTCATCCGCCGGACAGCGACGCGCTTTGGCCATGTCCAGGAGCGGCTCCATCAGTCGCACGCCACCATCACTGCCCAGCTCACGCAGACCGGCCATCGCGATGCGCACCATCTCTTCCACGAGCGGCCCGATCGACTGACCGCGCACCTTGGCGTCGTAGCCGAGCTTCGGCACTTCCGCACGCAGCGTCACGCGCTCTTCGTCGGTCCAGTCCGCAACCAGCTTCCACGCCGCATGAAGCGACGACTGGCTATAAAACAGACCACGCCACAGCGACGGCAGCGCCCGAACATGAGACAGCGGACCCGCATCCGCCGTCCGCAGCTCGACGTACTGCTTCAGTCGTGCGTCGGGAAACAGCGTCGAAAGGTGCGTCTCCCAGTCTTTCAGCGTTGCGCGCTCACCGTGGAAGCCTTCGGCCATGAAGCGCCGGAACGTCATGCCGCCCGCCGGATGATACGTGCCGTGCCGATAGACAAAGAACATCGGCACATCCAGCGCGTACTCTGCGTAGTCGGCAAAGCCCGCGCCTTCCCGAAACATAAACGGCAGCACGCCACAGCGATCGTTGTCGGTATCCAGCCAGCAGCTCGCGCGATAGCTCTTGTACTCGCTCGGCTTGCCATCGACGAGCGGCGACGCAGCATACAGCGCCGTCACCAGCGGTCCCAGCCCGAGCCCGACCCGCATCTTCGCCACCGCGTCGGCTTCACTTACGTAGTCCAGGTTGGCCTGCACCGTCGCCGTACGCTTCATCATCTCGACGCCGAGCGTGCCGCGCGTCGGCAGATACTCGCGCATGATGTTGTAGCGGCCCTTGGGCATCCACGGCACGTCGCTCCACGTTCCGAGCGGGCGAAAGCCTACCCCGACGAACGCAATCGACAGCCGATCCGACAGCGGCAGAAGCTCTCGCAAGTGCGCATCGAGATCATCGGCACACTCGGTATCCAGCTCAAACGCGCGCGCCGACAGCTCGAACTGACCGCCCGGCTCCAGCGTGATCGATCCATCGTGACGCTTGAGCGCGATGGTGTTTTCGCCTTCTTTGACGGCCTCGCTGCCTTCCGCTTGGCCCAGACCTTCAAACAGCGCGCGAATCTGCGGACGACCGGGTAGATCGGAATACGGAACGGGTCGCACGCCACCGTCTTCATCGATCGCCATGCCGATCTTTTCGTGCTCCAGGCCGATGCGCAGCGGACCGGTTTTACAGCCTCGTTCAAAGTGCGCAATCAGCTCGTCCACGCTGCGAAGGGGGGTCGTCTGATAGGCATCGCTCGTGGAGGGAGTCGTCGGGGCAGCTTCTGTCATGTCGGCATCCTGGCGCAAAGTACGTAAAGCTTAGAGAGCCATCCGCACTCCGTCAACGACTGCCGACTGCCGCGCTACGTCCCGTACATCAATCGCAGATTCGTCAGTGTGGTCGCACCGCGTGAACCGCCACGGGTAGCGAAGCGCCTTCGCGTCTTGCCAGCAGTCCACCGCGCAGCTTCACAAGGGCCCGCGCCCGCAGAAGCGAGGTCGGCTCTGTGCCCACTGGCTCGCAGCGCTCATCACGGATCAGGCTCGCCCGCAGCACCCGCGCCACCTTTTCGGCCAGCCGTCCATCTTCACACGACAAGAGCAGTCGCAGCGGTAGCTCGGCCTTCAGCGCCTGACAGCGCAGCAGCAGCTGTGGCCACAGCTCGCCAGCATCCGACTCGACCAGCGACTCCAGCTCCTCACAGATCAGAAAGCCAAGACCAAGCCGCTCAGGCTCTCTGCTGCGCAGCAAGCGATCGGCCCGCTGCAAGTCCGCCACCGCGATGTCCAGCCGGTGCAGGTCACTCGGAAGCGCGATCTCGCCCACCCGCAGACCTGTATACACCGACAGACGACGCACACAGCGCGCCACCGCTTGCTGGCTGGCACAGACGAGCAGCACCTTGTGTCCGCTGTGCGCATGATGCGCGGCGGCCAGATCGCAGATGCTGCGCTTGCCTTGTCCCGCCCGTCCCAGCAGCACCAGATCCGGCAGCGAGCCGCTTGGCGAAGTCAACAGCCCGCTCCGCACCGCTCGCTCTTGCAAAGGAAACAGCTCCGACAGGCCGGACAACCGAGCCGCAGACACCAGGCTCGGCACCACATCAAAAGCGACCAGGTCGTGAACGCTCAGACTCCGGGGCTGACAGGCCATGCCAAACTTGCTCCTTCGCGATTTGACCCGGCCAGTTTAAAGAAATTTGACTTACAAAAACAACAGCATTTTGAGAGCCAGACTTCCACATTTTCCCGATCTCTGCGGTTGCCCGTCGGACCACCGGAGCGTCAAATCGTTGCGAGCCAGTCGAAGCTGCGGTATGGGGCGCTGATGCTCGGTCCTCACGACTCGCGATCCCCGCTGCGTGTGCTGCATGTCGTGCCGTCGTTTTATCCAGCACTCGGCTATGGCGGGCCGATTCACGCGCTGTACGAGCTGTGCCTGGCCCAAGTGGCGGCGGGGCGTTCGGTGCGCGTGCTGACCAGCGACGCCAACGGTCCAAGCCGCCTACGCGAGCTGTCAGGACGCTGGGTGTCCGAGCTGGGTGTGCCGACCTTTTATGCGCCGGTACGACTCGGTGAGGATCTGGCGCCGGCCCTGCTGACGCAGCTATGGCGCGAGCTGCCGTCTGCCGATCTGGTTCATGTCTCCGGCCTGTGGAGCGGCACCAGCTTGCTTGGGCTGCTCGGCGCAACGCTCACTGGAAAACCCACCGTGCTCACGCCGCACGGATCGCTGATGCCGTGGGCGCTTGCTGCGGGCGCTGGCCGACGTCGCAAGCTCACGGTGCTACGGACGCTGTGGCCCCTGTTCACGCGTCTTGGCGGCTGGCATGTCTCGTCTTCGCAGGAAGAAGCCGGTCTGCGACAGCTGATGCAGCACGGCCACCTGCCCTCGCACACGCCGATCGTACAGATCGAAAACGGCCTTCGTCCGCACGCAGCGATGACGATGCCAGCGCCCAAGCCGGACCCGATTTCGCCCAGGCCGCCGCAGCTTGTGGTGCTCGGGCGCATTGTCCCGATCAAGCGGATCGAGCTGGCGGTGTCCGCGCTCCATGCGCTGCGCAAGACCCTTCCCACCGCGCGGCTCACCATCGCCGGACCCGTGCCGCCATCGGAGCAAGCGTACCTCGACACGCTCCGCGCCCAGATCGACCAGCTCGGTCTGTCCGCTGCGATCGACTTTCCGGGCCTGGTCGGGCCCGATCACAAGGCCAAGCTCCTCGCTGAGGCGACGGCGCTGTGGCTGACTTCCCACATGGAAAGCTTTGGCATCGTGGTGCTGGAAGCGCTGGCCGCTGGAACACCCGTGATCGCGGTCTCGTCAACACCCTGGCAGCTGCTGGATGCGCAGCGGGTGGGCCACTTTGTCGAAGCCACCCCCGAGGCGATCGCTTCGGCGACCTTGCGCCTGTGCCAGCTATCCGACGCCGAGCAGGCCGAGCTTTCCGTTCGCTGTCAGCGACTTGTGGCCGATCGCTACACCTGGCCCGTGCTGGAAACGAAGCTCTTTGCGTTTTACCAAGCGATCCGATCTCGCAAGTAGCCGCTGTCGCCCAGCTCTTGCCGCCCGTCCCTGCGAGCGGACATCTTGACGAAGCCCGGCCTTTATCGGCAAAGTCACTCTTTATGAAGATGACCAAGCTCTCTCTCTCGGCACTCATTGCTCTTCCCCTTGTCGCCCTCGCTGGCTGTCACAGCTACAAGGAAACCGGCATCAACTTCATTCGGCAGAACAACGCCGACCTGAAGGGCTGTTTCCAGGAAGCCGCCGCGCGCAACCCGAACCTCAAGGGTCAGATGGAGCTGGCGTTTGAGATCGACCCGACGGGCAAGGTGAACCGCTTCAACATCACCAAGGACGAGTACAAGGACCCGATCCTTGCCGACTGCGTCAAGATCAAGGCGACGGCGTGGACCTTCCCGGCCCCGACGAGCGGCAAGAACGAAGTCTTCACCTACGGCTTTACGCAGTAGCCGCAGCCTTCGTCACCGACCGATAGACCAGTCTCCGGGGGGAGAAATGATCGCAAGCAGGCCATGGCCGAAGAACAGATCGCCAATCCCCCGTCTGAAGAGCGCGAGCTAGGCTTTGATCAAGTCCTAGAGCGGCTCCACAAGATCGTCACACGCATCGAGCAGGGCAACCTGCCGCTGGAGCAAGCGCTGTCGCTGTTTGAAGACGGCGTGCGTCTGTCGCGACGGGGCAGCAGCATCCTCGACGCCACCGAGCAGCGCATCGAGCTACTCGTTCGCGGGGAAGACGGCAGCGAAACCCGACGGCCCTTGGCCGCACCGGGCAGCACCTCGTCTCCCGGCGACCTACCGTAACGTACCTTCTGCCATCGGGTGTCTGCCCGATCTCTTCCCTCGCAGCTTCCTCGAACTGACCCGCGCAGCGCACAGATCAAGGGCTTGCTCCATCACGGCGCTAGAACGCCGATGGTCGAGTTGATACACTGCGCATGATGTCGGCCAACCCACAACCCAAGTCTGCCCCTGTTTTTCCTCCAGAGGGTGTTCCGACGGGACGCCCTTCGGTGGCCCACGACCGCCCGAGCGTCAACATGTACTCGATGTCGCCACCGGGTCCAGGCGGCGGCGGTGGAATGGGTGGCGGCGGCGGTGGTGCTCCCGGTGGTGCGGGTGGCGCGGTCGGAGCCCCTCCCGGTGGCAAGTACGCCATCTTGCGGGTGATCAGCGGCAACGATCAGGGCAAGACCTTCGAGCTCAAGCACACCTCGACGACCATCGGACGCGGCGCGGACCAGATGATCATCGTCGCCGACATCGCAGTGTCGCGAAAGCACCTGCAAATTCACATGTCGGGCAACGGCTATCGCATGCAGGACATGGGCTCGCCAAACGGCACCATGGTCAACGGCAAGCGGCAGCCGGAAGGGCAGCTCGTCGACAACGATCAGATTGAGATCGGCAACACGACGATGCGGTTTGAGCACTCACCGTCACGCGCGCAGCAAGAAGCGCCGCCTCAGCCGGTGATGCAGCAGCCCATGATGCAGCAGCCCATGATGCAGCAGCCCATGATGCAGCAGCCCATGATGCCCCAGCCGATGATGTCGCAGCCGATGGCATCGTACGCAGGGCAGCCGCAGATGGGAGGCTATCCTCCGCAGTCGGGCTATCCGCAGCCGGGTGGCTTTATGCCGCAGCAGATGCCGCCGCAGCTCTCGCCGCCGACTTCTGCGGTTGCGTCGCCGCCGATGATGACTGGCATGCCGCAAGCGATGCCGTCTCAGTCGATGTCGATGGGTGGCGAAGGGGCCGCTGGCGGACCGCTCGCGTTCCTCGGTGACAACCGCAAGCGCACGATGTACCTGGGCGCGCTCGGTGGAGCGCTGCTGGTTGGTCTGATTGGCCTGGGCCTCACCTCGGCGCTGCGCTCGTCGGGTGGTGGCAAAGCGCTCGACCAGGTGATGGATCTGTACGTAAACGGCACCAAGAACTTCACCGCCGGTCACTACGACGAGGCCAAGAAGTCGTTCCAGGCGGCGATGGAAAAGGCGCCCGACTCGGCGGTGCTCAAGCGCTACGTCGAGCTGTGCGATGCGGAAGCCAAGATGGCAGCGGCGCTCGATGCGGCCAAGCGAGCGCTCGACAAGCGCAGCTACGCCGACGCCCTCAAAGAGTTCGAAAAGGTTCCCAAGGACTCGACGCTGTACGAAGACGCGCAGCAGCAAGCGCGACTCGCCCGGCGGGAAGCCATCAAGGCGCTGGTGTCGGAAGCGAACTCGCTCGCCAAGAGCAGCTCAGGCGAAGCCATGGATCGCGTCCGTCAGGGCCTGGAGATCGATCCCGAAAGCAGCGAGCTGCTGGAACTAAAGGCACGCCTGTCGGGATCCAAGACCGAAGAGCCGGTCGCCGCCGCCGAGCCAGAAAAGCCTGAGCGCGTCGAAAAGCCCGAGCGCGTCGAAAAGCCTGAGCGCGTCGAAAAGCCCGTCGTGAAAAACGATCCGCCCAAGAAGGTGGAAGCGGCACCGACTGCGGGTGGCGACCTCGACACCAACAAGCAGGCCTCGGCAGCGTACAAGAACAAGGACTTTGCGGGCGCCATCTCGGCGCTACAGGCCAGCAAGAACCCGAAGGCTGCGACGACCATCAAGGACATCCAAGAGGTCAAGGCGCAGACCGAGCGTGGCGCCAAGGCCGAAGGCTCTGCCCCCAAGGATGCGCTCGCGGCCTATCAAGCGGCCTCGGCTGCCGACCGGCGACTCGGTGGCGGTCTGTCGAGCTTCCTGAGCGGCAAGGTCTCTGCGATGTCAGCCAAGGCCGGTGGTGGTGGCGCAACCGCAGCCAAGCCAGCAGCCGGTGGCGATCCCGCCAAGGACGCGCAGGCGGATCAGCTCCTTGCGCAAGCCAAGAGCATGGTGTCCAAAAACCCTGCCCAGGCGCGCGCCAACTGCCGCAAGGTCATGCAGATGTTCGGCAACAGCCCGAGCCATCCCAAGGTCAAGGCCGCCTTCACGCTGCTCCAGTCGATCAAGGGCGGCAAAGACGACGACGACGACTTCTAGCCCACGCGCCGCACCACGCGGCCTGCCAGAAATCACACCTCGCCCAGCAATTTTCTGTCGCTACCTCCATCGCCCGATGTAAGGTTCCCCCGGTCTGAAGTCCCCTCGACGGTGACTTCACGGCAAGAGGAGGATTCGTGGCGACCCCGCTGTTTCGCACCAAGTCGATTAGTCAAGTCATGGCCGAGTCAGAGAGCTCGGCAAGTCGACTCAAGCGCTCGCTGTCTGCCTTCGACCTGACGATGATTGGCATCGGAGCCATCATCGGCGCAGGCATCTTCGCACTCACCGGCAACGCCGCCGCCACCAAGGCCGGTCCTGCCGTTGTGCTGTCGTTCGTCCTGTCGGGAATCGGCTGTGCCTTCGCCGGTCTGTGCTACGCCGAGATGGCCGCGATGATTCCCGTCGCCGGTAGCGCCTACACCTATGCCTACGCGACGCTCGGAGAGCTGTTTGCCTGGATCATCGGCTGGGCGCTGGTGCTGGAATATGCCGTCGGCGCCATCACCGTTGCCATTTCCTGGTCTGGCTACTTCGTCCGCTTCCTCGAAAAGGGCTTTCACATCCAGCTCCCGTTCGAGTGGGTCAACGGCTATCTGGTCACCCAGACCGACGCCGCTGGAGTCGTCCACCACGGCATCTTCAACGTACCTGCCGTCATCCTGGTCGGCCTCATCACCGTGCTGCTCATCGTCGGCGTCAAGGAAAGCGTACGAGCGACCTCCGCGATTGTGTTCGTGAAGATCTTCGCGGTGCTCCTGTTCCTGGGCATTGGCGCGCAGCACGTTGACAGCGCCAACTGGTCGCCGTTTATGCCGTTTGGCCCGTGGGGCATCGTCCAAGGTGCCGGGACCATCTTCTTTGCGTACATCGGCTTCGACGCCGTCACCACCATGTCCGAGGAAGCCAAGAACGCCCAGCGCGACCTGCCGATTGGCATCATCGCGTCTCTCATCGCCTGTACCGTGCTGTACATCGGCGTGGCGGCGGTGCTGACCGGCATGGTCCCGTACCTTCAGCTCAAAGACCCCGCGCCGGTCACGCTGGCGCTGTCGCGTGCCGGTGTCTCGTGGGGTGTCATGCTGGTGTCGGTGGGTGCGCTCGCCGGACTGGGCAGCGTGGTCATGGTCATGATGATGGGTCAGCCGCGCGTCTTCTTCGCGATGAGCCGCGACGGACTGCTCCCGGCCAGCATCAGCCAGGTTCATCCCAAGTATCAGACGCCGTATCGCTCGACGCTGCTTACCGGACTGGTGGTCGCCGCCTGTGCATCCACGCTCAGCACCGAGGTCGCGGGCAACCTAACGTCGATGGGCACCCTGTTTGCGTTCGTGCTGGTCTGCCTGGGCGTGCTGGTGCTGCGCAAGAGCGAGCCCGACCGTCCCCGCCCGTTCAAAGCACCGCTGGTTCCCGTGGTTCCGGTGCTCGGCATGCTGACCTGCCTGGGCATGATGGCGGGTCTCGACAGCGCCACCTGGCTAAACTTCTTCGTTTGGCTGGCGATTGGCCTCGTCATCTACTTCAGCTACGGCAAGCACCACTCTGTCCTGTCGCGCAAGCCATCCTGACCGCACATGTCTTCCCTGTCCGCCGCTGACTTCGACTTCGAACTTCCCGACGAGCTGATTGCCCAGACCCCCGCTGCCCAGCGGGATGAGTCGCGGCTGCTTCTGGTCGGACAAGACGATGTCGCCCATCACACCTTCGCCGCGCTGCCGGATCTCATCGAGCGCTATGTCGGAGAGCGCCCGCTGCTCATCGTCAATGACAGCAAGGTACTGCTCGCCCGGCTCTACACCCGCAAGCTGGCGCCCGATGGAACCCTGGGTGGGCGCGTCGAGCTGCTGCTGCTAGAGCCGCTGTCTGCCCAGACTGCCGACGCCACACGCTGGCGGGTGATGTACCGCACCAGCAAGCCGCTGCGGCCCCAGGCCTCCCTGCGGGTGCTTGACCGTCAAGGGGAGCCCATCCCCGGCCAGACCCTGACCGTTTCCAGCGTCGAAGGCGAAGGCCGCGCCGTCATCGACTTCCCGACCGATGTCCCACTTGGCACACTGCTGGACCAAGCGGGCGAGCTGCCCCTGCCGCCCTACATCGTCAAGCAGCGTCAGCAGAGCGGCCTGCCCGCCCAGCCCGATGACCAAGAGCGCTACCAGACCGTCTACGCCAAGGTGCTGGGATCGGTCGCTGCGCCCACCGCCGGGCTGCACTTTACCGATGCACTGCTGGCACAGCTACAGCGTCGCGGCATCGAGCGTCACAGCGTCACGCTTCACGTTGGTCCCGGCACCTTCTTGCCGCTGCGCGACGACGATCCCCAAAAGCACGTCATGCACGCGGAGCGCTTCCACATCCCGCCCGAGACGACCGAAGCCATCGCCTGCGCCCGCAAGCAAGGTCGCAAGGTCTTGGCCGTGGGAACCACCGTGGTCCGCACCTTGGAATCGGCGACGCCGGAAGGCCAGAGCGTGCCCACCCCCGGCTTTGGCGAGAGCCGCTTGTTTATCTATCCGCAGCCGCCGACCGGACGCTATCCCTTCCGCGTCGTCGATGCGCTGATCACCAACTTCCACTTGCCGCGCTCCACCCTGCTGATGCTGGTGTCCGCCTTCGCCGGTCGAGAGCGCATCCTTGCGGCCTACCAGCAGGCCATCTTGGCCCGCTATCGCTTCTACAGCTACGGCGACGCCATGCTCCTGCCCACACGAATGTAACCGATGACGACCGAGCCTTCGATCTACACCCTGGATGCCCAAGACGGCAAAGCGCGCGCCGGACGCGTTCACCTGCCCCACGGCGTCGTGCAGACCCCCATCTTCATGCCTGTCGGGACCATCGGCAGCGTCAAGGCGATGACCGCCCCCGAGCTAGAGCAGGTCGGCGCCCAGATCATCCTGGGCAACACCTATCACCTGTGGCTAAGGCCCGGCACCGATGTCATCTCGACCCACGGCGACCTGCACCGCTTTGCGACCTGGAAGCGCCCGATCCTCACCGACTCTGGCGGCTTTCAGGTGTTCAGCCTGGGCGCGGCGATGACCGGACCCGGCAAGAGCGGCGAAGGCGACGGCGATTCCAAGCGCAGCCCGAGCCCCACCCAAGGCGGCCTGGTCAAGATCACCGATGAAGGCGTCCGCTTCCGCTCGCACCTTGATGGCTCGCTGCGGATGCTGACCCCCGAAGAGTCGCTGCGCGTGCAGGCCGTGCTGGGTTCGGACATTGCGATGGCGTTTGACCACTGTCCGCCCGGCCTGTCCCCGCCCGATGAAGCCCGCGCCGCCATGCGCCGCACCACCGCTTGGGCTGCGCGCTGCCTGACCGTCCCTGCGCCCATGCTGACCGATGGCACAAAGCCGCTCGGCACCCAGAAGCGCTTTGGCATCGTCCAAGGCGGCATCCACGTAGACCTGCGCCGGCAGCACATGGCCGAGATCTGCGCCCTGCCCTTTGACGGCTTTGCCCTGGGTGGCTTCGCAGTCGGCGAGCCCATCCAGACCATGTACGAGGTGCTTGATGTCGTCGCCTGCGAGCTGCCGAGCACCCGCCCGCGCTACCTGATGGGCGTCGGCACCCCGCGCGACCTCGTCCACGCCATCGCCGCTGGCATCGACATGTTTGACTGCGTGATGCCGACCCGCAACGCCCGCAACGGCCAGCTCTTTACCTCCCAGGGCAAGGTCAACATCCGCAACACCAAGTACTCGCACGACCTGTCGCCGCTCGATCCCGAGTGCTCCTGCGAGACCTGCACCCGCTACAGCCGCTCCTACCTGCGCCACCTGCTCATCGCCAAAGAGATCCTCTACTGCCGCCTGGCGACCCTGCACAACCTCCACTACTACCTGCAGCTCACCACCCGCGCCCGCGAAGCCATCCTGAGCGGCACCTTCGAGCAGTTCAAGACCACCGAGCTGGCACGCTGGCAGTAACGCGCGCCCCCTCACCACCGCCGCCGATGCAGCCGCAGCGACTGCCGTAGCGACTGCCGAAGAGTCCACTGCCACCGCCCGACCCGCTGTCCGCCGCGCCCCCAAGCCGCCATCCCAAGCAAGAAGCGACTGTACCAGTGCAGCGACTGCCCGTTCCGTGTCAGGGACTGCGGCTGCGTAGGGGGTTTTGGGGGCTGCGTCTATGGGAATCGGGATTTGGAGTGCGGGATCTGCGATCCAGGCGGAATGGATTCGCACTTCCTGTCCGGTTTTGCGCTTCCATCCGGAATGGATTCGGTTTGGGAGTCCGGGTTTTCGCTTCCAGGCTGCCTGGATCGAGCCTTTTGGTCAGGGATGACGCTTCCATCCGAAATGGAAGCAGCTTCCTAGGTCTGGTTTTGCGTTTCCATCGCGGCTGGAAGCGGTTTTCCGCGCGGTTTTTGCGATCCATTCGCGCTGGAAGTCGAAAACTCGGCACCAAGTCTCGATCCACGCAAACGGAAAGACGAAACGCGCACCGCTTGCCTGGTTGACAGTGAGCACTTGGGCTCTCTATCCTCAATTTACTGTGTGGTTTCTTACGAGCGTACGACACGAACCTGACGTCTAGCGGCTTCCAGTCCCTGGAATCGCGGTGTCTGCCCAGCTACCTGGCTTCCATGCGCAGGGATCAGGGCAGAACCAAGCGCACAGCCCGAACCACAGGCTAGGTCTTTCGCTCGCCCCACAGCAGGGGGAAAGCCACGCTTTGGGGATGGGCTTTGGCGTTCATTTGATGAACCGCTTTCGCGCCAGCTATGGCGCAGCAAGTCAGGAACGGCTTTTCCATGCAAAACGAGACCCCTTCGCCGACGAAACTTCCCGTTGTCTCTTCTACGAGTGTGCCCCAGGCGCTCAAGCCGCCGGTTGACCCCGCCACGCTGACCCATCGCCAGCTTCGCCGTGACCGCTTCTGGGCACACATCCCGGCGTACGCAAACATCGACGAAGCCACCTTCATCGATCACAAGTGGCAGTCGAAGCACACCATCACCAACGTCGACAAGCTGCTAAATACGGTGCAGTCGCTGGTGTCGCCCGAGTTCTATGCCGACGTGGCCGAAGGCTTCCAGCGGTCGCCCATGAGCATCCGGGTGTCGCCGTACCTGCTGAGCCTGATTGACTGGCAGAACCCGTATCAAGATCCGCTGCGGATTCAGTTTATCCCGGTGCGGACCAAGCAGCTTCCCGACCACCCGAAGCTGGGACTCGACTCGCTGGGCGAGCGAGCGGACGCGCCGACGCCGGGACTGACGCATCGCTACGTCGATAAGGCGCTGTTTTTGGCGCTCGATACCTGTCCGGTCTACTGCCGGTTCTGTACGCGCAGCTACGCGGTCGGGGTGGACACGCCGCAGGTGGAAAAGTTCACGCTCCGCGTCAATGAAGAGCGCTGGGCCAAGGCGTTTGCCTACATCGCGTCGCGGCATGAGCTGGAAGACATCGTGATCTCGGGCGGCGACTCGTACAACCTGCGCCCGGCGCAGATTCGCGAGATTGGCGACGCGCTGCTTGGCATGGATCACATCCGGCGGATGCGCTTTGCGACCAAGGGCCCGGCGGTGATGCCGCAGAAGCTCTTGTCCGATCACGAGTGGGTCGATGCGCTGACCTACGTGGTCGAAAAGGGCCGCAAGCTGGGCAAAGACGTGATGCTTCACACGCACTTTAACCACCCGAAAGAGATCACCGGGATCACCCAGGACGCCATCCAGGTGCTGTTTTCGCGCGGGGTCTTCGTCAGAAACCAGTCGGTGCTGATCCGAGGCGTCAACGACAGCGTCGAGGTGATGGGACAGCTGCTGAAGCGGCTGGCCTACGTCAACGTTCACCCGTACTACGTCTACATCCACGACATGGTGCAGGGGACCGAAGACATGCGGACGACGCTCGGGGAAGCGCTGCGCATTGAAAAGACCATGCGCGGATCGACGGCGGGCTTTAACACGCCGATGTTTGTGATGGATGCACCGGGTGGCGGCGGCAAGCGCGATGCGCACTCGTACGAGCACTACAACCCGGTGACGGGCGTGTCGGTGTACGCAGCCCCGGCGGTGAAGCCCGGACAGCTGTTCTATTACTTCGATCCCATCGACCGGCTGCCGCCCGAAGGACAGGCGCGCTGGGCGGACCCGGCAGAGCATGACAAGATGCTCGAAGAAGCGCGGCAAGCCGTCTTGGCGAAGCGCTAACGCGCGGACACGATGAGCCGAATCCACGACTGGGCCGAAAACCTGCGACGGATGATGCAGCCACGACCAACGTGGCGGGCAGAAGCCGAGTACGACTACTACCAAGTCGATCCGTCGCAGCTTGCGGCGCAGTGGGACCGGCAGAAGCTGTGGCAGCGGCAAGGGCAGCTCGGGGGGCTGCTCTTGTGTGACGCGCTGGGGCTGTGCGACCGTGAGCGGCTGGCGGGGCTGCGGGTGCTGGAAATCGGGGCGGGAGAGTGCATGGCCAGCCAAGCGCTGCATCAGCTGGGCGCAGAAGTCTGGGCGGTGGATGCAGTCCCCAAGCAGATCTGGGCGGCGGCGGCGCAGAAGCGACAGACTCCACTGCACTGCCTGATAGGCGATGCGCTGGATCTGCCGTTTGCGCCGGGCAGCTTCGATCTGGTCGTGGCAAACCTGGTGATCCATCACGTAAGGCCACTGTCCCGGCTGTTTGGGGAGCTTGTGCGGGTGCTGGCACCGGGTGGTCAGCTGGTCGCGCTGGAGCCGGCACCGCTCGTCGGGCTGCTGGTTCATGACCGCACGAGCGACAACGAAGCGCCGCTGTGGCCGCAGACGGTGGTGCAGGCGCTTACGCAGGCGGGCTTTGCCGATGCTGCGTCGTCCTATCAGTGGGTGCGGCTGCGAACCGCGCGGCTTGGGCCGCTGTCGCCGAGCTATCGGGTGTCGGCTCGCAAGCCAGGGCCGGTGGTGAAGGCGCAGCTGGGCCTGCTGCGACCGCTCGTGCCGAGCAGGCTTGAGGGGCTACTGGTAGATGAAGGCTGCTCGTTTGGGACGCTGGCGACAGCGCAGATCGCGACGCTGGCTGAGCTAGTGGCTCAGCAGCGGCTTGGGTAGCGATTGTCGGAAGAACGGAGAAGCGAAGGAAGGAAGTAAAAGCGGCCTGTCCCCCCGGTCAGGCCGAATTCTCTACAGCGCGGTGCGACGACGGCGCAGCAACAGGGTGCCAGCCGCAAGCAGCAAGCCAATCAGCGTGCCCGACGGTGCAGCCTGGTGTCCCGTGGCCGAGCAGCCCGTGTCTTCCGCTTGCTTTTCCTTCGGCATCGGCAGGCCCGTGCCGTCCAGGTTGACGCTGCCAATCGACAGACCGTCCTTGGTCTTGATCGACATCACCGTGGTGCGCGGTCCGGTTGCGGTCGGCTTGAACGTGATGTTCAGCGTCGCCAGGCCCTCTTCGGTCGGGGTGCCAGCCGGCAGCGTGCCCGTCGAGGGGTCCACCGTCCAGTCATCCTGGTTTTCCGAGAAGCCGGTCACGAACTCGATGTCGTTCGAGTCGGCGTTGCGGCACACCACCTTGAGCGAAGCGGTCTCGCCCATGCGGACCATGCCCAGGTTCTTGTCATCCGGCGAGCAGCTAATGGTCAGCAGCTTGCCCGTGCCTTCGAGCTTCACCTGAACCGGCGCAGTCAGACCCGACGCATTCACCACCAGGATGGCGCTGCGGGTACCGGCTCCCACGGGCTTGAACGCGACCTTGAACGGCGCGCTGGCACCCGGAGCAAGGACGACCGAGCGATCACCGCTCACCACGTAGTCGGCGCTGGACGATCCACTGACGCTCAGGTCAATGCCCGTCAGCGGTGCGGCACCGGTGTTGGTCACGTTGACGGTCTGCTCTTGCGAGCGCAGGCCGACAATCGTGAGCGGGAAGGTGATCATCATCGGGTCGGCCTTGAGATCGGCCTGAACACCAGTCACCGACAGCGGGATGCGCAGGTTGCCCATCTTGATCTGGTCGTTGACGATGATGCTGATCTCGCCGGTCTGCTGCATCGCGGTCACAGGGCCCGCCTGCACGTCGAGAACGATCGCGGGATCACCCTTCTTGAGGATCTTGCCTTCGGTGGGCAGGCCCGACACCTTAAACGCGCCCATTGCCGGGGTCAGCACGCTCTTGCCGAACACCAGGTCCTTGTCGCCGTCGTTGGTGATCAGAATCTGCTTCGACATCGAGGTGGTCTTGATGTAGACCGCGCCGAAGTCGAGGCTCGCCGGGCTGGTCACAACCTTGGGTCCGGTCGAGGTGCCGGTGAGCGGAACCTTGACGACGTGGCCGGTCTTGAAGTCGGTCGCGATTTCCAGATCCGCCGTCGTCGAGCCAATGTCGACCGGGCAGAACTGAACAGACACAACGAAGGTGCCGCCGCTGCCGGGAACCGAGCGGGTCGCCGGGGCTACGTACTTGTAGGACGAGGCGTTGGCGCCGGTCAGGGCGATGCTGAGGATCTTCAGCGAGTCGGAGCCACTGTTCTTGATCGTCACGTACTGCGCCGCCGAGCACTGTCCGGCCTGCTGCGCGGGCGTGAAGTCGATCTTGTCCGCCGAGATCTCGAAGTTGGCGATGGTGCCACGGCACGAGACGTTGATGGTGCTCTTGCCCATGGCCAGGCTCGGGTCGTTGCTGGTCAGCTCCAGGACGGCCTGACGAAGACCCTGAACGCTCGGCTTGCACTGCACCTTGATGTCGCCCGCGCTCGCGGTCGCAATCTTGAAGGGAGCCGCCATCGAGGCAGCGGTCACGACGCCAAAGTCGCTGACATCGCCGCTGATGAACTGGATGTTGCTGATCGCCAGGTCGGCTTGGCCGGTGTTCTGGATGGAGATGATCTGATCAGAGCCCGTCGAGCCGACGCGAACCGGCGACAGCACCAGCGAGGTCGGAGCGATGATCTTCGGCTTGCCGTAGGAAGCCTTCACGCCGAGGGTGCCGCTGTAGTTTACGCCGTTGATCGAGTATGAGACGCGAACGGTGGTGGTGTAGGCGCGCTCCGTCGTCGGCTTGAACTTGACGTCGAAGTTCACACCAGCGCCCGAGCCGAGCAGGGTCGAAGCCGGGATGTTTTCCAGCGCGAAGTTGGTGGTGTCATCGACCGAGGCGCTGTTAAAGCCCAGGTATCCACCGCCAGTGTTGGTGACGGTCACGGTCGAAACCGGGGCGGTCATCCCAAGCGGCACGCCGCCGAAGTCAATCTGCGCGGGCTGCGCATCGTAGCGAGGACCAATGCCGCGTACGACAAGCTGAACGGCTCCCGGCGCCACGTTGGCGGTCGAAGGCGTCAGCGTATAGATGGCCGTCACCTGACCGGCAGCGTTCGGACGCGCCGTAAACTTCACCGACAGCTTTTCGCCGGGGTTTAGGTTCTTCGGGAACGTGATGGCTTCCGCCGTGAACACGCCCGCCGGGGAGACGTCTCCGCTGGCGATGCTAATCGGGGACGAGCCCTGGTTTTCGAACTCGACGCTGAGGTCGGCGCTACCGAGCACCGGCACTTCGCCGAAGTCCGCAGGCGACGGGTTGCCACGCAGCGGGCTGGCGACATAGACCAGCGCGTTGGCCATCAGCTTGGCCGCGTCCGTCGTCGAGTCATAGCAGCCGTAGTAGCCGACATCGCTCGATACGGGATACAGGTTCAGATCGATGCGCGGTCGTCCGTTCGGGAAGCCCGTGATGATCATGCCGTTGCCGTCGTTCCACGAGGCCACGACCTTGGCGCCCGAGCGAACCGAGGTTGCGGTGACGCTGGAGCGCTCTCGGCAGGTGCTGCCGTTCGTTTCAAGCTTGGAGATGCCAGTGAGCACCGCGTGGGTGTCTTTGGTTCCCAGCGTCTTCTTGCTGACGTAGGACATCGACGTGCTGTGGTCGATGAGCTGGTACTTGCTCCAGTTGGTTCCCGACGGAGAGTACGAGGTCGAGTAGCCACCGTACATCGGCAGTGCGACGACAACGCCGCCGCCCTTTTCAATGTAGTTGGCCAGCGCGTTGCCGACTCCGGTGGGGTCGCTGAAGCCGTACCGATTGACGTCGGCAAAGACCATCAGCGAGTCACACTTGGTCAGGGCAGCTTCCGAAGGAACCGACGAGCCACCATCGATCATGGTGACGCTGTCGAACTGCTTGGTGCCTTCCAGCTTGGACTTGATGTCGGCAATGACTGCGGAGTCACTGCATGCGTAAACGACGCACGACTTCGGACCAGCGGCCAGGGCAGACGATGCGGCTCCGCAGACGGTAAGCGCCGCAGCCCAAGCCAGGCAGTGGCGCAGTGTCCCGGTTAGCCGAGAAGTGACGCTACTTGATTCAGCGTCGGGCGAACGAGCGGCAAGCTTACGTATCATCGCAACCTCCTCAGGGAGTAAGAAGTGCGAGATACATACCACATGTCAGCCCAATACAAGGCCGCATGTTGGTCCGATGATCACGTCAAAAACCCAGGCTGAACCACGGAAATTTAGAACAGTCCTTGATCCTTGAGCGCGGCCAAAAACGGCTCGCTCATCGCCGAGCCCTGACGGACAAACAGCGCGGGCTGACCCAAGGGTGCGGCGATCTCAATGTGCAGCCCCATCGAGGGTGCGGCGAAGCGCTTCCCCGAAAAAGCGTGAATCCAGGTGCCTTCGGGCAAATACACCTTCGCGACCGTCACACCGGGATCGGTAATCGGCGCCACCAGCAGGTCTTGTCCGAGCAGGTACTGCTGAAACGACAGCTTGTAGACGTTGGGATCGCCCGGATAGTGCAGCGCGAGGTGCCTCGCGACGGGCATTCCAGTCTGTTCGGTCTGCTGCAAGAGCTGCTTGCGATAGCTGGACCACGCTTTGTAGAGCTTGGCGCAGCGCACAAAGTGGCGAAGCGTCTCTTCGTCGCTGTCGATCTGGAAGTTGTCGTCGGGTCGGCTGCCTTCGCTGGTGCGCATCACCGGGCTCAGGGCGGACAGCTCGAGCCAGCGCCACAGAAGCTCACGGCTGCGGGTAAAGCGACCCAAGGAGCTGACAATGGTGGTGTAGCCGCCCGCGTCGCTGTGGTTTACGCCAAAGCCAGAGACTCCGCCCGAGAGCATGCCGACGACAGCGCTCTTGAGACCATCGTGAACATCCCAGGTCACAAGCTGCTCCCCGAGCCAAAACAGCGTCGATTGACCGGGGCTTTTGCGATAGCCGGACCGGGTAAAGAACAGCAGCTCTGACTCTCGTCCACTCTCGGTGATGGCTTCGCGATTGAGCCGAGCCCACTCCTCGGGATACTGGTTGTGAAACGCTCTGGGAGCCGCATCGGAGTGAAGCCGCGCGTCATACGGCAGCGCTTCGCCAAAGTCCGCCATCCAACCGGATGCACCGATGCCGAGCACCTCGGTGCGAATCACGTCCTTCCACCACTTGCGCGCGTCGGCGTTGGTGATGTCAACGAGTCCCGCCGAAAAGTCGGTGTTTGGGATCATGTACGGCTGGCCGTTGGGCTCGGTCACCAAGTAGCCATGCTCGCGGGCTTCGGCAAACAGGTTGCGACCAGGCCGTCCCGACGCTGCGATATCGACCAAGAACGGATTTACGTAGGTCAGGATGCGTATGTGCTGCGCTTGTAGCTGCTTGTCGAGCGCCTCCCAGTCGGGATATCGGCTGCGATCGAGCTGCCAGTTCCACCACGGCTGCTTGCCGAGGCTGGTCTTGCGCTGACCGGCCCAGTCTTGCAGCCACACCGCCGCGATGGGTGCGCCTTCTTTTTGTAGCTTTTCGACGAGCTGACGAACACGCTCGGTACCGCCTTGAATGCCGACGATGGCTCCGTCGTGGACCCAGTCGGGCAGCTTGCGCATGCGACCGGAGTACTCGGTGTACTGCTGGATCAGCTCAGACGGGGTGCGTCCATGGAGAATCCGACCCTTCATCGTGCGGGAAAAGACGCGCACCTGGATGCGGTCGGGCGTGCGCAGGTCGAAGATCTGATACTCGTAGTTTTCCGTCAGCAGGCTGCGGTTTTCGCTGGTGACAAAGTGCGGAACGCTGACGTAGCTGGTGTGCCAAGAGCCGCCCGCCCGCGCCAGCAGCTCGATGATCGTCGTGAGCGGCTGAAGACCTCGTCCGAGCCCTTGTTCCTGTACCCAGATCGGGACGCGCCGACCTTTGAGGTCAAAGTAGGTAAACTGCTCACCGAAGCCAAAGACGTGCTCGCTCGGCGGGGAAGCGAAGGTCAGAAACGCACGATTGAGATCGTCGTCGTCGATTCGCAGCTCGAAGCCAAGCTGATGTTCACTCTGCGCGGAAAAGGTCAGCACATAGGGGGCAGACCCGGCTCCCGAGCAGCGCAGGATGCCGCGAAGCTGAGCCTGTCCGCCGCCCGAGGTCACTTGCTCAAGCTTCTGCGTCGCACAGCTACTGCCGGTCGCCTTGTCGGAAAAGAAGAACAGTCCGTGCGACTCATCCACCTTTTCGTGGCCGTAGGTTGCACCGACAAACGACATGCCGGGGACGCTCTCCCAGACACGACGCTGCGGCTCGCTCTGATGGCTGACGAAGACTTGGCCACCTTGCTCCGGCGTAAACACCACCAAGAAGGAGCCCACCGGAATCCGCGTTTCCTTCAGCTTGCGATCGACTTCCAAGTGCCCAAGCAGCGGCGGATCACCGAACTTGTCGTTATAGCCGGGCAGAAGCCACGCACGCGCAACCAGCATCCCGATGAGCAGCAGCGCGCCAAAGAACCCGACCAGCACGGGCAGGATCACCCGTCGTCGCCGACGCTGCGTTCGACCTGCCGAAAACAGCGTCGCGCGAATGCCGTGATCATCCGCTAGGGAGCGCTTCACACCGGACATGACCTGCCTCCTCACGCTGGGTGTCACGAAGCCGGGCATAGCGAGCCAGCGCCCACAGCGGGAAGTATGACTTGTACAGTCGATAGTCGAGCATCGCGGTCCCGAAGAACACGCCCGCTTGCGCTTGCTGCGGGAACGATCCGTCGACAAGCTGCGAGCGATGAAGGAACTGGATGCCGCGCTCGATCGCCGAGTGAGACGACGGCAGCGCCAGCAGCAGCGCCAGCACCGCCCAGCTGGTGTTCACCACCTGAGACTGCTCATGCGGGACGTATTCGCCCGACAGACAGCTTGAGTAGTGCTCGCCCCAGCCACCGTCGTCGCGCTGCTTGCTGAGCAGCCACACCGCCGCGCGCTGCATCACCGGATCGTGCGCAGCAAGCCCCGCCGCGTGCAGCGCTTCGAGAACGTGAAAGATTCCGTAGGTGAAGTTTACGCCCCAAAAGCCGGGGAACGAGCCGTCGGGACGCTGGCTGTTTCGCAGCAGTGTGACCGCCTTCGCGATCGCGGTGTTCACTTGCAACAGCAGCTCGCTACCGAGCCGTGCGCCGAGTCCGCTGCGCAGTGCGACCAGGCCGCGCACACAGGACGACGTACACTCCAGATAGGAGCGCTCGGTCATGCAGCTTCCGTACATTTCCGACGGATTGATGTTTTCCAAAAGCGATCCGGCGCGTCGCGCTTCGTAGGAACCAAAGCCGCCGTCTTCGTTCTGACGACGCAGGATAAAGCGCGCAGCTTGGCGGAAGCGCTCGTCGGACAGCTTCGCGGAATCGGGAATCGGACGACCGGGCTCGTGCAGCGCCAGCAGGGCACAGACCGCTTCCGCCGTGCAGTCACTGACTGGCCAGCGATGAACTCCGTCGGAAAAGCACCAGCCACCGACAATCGGCTCGCGCTGCTCGGCTTGGTAGTCCGGCAGCTCCTGCTGCATTTGGAGATCACACAGGTGCTGATACGCACGCTGTAGCGACGAAGAAACCAGCACCTGCGCCGACGCCGGAAGCTCGGTCATCGCCAGCGTCGCAAACGCAGAGTCCCAGGAGTTGCTGCGCGCGCCGCAATAGCGAATGCCTTCGGCTTCGTCTTGCCACTTCCACGCTTCCATGCCCGCCAGGCACTTGGGCAGCTCGGGATGGTTTGGGTTATACGAATAAATCGCCAGGCAGTTGAGCAGTCCGTTTACCGGCGACAGACCGTGGTACGCGCTCGCCTTCATCTCGTAGAGGATGCGGTCGAAGCAAAAGCCCAGCGCGTGCTCACGCAGCGACGCAATCGGTCGCTTTTCGTACTGGTGAAGCAGCTCGTAACCGGCTTTGAGCGCGAGGCTCGGCGCAACATACAGATCGCTCTGGGCGACGACGTGGCGATACGCGGAAAAGTCGATCTGCGCAAACGGACGATCGAACAGCTCACTACGCAGCGCGTCTCGCAGGTCGCCCAGGTTGATCTGGAACCGCTTTCCATACAGGTACGCGATTCCCATGTAGATGTAGCGGGTGTGGTTGTAGAAGCGAAACGGGTTGAACGGCAGCCACTTCGGCGTGACAAACAGCTCCGGCGGGAACGGATTGACGCCATCCCAGCCATACAGCCCGCACATCGCGAGCCAGAACTTGCCCCAGTGCGGAATCCCGAGCACGCCGCTCGGCTGTTGCCGCAGCCACTTTCGCGCGTCCGCACAGAGCGGATCACTCGGCGACACCCCGAGCACACGCAGCGCAACATACGCCAGCGTCGTAAAGTACACGTACCCGCTCGACTCGCCGTGCATGCCCCACGCGCCGTCGGAGGTTCGGGTGACGCGGTAGTGCTGGATCATCTGCTCGACGTCGGCGGGCGGAATCGTCTGACCACAGGCTCGCTGTACCAAGATGTACTGCGACAGGATCATCGTGTTCCAGACCATCTCGCCTTCCCACCCACCGTCGGACTTTTGCAAGCCGGTCAGATGGAAGACGGCGCCTTGCAGCGAAGCAGACAGCAGCGGCATGGCCGACGGTGGCAGCGAGACTCGCGAATCAATGGACGAAGGCGTAGACGTGTTCATGGTCATGAGACTGCTACTACGATGCCAGATGTCGACGCAAGAAGCCCAGCAGGAAGATCGAAACCGGCGCGAAAATTGCTTCGTCGAGCTTCCGTCGCTGATTTCTTGGCAACAATCGACGCGCCACGGCAGGCCATCGAGGAATTAGGCTTGGCGTCGCTGTCCGCTTTGCGGTACGGAAGCGGCAATGTGCAACGTGGATCGGGTCCGAACCGCTGGGACGCTGGCGCTCATGCTGAGCGTGTCGTGTGCGCATCCCAGCCTTGCACCGCCGCCGCGTGCGCCAGCAGTCACAGCGCCCCGCACCGAAGCAAACGGGCCAGCGGACGCGCAGCAGCCAGAGCCTCCGCGCGCAGAATCACGTCCGCCGGTTGCGCCAGAGCCTCCGTGGAAACAGCTTCCCAGCGGGGCCAGGCTGCTGATTGTGCCGGATCGGCTGGTGGGTACGGTGGCGGTTCAGCTCTGGGTGCGAGGCGGCGTTGCAAGCGAACCGGAAGGCGCGCTGGGGCTTTCGCACCTGTGTGAGCGGCTGCTGCTTCACGAAGTCGCCGCGCCCGCCAGTCAGAATGTGCGCACAGTCGGCGGTGAGGTAAGCGGCTATACGACGCTCGACCACACGGTGTTTCAGCTGGTCGTGCCCAAAGGCAAGCAAGAGCTGGCGCTGGAGGTGCTGCGCGCGATCCTGATGCCGCAAGGGCTCGATGACGCGATGCTGCATCGGCAGCGCGAACAAGCCACGCTGGAGCTTACGAGAAGTGGGCTCGGCGCACGCGGGCTGGCGGTGGAAAAGCTGCGCGAGCTGTCGTTTCCGGGGCATCCGTACGGACGACCGCTGCTCGGACAGCGGCACAAGCTGGCAGCGCTCCAGCTTCGTGATGTCGAGTCGTTTCTGGCGCAGGGCTATCATCCCGAGCGGCTCACGGTGGTGATGAGCGGTGCGGTCAGCGATGCGCTGGCTCAGCCACTGACGGCGCTGCTGTCGGGGTTGCCTCGGCGTGACGTGACAGAGCAGCCCGTCGCGGAGCCGAGTCCACTATCCAAGCCGCAGGTGATGGTGTCTTCCCACGAAGATCCGACGGGCCAAGCGGTGATTGCGGTGGCGCTGCCCGGTACGTCGGCGAGCAGTGCGGATGCCGTGGCGCTTGAGCTGTGGGCAGAGCTTCTGCGCGGCAGCCTGCGGCTTCGATCGAGCGGAGGTCGTCCCGGTGGTGACATTGCGGCGCTGAGCTTTGCCGGACAGAGAGCCGGGCTGTTGTTGCTGGAAGCGACGACGCAGCCAAGTCAGGTGGAAGAAGCGACGCAGCGACTGCTCGGCGAGCTGCTTCGTCTGTCGCACCGTCCGATTGATGCGGGAGAGCTTGCGCGGGCCAAGCAGCGACTGCTCGGGGAACAGGCAAGGCAGCTTGATCTACCGTCGGGACGGGCGCAGCGAGCGGGATTTTTCGCGTCGCTGGGACTGCCCGACGATCGCTACGAACAGACGGTCAAAGAGCTGGGCGAAGCGGCGCTGCGCAAGACGATGGGACGCTATCTGCGACGAGATGCGCTGGCGGTGCTGTGGCTTTTACCGCGAAGTCGCGCGCCCAAGGAAGAAGCAACGCAGCTCGAGCGAAGTCGGCAGCGGCTGCTCAGTCAGCTTCCGCAAGCGTTTCCCGTGAGTGTCCCGTCGCAAGGTGGTCCGCAGCTTGGCAAAGACGGCGTGTGGCGTCATCAAGTGCCGGGCGGACCGCTGGTGCTGCTGATGCCCGATCACGGCGTGAAAGTGGTGGCAGCGGCGGCAAGCTGGCCGGGCGGGCTACGGCTCGAAGACGAACAGACGGCGGGAAGTCACGCGCTGTGGGCACGGCTGTGGCAGCACACGCCACGCGGTCGAGGCGGTGCGGCGCTCGGAGAAGCGCTGCTTCAGCTTCGCGGATCGACGCGAGCGCAGATCGATCTGGACGCTTTTACCGTCGCGGGTGAGTGGCCGAGCCTTGCGGATGAGGAAGCGCTGCCGCTGTTTCTCGACGGACTCAATCAGAACGAACCGTCGGAAGCAGAGCTAGAGCGAGAGCGTCGTCAGCTGGTGGCCGAAGTGCGCAGCCAAGACGAAGGGATTCAGCCGTCGCTGCGCAACCTCAAGACCCAGCTCTTTGGCAGCCATCCCTACAAGCTGGAGCCGTCGCTTCAGTCGCTGTCGGGGCTGTCTCGCAAGCGGCTGCTGGAGCTGTGGCGACGCGCGTATTCACCGGCCCAAATGACGCTGGCCATCGTCGGTGACTTCGAGCCAAGTCAGGTGCTCGCGGTCATTGAGTCACGCATTCCGACGAGCGGACACAGTGCAGCCCATGCCATGCCGCAGCTTCCGACGATGGAGACGCCCAAGCAGCTTCTGTCCTATCACGGCAAAGATCAGGCGCTGCTGGCCGTCGGGTTTCGGGTTCCAAGCCTGCGCTCGCCGGATCAAGCGGCGCTCGAGCTGCTTTCGGAAGTGCTGCTCGGCGACGGAGGACGACTGTCGCGCGAGCTGGTTGATCGACGCGGGCTGCTGCTGAAGCTGGAAGGCAAGCTGCTGCGTGGTCTGTCGGGCGGCGCGCTGTACGCTTGGGCCGTCACGACACCGACGAGCCTGGACTCGGCAGAAGCGAGCCTACGCGACGAGCTGCGACGGATTGTCGATCATCCGCTCAGCGACGAAGAGCTGGAGACAGCGAAGCAGCGTCTGGTTGGGCGATCATCAATTCATCGACAGCGACGCGACGAAGTGGCACTGGAGCTGGCACAGCGAACGGCGCTCGGTCTGCCAAGCAGCGACCAGCACGAACAGCAGCTTCAGTCGCTGACCGCCGGACAGGTGCAGGATGTGGCAAAGCGTTATCTCGACGAGCGACACGCGATCTTGCAAGCGGTGCTGCCGCAAGCGCAGCTGGCCGTGAAGCACAGCGATGCGCAGGACAAGCAGCCGAAGCTCGTCGCCAAGCTGTCGGGACAGCCAGCCAGCAAGTCATCCGCGACGGTCAGCAGCAAGTCATCCAGTCAGCGTAGCGTCGGAAAAAGCAGCAGCAAGAACGGCAAAAAAGGCAGCCTATCGGCGACTGCGCGGCACAAAGGAAGCCGACGGTGAGCTATCGGGCAACAGCAGCTGAAGTCGACCTTTGCTATCGGTGAACGCTTCCGCGCGGACCTTGGCCACCTGCGAACAGGGCAAGTCATCGGTGCAAGCCAGTCCGTAGCGCGGCGACGTGTTCGGCAGCTCCAGCACGCGCACCTTCACCTGCGGAGCAGGCAGCGCCGTCGGACCGACAACCCACAGCTTGGCCAGCGCCATCCGTGGCAGCTTGACTTCCCCAAGATCGACGTCGCCATCGCCGATTCGCTGGTTGTCGAGCGAGGTCCGTGGTCCCGTCCCAAGCATCGGAATCAGATCCAAGTCGTAGTCACCCGGATCAAGCCGCAGCACAAATCGTCCGTCGCTGTCCGTCACGGTCTGAGGCTGCATGGGCTCGGGCGCACTGTCGAGTAGGCTCGTCGCTGTCGTATCCTTGGCAATCGGCTGAGCGATGACTTGCGCACCGGACATTGGCTCGCCAAACGCCGACAAGAGCCGTCCAATCAGCCGAGGCCGCGACGGCAGCGTAACCGCCGCCAGCACACCTTCGCTCGGACCGATCTGGATCTCACGCGAGGCAGACGCATAGGGCGTATGTGGCGGGCTCGCGACGGTGATGTGATAGGTCAGGTTGCCTCCCACCGTCGGTGCAGGCACCAGCATCAGTCGAGCAATGCCCTGCGCGTCGGTATCGGCCTGCGCGGTATAGCTGACGCGAACACCCGGTGGGGTCGACGCGTCCTCCAGATGAACCTGCGCCACCACCCGCGCCGCTGCGACTTCTTGCGTCGCACCGCTTGGCCCCAGTCCCTTCACCGGCAGCATGAACTGAACCGGCGTTCGCTGCGACGGGAGAACAAAGTTTTGGACCTTTTCCATGCCAGCCATCGGCGGCGCGATCTGCGCTTCCAGCGACGGCAGACCCGTGGTCATCGGGCCCGGACGAACCACCAGTCGCAGGTTCGCCTTCGGGTTCTTGGCCAGCTGCGGATCGAACACCACGCGATAGGTTCCGCCCGTCAAGCCGCTTGCCGTCAGACTGACTGCCGACGATGAAACCAGCTGGTTGCCTTCGTCGTAGACCTGCACCGACATGCCACCGACGCCCTCACCGAGCGGATTGGCAATGCGTCCCGAGATCACCGCAAGCTGCGACGCTGCCCGAAGCTGAATCGGAAGCTCTAGGTCACCACCGATGGCGTGCTCCAGCCACATCGGCGGATAGGTGCTGGCTTGGCTGGCGTCGTCGAAGCCGACCCACACGCGATACAGCTGCTTGTCGGGCTGCGCCGGCATTGGAATCCGCAGCGAGTACGTTCCCGCCACCTTTTCCGCCGTCTGTGTGTCGAAGCGATAGTCGTTTTGACCGGGAATCGCGCTCGGTAGCGTCGCTTGAACGCGCGCCCGCACGAGCGCTCGGTTGTCGGCAGTCTGCACCAGCCCCGATAGCATCGCTGCCGCTCGAAAGCGCAGCGACGCCGATCCGGTTCCATCAAAGCTAAGGTTCTGGCCTTCTTGCGGCGTCAGCACCCAGTGCGGATCGCTGCCTGCTTTGTCTCCAGGATCGGTCGGCCAGAGCTGAATCGCCCACCACGTCGAGCTACGCGCCGGTGGACAGTAGTTGTCACCGCTACAGGCAACGGGCAGCGCGATCGCCTCTTCACCACAGCCCGCAAGCTGGAGCGCGATCGGCAGCGCCACCCAAAGCCGCAGAAGCTGTGCCAGTCGATTGGATCGCTGTACGCCTCTTGGCCTCGGCAAGGGGTTTATAAGCTGAAGCATAAGTAAGAACCTCTAAGGACAAGTTACCGTCCAGTAGTGGCTGCGGTCTACCTCACCAAGGCCCTCGGGACGAAAGCCGCTCGGACCGTCCGCAAAGCCACCGGATGCAACCACAGGCACAACATAAGCAATCGAACCGGCAAAGCCAGTCGCACACGGCAGCACTTGCTGACTAAACACCAGCGAGTAGATGCCCGCCGTCGAGTCCACCGCCTGCGCTTGGGCTTGCTGATAAAAGCGCGTGACGTTGGGATTGTCGACGTTGAGATCACAGCACGTTCCATTGAGCTGCAAGTACAGTCGCGCTGACACCGACGGGCAGTCCGTCGTGACATCGACCTGATAAGAATACTTTTCCAGGATCGACGTCGCGCGCTGCGTTCCAAACGGAGGAATCGCCGACTGAACCGACAGACTGCTACAGGTCTCCGGCGTCACTTGCTGCTCAAGCGGAATGGGAATCAGACACCCCGCCGAGCAGAGCAGCGATAGCAGCTGAACCGTGAAGAGCGTGCGCGTCATGACCATCAACACAAAGAAAGTGGCTCGACTGTCGACGCAAGCCACCGCTTTCTGCTCAAACTAACAGCTTTGCGACGCTTCGGCCACCGCCGCAACCGACGAGCCGTGCGCGGAGCTAGGCCAGATCGAAGGTACGAGCGCACTCGCTACAGCGACCTTCGGAATTTAAGACCCCAATGCAGCCGGGATCTTCGCACAGTCGCCGATCGTCCATTGCGTCGCTGTCTGACGCAACTTCCGATCCATCGGACGCCGCACGGACTGCCTCCGCTTCGTCTGATTCTTCGTCCGATGACGACAGGTCCGGTGCATCTTCGTCGCTGGCAGCGGGAAGCGGCTCCTCGCCTTCACCTTGACGACCACACAGACGACAGCGTCCGTTTTCCCCGAGCACACCGATGCACGCGGGATCGCCGCACAGTCGTCGCGCGTCCGGGTCAAACGAAGCAGTCTCTTCGTCGAGATGAATGCTCATTTGAGGTTCTTAAACAGCGCCGCCAGCTTCTTTTTCGCTTCTTCCGCCGAGCGGTCTTCTTTCCAGCCCTCGGAGTCGCGCATCGAAAAGTGCGTGCAGAAGTTGGCCTCGGATCGGTCGCGAATGAAGGCAGCCTCTGGCTCGCGGCACTGGTTGTGGACGTTGGGCTCGTAGTGCGTGCAGTTTTTGCAGCAATGCAGATCCGCACCACAGTGAGGACAGGTATCGCGGCGACCGACCTTGATACCGACCTTGACCTCGAAGATTTGCTCGTTTCCGCACGAGTGGCAAAAGTACGCCATGACGGCGCGATCTTAGGCACACCGCTGCGGCCACGACAATCCTTTGTGCGCACGCGCAAAAGAAATCGCGCAGCGCATACGAACAGCGGCGGGCGGTTAGATCTTCAGCTTGCGGGCAATCTCGGCGAGCGCGGCGGTGTTGTGAATGTGCGACAGCTGACTGAGCAGCTGCTCTTTGACCTGCTCTTCCAGGTGAGCCAGCTCGTCGCCCAGGCCCAGCTCGCCGGCATATTTGCGCACCAGCTCGCTCTCGGCACCCGTGACCTGACCGTCGGCAAACGCAAGCAGCAGCGCCGTCTTCACAAACAGCCGTCGGACTTCCGTCGTGTCCAGCACAGCCGAAAGCTCTTCGCTCGACAGCGGACCGCGACGCGACAGCTCGGACAGCGCGTTGTGGCTGCCGCCCGCATCGGACCAAAACGACGCAACCAGCGCCGCTTCACGCTCATGCAGACCATCTGCGTGAGCAATGTGGAACAGACCGCGCGCAATCGCTTCGGCCTGGGCTGTCGACAGCGCAATCTCGGGAAAGAAGTTCATCGCACGTCTCCTTCTGGGAACAAACTGGGTTCACATCCGAACAGGCTCGGTCACGGCTTAGCGACGATGACCAGCCACAAGCTTGAGCCGATGGAGTCGCTCCTGAAGCGCTTCAATCGGCAGATCTGCGTACTTGGGCGGCAGCATGCGACGGTTGGACGCCTCAAACACCGCCAGAAGCTCCATAAACTCCAGCATCTCCATGTCGCGCGGCGGCAGGTAATCGCGTGCAGCTCGCAGCAGATCATCGAGGCTGACCGGCGTTTCCTTCAGGCCCAGCGACTCGGCACGCTGGCTGGCATAGTCCGACGCGAGCAGCACCACCGCTTCGATGTCTGCATTCGACATACCGACGATCGGAGCCAGGCCATCGCCTTCGATCGGGAAGCTCAGCTCGCTCGACACCTTGTTTTTGCGAAGCTGCGCCTTGAGGATCGGCTCGACCTCGCCCGTCGTCTGCGCGTAGAAGAACGGAATCTTGCGATCCAGTCGGCCTGCGCGCTTGAGATCGATGTCGATCTTGTCGGGTCGGTTGGTCATCAGCACGAACAGCACGCGGCCTCGGTTGCTCGTGTCGCTCATGAACTCTTTGATGCGAGCAATCACACGGCTCGACGTGCCACCGTCGTCTTCGCCTTGGTTGCCAAAGGCGCGATCGGCTTCGTCGATGATGACCA